>Ga0105248_10000495_pt1 | contig 44818 bp, 61 predicted proteins | sample KBSS34metaG_FD_81524 | JGI IMG/M metagenome (GOLD analysis project Ga0105248, IMG submission 81524) | Switchgrass rhizosphere microbial communities from Kellogg Biological Station, Michigan, USA - KBS S3-4 metaG | ecosystem: Host-associated > Plants > Roots > Rhizosphere > Soil | place...
ATCTACTCAAATGGTGCGCGTCTGCGACGACATCAACATTAGGACCAGATGCTATATCAATCCCGGTGTATTTTGCATCTGCGTGTATCATATGGCGATAGGTATTACCGCTCCGCGCACGCGATCCAATCTCGAGAACTTTATCTCCTGGCTTTGATGCCGCCTTGAACATCTCGACCATTCTGTGAACAGCGCTATCTTCCCTGTCGGCAAATAGGCTACCAACGTCGGACACTTCCGTCCCATCCTTGAACCGCAAAGTAATCGCGCGGTGATCTGCTGTATTCAGATCAAGAGGTGCACAAATACGGTATCCCCAATCTACAGCATCACCACCGAAGACTGCGGCGACATCAGGCCTCGGGCTTTTTGTCGTCAACGAGACGACCGTATTTCCTTTATAGGTGATCTCCGGCGCACCAGCTTGCGCCCATCCCTCCAAAATCAAAACACCTTTGTAAACGCTGAATGTGTCAATCCAATAATCCATTTTCTGCCCAACCCCCGTTATTTTCAACCTGACGACGATATGGCATCATCCATCGAAAATTAGGAATGACAAAGCTTTATTTAGGTCAATATTCTGTTGTTAACCCCCACAACGTTATTCGTGCCACCATTTGCCACCGCCGCGGCAGCACCATAGAAGCCGTTGTCGTGAGCATCATTATTCGATGAACCCGCCAGCATATAGATGGCGTTGCCGCCGCCACTAAGAACGCCATAGTTATCGTGAATCTTGCAACCTTTTGTACCTGACGCGACGACGATAGCCGCCACGTTCCGGTTGCCATTGGTGAAGAAAAGGTCGTTATCAGAGAATTTGAAGCCGTCAACGTTCGACAAGCTGAAGCCGTCAGTCGCATCACCAAAAAAGGAGTTCAGCTCAAAGGTGCTTTGCGAGAAGCCAAGTTGCGCGACTTTACTGAAGTTCCCCCACTGCTTAAAGCAATTCATATGACCGTTTATCCAACGCAACAAAGGCGGGATGTACGCGGCGTTAGTATTAGACCAGATAAATCCATAATTACACTGAACCCATGTGCATCCCGTAAAATGCTGACCTTCCACTGCTGGGTTAACACTTGTGTTTGACGACCATGCAGCGTCAAACCCTTGTAGTAGAATACCGTTATACTTGTTATCGGTTGATCCAGCAGTTGAACTCAGCGAGAACCCCGATCCTTGAATATCCGCAGCGGTACCGAAACCATGATCGTTTCGGACATACCAATCCTCATAGAACGATGTCCTGATATTAGTCCCATCAAAGAAAGTTCCCCAATACCCATTTGTCGATCCGTCGATTGAAGATGCACCTCTAATGCGGGACATTCTCACGTTTTCGGGGTTCACAATCTTGAAGGCCGTGGCATTCGGAACTTTGCAAATAAGGCGAAGACCATCAATATCTAGCGCCATATTGGAACTGGTCGCGGAGCCCGAGGTTGTATTATTCAAATTAAACAACGTGGTCCCATACTGCCTTAACTCGGCTCCGCGCCGCCCTCCGTTGCTTCGAATGGATAAGGGGCAATTCATGGTAAAATTCAACGGAGATCCAACCTTAATAATCGACCCCTCCGGAAGAAGTAATTCCCCTCCGTTGCCATATCCAATATTCACGAACCTATTCGCTATCGCGTCGAGCCCGACTTGAAGTTGGGTGTATGAATCGGAATATCCAGATAGATCGATACCGGAGATATAGGCAGCGTTCGCTACACCATTCTGATCGAGCTGCGCAGTCGTAATCGTCGGTGGCGCAGCCATGGTTGGGCTTGCCTGTAGAACATAAAGATCATCCATGATGAAACTTTCTACAGGAGGGTTCTAGGATCAAAGGGAACCTACGTTATAGATACCGGCAATATGAAGAATTGTCGTGTTGGTGAAATTGGTATCAGTATATCCGGACTGCCCCGTGGAAGTTTGCAAGAATGGCGTCACCGTTGAAGATCCAGAGACGATTTGAATGGAACCAGACACCCAGGACGCGACATTTCCGACCGAGGTAAAGGAGCCAAAACCATCACCAGAAGCCGTGAACGGCAAGCCGGTAATGGTGGCTTGCCCTGTGGCGCTACCTTTCGATGTCAGCACTATATTGATGTAATAATAAACTAGGCTTCCAATCCTGGTATAGGAGCCCGTCTGAGTGCTGTAAGTGATGCCGGTTGTTGCGCCTCCGAAGCCGAGAACAGGCGTAAATGTCCCACCGACTGAGGCGTTCATCGTAGCGGCCGCGGTAAGGCCAAGAGTCGTCCGAGCCCCGGCCGCAGTCCCGCTGCCGGTCCCACCATTGGTAAGACCCAGAACCCCGGTAACGCCCGTTGTAAGTGGCAAACCGGTTGCATTTGTCAAAGTAGCGGCAGATGGCGTTCCGAGATTTGGTGCCGTCAATGATGGTGCATTGTTAAATACTGCTAAACCGGATCCAGTTCCATCCGTCAGGGCCGTGGCAAGATTAGCGCTTGATGGCGTCCCCAAGAGGGTCGCGACACCGGCCCCGAGAGAACTAAGGCCGGTACCGCCCGATGTGGCTGGGAGAGGAGCTGTTAGAGCAAGATTCCCTATTGTTAGAATACCGGTGCTTTTCGCTATACTGAATGGCGTACCCGCATATACTCCAGCATTATATCTATAAATTTCAAATACATTTGCGTCTACAGACGTAGACCATTCCACAACGCCAGACTCGTTAAAGAACTGCTCACCAGAATTTTGTCCACTAGCCGCTCGCTGGAAGTTAAGTCTGGGGTATGCTTTAGAGATAGATTGATCACCGCTCCAAATATTAGTTCCATCCAAGAATGGAAGGTTATGCCCGCTCGTCCCGGTATTCCGTGTGGCAGCCGTACCGAGAGCGCCGCCGTCAATAAGCGTCTGACCCGCCGTATCTCCCCATTTGGCAACATTTCCGGTAACAGTGGATGTAGTCCCTGGCTTCAGGAAATCCGTGACAGGTTCTCGACCCACCAGACCACCGCTATTGTGCCCTATGATATGGGAGAGAGTTCTGACCGGAAGTTGCTCAATCGCGCCGGATGTTGTCTGTGCCCACGCACCAGAGACCACGACGCTCGCCATCGCGATACAGAGCAAGAGTTTGTTCAGCTTCATCATTGGTTTCCTATGATCTGATCTGGGCTTAGCTGTTCGCCGGCCATGCGGCTGCGTCTACCGCTGCGAATGTGGTAATCGTGCCACCATTGATGGAATTCACGACGGAAGCCTCTGTGATAAAGCAATTACTCACAAAGGCCATGATGGCCGAAGCCATCGAGACGGCATCGTCATGATTGAGGGATAGGAAAGTGCCGTCTGCGCATTTCCACATCGTCGAGAATGAAGGGCCGATGGCATTCGCAGCGATAGTTACGTTGCCGATCTTGCTTTGGCTGGCACGATCCGTTGAAATCGGGTGCCCATTGAAGGAATATCCACCTGTCTCGATGTAAAATCTCTTTACCGCGGCATAGGAAACAAGATCGTCCTTTGTCGTTGACCGGACCGTTGGCTTTGAGAAATTATTTCCGTCCCAGACCCATCCGATTTCAGCAGAACCCTTCGGATAAAAGTTCTCGACAATCTCCGGCGCAAAGCACTCATTAATCGTGAACCCTTTCGGCTCGTTCCATTCCTCGACGGCAACGCCGTCCTGCACGCGCAGATAGGTCGCCATTATGCGTACTCCTCAACGATAACAAGACCACTAGCACCAGAACCGCCAGTCACTGCGGCGGCTGATTGGATAGTCGCGGAACCGCCGCCGCCAGAACCAAATCCTGTTGCGCCACCACCGATACCTGACGATGTGTTAAGGCCGCCGGCACCCCATTGAGACGGCGCTCCTTGACCGGAAACGAGGTAAGCTGATCCCAACAATACAGCGCATGGACCTGGATGGCCGGCGCTTGAAACAATGATCCCACTACCAGAGGGGGCGCCCCCTGGAGTACTTTGTGGGACAGCAGCGGGAAGATTCGTTGTCGGCAATTGCAGAACTGGTCCACCCCCGCCGCCGGGACACGATAAAAGCGCTCCAAAGGATGTAGTCCCGCCCGAAGTACCAGCGCTTGCAGATGCGCCAATCCCCCCTGATCCAATCGTAACAGCAACAGAACTGAAGCCGCTGGTATATTGAGCAACTGCCCAAGAGCCAGCGGCCCCACCAGAGCCGGCACAGACGGTCGTGGATGAATTTGCGGCCGATCCAGCACCGCCGCCGCCGCCGCCAATGGCACGAACGATAATTTTTGTCGTGCCTGATGTTGGAGTATACGTCCCGCTTGCAGTGAATTTCTGAATGTTTAGGAGGCGCCCTGATCCCTTACTTGTTGTGATCTGGAAATTGGTACCGTCGTAACTGAACGACTGGATGGAACCGGACGGAAGTTCACCGCCGACAAGCGCTGACAGATTGTTCGTGATCGCAACGGCCCCGAGACCGTTCAGGTTAAGCGTTGCAGCTCCTGTATTGGTCGCTGTGATTTTCAGATCAACGGTGAGCCCAGCAGTATAGGAAAGGGGAATAGGTGTGATTGTCGCCGTGATCGCATTGGCTGTGCCCCCGGCGGTAGCATAGACCCATGTATTGTTCTGGATTGATGATGGGATTTGCGGTAGCGTCGGGAAATATGGGGCCGTCGTCAGCAGCGCGATATTGCCGCTGGTAATCGTGGTCTGCCCATTGGCGACCGTGACAACGTAGAGGCCGGTATAGCCCGCGTCGGGTGATGGCGTAGTCTGAGATCCCGTCGCCGCGGGCGTACCAGCCTTCAGACTGATGACACAGGAATCCTGCCGAACCGTATTTTGCGCCGTGCCCGAGTTGTTCGGGCCGCTCCATGCCACGGAAGGATTGGATGAATTATAGTAAGGCAGTGTGACAGCGGATGTATCTGTTTCCGAAAACGCGGCCTGAACGAGATAGTTCTGAGATTGACCTGTAATCGCGGGAGGAGTGATGGTCAGCGTCGATGATGCCTTCGCAAGTCCCTGCTTGACGATCTGGTTGGCGTCCGTGCCCAGAGAACCATAGGCGGAGCCATCAACGGTCTGCAGACTGTAGATAGCGCCAGGACCGACATTGACCTGAAGCGATGCCGGCACAGTCGGCGTGACGCCAAGACCCACAACAGCCGTATTGCTACCGATAGCGGACAGAGCGAGCCATCCACCACTATAGAAAGCGTCCTGAATTGCATTTAGCAGATCCGTGTCGAGCGGAATTTGCCCTGGATAGACGATGTGTCTGTTCAAGGTGGTCTCCAATCAGAGAGCGATTTTGAGGATGATCAGGCTAGAGTTTTCCGGAGAGGTAGACGTAACCGGCGTCTGGGGTCAGGCCGCTTAACTGCAGGATGGCTGAGCCATCATTTCCAAACAGATAGGTGTATCCGGTCGGAGCCGAGCCTTGACCGCCATCGATACGAACCCATGCGGTGATGCCAGCGGCCCTTACATTGTCCACGGCGCTGAAGATGTCGGCGTCTGTCACGGTACCTTCGATCATGTCAAGATTGCCATATTCAAAGGTGGATGGCATGGAATAGCCCCCAGCTGAGCCACCATATCCAATAACATTCGGAATGCCGCCGCTCGGAGATCTGTGGGCCGTTATGAGGATTTCATACGGCATGAGCAGCGAGCCGTAGCCGCCTGCCATATTATAGGCGAGACCATACCCTTTCCCGTCTCCAGCGGGACCGGGGGCATAAGCTCCTGTATCCTGTGGACGAGCGGGTTCGAAGATATCAGGAGCATTCCCCGTTAATCCAGTCAGAACATCGATGATTGCTTGCCGCGTGTTACGGGGCCGGAAGAGTTCGGCAATGATCGCCGCCCGATAGGCATCGTCAGTGCGAGATCCACGCTGCATCCGACGTCCGAAAAAATCGAAGGCAATGAGATCAAGCCAACCATCGCTTGCTGTCAGGATACGGGTCTGCGCCTTGGCATAGATGATCAGGCTATAGATCCACGATGCAACATTGGCAAAGCCAGTCAGAAGCCCGTCAAGGATCGGCGATGAGCTTGGGAACCATCCTACCGGAACTGTCGCCTTGATGCGGGCGAGCATGTCGTCTTGATCGCCAGTGCTCATCAGTCTATCGCCACTACGCCGGATTTTATAACTTGGACCGCAGTAGGCACGAGGTCAGACGTTCCGCTGTTGAGTGTCAGGCTTGAGACTGATGCGACGCCCGGTGAAGCGTCGTAGATGACTTGCGCCAACCTCGTGTAGGATAGCGTGACGCCAATCCCGAGCGTGTTGATATAATTCGTGACGACCTGGCCGACTGCTCCCTTCACGGTAGCCGCGTCATAACCCGTAGCCACGCCCACGATGGCGCTGACATCCGCAGTGACGATGGTCGGGGCAAATACTGCGAAGGTGATCCCAGCGGCCCTGTAGGCATCCACAGCGTGATAGACGCTGGTCAGAAGAGAGGACGGCGGCGAACCAGTTCCATCGTCGACGATAATGGTGAGATTGCCGCGCTGGACATTCAGCGAGTGGTCAACATTTTCCAGAATGCTTGAGATAATACCGAGTTGGACGTTGGAGATCGCGAACTTGATCGCGGCGACTGTGCCGCGCGCCAGAGAGGCCAGATAATTGACGAAGCGGACACGAAATGCGCCGTCGCTCTCGCCATCTGTGCCGCCCGTGAAGGCAGCGGAATTATTGACCGTATCAACACTGATAATCGAATCCAGGATGAGTGTCACTGTGTTGGGCTGGACATTGCTGCCCGAGGATGCATTCTGAGCAGCGACCGGGACGGTGACGCTAGAAACGGTCGCCGGGATGATATAGCCGCCCGACGTGGCGCTATAAGCGGGATTAGACGTATCGACCGTGACAACGAAGGTCTGCGTAAAATCAGACGTCTGGACCCGCGATCCGATCTTGATGAGTGCCGATGTCGTCGGCGTGAACCGGGAATAGGTCACGCTTCCAACCGCAGCCGCTGATGCGAGACGCGTCAGGCCGTAATCGGCCATCCATGTATCGAGATCCGAACCGGACGATGTTGCGGCACGAGTGAGCGCCAGAACCTGCAGGATCAAGCTTTGCAGCCAGAGTCCTACCCCGCCATTGGCCTCGATAGTCGATCTGAGAACAGACCCAATCGTGAAGTCAATGAGCGCGTTTGCCTTCGACTGGACAGCCGTGGCTTGGTCCCTGACGAGCGTCGTTAAGGACTTGATATTCAACGTTGCCATATGTTTACCGTTATTTGTTTACGTCAAATGACAACGTGGCTTGCTGCCCCGTCTTCGCGCTGTAGAACAGGATGTAAACCGAGACCCCATTCAGGATCTCCGTCACGGTAATGGTGGTGGCCGGTGTTCGGGCAACGGATGCCTCGAGGGCCATCTGCCCACGAATGATGCTGCGAACCAGATCGAGATTAAGGGGAGATCCGATCTGCGCTGGAACGCCGGCACCATAATCGAGATGCCATATGTAGCCTTGGACCGCAGTCATGAGGCGACGGATAATGCGCTGCGTCGTCAGATCGTCCCCATCGACGAGCAAGATATCGCCGGTCGCCGACCCGGAGAGGTCGTTGCCCCAGAAGTGATCAAGGTCAGGCGGCATGTCGTATCCTTACACCGGAGGGCCAGTATTACTCGGGCCGGGCGTGACGTCGGTGTGCTCGTGCGTATCGCCGACGCTCTTCGAATTGTGAAATAGGCCGGCGCTGTTGATATGGACGTTGCCGCCCCCGGCATTGATCGTAAAATCCTTGCCGTTCAGCGTGAGAGTAACCGCCCCTGTCTTATCGGCTTTTAGAATGAACCCAGCGGCTGTCTGGAAGACCATCTCGCCCGCCTGAGCGACCGGAGGCCTTTCTTTGTCGGAATGCAGCCGAGCCTTCATGTATGGAGCTTCAATATCCCCCTCATGGAAGCCAACTACGATCTGATCTCCAATCTCAGGACCGATCGCTATTCCGAAGCCATTGCCGACATGTGCCGTCCCGATTGGCATCCATCCCGTTTCGACGCCTTCCGGCTGGAGTTGCGCTTTGACGGCGTGGCGGTTGGGATCATATGCCGTGATCGTTCCGGCCTGGTCACGCGGTTGACGGCTAAGCTGCTGATCGACAATACGCCTGACCAGATCCTCGATATCACCGCTCACTTCTTGCCCCGCTTCTTCGATTTCGCCTTGGCGGATACCGTCATACGATACCCATCTGACTGGCTCATCGAGTGCTCGATCGACGTGATCTCATGCTGTTGATCGTAGGCTGTTCCGGTTCCGCTGAGCTGCATCATGAGCCGTGGTGTCACAGTTGGATCACCTGGCATTCCAAGATCGAACATAAGTTCATGGCTGCTGTTCTCGGCTAGACGCTTTTCCGCCAGCTTTTGTGTCTGATCGCCGGTAAGGCCGGGAACCGTGTATTCATAGTTCAGCGGCTCACCAGACCCTGAGTAATCAGAGGACTGATATTCGTATCGCTTGCTTTCCTTGTGGTTCCATGTCTGGACCTTCACGTTCACCGGACGGCCGAGGATGAGGTTCCTCGACGTCTTCAGCGTCATGAAATTGCCGTTGGCGTAACTCGCAGCAGTTGGCGGCACATAAACCACGTCCAGGACTGGCAACTGCTCATCGATCGGCTTGAAGTACAGCACGCCGCCCGTCATGTAGGCGACCATCCCGCTCAAATCGGCGAGTTGTGTGATCACCGTCCATTCCGAAGCCCGATGGGTAAGCTTGGCATAGTCGATCTGGAAGATCTTGCCGCCCTTGGATGATACGGCGTCTGCGTCAACGGTGATGCCGCGGCGTGACGCTATCTGCTTGACGATCTGGTCTGGCGATAGGTTATTGAACTTCTCCGTCGACTTATTGTCGATCAGGTCTGCCGACTTGTCCCTTCCCTGCACGCTGAGAATGCGCTGATCGAAGTTATGACCGACCTTATCGACCTTCCCGTCAAAGACCTGCACAGCCCCGCTTATGGCGTCTAGCTGAAACTGGACCTGCACGGCTATATCGCCTTGCTCAGACCACCACGCCGCGTCCATGGAGGCCGGTAGGGCGCCAAACGGGATTTCACAGTGAAATGTATCGGACTTGTGCGTCTTCGACATATTGACTTCGACGCTGATGCAATTAAGCGTCTCGCCATTCACGATGATGAAGGCGCGCGGCTGCCTGAAAGTCACATCAAGCTCCCAGAATGCCGCCGTTTGAAGTGATCGAACTCTGCGGGATCGTCAGCGTCACGACACCAACTATCATCGGGTCCGTCAGACCGTTGGCCTTGGCGATCTGATACCATTTCGTGGCATCGCCTAGATATTGGGCCGCGAGAGCGTACAGATTGCCGCCGGCTACCGTGATGACACGATTGGTCACCACGGCCGGGATAGAGCTTTGCGAGGCCATGCGTCACCCTTGGTTCAGCGCGAGGTTCTTGCCGATCAGGTTGATATTGTCTTTCGAGAACAGCGCCGCTGATTCATCGGTGCAGTTTTGAAGCTGCGAGGTAATGAACGATGTCATCTGGTCAGGATCGACCCCGGCATCTGTTCCGGTTCCGACGCCGAGAGTGGCGTCAAGGCCAGTTGCTATCCCGTCGATGGTCGACACTGCCGTGTAGACGGTGGAAGAGACCGCAGTCAGTGCGGCAGAAGAAGCACCTTGTAACGTCCCGGCCGCACTGACGGCGCTCGATACCGTTCCGACTGCCGCAGCCGTCGACACTTGCGCCGATGACGTGCCGCCAGACGTAAAGGATGATGCGATCGTAAGCGCATTGCTGACGATGACATCCAAGCTATCGACAACGGCCCCCAGAGCGTCATTGATGAGATCGCTGACTACCGTGCAGGTAATCTTGTACGGGATCTCATAGACGCGCTCTGGGTCTGCCTTGAAGTCCGTGATGAGCACGACAAGGAATGTGCTCATGTAGGAAAGGGTGACTTGACCACCGGCTGCCCGCATGGCGTCGATGGCTTGCGCCCGCTCCATCGCGCCAGGGCCACGGAACCGTCCCGACCAACTGACGTCGTCAGGATCTGGTCCCATGGCATCGACGACACGGTTGCCGCCGATCAGCTTGTGGACGACCGCATGCTGGCTGCCGCCGAAGTTTATGTGCTCCGGAATCTCAAAATTCTGAAACGTTATCCCGCCGAGGACCAGACTGACCATTATTCGCCTCAGATGTAGGAAACGTCAGTCGGAGCCGGCATAGCCTGACCATCGAAAGTCGATGACGAACCGCTCCACGAGCCGTTACGGGCCATGTGCGTGCTCACAGCGGTTGCGAGCCGGCGCCCATCGATGTTGATTGCGGTATGGATGACAGGAGGCGGGCCGCCGCCGTTCATCGGATAGTTGGTCGGGTGAAGGACGCCGCGGCCACCTCCGGTTGGCGCCTGCCACGTCGGAGCCGGTGCACCATCCTTCGGCCTAGGGATAGCGCCTGTCCCGAACATGCTGGTGGCAAGCCCGGTCATCTTCGTGATGAAGTCAGATATCGCGTTGTAGATGCCGGTCAGGACGCCGGTAATCCCTTGCCAGTTAAACGCCGCCACACTGGCAATAATCGCTCCAACTGCGGCCACGGCGGCCGTGACAGGCCCAACAATCGCGACTGCGGCTCCTATAACGGCTGCAGCGCCAAGGCCGACGAGAGCAACGCCAATGCCGATGATCGCTTCACCGATGATCTTGATGGCTTCCGGGTGTGCGACGGCAAAACTGGTGATTGATTTCATCGCGTTGGCGACGGAGTTCATTGCCTGAATACCGACAGGAACCAGCGGTGAGCCAAAGGCTGTCAAGAGATTGTCCCATGCCGAGGTGAAATTCTTCATCACCGTCTTCGGATCATTCGCAAGCATTGCGTCTGAAGCCCCAACGCCTTGAGCACCACTGATGAGACCGGCATCCTTGTTGATGCGATTACCCTCGAGCAAAAGTGTGGCTATCGCTTGAGCGGCAGTCCGGTTACCGAACATTCCGCCCAAAAGTTGGATGGCGTCCTCATCGCCGGCCTTGACGTCGTGTCCGAGTTTGGCCTCCACTAGCGGCTTGAGGATTTCCTGAGCCCAACGGTACGGGTCTTTGGTCATCAGGTCGGTGCCCTTGATGGCACCGGGGCTCATCCCCATTGGATCGCCAAGCTTATTGAACGTAATTTTACTCTGGTCCTCGATCAAGCCGAGGTCTTCCATCATCCCAAGGGAGCGCTTGGAAACCTTTCCTTGAATTGTCGTTCCGAACAGCGACATCAGGGCCGTGCCGGTCTGGCTTGGATTCATTTCTTGAATCATCGAAGGCAGATATTTGGTATAGAATTCCTCATCCCAACCCTTAGAGGCGAGACGGCCGTACTGTGTCGCCTTCAGAAATGCCGCTGGGTCAACCTTGCCACCTGATGCCGTGATAGCCTTGGTCATCATGTCGAAGTAGGACATGAACTGATCGGGGCCTTGCAAGCCCTTTAACTCCCCGGCTCGTGCCATTTCATAGACGGCATCTGCGGCCTTGTTTCCTGAGCCTTCTGTCGTGGCGTTAAGCACGACGCGCATCTGCTCGAGCGGCCCGATGAAATCCATCGCATGTTCGGTCGATCCGAACACCATGCGGGCTTCCTTGATATCCGACAGGACATCGGAAACCTTCAGGCCGTATTGAGCCGCGACCTTCCACGAATCTGCGGTTGCCTTGGCGACATCGACCTGGTTGACGCCGGCCGCCGCCATCTGCTGCTGCACATGGACCAGTTCATCGCCATGCTCGATAAGCTTGGCAACACCGGCTAGCATCGCCGTCCCGGCAAGAATGCCGACAGTGCCCATGAGGGCGGTATTCCAGCCGGTAAAGGCGCGCTCGACCTCACCAACCCTGCCTTTCAGACCAAGAAGATCGGCGGCAATAACAGCAATGACCGGCGACATGCCGTTAGCCAGGCTGATCGCGACGCCAATTTTCCACACATCCATTGCTATATCTCGACTTTTCCGTGGGATGAGCGCATCATCATCGACGTTTTGACCATGAGGATTGCTGGATGGGTATGAGAGTTTGGCTTCGCGGGCCACGATTGCCGTTTGGCCTGCGAGCCGGGATTAGTATGCCGCTTTCAGATCTCACCGGGAGACGTCAGCAACAGCGGATATCGCCGCCACAATCGTCTTCCAATCTGTCCTATATCTATGTGATCGCCAGCAAGACCGGCACAGTGAAAGTCGGCTATTCCACCAACCCCCAAATGCGCCTCGCATCACTTCAAACCGCTTCGCCGGATCAATTGAGGCTTGCCAATGTGCTCGCCACTGATATCGACGGGCGCATGATCGAGGCCGAAGCGCATCGGATACTGGACCCACATCGTTTAGCCGGTGAATGGTTCGATGTCTCGCCCGACGTGGCTTTCGAGGCCGTTAGGCAGGCGGCTCTAAATCTTGGCCTGCCAGTTGCCCTGACTGATTCTGAAGGATTGGCTGAAGCAGTCAGATCCGGGGCTACGTCTCTTGGTGACGTCCCGCGATCGCGCCCGTCTGGCGTTCTTCGCTTCTTCTTTTACATCAGTCTCATGCTCGGATGCATGATGGCGGCGTGCATCCTGATCGTTGCTGCGACTGAAGCGCAGATGATGAAGAATGGGCCGCTCCCGATCATCATCATGCTCATCGGTATGGCTGGTCCGTTTTTCTTCATTGCGAGCCGGCTTGCCAGGCAGTTGAGACCGGCCCCTATCCCAGTCCCAGAGACGAACCTTCAGACTATACCCTAGATCAAGGGATTGGGATCGTCACTACGGCACCATTGGCGAAGGAAGTCGCTGGCTTGATCAGCGCGGCGACCATCGTATGACCGATGACATCCCTCACCTCTTCCGACTTGCGCACCGCAGCGCCGCCGAGAAACGACCGAGGCGGGATGCCACGAGACGTTCCAAGTTCCTGCCAAACAGCCTTGTCGTCATTGGAGCCGACGTGAGCCTCTGTCTCGGCAATGATTGTGCCGATACTGTCGCGCATCTCGCCAGTTTCAAGCAGCGGCGTGTCGCCATTGGCTTTTTGAGCGATGGTTTCGGGCTTGAGGGGTGCCCACGCTGCGAAAGGGCCTGCCGAGCCCTGATAGTGCCCGATCTCGGCCTTTGCCTCTGTCTCGACGATGTGTGCGGCCTGAGCAAGGGCGTTGTGATGCGCGAGAGGCATCGCGGCGGCCACTTCGAATAGATGGGCGGCCATGCTTTCCAATGTGAAATCGGCCATCAATCTCTCCTTCGCCAGGTCAGCGATTCCCAGTCGAATATATTGTGTGCATCTTCGCCAAGCGCGACGAGATGTGCGAGTTTTTCCGCCGGCCCGAGGCTGAAGGCGACGTCATAGGGAACGCCGTTCTTCACGAGGAACAATGAGTTCCTAAACTCCGGGTCGGCTGCTATTCCCCCGCGAGGGCCTTCAGATCATCTGTGCTTTCGCCGACCCCGAATTGTTCCTTAATGGCCTTTCCAATCGCCTGGAAACCATCGTCGTCCAAGCGATCAATCAGCGCATCGAATTGCATTTCCGAGGCTGGTAGGTGGATTTCTTCACCGTCGATCTCGACCACGCAAGCGGCGACCATGACCATGCCGAGATATTGCGGACGGCTGGCCATCTCACCCGAGATGACCTTCAGCACGCGGCGGCGGACGTTCATGTTCATCTTGCGAATGCCGATGACGCGGTTTTTCGCATCTGTGACGTGATGGACGCGGTTGGCGTCCTCGATCACTTCCTCAGAAGGCGTAGCAGCCTTGGTAATTGTGAGCTTTGCGGCCATGATCACTGCACCTTGATTTTCTTGGAGGCATCGAAGGTGAGCTTCTGCTTCACATAAGCGTCACCGGTCCATGTCCCGGCATCCGTATATGCGAGCGCCACACCGTCATAACGGTACTGTGTGATGACGCCGTTGGCTTCTGTCTTGGTTTCGGTGATCCGGACGGCGTTTAGCGTGCCATTGGCGTAATAGCCGGCCTCGACCGCGGCGAAATAATCGTCGAGATTGCTGCTGGCGCGATCGATCGTGAAATCGCCGGACCATGTATCCGGGATCTGGGCCAAGCGGTTGACGCCGTCCAAACCCTTGCTGTCGAGCTTTTTCGTGTTTTGTTTGGCGTTGAACGCCGTGATGAAATTGAACTGCAGCACTTGGTTATTCGGCAGTGTGACGTCCAACTGGATATCCTTGCCGATATTGAGGGTGCCGAAACCGGTATTGACTGGCATTGGTCAGGGCTCCTTAGATAGCGAAGCTGACGCCGGTCGAGGTGATCTGCACCGACTGGCCCGCTTCGAGGTTGATGAGGAAGTATTCAATGATCGAGAAGTATTTGACTTGGACGTTGGCCTGCAGGTAGCCGAGCGCCACGCGGGACTGAGGGTTGTTGGCCGCATCGATCTCGACGAAATACGGCACACTGCCATCGGACGAGCCGATCAACTCCTGCTGCTGAAGATTGGCGAGGAAGCTGTCCAGCGTGACCTTGGCCTGGCGCTGGGTCTTTTGCGAGTTCAGTAGACCGACATAGATGCCCATCGCCGAGTTCAGCGTTGTGGCGATGTAGTTGGTCATGCGGGTGTAGTTGTCGCCGTGGATGACCGCATTGGAAGACGAGTTGTGACCAAGGGCGCAGCCGAAGTAATTGCCACCCGGAACCGGATTGCAGATTACATCGATGCCGGCCGCTGCCAGAACCTGGATATCGGCCGAGGTATAGGGCACACCCGTCGCCGACTTCTGCGTCCCGACGACCGAGTTGATTTGCTTGTTCAGCGTCGAGTTCTGTGGCGATAGTGCAGAGAGCTTGCCGGCTACGAAAGCAGAAGGCGGAACAAGGCGTTGCGGGACTCCGTTCAGAGTATCGTTCCAGTAGCACCAGTCGCCAAGCATGATCTTCATGGCATAACTGTCGACACCGGCCGTGCTCTTGGTCGTGGCAGCCGTGGTCGGATTATCGCCCGATACGGTCGATGTCACCATATAGACGCCTTCGCCAAGCCCGAACGTGACCTGCGTGGCCCATGTGGTGGAATCCGTCAGGTCGCAGAGCAAACCGATTGAGCATCCTTTGCCGCGGAGCGCGTACATGCCCTTGCGCGGCACCGTATCGACGCCGAGCATCGTCGTGCCGGTGATCGTGGTGGTGCCATCTGTACCGGATGCCAGTGTATAGGATGCCGTAGTCGGGGCAGTTGTGCCGGCGCCGGCGGTCGCGACGATGATCTGCGAAGGTCCGCGCTGCGCCGTGCCGCTGTTGATCGCGGCCGCCATGGCAACCCAGAGCGCGTTGGCGGAACCGGCGATGTTGTCGAAGATTTCGGGGGCAAGCCCTGGCGCTGCGATTTTCACCTGGAAGGTGCCGGCAGCCGACCCGGGGCCGACCGAAACCACAATCTGGTTGCCGAATGTGCCGGAATATTTCGAGGTGAAGGTGATGCACGTTGACTGGACCACGATCGTCGCGGCCACATCCGTTCCGTCAGTCACCCGGACGCCCATGATTGCCGTTGCGCCCTGCTGGAAAGCAATGGCTGCTGACGTGCCCATATCAAACAGACGGTTGGCATAGGGGCCGAACAGCGCCGTGAACTGCCCGAGGTTGCCGGCGATCTGCGGTGACCCGACCGGGCCCCACGTCGCGGTACCGACAAGCCCGAGGATATTGGACGGCACGCCGTTGATCAGGAACTGTGGCGGCACGATCTGGACATACACGCCCGGCACTGTCAGGGCAGTCGTGTTCAGCGACCCTTGTGGAAAAATCGGCATCTAACTGCCCCTTCTATGGTGGATGGAGAATTCAGACCTGCGGAGCGTCTGAAACCGGCGCGGCAGGTGCGGGCTTTGCGACTGGCGCGGGAGCGGGTTCAGGATCGGGAAGAATGACGTTGACTACTTGGTTCGGATTACTCAGCAGCACGTCGGTGATTTTCTGGGCATCAGTGATCTGGTCGCCCTTCGCATATCCCGCGAAGGGTTCCGTAACTGTCAGGGCTTTCATGGTGTTTCCTGAATGGCTTAGGGGTTTATGTTCAAGCAGAATATGCGGCCAGCAGTGAGCCCATGAACGAGCCCCAATCTGCATAGCCGGAGGTGTTTGGATGATTGTTGTTGAACATCCATCCGCGCTGATTGAGTGAGAACCAATCGATATATCGCGCGTTCTGATCGACCATCGGCAGGCCATCCGCTACGGCTCTCGCCTTCAGGTCAGCGAGGATACGAGCCTGCGTTGCTGCCGTTATCGTTGCCACGTTTGACGGGTTGCCTGTGGCGTAGAGAACATTGGCTCCCCCGGCAGCGCATGCGGCCCTTATCGTGACAAGATTTGCCAGATAGGCAGCGTCTGTCGCACCGTTCAGGCCGTCATTGATGGTGTGCGCGATAACAACCAGATCGGCAGTCGAGCACAGATCCTGAAGCGAATTTAGCGGCGACCATGCATTTGAGTTCACGATCCAGTCAGATGTCTGGCTCGAGCAACGACCCAGATTGAGAACGTCTACCTGCGATACGGTGCTGTTCCAGGCACGGGCACCCATGAAGAAGGCATTTCCAGAGATACGCTTGATATTGAGCGTATGCGTGCCAACCGAGCCGCAAGGAATGACTGTCTTACGAAAGACCGTCGTTGCGTTCGCCTGGTTAAGCTGCGTCTCCGTGCCGCCATCGATGTTGTAAGTGATTATACCACCGGTAGAGACCTGAAGGTCGCACAGTTCGAAATTGTCGACCGCGATCTGGGATGTGTAAGAAATGACACCCGTCGTGTCTGTCGTATTGGTGAACAGACATCCACCAGCCGCTGTGGAGGCCGAGAATGTCCAGCCTGCCGTTACGTTGAAGCCAGTCTTATAGGCGTTCTGGAAATCAGATATTGCCGTGATGCCGGTATTGCCGCCGGATGCATATAGGTTCTCATAGTTGGCCGGAATGCCCAGCAAGGAAAGCTGCTTCGCCATTATGGTTGGCCAGCAGCGCTCCTTGGCGTTGACGCGGTTGTTTGTGCCGCTATCGCCGCCACCCTCGCCCCACGACGTGGAATCGCCGCAGATGACGATACGAGCCCGTCCAGCCCCCGCCTTGACGCGGGCAACACCGGTCTTCCACTTGGTGAACTGGGTAGACGGGTTGCCGAAGTTAAACAGGCCAGCCGGGAACGCCGGCGGCTTGATAAGCGCGCGTTTTCTAGAGGGCGAAAGTGCCATGCGTCACACCGACACAGTGTGAAGCGTGATCTTGAATGGGTCTCCCGATCCAGGTGTGTACCCGCCATTTGTGACGAGATAACCGAAGATGTTCGCCGAAGCCAAACGCAGCTGCTTATTGAGATTGCTCGCCTCGACGTAGAGGGTCGAACCAAGATCGGCCGGCGTTCCAAGGTCGATATAGCCGAGGAAAGAAGCGCGATCACCCGATGGCAGATCCCATGCCGCATTGTCGGCCAGAGCTGATGGCGGCGTGACGTTGTAGAGATAAAGACGGAACGATGTCATGCCAGAAGGGATCGCAGCGACATCGATTTCAAGCTGCGCGCCAGTCACCATTATAGCCGCGGCTGATGGACCGACGCTGGCGAATGTCAGAGCGCCTCCGACCACGCTATTTGCCGGATATGCGGTCGTGTTCGCCGACCTGGTGAAGGAATTCACCACATCAAAGGACGAGGTGACCTGACTGACCGGCAATGTGGTTTGATTACTGGCAATCGTGACAGGCACTGAACTGGCCATCGTAGCCTGCCCGGCAGCAAGGTCGACGCCAGTACCTGTCGCGCCAAGAGCAAGCTTGACACGCTGCGCCAGCAAGCCACCGCCGATGTCATCTGCTGCGATGTTCGCACCGGTACCCGGCGTTACGGCGATATTGCTAGTCATGGCGTCGACTCCCTCAGAGGCTCAAAAGGACTTTGTTCCACTGAGCTATGGAATGTGCGTTGTACTTCTCGATATTGGACTGGTTGCGCTTGACGAGACGCTTCGACCAGAAGCCGAGCGCCTTGTAGATCTTCCTCTCGATATCGGGGCGAGAGTTGGGACGGGCGGCACAACAGCTCACCAGCCATGGCACCTCGGCCGATCCGACCACAGGAACGCCGGCGAAGACCGCATCCGCCAGGACGATATTGAATGTCTCGGATAGGCTGACCTGCGTGACCAGATCCATCGTGCCGATCAGGCTTCGAAAGTCTTGTGAGTCCATCCAGTCATGCTCGATAAGCTCTGAACCGCCGCTCTTTTCAAAGATGTGCCGCAAGTTCTTCAGGATCGGGCCGCCATTGCCTTCCACGCGGTTCCCGTTGATATGGAAGCGGAGGTGGACATCATTGTCCCGCGCGAACTGGATGGCCGCTAGCGCCTGAATGATGACGTTCTTGAGCGGACGGACGGCACCGAAGCACCCGACATTCAACTCGCCGAGGGAAGCCCATTTGCTTCCGATCGGATGCTTCTTGTCATGGGAGTAGTAATTCGGCAGACAGCGCAATTTGTTGAGCGGGATACCCATTGCAAGGGAGTCGCCGAACATCCGCATGGAGTTCGGGGCGATCCACACATTGGGAAATTCCGCGTATTCCTTCATCCATCCGAAGGCTATCCCCTCGGAAGATAGGAACGGCGTTTCACTGTGATTGCGGACGATGAAGCGGGTCTTCGGTAATGCCTTTAGGAGATCCCCGAACTTGTAGGGCGGGCACCAGAAGGCTTCGATGATGCAGATATCGGCCTTGAACCTCACACATTCCCGATGGATGTCATTCCCATCGGTGACATGGATGATCTCAGCCTCGTAGCCGAGCATCTTGAGCATGTCGCATGCCATGCTGGCGGAATTGAACAAACCGCTGCACAGGGGCTTGCCTGAGCCGCTATAGGACCAATCCTTGGCACAGACGTCATAAGGCTGTTCTCTGTATTTGAGAACAAAGAGAACACGCGGCTTCATGAGCGATTTTCCAAGAGGGTTAGCTGGCCTTGGTCAGGGCTAGAAGTAGACCGATCGGCTGGCCGGCAGTCGAGGCACCAGAGAAGGCAACGCTCGTCGAGCCGAACTTCAGTGAGGTGACGGCGACTGAGCCGAGATACATTTTCGTGACGGATGTGCTTCCGAGATAGACGGCCATTTTCTAACCCGTGATCACATAGAGGGTATTGGGGTCTGGCTGTGAGATCGCGTTGTAGGCAGCCTGCGAGATCGCCGTGACGACGGCAAATGCGACCTGCGTCCAACCATTAGCAAGAAGAACCATTCCGTCCTGATCCGGTACGGTCTGCGCCTGTCCTGTGACGGGAGTGTAAGACCGGCTGTTAACCGTGATGGCGCTGGCACTGTATGGGCCACTCGTCGGAGGCATAACGTGCATGGTTCAATGCTCCTTCAGAAGGTGGATATGACGGCCTCGGTGGAAATGATCTGCGGGTATGTCGTGGTGACGCTCGTGCCGTACTCGACCATGTAGATCAGGTCGCGACGGTAGATTTCGACGGTCTGGCGTTCGTCTGAGATCATGGTGCGCTGGTAGACCATGCGCGCCCCAGACCCGTCGCCGAGCAGTAAATGTTCATTCTGCACCAGGGCCAGATCAATGATCGGCGCGGCCAAGTCGCGCATGTCTGGGCTTGGACACCAGAGAGAAACCATCACGGCCCGCTCTTGGCGCTTGAATTCCTGCCACACCGTGCCGAACACGCCGACAATCGCCGAGGCAATGGCCGTGGCAGGCAAAGTGAGCACCGGGCCGCTAGACGTTGCCGCGACCCCGCCTGCCACCAGAAGAGCCGCTAGGCCAGCTGCTATCGTGGTCATGGTGTCGCTTGATGTCGCTGGGTAGACATAAGTCTGGTTGGCCGGCTGCCAGTCTCCGAGTGTCACCCCAACGTTCTGAGGCGCGGTAATCGTGCCGGCAAAGGTGATCGTCTGCCCGGCAACAGTCGCGGTGATCGTCGGTGACGGAATGTTCAATGTCTGCGGATCAGTCGTGAACCGCGTGGTGTTCCGCTCCATCGCCATCGGGAAGACCGAGACGGTCAGAACGCCTGCCTTCAGGTCCGTATCGAGCTGCCCTGGTACCGGCCATCCGCGCATCACCTTGCAAGGAGCGGTTATCGCTGAAGGGCTCGATGTTCCATTCGGATACAAGGCAGTCGAGACGAGAGCCGCGACCGCTTTCTCAACGTCCGAAATGTCAGCCATCAGTGCGCCTCAAGCCGGATGCAGGCGAGGTTCCACCCCATGGAATTCCAATATGCGGCTTCCACCTGATAGCGGTCGCCCAAGTCATCTGTGACAATATCCCTGTCTTTGATCACGCCCATCGCCACAGCGTTCAACGGGATGAAGACGCGCCAGACGATCGGCCCAGGCGGTTGAGCCGGCAGTGAGCCATTCGGAACCCTCGCCATCGTCGTCTTTGCTTGGATGTTCGCTGGGATGCTGTCAACGACATGCGTTTCGGTGCCTTCCATGACGCCGCTATAGCCGACATTACCGACGCCGGTTTGTCCCTGCGGTCGGGTGACCGCGATAGTCCTCGGATAGAGAAAGCTTCCCATAGTCAGACCGGCAACGTGTCGCGATATTGGCTAAGAACGGCATAGACGGTCGGCGGCATCGGAGCGGCCTCGCCAAGGAGCATCGTGACCGGGCTCGCGTATTTCTCTTCCGTATCCCCGGCGCGGCGCGACGTCGCCGTCAGCGGCTCGCTGCGGAGCAGATAAGTGGCCTTCATCCATTCCAGGCAGGCCAGTTGCAGATCCATCGGGATTGGGCTGAACCCAGCCGTATAGCTGATGGCGATGTTCTGGAACCCGCGCCAGAACTGATTGCAGTCGTTCATAACCACGCTGCGATCATTGAAGAGATATCCAGAGCCCAATGGGCCATTAGCCAAACTGATCGACTGACCATTGATGGCAAGTGATGAAACCGCAGTGATCGGCCAATTGCGGACCATCAGGCGCGACCCGCCATGGCCGTCATAAACCTCGGAATAGCTCGCCTGAGCGAAATTACGGCTACACCATGTCGAGATCAGCTGTGAATAGGCGCTGATGGCGAACTGCAGGTTCGTGTCGTCACTTCCTGCGGTGATGCCGAGCCAGGCGTATGCCTGCGTCAGCGTCACGAGATCACCAGCCGCCATGATGGATTACTCTGCTGTCTGGATAGGAGCGACCGGGATATCAGCAGGCTTCTCGCCAAGCGGAACGGCTGGAATGTCGATCACATCTGGGGCGGCAGGCTCTACCGGGGCTCCCACGACAGATGCGGGGATGACAAAGCCATGGCTCAGCAGTTGCTCGGCCATCACGGTCGGTACGGTGATAAAGCCGTTCTCGTCTGTCGAAAAACTCTGGTCGCCGAAGGAGCAGGACTGCGGCCCGATAGCCGAGCGCAGAACTGTTTGGCCATTAGGCGCATCAGGAACGTCACAGATTATCTCGAAGCCACCGACCCCGACCAGTGTCTGTGCCGCGTCGTCTGGAACGGTCACATTCCCGTCTGCATCGAGCTTGAACAGCGTCGTGCCAATGTTAGCGCCTTCCGAACCGATCGGGGCTTTCAGTTTCTTCATTCTAATGCTCCTATTTTCAGGATGGCGCGGCAAAAGCTCACTAGCTCTTCGTCTGAGAACATGCCGCGAGCCATATTTGCTTGGTAGGTGACAAGCCGGACGTTGCCATTCACATATCCGAGCGCCGGTTCAATTCGGTCTATGGAAAGACTGTCGCGCTGCTGCCCCTTGGAGCCGAAGACCAGCGTGCGGCCTGTTAGGGCGCACTTGCCGTTCTGCACATCGAACAAGACCGCAACGTCCGCACCAGTTATCGTGCAGGGTAGGCCGCGCTTCTTACAGTAGGCACGTGACGTCCGAAGGTTTGATGCCGCCCATCTAGCGATATCACCCCGCAAGCGTTCATAGATCCGCTTGGTTTGCACCTTGCGCTTGTCTGGATTGGCTAGTTGCCAAGCCTTCACTCTAGCTCTGTTATCGACCGGATCGCGCCTAGCAGTAACGGCAGCCCGATAGCACGCCTTGCATTCAGCTCTGTATCTGCCCGTCTCTCGACGCAGATGAAATTCTGCAACTGATTTAGTCGCGTTGCACTGCTTACATATCTTCAATTCCATGAGGTTTGTCCCAGTGGTGACATTGGGACAAACTATATCATAAATGACCTCGTAAGTCATTGTTATCCATTGGCAATATTCGTCAAAATTCCCACGCCAAAAGGCGCGTAGATAGCCAAGCATTCCTCAACATAGACACCGACCTGGCGCTGGCGGGTAACGATGGGCCAGTCGATCTGATAAAAGCTCTGACGCTCCTTGATTTCGGCGACGTTCGGAACTTCGTTCGACTGATACTGCAGCGGCAGATTTTCGGCCCATGCAAGGATGGTACCGGCTGGCAGGTTCGGGTGGATCTTGATCGGGATCTTCATGCCACCGTCCAGCATGAACGGGTTGAAGTAGAACTCGATCGTGCCGCCTGCTGCGAGACGATACTCCGCGTTGTTGGCATCCTTGAAGTACTGAAGGAGCGGCGCCGAAGAGCCAGTGAGGCACTTCGTCGTGATGTTCTTCAGTTCCTGGGCATTGACGTAAATCACCGAAGGGCTGACCTGATATGCATTCCACATGTTCAGGAGGAGCGTGTCGATTTCATTGACCGACCCCTTGCCGGACGCAGTGAGTACAGTGCCGACGCCCGCCGTACCGGTCGGCAAGGTGATGACCTGCGCACCGTTGGAGGGTTTGAAGCCGGCCGTCAGCAGACCATCAAACGCGGTAGCGTTGGTGGAGTTGTCAGCGGTGACAGTGGTCGCAGCCTGCAGCGTGCCATTCAGCGGAGCTGAGAAGGTAACGCTGTTGACGGTGGTGATCGCTTCGAGCTTTTCCGAACCCGCCGCGCCGGTGAACCATGCATAGGCGACGGCACCGGTAACAACCGGAACAGTAGCCGACAGGGTCTGGCCGAGGGTGACTGCCTGCGTGGAAGCAGCAGACTTGTTGGAAGAGCCGCCGCTGAGGCTGAAGGTCTTGCCGTCAGCGCCAGTGATGGTTTTCGTGGTCGGGATCGAAAGGGCGCCAGTAACCTTCGAGGAGTTGGCATAGCCTTCGACCGAGAGCGCCACGACGATAACCGAATAGGTCAGCGCCGGCAGCGTAGCACCGGAGCCAGCGGCAGACAGCGTCGGAGCTGTAGGAGTGCCGAGAGCCAGAGAGTTGTTGCCGCCCATGACGGCGAACTCTTCCTTGAGGAAAGTCTTCTGCAGGAGACGCATAGTCATGCGGGCCTGAGCGTCCTCGAACCCGCGAGCCGCGTTGATGGCTTCGTAGGTGATCGCATCTTCTTCACCGAGGGTGCAGTAAGAAGCAGACTTGTTCGACGTCGAGTAGGACATCTGACCGGAGCGCTGACCTTCCGGAATCCAGCCCATCGCATCGAAGCCGGAGCCGATGATTGCGTTGACCTGGCGCCAGTTGGTGGCCGTGCCGGTGCCACCGCCGACACGCGGCAGACGGTTACGGATCGGGGTTGCGACCGGATAGAGGTTCTTGGCCGGGGCCTGGAGGTCGAAGGCGACAAGACCGGTAGAGGTCGAGATCGTCTTCTGAATGATGTCGTCAGCAACGCCAAGGCCCTTGAGGACCTGAGCCATCATTTCGGACGACTGGCCGCCGCCTGCTTCTGTCACGATGCGACGGGCAATATCTTCGGACGGGTTGACACGCGCCGACTTGATCAGGTCTTCGACCGTCTCTTTGTTTTCGGTGGGCATGAGGAATCCTTTCGCGACCCAGCGTCAAGCCAGGTGCAAATGAAGTTGAACCGGATTGTTAAGGATTAGGCGTTAGCGACTGACGCTGATGGGATTCTCGCGAGCGAGTTTTACGAGCGCGAACGCTCTCTCCTCCGGTGAAAGTTCATCAAGCATTTTTCTGGCTTCCGCCTTGGTCATGACCGGTTCGGCAGTGGCGCCGATCGTGTCGGTTTCCTTCGACACAGCCATGGGGCCGGCGGTCTTTGCCGGTAGGGGCTGTGCCTTCAGAATTTCGATTTCCTTCGCCATCTCGTCCTTGCTCTTGGCAAGATCCGTGATGGTCGGGATGATCTCATCAAGCCGTGAGACGACGAGATCATAAGCCTTCTTTAGAAGGGCATTGTCTTCGAGGGCCTTGTTCAGGTCGTCTGATGTTTCCGTCTTTTCCAGACCTTCGGCCTCTTCATGCTTTTCCATTCCGCAGTCAGCGCCAAGCTTAACCAATGCGTCATGGGCAGCCTGTAGATCGGCCATATCGGAGCGTGAGTGCCGGGCACCGGCCTTGACGATACCCAACACCAGATCGCCACGCTGGATCGCCTCTGCGGCTTCCTCTTCACTCATGGCGCCAAGGACCATATCGAGGGACTGAGCGATCAGATCGCCGAATTCGACCAGAAGAGCGCCGAAGCGGGTCTTCATCTCGTCGGACGGGTTGACGGCCTCGGGCCAGAAATAGCCGGCCTCGTAGGAATCTTCCATTCTATCCATCCAGGCGAGAAGCTGGAGCATGTCGGCGACGCATTCTAGAGACAGCGCCTTGGAGAGGTCGCCCTCGCCTTCCGCCTTCTCGGTAGAGCTTGTCCAGCCTTCAGGAAGCTTGTCTGTGGCGCCGAGCGCCTTGGCACGGCGGATGATATGACGCTTGGCTGCTGCCTTGTTCTTGGCCCGTCCATAGGCCTGCACGGCGTTTTCGAGATCCGAGACACTGTCGATCGGGAAGGATCCGTCAGGCAAGGCGTGACCGTCCTTGGCGTCCTTCTTGCGTTCCTCGGTGGAGACATCACGCTTGGTGATAGCCTCTATCTCGCCAAGCTTGCCCATGGCATCGCCGGTCAGGGCAGCCAGGGCCTCAGCGTCGTCAAGCGCCTTGTGATGGGCGATCAGATCGGCTTTCTTCAGGTGAAGGGATTGGTCGCGGTTGGACCGCCAGACCTGTTCGAAGTCGTCACCCTTGTTCGGAGGAACGACAACAACCTCTTCGACCTGTTCGGCCGTCTCATCCTTTTCGAGGTTTTCGCTTTCCTCTTCGAGAACTTCCGTCTTCCACATGCTGATGACGGCCTCGGGATTGGCCGGGCGGTCCACCAAAGAGATTTCCACCAGCCTGACGCCGGTCACATGCTTCTTGTTCAGCTCGTCACGTCCCGTCACCTTGCCGCCGATCGAAAAGCCCTTGTAGACGCCGGCCTTGACCTTGGTAATGGCGACAGGGTCGACAACGGTACCGGAGATCAGCGTCTTGCCGTCGATCACCTCTGCCTTATCCACTGTGCCGGCGGCAAGCGGCTGATGCATCTCGCGCATCGCACCAGTGCCGTAGCGCATGAAATCAGGGATAGCGGCCTCGATCGCCGCAGCCTTCACAACCTCGCCATCGCTGTCAACGGATTCGGTGGATGCGATACCCTCGATCGAGAGCGTACCGTCAGCATTGTCCTCGACCTTGGAGAAGGCGGCAAAGAGCTTCATGATTGTGATTCCTTCGATTATACCGCGGCGCCGGTGCTGTAGTCGCGCCACTTCTTGCCGTCCCATGTGATGATTTTGCCGAGTGTGGTGTCATGAAACTGCGTGCCGATCGGCGGATTGACCGGACGAGAGGCAGTCACGGCGGCGCCACCTCCAGCCGTCGAGATCCAACCATTGGCAAGCATCACGAATGCATCTGCGTCCGGCACATCGAGGGTGGAGTCGGCGACGCAGGTATATTTGCGCCCATTGACGGTGATCGGGTTATTGAGGCTGTTACTAGGCGGCATAAGGCGCATGGTCATTCCTCATTCTCCTTGTCACCGCCAGCATTGCCGGGACTTTCGGATGTATTGGCGGCATCAGCGGCCGCACTGACGGCGTCCGCCTTGTCCTGCCGCGCATCGTCATAGGCTGTCAGCGGCACGAACCCATTGGCCGTATAGACCAACGGCTGGCTGGCAAGCGGCTCGTCATAGGGATCAAGGCCAGCGCCGTCGCGAACCTCGTTTAACGTCTTCTTGCCGTTCTTGACGTCCCTGTCGTCGATCTCGCTCTGCGTCTTCGGGTCGATATCGGCCGGCGCTTCCCATGAGAATTCGAGATCGGGGAAACCAAGCTCTTCCTGGATGACATCGTCTATCTGGCGCTTGCACCACGTCAGGAGAGGCGCAAGACCTTCCTGCATGGCCCGGTCCTGATCGGCTTCCGACGTCGAGCGGTTCATCTGCTTGATGAACGGCGTCGGTGGCAGCGAGAAGGCGAATGCGACGATACGGGCCAGCCACTCGTCGAACTCATCCTTGATCGGAGATTCTTTGAATGCCTGGTATTTCGCGCTTGCCGGCCCCCATAGGAGCTTTGCCTTCTCGTACTCATTCCCGCTCAAGCGGGCATCCATCCAATCCTGCCACTGCTTGATCTGGTCTGGTGTCCAGCCGTCAGGGGCGTTTATCAGGCCAGCCGGGACGTTACCCGCCGTGAAATGAGCGAGCTGTGCCGTCTGGCGACGAAGCAGCGTATTGATGGTGACAATGATCGTCTCGACCGGCGACAGACCGTATAGATGAGCTGAGCGCCTGTTGCGGGGCTCATAGATCAGGTCATTCGTGGTCAGGCTTGCCCAGATCACACCCTTGATGACCTGTTGATAAGCTGGTGCCGGCGCGATAGGACGACGACCGGTCTCATCGATCAAAACCTTAATCGACGCACCGTCAACCACATCCAATCCGATCAACTGGCCGCCGCGGTTACGACGCTTCTCGATCGCAGGCGCATCCAGGACCAACAGATCCTCGATCACCATACGCATCCATGTCGCGAAGTGGTGTTGACCGTCCGGCTTACGCAGGAACTTGGTGACGGCACGGATGTCCGGGTTCGTCGGGTCTGTCTTCTTGGCGCCGATCTTCTTGATGCGCCAGTCGTGGCGCTCGATCTGATCCTTACGGGTCTCGATCGCGAGGCGTACCAATTCGACATTGGCAAAGCTGCGCAGCGCCGGAAAGCCAAACGGCTCATAGGCACGCGGCGTGTACTGCAGGTTGACACCAGTCGGGAAGTCGAGCAACCGAATGGGCTGCTTATCGACGGCCTCAGGCGGCATGCCTGGCGCGAACTTACCGTTAGACGGCTGGAACGTCGCATAGGTGCTGAATGACAAAGGCGTCAGATTGGCACCGGGCGTCAGTGGCGGCATTTGGGCAGATATCCTTATTGATTGCCGCCCATCGCGGCCATTGCATGCTCTACGGAGCCGGGTGCGTATTCAGGCTTGATAGCCTCGGGTCGCGCTTCATTCGCCTTTGCCTCGGCCTGCTGGCGCGTCAGCTCGAAGAGAGCCATACCAGGGCCGTTTCCACCCAACGCTAGCTCATTCAATGCATCAGCAAAGGCATCGACCTGGTCATCAAACTGACCATTCGGGAAAGTGCAGAGTTCGTCGAGGAACACCGTGTTCCATTCTCCACGAAGCAGTTTGATGTTCCCGGCCTCGGCTTGAGCGGATGCGGGTCGAGCCCGCGTCGACTTATCACCTGTTGGTGAAACAACCTTGATCGAATGCCCAGCCAGCAGTTTGACTTTGGTCTCGGCGTCGGCCTTACCAGCAGCGCCAGGGTCTTGAGGCATGCGAACCGTTACATCAACCCCGTCTTGAGATGCATGGTTTTTCAGTTTTATGTTGACTTCGTTCGGTGACCAACGCCCGCGATCGACATCTTCGACATAGAAAATGCCATTGATGTAGGCCATCTCGAGACCAACGGTCCAATCAGGCTGCTTGCCTGGCTTATCCTTCGATGCCGCAAAATCCCATGCCCTGACACGCTTGGCACCGGCCGGGATGGCTTCGACGACCTCAAAGTCTCCCCGCTGGAACATACCGCCAGAGCGAGGCGTGGGGCGCTGTTGATACTGCCCGGCATAGGCATAACTGCCCATGTCCCGCTTCAGCTTGTCGACGGCTTCCTGAGGGAACCTGACCGGATCTAACAGCTCGCCATCGAATGTTCGCGGATCACTGAAGCCAATCTCTGTCGAGCAAGCACGTTCTGGGTCAAACTCCATCGGCAACATCAGATGGACATATTCCATCCCGATTTCAGCGATGACACCAGACACATCCTCTTCATGCAATCTCTGCATGATAACGACGATCGCCGATGCTTCTTGGTCGTTCAACCGGTTCTGCGCGCCCTCGCGAAACTTGCGGGTCGTCGCCAGCCGGTCGGCCGGGCTTTCCGCGGTCTCCGTCGAGTGAGGGTCATCAATCACCAGCCTGTCGCCACGTTGGGATGTCAGAGAGCCAAAGGCAACACCCTCTCGAGTCCCTGTGGCAGTATTGGAGAACGAGGTTTCCCCCGTCCTGTTGAGTTCGACTTCAGGCCAGAGCGAGCGATACCAATCCGACAGCATCAGATCGCGGCATTTACGTGTGTCGCGCTTGACCGGGCCGTCGTTGAACGACGTCGTCAGATACCGCATGGAGCTGAGGCCACGCGGCCCCCACTCCCACGCCTGCCACATAACCGACACCAGAAGAGATTTAGACGACCCCGGCGGCACGTTGATCAGCAGCCGGTTTATCCGGCCATCCGTCACCGCTTCAAGGTGAGCGCAGATCGCGTCGATATGCCAGTTATGCCGATATTTGGCCCGAGGCTCGAGGATATGCCAGGCTTCACGAACGAATCCCGCCAAGGTCTGGCATCTCGCCCGAATGCGCTCCGCATCCTTGGCGATCAGATCACGTTCAGCCTGCGCTATCCTCTTCGCGATCTCCGCTTCCACCTGCCTCAACATCACTGCCGGATGCGCCGGCAAGCTCAGTGAGAACGCTTTTGAAGACACGGAGTTGTTCAAGCGAATACCCATTTAGGTCGATTTGGACCGGGCCGCCTTCAGGTCCCTCCAAACGCTTCTTGTCGACAAGCAGACCATGGAGCTTGGCTTTACCCAATGTAGCCGTCACAGCAGCGCTGGACTGCTTTTCGGCTAGCGCCAATGCCCGAGCCTCTTCAAGCTCGTCGGTGAGGCTCTGTATGGTCACAGCAGCCCGTTCGGCGGCGCGGCCTTGTATTTCTATTACCCGCGCCTGAATGCTGCCATTTGCTGCCAGTCTCGACGCGTGAGCCCTGCTTGGCTTGAAGCCGGCGAGTTCGTATGCCTCGTCCTGGGTCTTGCCTTGGGCACGGAGCTGACTGAACTTCTCATGCCGTGCATTTTTCAGGACTGGCATGCTTTACCTGCTTACTTTCCTCGCCACGGTAACCAACTTCCGGCAATCCCCGAGCGTCGCGTTGAGCGCCGGCCCTGCGAGGATACCCATCCACATTGGATGAGGCATACCCTCTTGCTTTAGAACGGCGACGAGGTGTTCGAGTTCGATCTGCTTCTCGCGTTCGGTCATCTTGGCTCTATCATCTCGCTACTCCACGATAACCTTGACGACGTTTCCTACTTCCTTGCCGAGGCGCTTGGCCTTCGAGACGGTGTAGGGCTCATCGCGATCCATAAGCGCGCCGCCGAGGGTGACAACATCTGCGGCCACAGCGACAGGAAGCGTTACGGTATCGACCGCGACCTTGATCAAGCGCTCAAACATCACACTCTCCAAACAGTAAAGCCCGACCAGCAGTTATGCCGATCGGGCTGAAAATCCCTCAATCGCGAGGCTCGCATTTTTGCTATCTGATGACGGTTCGCGACAAAAACCGCAGATGCGTCGATTCCATCCAGCCACCAGTCCGGCGCATTAAACCGAGGCTAACCCGTTCGGGTATACCGCTTCCCCTTGGGAGGAATAGGTATCGAGAAGAAAAGGCGTCCAGTCGCTCTGGTTCGTTTAAGCTGCCGCTCCTATCTACGGCAGACCCCTCGCCTTCCCGATTAATGACCCGCAACGGTGCGCTTCTACGAGAGGCGGCGCGGGTTCTGTTTTTGTTGAGGCATCCGCCTCGAATTCATTGCCGGTCTTCCCCGGCCGCCAGACCCCAACTCCACGTTGGCAAAGAACCTGCAAGCAGGAACGGATTCGAACCGTATTGCTACCTTAGCTCGGTCAGCGAGGGGGACTCGAACCCCACCACACTCATTGAAGCCTAAGCTTAGAATTGTTGGGCCGATTATTACGCATTGGCCCTTCGCGGTTGAGACGCCACGCCTCAAATTGGCTCCAAGGGCCTCGGCGACACCCGTATCCTTGGCTTATCGGCGCCCCGGTTAAGGGGAAGTGCTGCACCCGCGTACAGCAATCTTATGCGGCTACCTGCCGTCTGCGCTTTTCAGCGTCACGTTGCCGGCGGCGTTCGTTCTGCAGTTCGGCCCACTCGAAGCTTTGAAGTCCCTTGTCAAAATCGCAGGCCATCGGCCTCGCGTCTGGGGCTCTCCAATATGTGGGCACGTCACTTGCGAGTATGACGTCTTTATCGCTTATTTTGCCGGTACGCCGCAAGGTGGCAGAACGGCCGTTTTCGTTATGCTGCAATGGCTTACCATCTAAAGCTAATGTTATTTCTAATATTGCCCGGTTTTTTCTTTCGAGAGCATAGTTCCGGCTGAACTTAACAAGGTTGCCCGATACATCCTTGAACCCTTCCCGGCACCACTTACTGAAAGATTTTCCCCCAGCCTTGGCAATAGCCCAATGCCAGAGGCAGTGACGATCTTTGGGTCTGGGGACAAGGACGATCAGGGCATTCGCCAGTTCCCATTTAGTGACGTCTGAAGTTCGTATCCGGGTTGTCTTGTGAGAGAGGAAGTCTGCCCGTTCCTCGGCATATCGCTCAGCGCCCCACCCAGCGACGTCGGCTTGCGAATGATAGTACTGGATAGCTTGAGCCTTCAAACGCGCTGGACGAGCCGTATCGGGCAGCCTGTGATCCGTTTCGGCCGCTTGGATGAAAAGCTCTTCAATCTGGTCTCGTGTCATGCTGCACTCCGTCTGTCATCCAAAAGATCAGGTTGAACTGCCAGATCGCCGAAGCGGCGACGAAGCCTCTCATAGCACATGCCGGCAAGAGCATGACGCTTGGATATGATCCCCTCCAGATCGAGACACCAGAATTCGAGCCATCCGAGGGGAATGGCGTCCCAGAACTGAAACCATGATTCCGTGTCGTTCTCGATCAGATCGGGAAAATTCTTCTTGGCAGCTCTGAGGACATCGCTCACACACCACAGCGTCGTCTCGTCGATCGTTCCCTTCGAGTTTGAAGTGTCCGCCAGCGTCATGACCACGAACCTCGCGTGCGCCTCTCCATGGCGCTTTATGATACGCTCCAATGTCACGATTGCCCGCGTCTGTCCAACGGCCGGCGCTACGTTGGCCGGGACGACAGTTATGCCTAATTCCTTGAACATGGCGCGGGCGCGTTCGCTCATTCCTGCACCTTCGGCCGAATTTCCCAACCCAATTTCTTGCGCAGATTCCAGAACGCCTTATCGGTCAGCCGATGCCTTTTGCAAATCATGGCGATTTTCACGCCGGCATAATATTCACGCCTGATCTGAGCTATCCTATAGCGGGGCTCGGTGCTTTTCTCAGCCTGTTGCGTCCAGCGCATGATAGCCGCGACGTGAGCAATGGCCCGGCGATCAATACCGTGTCGTGCTTCAATCAATGAGATTGGAGTCTTGACAGAATATGCCGCCTTGATGCGGTCATGGATTTTCTGCTCATCCAACAATCTTCGAACGTCCGGGAGAAGATCATGGCCGGCGGATTCCAGTCGATCTGTTATCCGGTGAATGCCGTCCAATATGGTGCTGGGATGACGGTTGGTCATGAGAGCGCCAATCCTGGCATTGGATATCTTGAACTTGGAATGAAGCTCGTACCAGATCAATTGCCGGATAGTGGTGTAGTCTCGCGATGGGGCTTTGCCGATGATGACATCGTACTCGACGCCGAATTCCTCGCAGCGTTTCCAAACGTAGCGTTCATGAGGCGTAAGGCCGGTAGGAGCCTTTGAGGGCTTAGCAGCGCTCGGCAGAGCTTCAGTGGCTACCAGCTTCACGGACGGAGATATGATCTTGCCCAGACGCTTGTCTACGCGCTTGTAGTGGGCAATTAGTCTAGCTTCGATATGCATCATGCTCGGCCTCCATCATCGGCCCATTGGCTCGGCTGGACGATCTCTTGGTGGTAGTATCCGGCTAGGAAAGAGCGAGCGAGATGGATGCAATCGGCAATATTGCGCGGATCTGATTTCTCTGTTTGATAATCGAAGTGATCGATCAGCTCGGAGAGGTCATAGGCGATTTCGGCGCAGAACGGAGTGACGCCATATGTGACATAGTGGTCTAACTCCGACGCTGCGCAATAGTCCGTCATGATGGAGTTTAACCGAGCACCACATCCTTCACACCAGCAAGAGGAATCATCTTCGATGGCCCACCCACCATCTAGAAAATAGTCGTCAGCATGTTCAGGATCTGCCGTGCGCAATTCTTCGACTTTTGCGCTGCCGCAGCCATAGCACCACTCATTGCCTTCTTCTCCTTTTGGCGTTGAGATCCAGTGCATATTCTCAACATCGTCAGCGAAGGGCTTTGCGACCACGCGAATCCATGGAGATAAATTGAGAAGCTCTTGCACATAGCTCATGCCCCGGCCCTCCTACGCTCGATCTCGATCACTTTGCCCCCGCCCTGAAACAGTTTCTCCAGCCTCGCCTTGGCCAGCGCCCGCTTCGTCGTCGGGCCTGTCAACGTCTCCGATACGATTGGGCTATTCATCTGGCGAAGGAACTCAGCCTTGGCGGCGGTTTCCGCTTCTGCCTGTGTGCCGAAGATGATGTCGTGGATGCCCTCGCGAAGAACGCGGTTCTCGCCGTGGTGATAGAGACGGTACCAGGCTATCCATCCTGTCGGGCGGCGGTGGGTTCCGAAGTCGACTTTGTTCACTCGGCTGCCTCCAAGACGTCTGGCCGCTGCACACTGGCAGCCATTGAAATGAGAAGGTCTCGGAAAGGATCGGGCGTACCAATCCGCGGGGAGCTATCCGTTCCGCCGCCGCGGGCGCCTACTTCGCCGAGCCGTTTAGCTCTATCGATGCCCATTCGCTCGACCACTGCAGGATCAAGGTTTGCGCGGCGATATCCCCACCGCAGAGACGGCAGCTTGACACCATAGGCGAGGATCAGCGTTGGCTTGCGCGCATAGTGCCCGTATTGCCCTTGTTCTACACAGCAAGTCCATCCGCCAAGGAAGTCGGCCATTATCCAGCCGCCGGCGCGATCCGGTGTATTCAGATCGAAGTGTGGCCACGCCAGTGAGCCCCACGGGTGCTCGATGACGCCGCCAAACTGGCGAGCGGTCGCAAGCGCTGCTTCAAAGCACCCACCATCGTCTCCAAGCTTCTTGCGCTCGCCTGTAAGCTTTACGGCCAATGGCTGGCCGAACCACATCTTTCCCCAGCGTTGACAGGGTGGATGAGCGACGACAGGCCAAGGGCCGGCATACTTGCGCGCATCACGTTCCTCATCCCAAGGATCAACGCCATCTAGCCCATAGTAGGAACCATTCTTCTGGACATAGAGAGCAGCTATCATCAGAACAACTCCGGAGGCCGCTCGGGCTGCATAGAGACATAACGGGTGAAATCCGCCTCAAACTTCACGCGCTCAACAAGCGACGGATCGCCAAACCTGACCTTTATCGCGGCGATTTCGGCTATCCCCTCAATGTCTGACCCAAATACCGAGTTGATGATCTTCCAGTCCTGCGGGGTGGCTGCCACCTTTTCCATTTCCTTCTTGTATTTCTCGGGCCTGTATAGGGTCATCACTGCATCGTAGTCGGTGCGGGCGTTCTCACCGCCATAAAGGTCCTTGGCGATCGGGCGTGGGTTCTGGCGCTTGCCGCTCTCGCCATTGCGCTGGTTGAGAATGAGGACCGATGCGGCCCCTTCATCGGCCAGGGCCTTCAGTTCAACCGTGATGTCGCCGGAGATTCGGTCTGCCGAGAGCTTGTCGTTCTTCGGCTTAACCTTGCCGATATGGTCAATTACGATGAAAGGTGTTCTGCCGTTGGCTTTCTGCTTGATGAAGCGCCGCGCGTAGGCGACGAGCCGGTCAATGCCCTCTCTCCGGCAGCGGATGATCTCGAAGGGCTGCTGGTTGATCCAATTGGCAAAGGTGACGCACCGGTCTTGTTCCTTCTGGCTCATCAGCCGCATGGGCTCGCGCTGCTGGGTGACGCTGATCTCGTATACCTGCGCGATCATCTGCCGAACGCATTGGGCTGGAGATTGGTCGTAGGAGAGGAAGAGAACCGGATGGCCGGCGCGGATCGCGTGGTAGATGAGCTGCATCGTCAGGGAAGATTTTCCTTCACCGCTTGACGATAGCAACCCATATAGGTTGCCGGCTTCGAACACTGGCTCCGACAGAACAGTTGCGATCTCGGGTAGCCCGATCGGTACTCCGATGACACCGTCGCGCCTGGATGAGGCTTGAAAGGCGCTGAGATAGGAAGAGCCGGGCGATACAATTGCCGTCGTTTCCGCAAATCGCGCCCGCATGTCCTTAAGCCGCTGTTCCAACTGCTCAATTTCATCGCCTAGTGTAAGCAGACTGTGGCCTTCCTTGGCGACGGTGGACGCGAACTCAGCCTCGCGTCCAAGCTCACGGGCCAGCGTCATGCCCTTGATGATCTGAAGGCTTGCCTCGTAGCGGTTAGCGGTCGCAGGGCTCAGGCCAGAGGTCATCAACCGAGCCAGATAGGCAGCCGGCGAGATGTCGAGCCCTTCGATCTGCTTTGGGACGAACGGCTTGAGTGAGACCGCATTGATATGCTGATGGCCGGCATGAAGCTGCAGCGCCGCCGCAAAGATCGACTTATGCAGTCCTTCAAGGAAGTCGTCAGCGACAAGACCGCATTCGCCGATCAGCTCGTTGCGGGCGATAAAGCAGGACAAGACGGTCTGCTCGGCCTCGAGCACATCCTGCTCGGTGATCTTGTCCATGAAGTCGCGGGGTTGGGCGTTCATGCCGCTTCTCCAAATTTTCCGACTTCATCACCCCACGCGGTCCAGCCCTTGCGGTCAGTTCTGCTGAACAGGTCAAGCCTGTTTGCATTAGGCATCAGCCGTTCTGCAGCAGCATAGGCTTCCTCTGGCTTGCGGGAATGGTCACGGATAAGGCCGGTGAACCCCGATCGAACATTCTTTGCTGTGCGTGGACTGCCACGCGTTCCGATCAGGAAAGGCTCATTAGAGCCACGAAGGATGTAGCCGGTTCCGAAATTGATCTTTCCGTGCTTGGTCGTCTTCAGCCATGTGCCGGCCGTCTTGAACTCGAAGCCCCACGCTCGCATGACGTCCAGTGCCTGCGGCAGCATGGGATTGACCGCCCAGAGCCATAGGAGCGTGTCTGACGCAGCAAGGTCGAGGACCGGTAGCCGCTTGATCTCGTCAATCGACATGGTCCGGTATTTCGCTTGAGGTGACTTCGCCTCGCCTGCCTCGGAATACATGCGATAGGTCCAAGCAGGATCGGCCATGATGAAATCAAAGGAATGCGGCTGCAGGTCACCAAAGGGCCATAGATCTGGGAATAGCCTCATGCTGCCACTCCCGCGCGCTCATTGCGCTGCATGCGGAGATCCATAAGCGGCTGCTGGTACCGGCCGGCGTGCACCTTCATGTCCCGGACGCCCCAGCAGATCGCCAGCGCGCAAGCCTCGGCGGCATTATGCGATAGGGTCTTTTGTGTCGGGAGCTTGATGCCTATCAGTTCGCATTGGCTGACAGCGGCCGCCTTCCAATCCTTCTTGCCCTTGCTGTCGATAGGTGGCTTGAACTGCTGGCCGTAGAAACTCTTGCGCCAAGTGCCAGGCGGCAGCGTGCCGTAGGGTATGCCAAAGTTGGCAATCGTGGCAACAATGGCGGTCGTTGCCACCCACGGATAAATGAGGGCATCAGCGCTCGTGTTACCGATCTTCGCAAGCGATTGCTCTTCGAGGACAACAAAATCAGGCTTGCCATGCTCTCGGATCAATGCCGCCACCTTCAAGCCGATCTGGTCGCCGGTGTAATAGTGGTCGGCCTTGTCCGGCATCTGGAATACCCCGCATTTCACATGCGAGTAGTTCCGATCGATCTTCTGCTGCTCGGGGCTAAAAATTGCCCAGCCGGTGGATTTGGACGGATCGAAACCGAAAATCTTCATGCCTGATGCCCTCCAATCCCATTGAGAGCACGCCGTTCGCTTCTGGTGCCGTCACCGCGCGAGATTTTCATGTGATGGCCGCAATACACCGAGGCATTGGTCTTCGCTCCACAGCACGCCATGGAAGCTCCTGAAGGGCCATCAGCGCTTGAGATGGGGAAACGGCACTCATTGGCCGCGAGATCGATAAAACGAACGCTAGGAACGCCTGGGATGGCAAAGATCGAACTGTCAAAGCCACGCTGAGACCGTTCAGATGCCCGCGCTTCCCTCTCGGTTCGACGGGATAGAACCGATGTCTTGGCCGAAGCCCCGCTATTGGGTCTGGCACGCTCTGGAAAATGCCGAGGATACCGCTTGACGACGTCGCCCATCGCTGCTGTTGAGACATCCATGCTTTTCGCCATGGACGCGATGGTTTCGTTTCTTGCGTAAAGAGCTGCAGCCTTTAACAAGCGCTCTTGCGTCCAAGGGAGCCGCTGCTTGGGCTCGACAACGGGGCGAACCTCTTTCGGCTTTGAAGCGCGCGTGGGGAAGAGGTCACGATTGCGTCCCGTGTAGCCAGACACCGCGCCCTTACTAATTCCTAAGACGCTGCCTATCTCCGACATGCTGCAGTTTCTCTCCCACATCATTCGGGCTTGTTCACGGTTCTGATCAGTCCATTTGAATGGTCTGCCGAGCATGATGGCCTCACGCGCTCTTGGTGGTGGGGATAAGGCGCCATTGCGCCAGTTGGCCGGAACCGCCTTTAGAAACGGAGATCGTCCATCCATATGGTTCTATCTTCCGTCGCAACTGACTGACCTGAACCTTGAGGATGGTATCGGCGTGCTCTGGGCCGCCATCCGGCCGATCGCCGTAAATGCGATTGAGGAGCATATCGCGCCTTACAGAAGATCCGACCTTGCGGGAAAGGGCTTCGAATATGATGCGATGCGCTGGAGCCGTTATCGCCTCTTTCACGTGGTCGACTGAGGCGGCCTCTCCGATGCCGTGTCCGCATGCTGGGCAAGAGAATGATTGTCTGGAATGGATCGTCATAATGTCACCGCTGGGAGAGAAAATCTCGGACATTCGCGTCCGAGTAGTTGGCCCGCGCCGGGAGGAGGAGAGCGCGAGCTTCGGGAGAGAATTAGTGAGAAACTTGCGGAGCGGCAGAAGCCCATTCAGCGCTGTCGTCGGAGTTGGAAAATGGGTCTCCCTCCGATGCTGGCTCCTCTTTGGAAGCCGCCGCCTGCGCCCGGGCGAGAACATCGGGAAGAACGGTGTCGTATTCCTTCCGACCCGCGTCGTAGCTTTCCAAAAATAGCTTGTCGTCGGAACTGCCGCCGTCGTAACCGGAGACGCGGTCAAGGCCATTCAGGCCGGCGAAGAACCCCTTGGCCCGGATCATGCCCTCGCTGTCGACCCGATCAACGCGAGTGAATAGATCGCCTTTGATGGTGGGATCGGGGATGAGGCCGAGATAGGCCAGGTTCTCCATGTCACGCTTAAGCTTATCGACCGGCTTCTGCTGATCTTCTGCCTTGAATGATTTCAGGAGGTGATCAAGCTGCGATGAAGGAATGCCGGACGCTTTTGCGTTCAAGCGGTTTTCCTTCTTCTTCGCCGCGATCAGACCGGCTTGGGCGTCAAGATCCCTGTCGTTCCGATGATAGAGAGCGAGCGTGACACGCCGTTCTCTTTCCGCTTTCTGATTATCGCCAATCTGTGCTGCTGTCATTGCTTATCATCCTTTTCGTTAGCTTCGGAGTGATCTTTGCGCCATTGCCTTCGCAGCATTGACGCGCGCATCCAGATCCTCCACTTCGTCCATAAAATCCGCCACAGCGTCATGTCCGAACGTCTCCTCGATAGCCTGTATGTCGTTCTGGATTTGCGCCATTAGAGAGTGGCAAAGGTTGAGATAGGCGAGCCTGATGCGCTTGCAGAGCAGGACATCGACAACCTTTCGCTGCCCCTTCATGAGCCTCTTGAAACTGATCGCCGACATACCGCACTGCCGAGCAACCTTGGCGAGGGCGCGTTCTTCATCGCCCCAGCCTGAGCATTCACGTCTGAACATCTTTTCCGCGACAATTCGCGCTTCTTCGGGGCTATATGCGTCAACTAACGACATCGCTTTCGCCTCATTCCCTGTTTTAAATTTGGTTACAAAATGTTGAGTTTCTGAACACTTCATGTCTGCCGCTCCTGATAAGTTCTTCCTCGTCAGGAGCGGCGCACACGAAAGGAGTTCAGCCAACGCCGACAGACGAAGACTGATAATTCGGATCACCGCCTGGAAAGCGGTGAGACATGTATGGATCACCTCGACGAAGCATCGCGCTGCGCTGGCTGGAAACTTGCTCAAGCGCCTTTGCTTCGGTGATCCCAAGGGTAATTGAGATGGAAAAAGTATCGTATCCGCGACGGAACAGATCGAGAGCTGTCATTGGCTGAGAGGATGCAGACATCACAGATCCTCCCAAAGCTTGTCGTCATCGACGGTGCGAAGACGGAAATTGCGGGCATCTCCCTCGGGCGCTCCGACTTCATCGCCCTGCAGCGACGGGCCGTAGGCAAGCCTGACGAAGAAAGCGCCGATGCGCCAAACCACTAGGACAAGGACGCAAATGCCGAATGATATGCCGGCCCATTGCAGCCCAAGAAGGAAATCACCCATGGCGACCTCCACGGCGGCCAGGACGCGCGAACTGGAGGATGACAGCCGATTGACGTTCTTGCCTGCGAAACGCTTCTCTAAGCCAAGGACGGACGACTGCGAGGACACAGACGATGAAGTTCAGAGCGATGATTGCGAAGGCGGAAAATTCAAGGATTGCCGCGGTCATGAGATCACCACGACTTTTGGCCGGTAGTTCAGCATGGCTTTGAAGCACGAGATATCCGTCTTGCGATCGACGACGGGTCGGAAACTCTCATAGCTGAAACCTGGTTCGCCATACCTGCCGCCAAAGAGGGGAACTTCCCGGTTCCTGATCTCCTCGAGAAGCACTACCGGAATAACACCGTCGCGGCGGTTCATCCCATCGCGGAGGTCACGTATCGTATAGACGTGCCCCTCTTCGGGAATGATGAGGCCATTGGAAAGCCACATGGCCTTAGCCTCACGGACGAAATCGTCCGGTTGCTGGTTACAGACGTAAATTACCTTCTGACCAATACGGAAATTGCAATTCATGCCACTCTCCCCGGTCTTTCAGTCTGCTTGCGATCTGCCGCAACGTTGCGCTCAACAGCGCGGCGTGCGACGGCGTTTTCGGGTTCGTCTGGGAATTCGTCGGCAAAGCGATCGCGGAAGTCTTCGAGCCAATCATGGCCTACCGGTTCACGGTTCTTCATGCGCCGCCTCCCACATCATCGATCGATGCGGGGCAGACGGATTCGACAGCGCCTGCCCCGCTCTTGCCCGTCACAGCCTTGATGTGGCCCAAAGGAGTCCGGGCCTCTGGGATATCGGTGGCTGCAGCGGTTTTGGAATTGGAAATTTCGGTATGCTTGGTGACGATGTTCAGCCCGAGATCCGAAACAGAGTTCGGATGCGCCGGAACCACGTACAGCTGCCATGCGACAGGCTGCTCTTTCGTGCCGAGGCCAGCCCAGCGGCCCTCATTCTTCGCGGTCTCGGGGATCCAGTAGCTCTTGAGCACCTTCCCGCATTTCGTCGCCAGCCACACATGATCCGGCTCGAATTCCTCCACCGGGAAACGGGTGACGCCGTCTTTGCTGCGAGCGGTGCGCATAACCGTGATGTTGCGGCCTTTGGGCGCTGTGGAAATCTCGAATGACCATGTCATTTGCGCGCCCTCCACTCCTCGGCAAGATTGGAATAGTTTTCGCGAGCAAGCCTAGACCGTTGTTTCTTGACGATACGGTTGATCTGGAATGCGAGCGTGTAAGCGTCGCGAACCTTTGGGCTTGCTTCGATCTTGTCGCCCCACAGCGCCCGTGCGGCTGTCCAATAATCATCGATACCAGAGAGCTTCGACACCTTGACACCATTAGCGCCGAGGAAAGCCCGAACGCTCATTTCAGCGGCCGTGAGGCTGCCTGTGTCGCTCTTCGCCTTTTTGGCATCGAGACCGGCAGAGATGAACTGCTCAAGTCGTCCGAGCAGCTTCCGGCCATTGTCCTCGGACATATCGTTGAAGTCGAAGCCGCCGAAAGCGACCAGTTTCTCGTCATCGATATCGGATGCAACACAGACTGCGGCCCAATAGGATGTCATGCCTACTTCGTTGAGCTTGGCCCGCTGGAACTGCAGACGCTTGGCGCAGAGCGGGAAGCCGGCGACGTTGATCATGCTGCGGTCTCCCGCGAGCGCTTTTGTTGCGCCTCTTCAAAGCCCTTCAACAAATCATTGGCCGTCACTGACCTATCCGTAGCCTCATGGATCTTGCGGATTAGTTCAGGAGACGGAAACCTCTTCCCGTCCACATATCGACTGATCGCCGCTTGGGTAACGCCGATCCTGTCAGCGAATTCGGCGTATGAGACCTTCGGGTCCTGGGCTTTGAAATATTCATCTAGGGTCATACCAAACACGATACCAAAATGGCATCGTAAATCAAGCGATATTTATACCAAATTGGATTTTGATAAAAATGCCACGATGGCATAAGTTCGGAAGATGAATATGATCAAAGAGTTAAGGGAAAAGCTAGGAATGTCTCAGGCCAGTTTGGCCGAGGCTGTAGGCACCTCACAACCTCAGATCAAGCGACTAGAGACTGGAGATCGTAAACTCACGAAGGAGTGGGCTGAACGCCTTTGCGGCCCTTTGCATGTGACCGCAGAAATTTTGCTATTTGGCTGGCCGGATGAGAGCCCTGCGGAGAATATTGAAACTTCCGATATAACTAATTTTGGTTCCAATGTTTTTGAACTTCCAAATGCAAAAATTAGGGATAATGTGATCGGCTTAGGCCGAAAGATACCTGTATTTGGGCAAGCTGTCGGCGGCGTCGACGGAGAATTCCTCATGAATGGAAGTATTTTGTATGAGGTTATGGCTCCCCCTGTTCTCTCTGATATTTCGGGGGCCTATGCAGTCCAAGTTGCAGGTGACTCAATGTCGCCCAGATATGAGGATGGCGAAATCTGTTTCGTTGATCCCAAGCGACGAGTAAAAAAGGGTGACTACGTCATAGCGCAACTTCGAATGGAAGAGCACGGCCCACTCCTGGCGTATGTGAAAAAGTTCATTCGTCATAACAGCATCGAGCTCGTTCTTGAGCAATTCAACCCGCCCAAAGAACTTCGGTTTCCTGCCTCAGCTGTGGAGACGGTTCACTACATCGCCCTTGCTGGGAATGCTTGAACCCTTCCCTCCTGTATCCTCCTCTCCTACCTCTTAAGCGGATATAAGAAGAAAATAGACTCCCGTCTATATCAGCCCCCGTCTATATAGTGTTGGTGGGGAACAACACGTAATTGGTTGTTCCAGAACAACAATAAAATCAAAATGGGATCGCTATCCGGTAGACATTCCCGGCGCGTGTTTTGCGATCGACTTCCATCCAATGGATCGCCTCAAGCTTCTTTACAGCTAGGTGAACTGCCGTCCTTTCGCACCCCACATTCCTGCAGATATAATCCATCCCAGCCGCGCAAAACGGTCTGTCTGGCGTTCCAAACGCGCCAATGAATACGGCCGCGCATCGTTGAACGTGGGTGAGATGGCTCATCTGGTTCACGCGCCTTATCCAGCGTCGTTGCATTCTGAGAAACGGAGCCACCTCGACAGGTGGGTATTTCTTCCGTAGCGCTCTGATTCTGTCCGTTTCGGTATCGTGTCTTTTGCTCATACCAAATATTTATACCAAGTCGGTATTGACTAGCAATGCCAAAATGGTATTCTTCCCTCATCAACACCGCACCGACTGAGCCCGCCGAACGGCGAAGTAGCGAACCGGGGCGAAAGATGAGGATGAGGGAAATGGCGCAGTTCAGAAAACCGGAAGCATCAGACGTAAGCTTACAGCTTGCAATCCGTGCCCACGCTGGAACGAGCCATTCGCCAGAGCGCCGCGGCGAAAGCGAAGTCGCCGAGTATGTCGCGCATATTACCAACTTCAACGACAAACTTGCTGCTGTCGCCGACACTGAAGACCGTATGGTTGAAGCGGTCGCACAGTCCGAGCGTTATCGTGAGAATTATATCAAGCGCCTATCGGTCGTCTGGTCTTCTCGCGGCCGCATGATGTCGACGATGATCACCGGACCAGCGAACTTCCCTGTCCAGCGTCAAGAGAAGATTTGGCGCTCCTATGAGAACAAGGCCAAGGAGCTTTACGACTGGCAGGATCGCGCGCTCGCTGCCTCGATCAAGGCAATCAAGGCTGTGGGTGCTGCGCCTGTCGAAAGGCCTGCTGGTGCTAAGACTGGCAAGGAGGAATTCACAATCGGTGAAGTTCTCATCGTCGCCAATCACGATATTGAGCGCCTGCAGATCATTTTCGACGGCAAGCCTTCTCCTGAAATTATCTCGGAATTGAAGGGCGCGGCCTGGAACTGGTCACCGAAGAACGGTGCATGGCAGCGCAAGATCACGAACAACGCAATCTACTCGGCAAAGGGCATCGCTGCAAAGGCTAACGCTCTCTCCTCCTGATCACCACCCACCCCGGTAAAACCAGAACGCAGGGATGACGTATATGACGAAAGTAATTCAGGGCCCATGGAAAGTATCGCAGTCAGTCGAGGGCGATTTCCTCGGCATCTATCCCGATACCGACAAGATGGAATTTCCGATCGCAAAGATGCCTGAGATCGTGAAGCCAGAAATCAATCTTGCCAGAGCCAAGCTGATTGCCGCAGCACCTGATCTGCTCCGGGTAGCCGAGCTACTCGTCGACTGGCTTAACGAAGATGAAGGCGCCCACAAGCTTTGCGATACGGCCCGAGCGGCGATCCTCAAAGCCACCTCCTAACCCCACCCCCGAAACGGATGCTCTGAACAGAGGATACGACCGATGGCAAGAATTTATCTCGCATCTAGTTGGCGAAACGTTCTGCAAAGCGAAGCAGTCGTAACTCTTCGCCAAGCAGGTCATGAAGTTTACGACTTCAAAAACCCGCCTAACGGTGTCCCCGGTTTCGCATGGTCTGAGATTGATCCGGACTGGCTGGGTTGGAAGGCATCCAAATATCGCGAATTGCTGACTACTCATCCAATTGCTGCTCGCGGCTACATGAATGACTTCCGCGGCATGGAATGGGCTGACACCTGCGTCCTCCTTCTGCCTTGCGGTCGGTCGGCTCACCTTGAAGGTGGTTGGTTCGCCGGTCGCGGCAAGCGCTTGATCATCTGGACACATGACGGCGAAGAGCCCGAGCTGATGGCTCTAATGGCAAACCATATCTGTGTGTCGGCTGATGAGGTTCTTGCTGCTCTGAAGGCCGGTTCGTGATGGCAGCCCTCTCCACATGCAATCTCTGCTCTGGAACTGGAAAGACCCTGACAAGGGTTCCGTTTCCATATGGCTTTGGATCGGCTCGCTGCTTTGTGTGTTCCGGTTCAGGAATGACGAAATCTCAAGCTTCAGACCAGTGGGTTGGCGATCAGGCCCGTATGCGGCGGATGGCTAAAGCCTCGGCTGTGAAAATGGAGGAAGTTCAATGACCACCGCTCAATACGATTTCTTCGAAGTGAAGCTTCCAGGCTATGGCGATGACATCCTCATTCAGGGAACGGCGACACTTGAGAGCGACTGTGAAGACGACAGTTATTTCTACGTCGCGTCCATCAATATCGGAGAGAAGACGTTGAAGCGCCCGAGCCGGATCAACAGCGGTTTTGTCATCGAAGACTTTCTGTTCACCGAAATCTCGAAGCAGATCGAAGACGTTCGCACCACACATGGAAAGCATGCGGCTCTGGAATGGGCAGATTTCGTTTCCGAGCAGTCATCTGATGTCGTCCCGGCTCTCCGTCCTCGTCGAGGCATGCCGTTGTATCGCATTCCCGAAATTTCTCCATATCGGTCGACCGACATCATCGCGTCCAAATAACACAAATTCCAATTCCGAGGGGCAATCTTATGGCAAAGAAGAAAGAAATCACGCCGGAAGTCGTCAAGACCGTAACGGCAATCAAGGGCTTTGACACCGGCCTGAAATGCCGCGGCTATCAGTTTGAAGTCGGCCGCACCGAAAAGCATGAAGGAAAGGTCGAGGCCTGCGAAGGTGGCTTCCACGCCATTACCGGGCATCCGCTTTCCGTCTTCCAGTATTATGCGCCTGGTCTTTCCGTTTATCACCGCGTCGAGCTTTCCGGCACGATGCATACCGATGACAACGAAAAGACGGCCGCAGAAATACTCAAGGTCGGCGCACAGATCGGAATGTCTGATCTCGTCAAGGAAGCCGTGAAGTGGGTCACTGATAGAGCAACGGTTGAAGAAGGTGGTCACGCCACCGGCTATCAGGGCGCGGCATCCGCCACCGGCACTAACGGCGCGGCATCCGCCACCGGCACTAAGGGCGCGGCATCCGCCACCGGCACGCAGGGCGCGGCATCCGCCACCGGCGATCAGGGCGCGGCATCCGCCACCGGCACTAACGGCGCG
>Ga0105248_10000497_pt1 | contig 44716 bp, 46 predicted proteins | sample KBSS34metaG_FD_81524 | JGI IMG/M metagenome (GOLD analysis project Ga0105248, IMG submission 81524) | Switchgrass rhizosphere microbial communities from Kellogg Biological Station, Michigan, USA - KBS S3-4 metaG | ecosystem: Host-associated > Plants > Roots > Rhizosphere > Soil | place...
GAGAAAAGGCAAATCGTCGCCGGTATCGCGAAGGCCTACGAGCCGGAGAAGCTCATAGGGCGCAAGGTCGTCATCGTCGCGAATCTGCAACCTCGAAAGCTGCGGGGCCTCGAGTCCAACGGCATGATTGTGGCTGCATCATTCGGCGAAGCGGATCTGCCAATCCTCGCAGGATTTCACGAGGACATTCCCAACGGAGCTCGCCTGAAATAGATGCTGACCGATTCGCACGCTCACCTGGATGACGCGCGGTTTGCAGCGGATCGGGAGGCGCTGATCCAGCGGGCGTGGGATTCAGGCGTCGACAGAATCCTAACCATCGGCAATGGTACCGGACCCGACGATATGGCATGCGGCATTCCCTTTGCCGAAACCTATCCCTGGATCTTCACTTCCGTAGGCATCCATCCTCACGATGCTTCCAAAGCGGAGGACCGCCATATCGAAATGATAGAACGCCTGGCGGCACACCCCAAGGTTCTGGCTATCGGTGAGATGGGCCTCGACTACCACTACGACAATTCGCCCCGCGATGTACAACAGACGGTTTTTCAACGCCAGTTGGAGGTCGCAGCGAAGGTTGATCTTCCAGTGATCGTTCACACGCGTGAGGCGGACTCGGATACTGAACGTATCCTTCGTGCGGCAGGCCAGGTCCGCGGAGTGCTTCATTGCTTCACCTCGAGCTTGAGCCTGGCGACGGTCGCACTGGATTTTGGTTTCATGATTTCGTTTTCGGGGATCGTTACGTTCCCGAATGCCCGTGAGCTTGCGGAGATTGCCAGGAGCGTTCCGGCGGATCGTTTGCTGGTCGAAACCGACTGTCCGTATCTTTCTCCGGTGCCCCATCGGGGCAAGCGCAATGAACCGGCCTTCGTCCTGGAAACCGCGCGATTTCTTGCCACGGCGCGCGGAATCGCCCTCGAAGAGCTTGCCGCTCAGACCTCACAGAATTTCACGCGGCTGTTTTATCCTGAGAAAACAGCGTAAACTTGTCGGTTCGCGGGAGGAGTCGTTTTTGAATCCACAGCATCTCTACGATTTGGTTGCGCCTGAACTTGCCGAAGTAGAGGTCGAGTTGCGTGGATACTGTGAGTCGAGCGTCAGCACTATCTCCGAGATCGGCCAATACGTTCTCAAAGGCGGCGGCAAGAGAATCCGTCCGATGCTTCTGCTGCTGACATCGCGGATGCTCGGAGAGATTTCGCCGAGCACGATCCGGCTCGCCGCAGTAGTCGAATTCATCCACAACGCCACGCTTGTCCACGACGACATCATCGACGGTGCGGATACGCGACGCGGACGCCCCTCTGCAAATTCGACATGGGGAAACTCCATGACCGTTCTCGCGGGAGACTGGCTCTACATGCAGTCCTTTGCGGTCGCCCTTCGGGAACGCAATCTGGAGATTCTTGCGACCCTCATCGAAATCACTCAGAAGATGGTCGAAGGGGAACTGCTTCAGCTCACCCTGATTGGAAAGCCCGAAGCCACGCCGGAAGAACTCCTGGATATCGTCGAGCGAAAGACAGCATGGCTCTTTTCAGGCTGCATGAAGCTGCCTGGAATTGTCGCCGGCCTCGATCCTCAGTCTGTCAAACGACTGGCTGACATCGGAAGAAGTTTGGGTATGGCGTTCCAGCTCGTCGACGATCTTCTGGACCTTACGTCGACTCGAGAGACTCTGGGAAAGCCGGTGGCGAACGACCTCAAGGAAGGCAAGCTGACCCTTCCTGTTTCCTTTGTCATGCGGAACGGACGAGATGGCGATGCGGACAAAGTGCGCACCGTCCTTCAGGAACGAGGGTTCCGATCCGTGGAAAGCCGCGACATCCTGCGCAGCGTCGAGGCCTGCGATGGTCTACATAAAACTCGTTTGATTGCAGAGGATTACGCGACAAAGGCGAAACGTATGCTTGAGAAATTCCCGCCGTCGCCCTATCGGGACGCGATTATCCACATTCCCGATTTCATTTTGAATCGGACCGCCTGAGGAAGTCATCGACAGCGCGATTGAAGGCTGCGGGGTCTTCCAGATTGCTCAAGTGTCCCGTGTTGGGAATGACGACGAATTCTCCTCGAGGAATGGCGTTAGCCATCTCTCGACAGTCTTCCACCTTGAGAATCGCATCCCCCGAACCCGCAACGACCATCGTCCGGCACTGAAGGCCGGAGAGGTGCGCTGTCTGATCGTTTCGATCGCGTATCGCGGTGACCGCGAAGATATCCGCCTCGGGCGTTGTCCTCTCGATCGCGCTGCGCACGAAAGTGCGTACCTCTCCGCTCGCGTCGGAGCCTAACAGCCGGGAAAGCATTTTCTGCGGAAGGGTGGCCGTCCCGGCTGCTTTCAACTCTTCGATCATCGCGTTTCGCGCGGACCGCTCGGGTTCGAGATCCCCTCTCGCCCTCGTGTGCGCCAGGACAAGCCGATCAACACGGTCCGGGCGCGTCACGGCGAACGGAAGCGAGATATAGCCGCCCATGGACAGACCGAGGAGTGCGCACTTTTCTATTTCGAGGTGATCCAGCAAGGCTGCAAGCTCCTCGCCCATTTGCCACATCGTCCACGGACGCGCCGGTTGCGAGCCGCCAAATCCAATGATGTCCGGGGCGATCACACGGTAACGGTCTGAAAAGAATTCGATCTGGGCGCTCCACATCGAGCTGTCGAGCGGGTAGGCGTGAAGAAAAACAAGCGCGGGGCCGTGGCCCCGCTCCTTGAAACTCAACATGGGAAGGCCTTACGGCGTGAGAGAAGCGGTACGGTTGAACTTGTCTTTGATGGTCTGCCGGATGCGGTCGATCTCGTATCCGCTTTTCCACATGTCTCGAGCCGTGATTGCGATGTCCTGGCACATGGCGCATTCCACACCGTGTTCATCGTGGAAGCAGTCCAGATTGTGCTTATGGTTAAACCCGGTCATGCAACCGCAGTAACAGGGCAATTGCGCTAAAACTTCAGGAACTTCGCGAGCCGCTTCGTAAGCCACTCGTGCCTTGCCCGAGAACAAGGCAGGATCCAGGGTGGTGATGTTCGGCTTTGGCAAAGGTTGTCGTTGCGCAATTGGAGCGGGTTCTCTCATGGTGTACCAGACGATCCCGCCGGTAATAATGAGCGCCCCGACGACAAGGAGAATATTGATAGTTTTCGCGGCGCTGGAGGTCTCGTTTGATTTGTCTTTAGTTGGTTTGGCCAAGGGGACTCCTCGTCAATGACGAAATAACAGTTTTGAGGACAAAGAATACTTCGCCCTTCTCTTCATCCTCAAGCAACTTCCCGTCTTCGAGAGGTTGGTTGAGTTCCGAGATCACGTACTGAATGAGATGCGGCTCTGGATCTTCAGGAACCTGTGCGCGATCTCCTTCCTGATTAATCCGGTCGATCCAGCTTTCGCTTTCCCGGTATGCCGCCTCGATGCTTTCCGATGTGATCGTGCCGAGCGTGCTGGGCTGGCCCATCTTTACAGTCTTGAAAACCATGTACGACAAAAACAGGGAAAGTTCCTGGATGCGCAGAGAGCTCTCGCTGGTGAGTTCGGTAATGAAATCGCAGATCGACGGCTGTTCCTTAAAGAAGGTATCGAACTCTGCCATCATGCGATCCTCGGTGTATCCGTCGACTTCGAGGCAAGTCTGATCTACAAGCTCACTGCTGATCATGAAGGGTTGATTCTATCATGAGCCCAGAGGATGGCTCCGCGCGCCGGGGGATTGGCGGGAGGAGAGAATTCGAGACCGATGAGTTGCTGCATCATCGGCTGAGTAGCAATAGAGCCGGACGCCGACCGAACGCACGATTCCGGCAGATCTGCGCGCTGCCTCGCCAGCTCGGAAAGGGCGCGAAGGTGCCCTGCGGCTTCGCGTAGGATTGGCATAGAGGGACCGTCGGGATATCGAACGGTGACAATCGAAGCAAGAGCCGCAACGGATCGAACATCCAGGACGCCATTTTTCCATGCGCCTGGCGCATCCGTAATGCTGTTCAGGTTGAGACCTTTAGTGATTGCGCCGACAAATCCGACGCTTTCACCCGCGTCATGCGCTCGCAGCGCATACCGAATCGCTTCGCGTCCAATCCAGAATCCGCCTCCTTCATCGCTGAATGCAGGCCCCCAGCCACCCGTGCGAATCATAGTGCCGTTATTTCTGCGAGCTAATGCGATGGAGCCAGTGCCGGCGATGAGAAGTACTCCCGGCTTCAGACCGATAGCGCCTATGAATGTGATGAAAGCGTCGGTTTCAACAATCACTTGTGCCTTAGGCAGCAGCGCCGCAAGGCAGGTGCGATAAAACTCGATGCCTTCGGGGCGTCCCGCTCCGGCAAAACCGCCGCAAACGACATCGGGCATTGTGGGCAGACGGGTGATGCCGGCCGTTATTGATTCGCGAGCTGTGCTGGAGCCGGAAGACAGCCAATTGGAAGGCCCTGTTTCCAAACGGGCTAGTTCCTGTCCGGCGTCCGTTTCAAGCAGGAATGCAGTCTTTGATCCGCCGCCGTCGATGCCGAGAAAAGTCACCGAGCCCAGCCGGCCGGAGCTCCCGCTTGACGAAGATCATTCTCAAGCTGTGCGAGTTTTGCGCGACCTGCTGCGACGGCCTTATTGGCATCGTCGAGTTTCTTTTGCGCGGTGGCTATAGCTGTGAGGCCGACATTGCCCGGATCGTAGGAACGCGTTTGGTAGTCGCGATTGGCGGAATTCACTTCCAGTTGCGCAAGGGCGACCTGGTTCTCTGCGCGTCGAATGTCTGTTCGAGCGGCATCAAACTTGTCGCGCCACCATTTTTCGTCGCGCGTGTCTGAGGATCCGGCTGCTGGCGTGGCCGCCGGCGTGGGGGACGGCGTGACCGCAGTTGTCGTCGTTGTGTTTGGTGTCGTCCCTGTGGCCGGCGTGGCTGCCTGAGTTTCGCCTGGTTTTTTTTCCTCGGCTGCCGTAACCGGAGTCTTTTTCTTCAAGTCGGCGTTCGTGATTGTCACATTGCTCTGTGGCTGTTGCCGCGCACGTTCTCGGCGAGCGATATCCGCAATAGTTTGCGCGCTCGCGCAGACGGATAAGCAGAGGGTGAGGGTGACAAGACAGAGTATCTTTCTCATTGTTGTGTTCCCTTAACTGTAGAGGCCACTTCACCGCCGGGCGTCGAAGATCCTTCCGGCGCACTGCTGATTGCGGGAGCCTCCGGCGGCTGGAATGCCTCCACTTTCCGGTTCTTGTAGATCTCCTGCATCGTGTCCAACCAGATGGGGAGAGCCACCCTGCCACCTGTCTCTTTATCGCCCAGCGTCACCTTCTCGTCAAATCCAACCCACACGCCCATCGCCAAAGATGGCGTAAACCCAATAAACCACGCGTCCGTATAGTCATTGGTCGTGCCCGTCTTACCCGCCACAGGGCGTTTCAGTTCCTGCAGTTTCGTGGCGGTACCCTGTCGAACGGGTTCCTGCAGCAGGTCTACCATGATGCGGGCGGTTTGCGAAGGAATGACATCGCGCAGTGCCGGTAAGTTCTGCTCATCCGGCTTTTCATTGCCGTCGTAGTCCGTCACTTTAGAAATGAGCCGGGGCACAACGCGCAGACCGTCATTCGGAAAGGTCGTATAGGCCGAGGTCATCTCCATCAGCGTGATTTCAGCCGAGCCCAGGGCCGTTGGAAGGTACGGGTCGATCTTCGAGGTAATCCCGAATCGCCTGAGATAGGGAATCAAATTCGGGATTCCGACATTAGCCAATGTTTTGACCGCAGGAATATTCCGGGATTCAGCCAGGGCTTTGCGGATCGTGATCGTGCCTTTAAATTGCCCGTCATAATTGTCCGGAGAATAGCCTCCGATGTTGATTCGCGAATCCACAATGGTGTCGTCAGGTCTCAAACCTCTGTCGACTGCGGCGGTGTAGACGAATGGCTTAAAGACCGATCCGGTCTGGCGCAGCGCCTGCTTGGCGCGATCGAACTTGCTCTCCTTGAAGTCGTAGCCACCAACCAGGGCTTTTACATCGCCCGTCGCGGGATCTATCGCGACCAGCGCACCCTGCACCTGTGGCTTTTGATCAAGCGTAATCGCCATCTTGTGTTCTGCGGCGTTGAGCGCGCGGATCAGGAATAAAGCCACGTCGCCGGGCTTCAGGATTTCATCCGCGTTTTTAGCGTTGGTCCAGGCAAAATCCGGCGGCGTCAGCAGCGTTTGATATTCTCCGATTTTTACCGTTGCCGTATTTTTCGACACCGCGAGCACAACGCCTTCGACGATGTCATCGGCCTGAATCGGAAACTGCCAATCCGGAAGAGATGCTTTCAGCAGATCCTTTGTTCCCTCCGCGAGAAGATTGCGCGTGACGCCGCGCCATCCGTGACGTTTGTCGTATTCTCGAAGCCCTTTGCGCACCGCCGCGTTGGCTGCTTTTTGCATCGCAACGTTCAATGTGGAGTAGACCTGTATGCCGCTCTCCTGAACTTCATATCGGCTGTAGGTCTTTTCGAGGTACTGGCGGATCTCTTCGACAAAGTACGGAGCTAGCTCGTCCTGTCTCTTCTTTGGAGGGAGATTGATCGGAGTCTTCTTTGCTTTCTCACCCTCTGCGGCCGTGACCTTCTTTTCTGCAACCATCCGATCGATCGCGTAGTCGCGACGGGCCTTCGCCCGTTCGGGGTTCATGATCGGGGAGTAGTTTTTAGGCGAACGGGGCAACGCCGCAAGCAATGCGGCTTCTTCGATTGTCAGATCCTTCAGATGCTCCTTGCCGAAGTAGAACTCAGCGGCCGCGGCGAAACCGTACTGTCCGTGCCCCATGTAACCCAGATTGCAGTACATCGTCAGGATTTGTTCCTTGGTGTACGTACGTTCGATCTGGATGGCGAGCATGGCCTCCTGAATTTTGCGACCAAGAGTTTTCTCAGCGACGCCGGATCGTCCATTCGTCAGGAAGAGATTCTTGCTGAGCTGTTGTGTCAGCGTGCTTCCACCTTCAACAATTCGGCCGTTCATCAGATTTCGGAGGCTGGCGCGTGCGATGCCAAAAAGATCGATGCCCCAGTGTTCGTAGAAGTTCTGATCTTCGACGGAGATAATGGCGTTCCTTAGAACAGGCGGGATGTCTTCCCACTTCACAAGGATTCGTCTTTCCTGAGCGAATGACCCAATGACCTGGTTATCGTCCGAATAGACGACGGCGATAACGCTCGGGCGCGAGTCCTCGAGAGAGTCAACCTGGGGAAGGTCGCTGTTATAGACGAACAGGATGCCAACGGTTGCACCCACCGCGACGGAAAAGCACAGAAGAACGATGAAGATAAAGGAGCTTAAGTAGCGCCTGAGATGAAACTGCACGCCGCCATTATATCGCCTTGCCTATTTTTCACTGCATACCGTCTCATTGCGCTTGCGCCGGATGGGGTATCCGCTATACAAGGTGGTTCGACGTTAATTATGAACAAGATGGAGACGAAAGAGCCGATCATCCTGCTTGGGGCGGTCACAGATCGGCGCCTGGCGGCCCTCCGGGTGATTCTCGCCACCGCCGGACTTCTGATTATTTACCTGGTTGCTGCCGACCCGGCCCAATATACGCCGACCTTCTACTACACGCTTGGGGCGTACATCGCTTATAGCCTTTTCGTGTACAACGCCTCCCGCCGTCGCGTTAATTTTTCAACGACATTGGTTCAGGGCATGGTGTGGGCCGATCTGGCGTGGTACACGATCCTTGTTTCGCTGACGGACGGGGTCAACAGCCCTTTCTTTTTCTTCTACCTGTTCGCAATAATCGTCGCTTCCAGCAGGGTTGGTCACCCATCCGGGTTGGTGGTCACGTCCGTTTCGGCAGTTTTGTGCATGCTCATGCTGGTTGTGGATTCTCCGGAAGGCCCCGTGGACATGGCGCGCGTCGCAATGCGCCCGCTAACGATTGTCGGCCTCGGCTACATCCTCTCTTATTGGGGCGGAGCTGAGATTGCACTTCGCCGGAAGATGGCTCTGCTCAACGAACTGTCACTCGTCGCAAATCCCCGGTTCGGTGTCGATTGGACAATCGAATTGATTCTGCGGCGGCTGCTGGGCTTCTGGAACGCGTCGTATTGTCTGATTCTCCTAACTCATGACACGGATTTCTCGCTCTATCTTGTATCGAGCGACGATCCTCAGCGGTGCCAGAAGGTGCCGGTGAAGAGCCAGTCTGACGTTCCATTCATTGACATAGCGGATTCTTCAGCGCTGGTTTATACCGACCAGTCGCGGGATTGGACCAGCCGCAAATCGTACCGTAGCTATGATCCGCGGACGAGAGCTGTCCTGACGCGTCCGCTGCCCCCCGGAGAAGCCCTGGCGGAGTTTCTCAGCGCGCGTTCTTTCGTAAGCGTCCCTCTTCATTATCGTGAAAGATTCCGAGGAAGGATCGTTGTGAGTTCATCCGAGTCGCATGCGTTCGATATCGGCGATGCGGCATTCCTGCAGCAAGTGGCGAGCCAGGCCCTCCCGTTGATTGAAAACATCAGCCTCGTTGAACGTATGGCCTCCGATGCCTCCGAAGAAGAACGCAACCGAATCGCGCGAAGCGTTCACGACCGCGTGATTCAGCCCTATTACGGACTACAGATCGGACTGAAGGCTCTCCAGAGCGTTCTCAACAATGGGCTCGCTAATGGACACGTTGAAAACGGCGCTTCCACTGAAGCGCCGCCGAAACCGGCTGCCTTGCTCGAGGAACTCATGGCCATGACCGAGGATGGCATCGACGAACTTCGCCAGTACGTTTCAGGTCTGAAGCAGTCCCGAAGCGGTGACACACGCCTGGCGGATTCCATTCGTCGTTTTGCTTCCAAGTTTGAACACGCGACAGGTATTCACGTAAAGGTCACGGACAACACGGAAGGCTTTGTTGGCAACGACCTGCTGACCTCAGAGATTTTCCAGATGGCGGCCGAGGCGCTGAGCAATGTTCACCGCCACACTCAGGCGCGCAGCGCGAGAGTTGCTCTGAACCTTGACGGCAATGTGATCCAGTTGCAGGTGGAAAACGATCGCGTTGCGGGCCAGGATCGCGTGCTGTTCACACCCGGCTCGATTTCCGATCGTGCGGAGGCGTTGGGCGGAAGAACTCAAGTGCTCCTGGAGGACGACCGGACGGTTCTGCGGGTCGAAGTCCCGCTATAGAGACTGCGACCCGAGTGGTTGGTCTACCGCTGTTATTGGATTCCTTTGATGACCTTTACCTTGACGTAGTCGTTTAGCGTCGAGTTGAACATTTCCTTTTCGACGTAATCAACCCTGACGATCTTATTGAGCTGCCTCTGAGGATCGGCAAGGAATTTATTGGAGCCGTCGAAATACTCCATCCACCACAGCTTTTCGATTTTACCTTTGTCGTCCTCGATCTGTAGATAGGTAAATTCACCACCGACGATCTTCAGCAGTTTTCCGGAGACATTTCCAGCAGAAGACTTGCTTTCCGCAAAATCCTTGATGGTGTCCGGGTTTCTCGTAAGCGCTTCGACAAAGGCCGGACAATCGGCTGCGAGACGCATGCCCACTTCAGTGGCCACTTTTTCGAGGCTTTTGGGATCTCCCGGATTCGCTCCGCGCGCCTTCAGTTCTTCCTGGTGTTGTCCCATCACTTTGACGAGGACGAGACCCAGCGAGAGCTTAAATTCTTCGGTTGTTTTCTTTGAGAAGTCGACTTTTGCCACTGCGTCGCAGGTTTCACGGGTAATCTGTTTCATGAAAACGTCGTCTGTGGCCTGTCCAAATAACGACGTGGCGAGCAGTGAGTAGCCGATGGCAACAAGAAGGGTTCGTTTCATAGTTGCGTACGATTGCACTGTGGGGTCGTGAATTTTCAAAGGGTATTCGTGCGCAGTTCCTACGACTCGACTTTCAGGACGGCCAGAAACGCTTCCTGCGGAATGTCCACCTTTCCAACTCTTTTCATGCGCCGCTTGCCTTCTTTTTGTTTTTCGAGGAGTTTACGCTTCCGCGTGATGTCACCGCCGTAGCACTTTGCCAGCACATTCTTCCGAATCGCGGCAATGCTTTCACGGGCAATGACACGGCTGCCGATTGCGGCCTGGATGGCGACCTCGAACATCTGACGAGGAATTAACTCGCGCATCTTTTCGACCAGCGCTTTACCGCGAGCGTATGCAGAATCGCGATGAACAATCCAGGAGAGTGCATCGACGGGTTCGCCCCCAACGAGGATATCGAGCTTCACCAGATCCGCGACTCTGTAGCCGGACAGGTGATAGTCGAATGAGGCATAACCGCGCGAGATCGATTTCAGACGGTCGTAGAAGTCCAGGACGATTTCATTCAATGGCATCTCGTAAGTAAAAAGAACTCGCCCGAGCGCAATGTACTCGAAACCTTTCTGCACGCCGCGCTTCTCTTCAACGAGCTTAAGTATCGGGCCGACGAATTCATCCGACGTCATGATCAAAGCCGTAATGATCGGTTCTTCGATCTGCGATATCGCCTGCGCTTCCGGGAATCGCGTTGGATTGTCGATCTCGATCACTGCGCCATCGGTCCTCGTGATGCGATATTGCACTCCGGGAGCCGTAGTGATCAGCGAGAGTTGGAACTCCCGTTCCAGGCGCTCCTGAATGATTTCCATGTGGAGCAATCCAAGGAACCCACAACGAAAGCCAAAACCCAGCGCTGTTGATGTCTCCGGTTCATAAAAGAAGGACGAATCGTTGAGACGGAGTTTCTCCAGCGCGTCACGCAGCCCTTCGTATTGATTTGGTTCCACCGGATAGAGTCCGGCGAACACCATCGGTTTGACTTCCTGAAATCCCGGATAGGGAACTGCTGTGGGATTCTGATGACCGGTGATCGTATCGCCAATCTTGGTGTCTGCGACAATCTTGATGTTCGCGATGATGAATCCCACTTCACCCGCGGACAGCCTGTCCAGTTCCTTCATCTTGGGGGAAAGAGCCCCGACACTGTCGACTTCGTACACCTGATTGTTGGACATCAGGCGAATCTTCGTGCCCTTGGAAATCTCACCATCGATAAGCCGGACCATTACGATGACACCACGATAGACATCGAACCAGGAATCGAAGATCAACGCCTTCAAGGGCGCCGCCACAGTGCCTTCGGGAGGACGAATCCTTTTGACGATGGCTTCGAGTACATCTTCCACGCCCTGTCCGTACTTGGCGCTGATCAGGATGGCTTCATGCGGATCCATTCCGATTACGGAGTTGAGCTGTTCCTTCACGCGATCCAACTCGGCACCCGGCAGGTCGATCTTGTTAATGACGGGAACAATGTCGAGACGATTGTCGATCGCGAGATATGTGTTGGCGAGCGTCTGTGCCTCCACCCCCTGCGACGCGTCCACCACGAGCAGTGCTCCTTCGCAGGCGGCCAGGCTCCGCGAGACTTCATAACTAAAGTCCACATGGCCTGGCGTGTCGATCAGGTTCAGGATGTAATCGTTTCCATCCTTCGAGTGATAGTTCAGACGGACGGCTTTCGCCTTGATCGTGATGCCGCGTTCTTTCTCGAGGTCCATGTCATCGAGAACCTGCGCGGACATCTCTCTTTTCGTGAGCGCTCCCGTCATCTCGAGGAGGCGGTCAGCGAGCGTCGACTTGCCATGGTCGATATGGGCGATAATCGAAAAATTACGAATGTGGGGTAAGGGCATTTCTTAAGAGTTGTCTCGTGCCAGCATTGCAGCGCCGATTATTCCGGCGTCCGGCCACAGTTGGGATTGTACTATTGGACAGTCCAGCGCCGATGCTGCGAATGCGCGTCGATGGGCTTCCTCTCTTGCGGCGTTGATAAGGAGGTCGCCTGATGCCATCACACCACCGCTGATAACAATGGTCTGAAGATTGAGAAGATTGATGAGATTGGCGCACACCACTCCCAGATAACGTCCTGTATCCTCAAAGACCGCCTTCGCTCCGTCGTTACCCTGCATTGCCGCCGCGAAAATAGACTGGGCGGTGGAGATGTCGCCGGAGACGTTCTTCTCGCGCGCTGTTTGAACGATGCCCGGTCCGGAAACACGAGTCTCGATACATCCTGTGCGGCCGCAGTCGCATTGCCGGCCGGCAAGTTCAATCACAGTATGACCGAGTTCAGCTGCATAACCGGAGGCGCCTCGATACAAGGCGTCGGACAGAATCAGCCCACAGCCAAGGCCGGTGCCGAGAGTGATGTAGGCCAAGTGTTGAAGTCCTTTGCCGGCGCCACATCGCCATTCGCCGTAGGCTCCGGCATTGCCGTCATTTTCGGCAATGACAGGGATCGCCAGTTTTTCCTGGAGCAGTTTCTCCAGGTTGACATTGCGGAGGCAGGGAATGTGTGGAGAGGTCTGAATGATGCCCGTTCGGCTGTTTCGTAGACCGGGAATTCCAACACCAACTGCGGAGACGGGTGCGCCCGCCGCCAGCCTGGAAACAAGACTCCCAATTGTATCGATCAGGTTTTCCAGATTCTCCGCGCGCGTGGGAGCCTTGACCGATTCGGCGATGGCGCCCAACGCGTCGACCCGTCCAGCCTTGGTTGTGGTTCCCCCGATATCGATCCCGATATAGTGCATGTCGAACTAAGCAGTCTAGTATAGTTAGTGCTTATGAGCGTTAAACAGATCGATCCCAGGCAAACGTATGAGACCCTGAAACAGGATACGAATGCCGTCTACCTCGACGTGCGAACGGCGGGGGAGTTTGCGAACGGCCACGTTCCCGGTGCCGTCAATATTGAGGTCATGTCGCCGGATCCCATGTCGCGCCGGATGGCTCCGAATCCCAACTTTCTCCAGGCTGTCGAGGCCGCTTTTCCAAAAGATAAGAAGATCATCTGCGGGTGTCAGATGGGTGGACGATCGCAGCATGCTGCCGAGATTCTGGTGCAGTCCGGATACTCCGACGTGTCGAATATGGTTGGGGGATTCGGCGGCGCGAAGGATCCTATGGGGCGTCTGGTTGCTCCCGGCTGGCTTCAATCCGATTTGCCGGTCGAGAAGTAGCTGCGGCCAAAAGGCCGAGGCAAGAGTTCCGCCAGCGGAATGTTCAGAGTAGTTCCGCCGCTGATGGAATGAAGCAGCACTGGAATGTTCCCGCAATACTCCCAGAGAAGTTGACGACAGGCGCCGCAAGGCGTCGCTGGAGGCTCGGGGTCCGTTGCGACAGCGATCTTCGTGAATTCGCGCTCGCCCTCGCTTAATGCCTTCCATAATGCGACGCGCTCGGCGCACACCGTCAGTCCAAGGGACGCATTTTCGATGTTGCAGCCCGTGAAGACTCGCCCTGAAGTGGTTTCTATAGCGGCGCCAACCTTGAATCCTGAGAAGGGCGCAAGGGCATTGTCGCGGGCGCGGGTTGCTGAAACGATCAGATCATTGGACATGGGTCTCGAAGAATCTAAACAGAAGCATACCGACATCCGCGTTCATCTGTGCGGTCTTATTGAGCACATCGTCGTGATTGATGTGTTGGTCGGAGGTGCCCGCGCCCATATTTGTCAGCAGCGAGATGCCGGCCACCTTGAGTCCCATGTGTCGGGCGACAACCGCTTCGGGAACTGTGGACATGCCCACCGCATCTGCACCAATCGCGCGAAGGTAACGGACTTCCGCGGGCGTTTCGTAAGATGGCCCCGGCACGGCTGCATAGACTCCTTCGACCACGTCGACCCCGCTGTGCTTTGCGGCATCGTGAAGCTTGCGACGCAGGTCCGCATCGTAGACAGCCGTCTGGTCCAGAAAACGCGGTCCCCAGCGATCCTCGTTCGGGCCCGAAAGGGGATTGGCGCCCAACAGATTGATGTGGTCCGAAATCAGCATGAGCTTGCCTTCGCTGAAGCCGGTGTTAATCGCGCCTGCAGCGTTTGTGAGCAGAAGTGTTTTTGCGCCCGCTCGTCCGATGAGGCGGGCACAAAACGTGACGTCGTCCATTGAATACCCCTCGTAGGTGTGAACGCGCCCCTCAAAAACGATGACGTTAAGTCCATGCGCCTTACCGAAAATCGCATGCCCGTTATGCCCTGCCACTTTGGGAACCGGACAGTTCGGAATAGTGATGTAATGAACGCGCACGGCGTGCGTAAGCAATTCGTCCACTGCAGAGACACCACTCCCCATGATGATCGCGAAGTCCGGTGCCGCTCCGATCTTATTCAGGAGATAGTTTTTCGCCTGTTCGACTGCGTCGTACTTCATAGAGATCCTCGTCCGGCTCGACTGGCGTGAACACGCCGAACTCGGGAATTGTGACATGGGGACACCCAAGTTATTCCAAACTGATGACGAACAAATATCCGTTCACAATTAATCAATCACAAAGCTTCCTTTTGATTCAAACTGAGACAGTTCCCACCGAAGAGACGACTCGCCAAATAACGGTCTCCTTACGCTATAATGCAGGGTCCTGGGGGTCCTTCATGGGTGGTTTTGATAGCTTCACGCTTGCGGTGCTCGGTAGTGCAATAGTGGTTATTGTCGTCTTCGCCTTGATGATATTTCTGGATAAGGGAAAGCCTCCCGCTCCTCCTGTTCTCAGCGCTCCCGCTAAAGTTACTCCCGCGAAAGTTGCCCCTGCGAAAGTTGCCGGAAAACGATAAAACGCGAATCTGGCGCATCGGAACCAGCGGCTGGAGCTATCCGCCGCGCAGCGGTTCCGGGTCGTGGACCGGTATCTTCTATCCACTGAAAAAGGTTGATGAACTGGAGTTTTATTCACGGTACTTCAACACCGTCGAGGTGAACTCCACTTTCTATCGTCCATGCAGCCCGCAGGCGGCTGAGGGCTGGGTTGGGCGGACGCCCGGCGAATTCGAGTTCACCGTCAAAGCGTGGCAGCAATTTACACACAATCGAGACGTGATTCTTCCCGAAGACATTAAGACGTTCAAGGAAGGCATCGCACCAATCGCAGTTGCCGGAAGATTAGGCTGCATTCTTTTTCAGTTCCCGGCGAGTTTTCACTGCGACGATGGAACACGAGACCGCCTGCGGTCCTTGCTCGATCGGTTTGCAGACTTTCCGAAGGCTGTCGAACTGCGGCATCGTTCGTGGGATGACGAAGTTGAGATTCTCGACGACAGCAATTCCGTTCGCGCCTTTATCGATGAGCCAAAGTTTCGCGACTCCACCAGGCACCACCTCACTTCTCGCGCGGGCATGCTCTATGTGCGGTTTCACGGACGTCAGGCTCAGAAATGGTGGCATCACGAGCATCGCAACGAGCGATACGACTATCTATATTCGAAGGAAGAAATTCGGGCTCACGCCAACGGCCTGCGAACAGCCGCGAGCGCACAGGCAATCCAGAAGGCGTATACATTTTTCAATAATCATCCCAACGCCAGGGCGGTCGTTAATGCCGTTATGCTGCGGCAGGAGCTAGGTATTCCGGTAGCGGAGCCGCTTCCGGATACCTTGGTAAACGCCTATCCTTCGCTCAAAGAAAGCTAGATGAAAACCGCCGTTCGGCTCGGACTCGCGTTGCTGTTTGCCGGCAGTATGCTGTTCTATGTTCAGGCTATTCTGGTCCCATATCAGGAGCGCGATGCTGAAATCCACGATCGCCCGCGCGGAAATCTTTCGGACCTGTATCCGCGATGGCTTGGGGCCCGCGAGCTTTTGCTGCATGGACGCGATCCCTACAGCCACGAGGTCACACGAGAGATCCAGATTGGCTACTATGGCCGCACGCTGGATCCGACGCGCCCGGAAGATCCGAAGGACGAAGTCCGCTTCGCCTATCCGGTCTTTGTCACGTTCCTGTTAGCGCCCACGGTTGGCCTGCCCTTTGATTTCGTGCAGACCGCGTTTCTTTGGTTGCTCGTTCTTTTGACCGCAGCCAGCGTGCTCCTATGGCTGGACTTTCTTCGGTGGCGTCCTTCGGGCGCCGGAGTCCTGTTCGCAGTCCTGCTGACCGTGGGAAGTTTCCCCGTCGTGCAGGGTGTGAAGCTACAGCAACTGAGCTTGCTGGTAGGTTTTCTTCTTGCTCTATCGGCCGCACTGCTGGTGAGAGGACGTCTGTTCATCTCTGGGACGGTTATGGCGATCGCGATGATCAAGCCACAGCTTGTGATCCCTGTTGCGGGATGGTTGCTCATATGGACGATTTCCAACTGGCGCAGGCGGCGTACATGGGCTCTTGGCTTCGGCTTAACCCTTCTGGTTTTGCTGGCGGCGTCGGAATGGCTTCTGCCCGGATGGATCACGCGCTTCCGCGATGCCACCATCGCCTACCGCGCTTACGCAAGCGGCATCAGCTTGCTGGACACCCTTCTCTCGCCAATAGTAGGGAAACTCGTCACTGCCTTGCTGATTCTGGTCGTCTTTGTCTTGTGCTGGAGATTTCGAAAATTTTCAGAAAGCCAATCGGAGTTTCAACGAAGTACGGCTCTCGTGCTGACCGCTACTGTGGTTATCGTTCCGATGATCGCGCCCTACAATCAGATTTTGCTCCTGCCTTCTCTTCTTTTCGTGGCACGGCTTTGGCCGAGGCTCTCGAGCCAGAGTCGCTTGACGCGAGCCCTATCCATTGCGGCTTGCGGGCTGATTGCATGGCCATGGCTGGCGACGACCGCATTGACCCTCCTGTCCGTGATCACACCCGCGGAGCAGGTTCAGCGTGCGTGGACGGTTCCCTTGTTCTCGTCGCTATTCATTCCTCTTCTGGTCGTGGCGCTGCAACTGGTGGCTTTCGAGACTCAGGAGCAAAAGAAGCCCGACAGCGCCTAGAGAATCGCGTCAGAACGATTGAAAGACTCTTTTCTCGGTTTCCTTTTCCGGAGACTGGACGAGAGCAATGGCCACCGCAGCAGCAATCATGCCTGCAATCAGATCAATCAGGTAGTGCTGCTCCAGCAGGATTATGGAGATGAAAAGTATCGCGTCATACACGAGCAGCACCGCAAACATCCGCCTCCAGTTGCGGACGAACCAAAGCATGATGAGCGGAAGTGCGATATGCAAACAGGGAAGAGAAATGTAGTAATCCGTGTCGATTGACGGTATTCCGGCGCGCGAGAAAAGCAGTCTCGGTTTGTCCACGTCGGCCTTCTGAACGTTGTAGAGGACCGCGGATTCCGGGAATCGGGAGAAATGGTCTTCGCATACGGAAGCGACCGGGCCGGCCGGCCACACAGCAAACACGAGCAAGGCGAGATAATAAGCGGTAAGCAAGGTTCCGATGTAAGCCAGAGCGCGCCTCTTGCCATACGCCGCAGCGATCAAAAAGAGTCCCGCTCCGAGCTGGGCGAACATTCCGAAATAGATTCCTTCCAGAATGCGATATGCGGAAACGGGAAGTCTTCCCATTACGCTGTGAGCGATTGCCGAAACGCTGCTGCCAAACAGGAGAATTGAATCGAGTCGCAGGCACATCGCCGTGTACTTTTCGATATCCACGGCGCTGGCAATGACGTCGTTGTAGGAAAACACCAATAGAAGTCCCACAAAGAAATACACGGCCGGCAGGACGATATTTGTCGCCAGACGCCACACCATCTTGCGGCCTCCCGATACGCGATCGAGGACTTCCATAACGGTCAAGATGTCCACTGTCAGCATCAATCCGATAGCCCACCCTAACCGCCAGAGCATGAAAGCAGCGAAGACGGCGAGGAAAGTAAGCCGAAGCTTGTCCTTGCGACAACGGTTCCAAAAAGGGATCAGCGTTTGATCTAGAGGAAATGCGACAACACAAAGGAGCGTTGTCACGCACAGGGATTGAGCCGTCAGACCTATCCAGTACATTGTGAGCAGCCGAGGCCAGTCAAAGATGAATGGCAGGCCAACCGCATGAAATGCCGGAACGACACCAGCCAGCAGTAAGGCGGATAGAAGCCAATGAAAATATCGGAAAACCCTGATGTTCCCCTTTTCGAGCGATGGAGATACAGCTTTGTTGTCCAGTTCGTGCAACATGGCGTGCCATCTTAAAGTGGGGACATGGAACGAAGCCGCGCAACTTCACGGCCCCATCGTATAGTGCGTGACGGGTATGAGGATTGCAGATGACGTTATCGCGGGGTCTAGCCTGCGGACAAATCAAGCCGGTAAGACGCTCCTGATTCTGATCCCGGCGCTGATACTGCCGTTCGTCGTTCTGGCCCAAAGAGACTTTAATCCGGCGGAACGCGACTTTGCGGTTCTGTACGTTGCAGGTCAGACCGTGCTCAGCGCGCCGCAGAGTCTCTTTGACGTCAAGAGCCATACCGCGCGAACGGCGGCGCTGGCAGCCCACCACGGCGCTAGTCTGACAGGGTCCGTGACACCGTGGCTCTATCCCGCCGTGAGCGCGTGGCTGTATGCCCTTCTCACAACCCTTCCGTTTGTGGCGGCCTTTTGGATGATGACGGCGGTGAATCTCGGTGCACTAACCTGCGCGTCGCACGTCATGGCCAGTTTCCAGGAACCTCAGAACTGTCGATTTCTTGGTCTGTGCATGCTGGCAACTCCGGCCATAACGGGAACCATGATCCACGGCCAGACCGCGATCTTCACCCTGCTGTTAATCACGCTCGCGATCTATGAGGAGTCCGATAGCCGCTGTGGTCTGTGGATTGGGCTTCTCGCGCTAAAGCCGTTATTTGTATTGCAAATGATGGGATGGCTGGCGCTCAAGAGAAAGTGGGGCGCTCTGGGTATCGCGGCGGGGATTAGCCTTGCCCTGGCGGTCATATCCGTTATGACGACTGGAGTTTCTGGTTTCCTCGCTCACATTTCTCTTCTGCGGTCGGTTTCGAACCACTCGTTTGACGCAGCAGAGATCGTTTCGCAGCCCACGCTGGGTGGCCTGAGTATGCTGCTGGGTATCGGCTGGTTAGGTTGGGCGGCAATGGCGGTCCCGGTGATCGTTGTAGTCGCGGCAAGTTCCAGGAATCCGGACTTTGACACGATCGCCTTGCTGGGGGGAATCCTCATTGCTCCTTACATGCACAAGACCGAGGTGGGAATGATCATGTTGCTGGTCGTTGCAGTCATGATCTCGCGAGGCTGGAGTAAGATGGCTCCCGTCGGTTTGATCCTCGCCGCGGGATGGGCGACGTCGATCTCGGTGATTGGTTCCGTCGTTATGTTGTTCTGCGGGTTTCTCTATGTCGTGTTGCGGCCGCGCTTGCGGCGAGAGATTGCTCCGGCATGACTTGCGAATCCGGCATTTGGGGAGCTGAGTGTTTAAAGCCAGGCAGCTTCGTTACTGGTTTGCCTCGAGTTCCTCGCGTCGCGCTGCGAGCCGCTTCCTCTTGGCGGACATGATGCTGACAAAGATCAACAGGCCAGCCAGTACCACAGTGTAAGCGGCGCCCACCGCGAGCCACCCTAACGTTGGGCCAGGATTCATGACGCCTCCATAGTGGATTCCAGGGAACCCACCTCGTCCTCGAGCTGTGCAACCTGCAGACGTTTTGTCAGAAGCCATGCATATACAAAGGCAAAGGCGAGCAGCGAAACGTAGATCGCCAGCTTGATATCAGGATCGGCGCCGCCGCCCCGCGGGCCAAGCACGGGCTTCGGATGCTGCGTCTCCCACCAGTAAATTGCGCCGTAGTTGATTGGGACATCCAGGACCGCAAGAAACCCAAAGACCGTGGAAAGACGCGCCCGCTTCTCTCGCTCCGGCAAATAGGCTCTCAGCATGAGATATCCGACATAGAGCAGCCCCAGAATCAGCTCCAGATTTGTTCTTGCGTCGCCCGCCCACCAAACGTTCCACGCGAGCCGTCCCCAGATCATGCCCGTTACCAGTGTTGTGGTCGTGAACAACACACCGAGTTCGGCATTACAGTACGCAAACCGGTCCCACTTGAGATCTCTCGTTGCAAGATACATCAGGCTTCCAAACCCCACGAGGAAGGCAGCGAGATAGGAAAGGATCGCTTGCGGCAGATGGAAATAGAACACGCGCTGCAGCGTTCCCATCGTTTGTTCTGTCGGAGCATAAACAAGTGCAAAGTACAAGGCGACCGCGATTCCAACGATCGATGCAACTCCCAGGATGCGACTTTTCATTGTTATTCCTCGACGATGTACTCAAAGACAAAGTACGACGCGGTGATGTAGACCGTACTAAAGATTCCCAACACCGACAACGGGAAGGAGATGCCTTTCGCATCCTCCGACATCACCAGCGAGGTCGCCTGCACAGCAGACAGAATTACGGGAAATGTCATGGGAATCTGAAGAACGGGCAGGAGCACTTCTTTCATCCGCGTTTGAGCCGAAATCAGAGAGAGCGTTGTTCCGATCGCAACGAACCCCAGCGTCCCGAGTAACGTAATGCCTGCGATCCAAAGCAGGGCTCTGTTAAACGCGAGATTGTTCAGGATCACGAAAAACGGAAGAATCACCAGCTCCGCAATCAGCGTGAACACAAGATTTCCCGCCACTTTTCCCAGGTACAAATCTCCTCGGCTGAGAGGCGAGAGCAGCAAGCCCTGAAGACAATCGTTGTCGATTTCCATGTTGAGCGAACGGTTCAATCCGAGAATTCCCGCAAACGAGTACGCAACCCAGAGCATTCCGGGAGCGAGGAGCTTGCGGTCGGACCCTTCGAAGGCGAAGCTGAACACCACGACGACCAGCAGGCCGAACAAGAGCATGGAGGTGAAGGCCTCCTTGTTCTTGTACTCGATGGCAATGTCTTTGGCGACGATGGCGGCGACAGGTCTCATCCGGACTCCCCACCATGGATATACTTCACATACGCCTCGCGCGCAGCGCCATCCTTTGCGGAGCCATCGTGGACGACCTTGCCGCGATCCAGGATGACAGCGCGAGTGGCCGACCGCAGCCCCTGATTGACATCGTGTGTCGTGAGGATGATCGTTTTTCCTGACCGCGCGGCTTCGTCCAGAATATCGTTCAGTGTTTGCGCCGCCCTCGCATCCAGGCCGGTGTAGGGCTCATCGAGCAGGATCAGCGAAGGATCGTGCAGGAGCGCACGCGCAATCCCGACGCGTTGCTGAAGTCCGCGCGAAAATGCTCGGACGGGTTCCTTCGCCCGTTGCGCCAGATCGACACGCTTCAGCAGATCGAGAAGACGTTCTTCCGAATCCGACACACCATAAAGGCGGCAGAAGAACTTCAGATTCTCCAGCGGCGAAAGATCGCGGTACACGAATGTGTTGTGAGAAAGGAAGCCGATTCTGCGACGCGTTTCCTCTGCATTTTTAGCCACATCGAATCCTTCGATGCAGAGACTTCCCTTTGTCGGGCGCATCAGCCCGGCCGCGACTTTCAGGAAAGTCGTTTTGCCGGCGCCGTTGCTTCCAAACAGCGCCACAAACTCTCCGCGCCGCACCTGCAGGCTGACATTCCGGACGGCATACGCATACCCAAACTTCTTCTCAATCCCCTTCGAATCGAGCGCCAGGGTCTCGGGCATCTCAGCTCTCCGTCGAATCCTTGGAGGCGAGACGGCGGATAACCTCCGACAACCGTCCCTTCGCCTTCTTGAATTCCTTCTCATAACGCTGAGAGGGAATAGCCCCGGCTTCCTTTTGCGATTCGAGTTCGGCCAAACGATCCAGCAATTCTTCCTTCTGGCGAAGCAGTGTGGTTCTCTGTGGCTGGCTCGTGAGTCTCTCCTTCTGCAGCTGAAGGACATAACTGATGCACCAGGCGAGAAAGGCGCCGACAGCGATGATGATGAACCAGGTGTGCGGGCCCATGGGGTTGGGCAGTTCAATCTCACGCGGTCCTTCGTCCTGCGCCACCATGATGACCGGCGAGAGGACACACGCGAGAGTTGCAGAGATACGGATTATTGCTTTAGTTTCGCGCCGCATTCCGAACAGAACTTGTTTTTGGGTGGATTGTTTGCGCCACACGAGGAACAGGCCTGAAGTGACGGTTTCGCGGAAGGATCTTTTCGCGCGGTGATCTCACGCCGGATAAGCGTATCCAGATCCAACGACGCCTCGATGTTGTGAATGCGCTCCAGGACTGCGGCCACTTCACCCATCATTTCCTTTCGAACCTGCTGGTAATCGGATTCGGAGAGCTTTCCGCACTTGTACTCGAAATCGAGATCCTGAATATTGCCCAGGACAACTTCCTTCTTTCGGAGAAGTAGGTCCCATTCGGTTTCTTCGATTATGGCGGATTCGACTGTGTGTTCCTTCCGGAAGAGCGGTACGCAGATCGCAGTGAGTACGCCGCCCCCCAGCAGGCCGCAGAGAAGATAGATCATCAGTCTTCCGGAGTCAGCTTTCGGAGCTCTTCTTCGATCTCCTTTTCATAGGGCGCGGCATCCGTCGTGGAAGGTCCTGCGGCTGGCTGAGCAGTTCTGATTCTTTTGAGAACGAAGATCACGACCGCCGCGCCCGCAGCGAGCGCAGCAAACGGCATGACCCATGCCGAAAGATTGAACCAGTCATCGGTAGCCGGCGCGGAGAGAACCTTGGGTCCGTACTTGGCAGAGAACGAGGCAAGGATGGTCTTATCATCCTCGCCTTCGTTGATGTAATTCTTCAGTTCCTTGCGCATGGACGGCGCGGCCGGGCAATTAATCATCTCGCAGCCGGAAAGCAACTGATTGCAGCCGCACATGCAAATCAGTCCCTCTCCCAATGTCTCCGCACGATCGGCACTCGCCTGCGCACCTGATGCAACCGCCAGGAACGCGACGATGACGAGCTTGCGAAAGATGCTAGACCGCGTGTTCAACTTCCTCGCTCTCCTTGTTGCTGATGGCCTGAGGTTTCCGGCCGGCGGTTTGTTTGTTCGGAAGCATTGCAATGACAGTTCCGAGACCGAGAATCGTCCCACCGATCCAGACCCACATGACCAGAGGGTTGTAGTAAATCGTGAAATCGCCGGTGACACCGTCCGTGGAGCCCTGGAATACCAGGTAGATGTCGGTCTTCAGAGTCGAGTGTATTGAGACCTCGGTTGTCCCCTGTTGATCGCGCCCGCCATACTTGCGCCACTCCGGAGCCATGACCGCGATCTTTTTGCCGTACTCATACAAGCTCACACTCGCATACTGCGCCAGGTAATTCGGTCCTTCGCGAACCCCCATGTTCTCCACGCGCATGTCGTACTGGTGAACCTGGAACTTAGCGCCTATGCGGCTTTCAGGAAGACGGATCTTTTCGCTGAAAGCCTGCCCCGACCAACCTATGAAGAGCAGCACAAAACCGAAATGGATGATGTAGCCGCCGTATCGGCGTGTGTTGCGTAACGTCAGGTTGACGATCGCCTCGTGGAATCTCTCGCCCGTGCCATAGGCGCGGGCCTGCGCGCCCTTATAAAACTCGCGAATAATCGTGATGCCCACAAATATCGACATCACGAGGGACAACCACGCGTAAAAATGATTCACGCCAAGCAAATACAGTGGAATACCGGACGCCAGAGCAATCAGCGCGGGAATCAGGAAGTTCCGCTTCAAACTGTTCGTGGATGCCTTGCGCCACGCCAACAGCGGGCCGACGCCCGTTAGAAACAACAGGAAAATCGCGATGGGAACATTGACACGATTGAAGAATGGCGCCCCCACCGTGATCTTATTGCCGTTGTACCACTCGGAAAGCACGGGAAACATCGTTCCCCAGAGAATCGCGAAGCATGACACCAGCAGCACGAGATTGTTGAACATGAAGCTGCTTTCACGCGACACGACTGAACCCATCTGGCTGTCGGGTTTCAGGTAAGGCAGCCGGTCAAGAATCAGGTACAGTGCTCCGGATATCGTCACGATAATGAAAGCCATGAAGTAGCCGCCGATATCGGACTTGGCGAAGGCGTGAACCGAATCTACGAGTCCGCTTCGCGTCAGCGTGGTGCCGAAGATCGACATGGTGTACGCCGCGACGATCAACACCACGTTCCAGATCTTCAGCATTCCTTTCTTTTCCTGCACCATCACCGAGTGCAGAAACGCTGTTCCGATCAGCCAGGGCATGAGCGAGGCGTTTTCAACTGGATCCCAGGCCCAGTAGCCGCCCCACCCGAGCTCGCGATACGCCCACTTGCCGCCCAGGAGGATACCGATTCCGAGAATGCCCCACGCTGCCATCGTCCAGCGTCGGGTCGTGCGAATCCACGTATCTCCGAGTTGCCGAGTGATTAAAGCGGCTATCGCGAAGGCATAAGGAACGGCGAGCCCGACCATGCCGGTATAGAGCATGGGCGGATGAATCACCATCAGGGTGTCCTGCAACAGGGGATTCAACCCGACGCCGTCACTTGGCCTGAAGAGGCTGATGGCGCCGCCCGGCATTTGGATCGCGCCGACCTTGAACGGATTCACGACGAACAGATGCATGGCCGTGAAGAACAGAGAAGTTGCCGTCAGGACCGCGGTGACATAGGGCATCATCGACCGGTGCTTGGTTCGGTTTTGGACGATGACCAGAGCTGTGTACACCGTCAGAATCCACGACCAAAACAGCAACGACCCTTCCTGGCCGCCCCAAACCGAACTGATCTTGAAATGAAGCGGGAGATCGACGCTCGAGTGAGCGGCGACGTACGCGACAGAAAAGTCGTTAGTAAGGAAGAGGTAGCCGAGGCTGAAAATTGCCGTGGTAATTGCGATGCAATTGCAGATGGCAGCGTTGCGCCCGCTGGCGATCAGCTTGTCATTGCGGCTCCGGATTCCTATCAGCGATGCCACAATCGCGTAAATCGCGACGATGAACGCGATCGCAAGGGCGAACTGACCAAGCTGGGCCATGGTGTTGCTCCTACTGATTCGCCGCGGTTACCCCTGCGGCATTTTCACGGTCGTACTTCGAAGCGCACTGAGCCTGGATAAACGTGCCCTCAAAAGTCCCGTCTTTCTTGAGTTTTCCGGTGACGATAGCGCTGGCGTAATCACGGAACGTGTCCGGAAGTGCGTCCGATCCTACATAACGTATCTGGAGGGTTTTCGTGTCCGGGCCGGGGACAAATCCTTCAGGCGGCTTAAAATCTGTTGGGCCAATGGCGAAAACTGTCGCGCCGCCCTCGCGGCGGATTGAGCCTTTCACGACCTCGCCTTGAACTTTGATCCGGCGGTCGAAGGCCTGACTGCCGGATCCGTACAATTCCGGCACTGTCTGGAAGTAGGACATGCTTTCGTTAAAGCCCTGGTAACCGAAGTAGACCAGGGCCACCAGGATTGCGATGGACCCAACAAGAAACTTAAGTTGCTTGGATTTCATGGATTTAAACCCCGATAATGCGCGTGAAAATTATAGCACCGTAAGAGCGTGACACAGTCTTATTATCCGCTCCGGGAGAAGATAGCCCGAAGAGCCGGAAGAGGAGATTTGCGAGTCTCAAGTTCCCCATTCTCTGTTCTATGCTTCCACCGCTCTGTCTTCAATGCACTTGTTAAATTCCACGATCTCTGTGGCACGCCAGACATCCGGCGGATTCCGGCAGAACTCTTGTCTTTTTCGCCAGTCCTTCCGCGGTCATATCGAATCGGAAGTATCCCCAACCCTCGTTGAACCGGCGGTCCTTTACGGAAGCTTCAAGCGTGGTCCCCAAATCGCTTGCTGCTTTCGATTCCAGAACCATGACGGTGCCCTCGGGGAATTTTCCGTGGCGCGCATACTCCTGATATGCCGAAGGGCTTACATAGATATTCCCGGAGTGCGGACCTGTCGAGGCTGTGCCGAGAACGACCCACTCTCGATAGTCCGGCAACCGCAGCGTGTCGCCGCCTTCAAACACTGCAACGGTAGGATTTGCGGTAACTTGCCACAGTTGCGCGAAGAACATTGCCGAGACAATCACAGCGATTGCTGCTCCCGCGAAGGCCATGCGCGGTCTGCGCGGTTCACCCATCAGGAGTCTTTCGAGTCTTACCCGCCATCCCAATTGCTCTGCCTCAAGGCGAGGAAGCAATCCCTGGCGCATGGAGGCAAGGGCGGCGGGTGTGACGGTTGTCTGCCGCATCGAGCGCAAAAGCGATTGCTGCTTCGCGAGACCTTCATAGAATTTTCGGCAGTCGCCGCACTGCCGAAGATGCATGCCGATCCTGTCCTCTTCAGCGGCAGACAGATCTCCGCCGGCATAAAGTGGAAGTGTTTCCTTGACGCGATTGCAGTTCATGATTGGTCTCCCGTCTTAGCATCCATGGCTTCCTTTAGCCGTAACCGTCCGCGGCAGATTTGCGATCGTACGGTGCCCTCGGAGGAGCCCAGGATCTCGGCTACTTCGGATGTTGAGAACCCCTCGACGTCACGTAGAATCACCGCCATTCTTTCTTTCTCCGGAAGTTCATTCAGGGCTTTCGAAAGCCTCTGGCGCTCCTGCTCCCACGCGAACCCGGAATACGGATCAGGTGCGCTGGTCGCTGCTTCGTTCTGGGTTGAAGAGTCTTCGATGAACGTACGATGCCGACGCTGGCTTTTGCGTTGAAAATCGCGGCAAACATTGACGGTAATTCGCATCAACCAGGGCTCGACGGGACGCCGGAGGTCCAGCCTGTGGAGATATTTGAAAGCTCTGAGGAAGACTTCCTGCGTGGCATCCTGGGCTTCATCCATCCCGCGAAGGAGGCGCCTGGACAGCGTCATTACCCGTCGTTCGTACTGCAGAACGATCTGCTCGAATGCCCGGCAGTCTCCCGCCAAAGTTTTTCGGACAAGGACTTCGATTTCGAGCGTCTCAGGCGCCGTTTCGTTTTCCGGCAGCCTCGTCATCAGAAGTTCCATTTTTCCCTTCCAATACCTACTACTGTGCCTGACCCGAAATCGTTGAAAGCCTTCGTCAACTATCTGGAACTGGACGGCCAAATGCGGGCTTTGGCGAGGCGATGAAGATCAGGGTCGTTAGAATTGCCGAGCCCAGACAATACTGACAATACGCGTGCAGGACAAACGCTTGGACTCCAACTAAACCGACGGAGACCAGGAACCCGGCAAGGGCCGGCCAGAAGGTCAGGCGAAAAAGTCGATCATCTTCACTGAAGACCGCGAAAGCGGACGCGCTGAACACTGCCAGATAGAAAGCAAAGCCGAACCAGGAGATTGGAAACCCACCGATCGCGGAGAATCGACTGTTGAGAACTTCCTCGCACCCCGTCGTGATGGAGCAGGGAACCGGCTTGCCGCGCTTGATTCCGAGGTAAAGCGTATCGACCAATCCCAGAAACGAAAGCAGGAAAAGGACGATCGCGCGCTTCCTCACTTGTTGGACTTGGCGGCGGACGTGTTCAAATGGCGTTCAATGTAATCCACAAACCACTCGAGATTTGGAAGATCCGTAAGAACCTGTCCATCGAGGACAAACGTCGGTGTTCCCTTCACGATCGGGCTCCCGCGTTTCACGTCTGCGAGTACCTTGTCCCTGGTCTCCGGCGATCGCATGGCCTGCATGAACTTGTTGGAATCCAGCCCAATTTGCACCGCAAACTGCAGGAACACTGCCTCGGCGTTCGGATTCGGCTGCTGGAGATCCCCCCACAATCGTTGGTACTGGAAGAGAAGATCGTGCATCTCCCAGAACTTACCTTGCTCACCGGCCGCTTCCGCGGCAATCGCCGCAGCCATGGCGTTGGAGTGCATCTGCACAAGCGGAAAGTGGTGATATTCCAGCTTTATCTTGCCGGGATACCGGCTGAGAAGCTCCTGGAGGATTGGGTGATAGAGTCCGCAGGTGGGGCACTGGTAGTCCCCGTACTCAACAAGACTGATCTTCGCATCCGCGGCTCCCCGAACGTGCGCCGCCTGACCGATTGCAGAAGATGCGTCGGGAGTGTCATTCGCTGAGGATCCTTGCCGAGACAAATAGATCGCGATGCTCCCAGCTACAAGAACGCCGGCAATAATCACCAATAATGGTGCAGTTTTTGACTTGGGCATTAGAGCCAAATAGTAACCGAAACTTGTGCAAAAATACTTGCATTCTTGTCGACCTGCCCCAAGAATATTCGCTCATCTCGCAAGGGATAAAGCTTTCCTAGTAGGAAATTGGGCTACTCCAGCCAGGGACGGTAGTCGACCGCTTGGGATACAGGAAGGCCATGTGAAGGAATCCACGCGAATAGGACGTCGCGGGTCGAATCCAGAGCGACGGCGAAGGAGACTAGGGAACTAGCCTTCAGGTGCAAGAAGCGCCTGAAGGCTTTTTAGTTTTTTCTGTTATATTCTTGCCCGTGACCGAGTACACCGAAGAACACGCGAAGGCCGGCGTTTCAACCGTGTTGCCCTCCATCGAATGCTGGCCTAACCAGTTTCCCGATTACGACATCCGAATCTCGAACCCTGAGTACACTTCAATGTGCCCCAAGACGGGACTGCCGGATTTCGGCACGATCACCATTCACTATCGGCCGGACAAGCTGTGTCTGGAGCTGAAGTCTCTGAAGATGTACATCCAGTCATACCGGACTCTCGGAATTTTTTATGAGAACGCGGTCAACAAGATCCTGCGCGATGTCGTCGGAGTCTGCCAGCCTCTCTACGCCAAGGTGACCGGAGAATTCACGACGCGCGGCGGAATGCGATCGGTCATCGAAGCTGAATACCGGAGATAAATCGGGGAGGGGAGATATGGGGACAGCCTCCGAATTCGAACTAGAAAGTCTGTGACAGACTGAAAATCTTCCAGTTCGAATTCGGAGGCTGTCCCCAGATCTCCCCTCCCCGATTTATCTCCGGATACTGGCGAGCAGCGCGGGCGTGGTCATGCCGTAGTGTTCCCAGATTTTGAGGAAATGTTCGGAGGGAGCCACACCGGGATCGCTGATCCCGAAATGCTCCAGGTCCACCTGGCTGCGATAGAGCTGCGACGCCACGAACGCCGCGAAACCGCGAAGACCCGATTCGACGGTGCCGATTAAGCCATCCTCGATCGTGATCACTCGCGTGTAGCGTGTCGCGATATCGGCGAAGAATGAATCGGCGAGAGGAAACCCATTGACCACGATCGCATCCGCAAAAATTCCCTGCGCCGCGGCCTGATCGGCGGCCTCAGCAGCAAGATAACTCGGAGCTCCAACGGCCAGGATAGCCACACGCGAATCCGGGAATTCTCGCAAGACTGTTGAAGGAGTCCATACATCGGTTGCGTTCCACAAAGGTTCTGAAGTTCCTTGCCGAGTGAGGACAGGCAGGTTATCGCGCGGAATCGCCATGATATGGCCGCCGTATCCGGCAGCGGCATCACGCACAGCGACAAAGGCGCTTCGAGCGTCGGCGGGCGCATAGAATCGGCGAAGAAACGGCAGATAGCCAAGCGCAAGATTCACCCAGTCCAGACTCCAGCCCGAGAAGTGATCGCGTCCTGTGCAGGCGCCGACGTGAGAGAAGTGCATCACCACATTGAGCCCTTCATTACGGCCAGTGAGATTCCTCTGATACCTCCACATCTCAAAACCTTCTCGAGCGATTCCTTCCATGAAAGCGGCGAAGGTGGCGAATACATTGAGCTGTGGGCCGTCTTGCATGAACGAGAGACCGTCGGTGACGAGCGAACCCGCGAGTTCTTCAATGCTCAGCTCAAACGAATGAGTGGCAGGAACAAGCGACGCTGCTTTTCCAAGTTTCGTCGAAGGATTGAGATCGCATGACGTGAAGAAGCAGCGATCCGGATATTTCTTCGCGACCGCCGCATACGCGGCCTCGGATCCATTTCGCGGCGTCACCGCCTTATCGACACCAGGAAGCGGAATGTCTTTCACCTCCGCATCCGTCAAAACAAGATTCGGCGATCCCTTGGCGGGGCGCGCTCGAGTCACGACCTTACGCGGCGCCTTCGCCTTCAAACCCTGAAGGGCCGCGGATTCCTCAGCGTTCACCTGAATCATTGACGTGCCCAGAGTCGCCTGGCCATCGCGTCCTTTCATGCCGCCGTCATGGTGACCTTCGCCGCCAGGAAGGCCGTTTACATAGAACACACACTCGAGCATGGCGTGGACGTCGCGGAAACTCATCAATGACCCCGGAATCCAAATTTGCTGCGTCATCGGAACATTGTGCTGCGCGGCAAATGTGGTGACCGCAGGCTTGATGCCGTACATGTCTCCGAAGGTGCTCAATGTCACGGACTGGTCTCCTTCAGACTTGAAACCTGTCGGATATATCAATGATGGTTGTCCCGAAGCCGCAAGTTTGAACGCGGTCTTGTAGGCATTGAACAGCGCCTGGCGGTCATGCAATGAAGCGATCTCGAGAATCTTGATACCGAGCGAGGCGATCACGGGCCGCGGGTCCTTGTCCATGATCTTCTTCGTCGTGCCCGAAAGCTGGATACCGTTTCGATGCATCACAAAGGCTATGGGCGCCTCGTGGAGACTCGCTGCTGTGAAACCGTTCAATGCCTGGCCGGAAATCCAACCCGCATCCCCGCAGTGGCACACAACCATCGCATCGGATCCTTTGCGCGCCTTTAATCCGAGAGCGAGCCCCGTCGCAACCGGAACGGCTATCCCAAGACGGCCGGAACCAATAGGTGTGCCTCCAGGCACCCACGACACGTGCCCGGCGATATCGAGGCTGCGGCGGAAGCTTTCGATTACGCGCTCTTCAGGAAGAAAGCCGAGTGAGGCGAGAGCGGCGTAGTAGCCGATGCTGGTATGACCATGCTCGATGGCAAAATGGCGCTTTTCGTAGTCAATAGAGGACAGCGTCATGAGGAGCGCCGGGATGAGTTCGAGGCCGCCTCCGAGATGGTCGATATCTCCAACTTTGGCCAGGGAGATCAGCGATTTGATGGCGATTGCTGCAGCTTGCTTTTCAAGGGCAGCGAGAGTTGTTTCGGCCGTCGAGTCGAGCGATCCCTGCGAGGGATCCAAGAAAAACGGCACAACGTTCGATTCGATCGCCGAACCAAGCGTCGGCGTGGATTTCAGCAGCGCGTTTGTTCGTTCTTCCTGCGCTGCGTGCAGCCCCGCGAGTGGTGACAGGGATTCAGATCTGACGATTGACATGTTGAGTTAAATGGCCCCGGAGTTCTATGAAGTAAGAAGAAATTTTGCCCTCTATGGGCGGCAGGTGCAATAGCGAATATCCATCAGCCTCTGGCAGCCTTCTTCCACGCCTTTTTCGGCTCGACTCCATCGCGTTCTTCCGTCATGTACTTCCAGAAGAATTCATAGAACTTTGCCGAAGTACTGCCTGTTTTGGCCGCGAGTCTTTCGATCTCTTTTCTTGTGTTGCCGAACGCCTGCGCCGCCGCTTCCGCTTTCAGCGCAAAACCTTCGATGTCCAATTCCGTCTTGACGATTTCGTTTCCCAGCGTGGAGTAAAGGTGAGACTGGAGGCGATTCGAAAGATTGCGAGCCACGACGGCCCGCATGATCGTGTCGAAACGGCGCCGGTCAATCCACTCTGCGGACGGAGCTTCCTTGAGATTGTGATTGATGAGGGGCCAAAGGCGTTCCATGTCCAGATTGAGGAAACCGACGGGGTTTCCATCGACTTCCACGACCACACGGACTTCTGAGGCTGTCGCTTTTCTTTTCATCGATCAATCGTTCCTCTATCGAACTGGATTGCGAAGGATTCCGATACCTTCGATTTCCACTTCAACAACATCACCAGGCTGCATTGCTCGGGTTTGTGCTGGTGTCCCAGTATAGATGACGTCGCCCGCGAACAGTGTTACAAACTGGCTGATATAACTAATCATGGTGGCGACGTCGAACAGCATGTCGCACGTTCGCTGCAATTGGCGGACCTCTCCGTTAACCCTGCTTTGCAGCAGCAGATTGTTATAGTCGAGTCCCTGGACAATCGCAGGCCCAAGCGGTCCGAACGTGTCGGATGCCTTTGCGCGAAACCACTGCACGTCATTCTTCTGCCACACGCGTTCGCTGATATCGTTGCCCGCGGTAACGCCAAAGATATGCGAGGCGACCGCTTCTGTTGCCACCTTACTGGTCGTCTTTCCCATGACGACGACCAGTTCCGCTTCGTAATGAACATCCGTGGCGCCGGGCGGAATGACGATCGCGTCGTCATTCCCGATGATGCATGACGGCAACTTTAGAAACACGGTGGGATAAGCTGTCGGCGTCCGCTCTCCCAGGTGGCTTTTGTAGTTTCTGCCCACGGCGATGACTTTCGAAGGTTCGCACGGAGCGAGTAGCCTCACCTCGGAGAGGGGAGTGACTGTTCCGGTTGGAGTGATGTCATGCAGAAAATTTGTTTTCAGTTCCCGGACGGCCTCTCCTTCGAGAATGCCGTAGGAAGCTTTTCCATTCTTGGAGTAGCGGACATAGCGTGTGACAGTTGGCGTCATAAGAAAGCGGAGAGTCTAGCAGGTAGTGGAAGAGAAGGTGAAATTGCACGATCCGATAACTTAAAACCGGATCGTCCGTTCTCGAAATTCCCTTCATCAACGTCGTTTTGCCCGCGCTAACGTATAATCCACAGCAAACCAAAGGGATCACAACCATGCAGGATCAACCTTCACGGCGGGACTTTCTGGCAGCCGCAGGATTGGCAGTGAGCGCAAGCACCCTTCAGCAACCGGCTCGCACAAATCGGTTACTGCTCAAGGGGGGATGTGTTGTTTCGCTGGATTCCAGCGTCGGTGATTTTGAAAAAGCAGACGTCCTGATCGATGGAACACGGATCACCGAAGTTCGGCCGAACATCACGGCATCGGCGACGACTATCGATGCTACCGGGAAGATCGTCATGCCGGGATTGATCGATACGCATCGCCACATGTGGGAAGGGCCGCTGCGCAACATTCTGCCCAATGGGTTACTGAGCGACTATACGCGCGACATCACGGGAACAGCGCGATCCGTCTATCGTCCCGAAGACGTCCGTATCGGAAATCTCATAAGCGCGCTCGGCGCCATCAATGCCGGCGTGACGACGCTTCTTGACTGGTCTCATATCGGCAATAGCCCACAGCACACAGATGCGGCAATCGAAGGATTGCGAGAAGCCGGTGTTCGCGCGGTCTACGCTTACGGCGCGGGCGCTGGGGGACCACAGAATCAGTTTCCTTCAGATATCCGTCGGTTGCGGCGTCAGTACTTTTCCTCTAGCGATCAATTGCTCACCCTGGCTATGGCCACGGGCGCGAGTCCTTCGGATTGGAAGGTCGCTCGGGAAGTGAGTGCGCCCATCACGCTGCACGTGCGGGGACAGAACTCTCTGGCTCCTGTGCGCGACGTTCTGGGATCCGATGTCACCTATATCCACTGCAACGATCTGGCGGAATCCGACTGGCAAATGATCGAATCGAGTGGCGGTCATGTATCGATTGCATGTCCCATTGAGATGGAGATGGGCCATGGCATCCCGCCCATTCAAGAGGCGATCAATCACGGCATTCGTCCCAGCATCAGCACGGATGTCGAGACGCAAATGCCCGCAGATCTTTTCACCCAGATGCGATCGGTTTTTACCCTGCAGCGAATGCTGGCTCTTGCTCGCGAGCGCGCGGGCGAGCCGAATCCGCCGCGGTTGCTGACTGTACGCGAGGTCCTGAGTTTCGCGACAATCGAAGGCGCAAAAGTTAATGCGCTGGATCGGAAGGCCGGCACTCTGACGCCTGGGAAGGAAGCGGACATCATCCTGTTGCGCATGGATGACATTAATGTGATGCCTGTAAACAATGTGTTTGGAGCGATCGTTCTAGCTATGGATGCAAGCAATGTTGACACGGTGGTCATCGGGGGAAAGATCGTCAAGCGCGAGGGCAAGCTGGTTGGCGTGGATCAGGAGCGCATCCGGAGGCAGGTCCATCAGTCGCGGGATTACCTGGTCGAGAAGGCGGGTTGGCCAAAAACGTTGTTCGGTGGCTACTTGCCAGGGCATTGAAGAGAAAGGGACTTCACCAAAGTCTCCCACTGAGGACCTATTGACAAAAGTCGTGCCGCATCGGAAAACGAGACGCACGCATGCTTGAGAAGGAGTCTCGTCTGATGAAAAGTCTGGTTGCCCTCATCCTCGTCGCTTCCAGCCTGCCGTCTGTTGCGATGGCTCAGGTCAATCCGAGTCCGCAGGACGCAATCATATGGTTCTATCGGCCGTCCGACTCGCCAGAACCTCGGGGCATTCCGACTGTTCATGAATTGGGCGGACTCACGCGCCAGCTTGCCCGACTCGCTCCCGGAGAATTCTTTGGTTATGTCGTCCCGCCCGGCACTCATACATTCAGCTACACACGTGCGCCCTCACGCGGAGAATCCCTTCCTATACAGGTGAAGGCGGCGGGCCAGGCCTACGTGGAAGTCCAGTTCCGAGAACTCAACATCGTATCGGCGGATCTTGGCAGGGCAACCGTCCTCAAATTGCGCCCAATTCCGGGGTCGGCTGTCCTCGACAGAAATGTCAGGACGAGTTTAGGAACTTCCAGCGCACCAATAGTGGCGCCTGCCCCGCAGATCACCGCGACAACCACTCTCGTGGCTGGGCCTGCCATCGCTCCGGCTCCCGTTGTTGTGGAACTCCCGGCAACGGCTGCAGGTTCGGCGATCATAGCCTTGCCGACTAACGTCACGCCTCCGAGGCCAGCGACCCAGGTTGTGGCACAACCCGCTAAAGCAACATCGGCTCATGGCATTACTGCGCCAACTAAATCGGCAGACCAGTTCACTGGGAGTGCTCCGCTGGTGGTTCCCGCACCGCCCGGCGTGGCTGCGGCAACACGGCCCGTTATTGCATCCACGTCGAACTTGCCTCCAGTGGTGGCACACACTCCAAAGCCCTCTGAATCGACAACACCGGGGGCATTGGGCGGCGCAACGTCGCGTCAGCCATCGGCGCCATCAACAGTATTACCCGTACTGAGCACGCCCCCCGTGGCACCCACGCTCCCCAAGGTTTCCGGGCCTTCCAGTTCGCCTGTTCCGCCGATGCCTTTGGCGGCTTCCACGACAACCGCCGCACCAGTCCGGGTGGATCGAAACAGCGCTTCAGCGACCTCCACTCCTACGGTTCAGCCGAATCTCGTGCCGCGCAAGGACCCGTCCAGTGTCCCGCGAACTAACCAAACCAGGCCGCCGTGGCCCGAGCAACCCGCTTCATTTACAGAAGTTTTTTCCAATGCAAGGTTGAATACCGGAACGGGCGACAAAAAGCAGGAGCTCGAGGCGACTGTTGCGTTCGACAAGACCGGGTTCTGGCTGCTGGATCCGCAAGGCACAACCCTGAAGGCGTTTCCCTACGACAACATCAGAACGGTGGAATACTCTTCGTCGAAATCACCCCGATGGAAAAATGTTGGCTCAGGTGCGCCGGTGGCGACTTCGGCCAGTGGGAGCAGGTATTGGCTGATGGTTCAAACGCAAAGCGATTATGCCTTGTTATCTCTCGACAAAGACAACTTCCGGTCCGTCGTTGGCGCGTTTGAAATGCGGTCTGGCAAGACAGTCGAGATTGCCGCAGAGCGCAGATAAACGAAAGGACGCGGCGCGACTGCTATTTGTGAGCCGCGGCCATGATGTGAGCGCTGGCGCCGATCAGAGCGCTTTCGGTCTCGACTTCACGCGCGATTTGAAGAAGGCGTTCACGCAGTTCTGAGTCAGCCCACCAGGCATCAAAGTCCGGCAGCAACCAACTCGGACCTTCCACGCCGTAAACGCCACTAACCCGGAATCCAACGGATGCGACTTCGTCACGGAGTTCATCCGGATGATGGAAGAATGTGTCCGTGAAATATTCTAAATTTCCAGTGGGATTTCGGTGCTGTCCGTTCTTGAGATCCTGTTTCGCGATTTCCGCAAATCGAGCATCCTTCAGAAGCCCGCGCCGGAGTCCATCCATCGTGGAAGCGAAGCGAGAAATGCCAACGGCCAGACATATCGCTCCAGGCTTCAGAACGCGGTGAGCTTCTCGCAATGCCTGCAGCCGGTCTTGTTTGGCGGTGAGGTGATAGAGCGGGCCGAAGAGCAGCACGACATCCGCCGATTCTGTCGCCAGCTTCAAGGCGCGGGCATCGCCGACTTCCGCACTGGCGAGCGGGGACTGCGGCTGGGATTCCGATGCCTTCTTCGCCAACTCCACGTGCACCGGCGTGATGTCGATGAGATGGACCTGATAACGCTGTGCGGCGAGCTCGCACGCATAACCACCGGGGCCGCCACCCACATCGAGAATTGTCGCAGGTGCAGGCGGAAGTAGTCGCTTCAGGAGTTCGCGCGTACGTTCCTGTTCGAGTTTGCCGCTGCCGCTACTGAGCCGATTTTTCTCATAGCCGGAGGCGTAATGCGCTGAGACCTCTTCAGGCGTCGGAGATTGTGAGTCTTCGTTGGTTCCCATCGCTTTTTTATCCTTAACGCTTGCGAGGTGGCCGCGAGTCTTTCTGGAGGCTTGGCGTCGCCTTGCGGCGGACTTCCGACGCGTCAGGGCGATGCGGCGACAGTTTTTCTTCGAGCAACGCAAGCAGCCGCGCGACGGCTACCGGTGGGATCAGTAGGATACGGGCGGCAACCATCAATACCCGTGGCCACTGCGGCGGCGTCTGAACGACCGGAGGAGACTTGGTTTCTCCGTGGTCGCCGAGTATCTGGCGGGCAGTCTCCAATGAAGCGGAGACTGCTCCCTCCATGCACGCCAGATCGATGGCGTTCTTCACATAATCTCCACCAATGTACAGATTTCTGATCTTCGATTTGGGTTGCGGCCTGTTTGGCCAGGCTCCGATGGTGTTGATGAACAAGGGCACGTCGGTGTTCGGATTCAGTTCCCAACTTTCTACATCCGCTGGAGTGATCGGAAGATATTCGCCGATTTCCTCCAACAAAAGATCCTTTGCGCCCTCCGCACTTACCGCATTCAATGGACCGAAATTACTCGATATGAACGAGAGTTCAGACTTTCCGCCTGCGAGTTCCGGCCAGATGCGGGAAACATCGATGAGCGACAGGGCATAGTGGCTTCCATGAAAGAAGACATGTTCGCGCGGCAAATCGTGCAGTGACTTTCGCAGCCGAAGATGCAACGCCGCCATCGGCTGCGCTTCGAGAAAATGCATGTTGCCGAGCTCGGGATCGGCTTCGTACACACTGTCACTCAGCCAGCTCCGCGTGACTTCAAAGGGAGTACATAAGGCGTACGCGTCTGCAGAAACGTGGGTCCCGTTGCGGAGAGCCACGGCTGCGACTGCATCATTGTTCATTACCAGGCCGCTGACCTCCGAGTCATATCGAATTTCTACCCCCAGAGCTTCGAGCTCGCGCACCTGCGGATTGATGAAGGTCGTTTGCAGGTCTCCGGGCAGTACCGATAGAAACGGTTTGGCCTGTCTTACCCAGTAGCTGCTGATTCGCTTGGCGGTCATCGCGCTGAGATCGTAGAAGGGAATGGCTGAGGCCTTGAGCACATTCTCCTGACCGAGTTGTGCAACCGACTCACTGGCGTACCACTTTCCGCGAAGCAGCCCGACCTGGCTGACATGGTCGAGGAACAGTTTTGCAGAAAGAGGTCTGCTAATCATGTCGAGGACCGAATAGAAGAACAGAACGTTGTGATACCACGGCAGAATGCCGTGAAAGGTGTTGTACCAGACTGCGCCAAGCCCTGAAGGCCCGCGCACGGTAATCTTGCGGGGATATTCACGTGGCAGCAGGAAGTGATACCGATCGAAATCGACGAGTTTGACGCCTATCCGCTCCACGATGGCTCGAACGTTCGGGTACCACCGGGGAAAGACGTGATAGCCATGCTCCACCAACCGCCCATTCTTGATCTCGGAACCGGCCTTTCCTCCGAGCCGTTTGGAGCGTTCAAGCAGGACGACGGGCCAGTTGCGGAGCGCAAGTTCCCGGGCGATCACCATGCCGGAAAGGCCTCCCCCAACAACGATTGCAGACGGCTTAGTCATTTGAGCTGGAATACCTGAAATCTCGCGGTGGCTTTAACGACCATGCACTTTGCCGCTGGTTATAGGGAGAGAACATGCTGCTGGAGACTGGCTGATCGAAGAGCTAACAACTTCACTTCCTGGGCTTCAGCTTTACATGAATCTGAGTTAGCATGTCTGAGCCGATGTACAGTTTGATCTCGTATTTGTCATAGCCCTCAGCCGTCACCCGGAAAGTGTAGTCGCCATAAGGTATGTCTTTGATCGAATAGCTCCCGTCCTGGTCTGCCTTTGTGCTCAGGTGAACAGACTTCAGGCGATCGTTATCCTGATCTCCAATCAATTCCACGTTTGCGCCAGCCAACCCCTGGGTATTTGAGTCGGCAAAAACGAAGCCGTTCATCCAGCTTCGACCCGACTGAGTGAGCACAGCAAAGACAAACGCCGGCGACAAGATCATCAACAACACCGGACAAAGAATGGCTCTCGAGGACACTCGTATTTCCATGCTCGCTCCTTTCATGCGGTGCTGATTCTAGTCGACCGCAGGGTTCTTCTCATAATCTCCACCGATGTGCAGGTTCCTTAAACCGGAAGCGATACAATGCGGGGACTTCGCCGATAGGATAAGAACTCATGACGCTTTGGCAGCGATGGATGTCGCAACCGCAGACCGTGTGGTTGCGCAAGGCCGTGTTTCAGATTCATCTCTGGAGTGGAATCGGCTTGGGACTCTACGTCTTGATGATCAGCGTCACCGGGAGCATTGTCGTTTACCGCAATGAGCTCTATTCCGCAGCGACGCCTCCTTCGATCTTCATCGCTCCTTCTGGCGCGCGGTTGACACACGACGACCTGAAAGCCGCCGCGAATCGCGCCTATCCCGGCTATACCGCAATGGAGGTGAGAGACCTGCCTTCCGATCAGCCCGCCACGGTCGCATTGGAGGGAGCAGCCGGCCACAAAGACCGATACTTCAATCCCTATACCGGAGCGGATATTGGAGATGCCTCGGTGCCGCTCGGCATTCAGCTGGTGTCCGGGTTGCTGCAGTTGCACGACGACCTGCTAGGCGGCGAGACCGGCCGTGCCGTGAACGGAGTCGGCGGGTTCCTGATCATCGCCCTGGCGCTCACGGGCATGGTCGTTTGGTGGCCTGGAATCAAGTCTTGGAAGCAGAGTCTGATTGTTCACAAAAATGTGGGGTGGCGGCGCTTCACCTGGGAACTGCATAGTATGCTCGGCTTCTGGACTCTCGGCATCGTCATACTGTTCGGTCTGAGCGGCGTGTACCTCTGCTATCCGCAGACGTTTCAGAGTTTTCTCGACTGGTTTCAGCCTCCTACTGAAACCTTCGATCCTCGTTTCGTGGATCGCGTCAGTTATTGGCTGGCCTATCTGCATTTCGGCCGCATCAATGGCATAGGGATTCCATGCAACGGGCCCGGTATTTGCGACCAGGCGACGAAATTTGTCTGGGCCGCTGCTGGACTCGCGCCCGCAGCTATGTTCATCACCGGCGCGGTGATGTGGTGGAATCGAGTACTCCGAAAGAGGCTCAGAAGAACGCGGTCTTGAAGCTTAGGCTGGGCGCACTTCAATGTGGGTGCGCGACATTCTTGATGTGCCCGTCCGCCCCCCGGCTGGAAGGGGCGAGTGCATACGTCACGCTATACTGGCGCGCAATGTCTGCAACTGCCGTTCATCTATCACCGACGAAAGCTTCGCAAGTGCGGCGCATTGCCCGTGTTGCCGTTGGAAATGCGCTCGAGATGTACGACTTTCAAATCTTCGGTTACTACGCGGCCGCGATCGGCGCCACGTTCTTCCCGAGCGCGAATCCTTTCGTTTCACTCATGCTCGCTTTCATGACGTTCGGAGCAGGATTTCTGATGCGTCCGCTGGGAGCGATCGTTCTCGGCGCGTACATGGATCATCACGGACGCCGCGCAGGACTCCTGCTCACGCTGATGCTGATGGGCCTTGGCACACTCTCGATCGCCTGTCTTCCCGGCTACGCAGCAATCGGCGTGGCGGCACCCCTGCTGGTGCTTGGAGGACGGCTGCTTCAGGGTTTCTCAGCGGGCGTCGAACTCGGAGGGGTATCCGTTTATCTGTCCGAGATCGCGCCGCCCAATCGCAAAGGTTTTTTTGTCAGCTGGCAATCCGGCAGCCAGCAGGTTGCCGTCATGTTCGCTGCGGCTCTGGGCATCATACTTACGCTGTCGCTTTCGCCGAATCAGATGAAGGACTGGGGATGGCGAATCCCATTGCTGGTGGGTTGCGTTCTCCTGCCCTTCCTCTATTTCATGCGGCGGTCCCTGGAAGAGACGCCCGATTTCCTGTCGCGGCGCACGAGGCCAGATTTATCGGTGATTTTGCGTTCGCTTTACTCCAGCTGGCGAATCGTGCTTCTGGGGATGATGATGTCGACGATGACCACGGTGAGTTTCTATCTTGCGACGACGTACACGCCGACGTTCGGCACGACGGTGTTGCATCTTGATTCCACGAGCGCGCTGTTTGTCACCCTGTGTGTCGGTGGACTTAATCTAGTGGTGCTGCCGCTGTCCGGTGCGCTCTCGGATCGAATTGGCCGCCGTGTGATTCTTGTGGGCTGCACTGTGACAGCGTTGCTCACCGCATATCCGGCGCTGGCATGGCTGGTGAGTGCCCCGTCATTTGCGCGGCTCATGGCTGTCGAGTTGTGGCTGTCGTTCCTCTATGCGAGCTACAACGGGGCGATGGCGGTACACCTTACCGAAGTCATGCCCGCCGAGATCCGGACAACCGGATTCGCGCTGGCTTACAGTCTGGCCACGGCCCTCTTCGGTGGGTTCACGCCGGCAATCTCGACATATCTGATCCGCGTTTCCGGCAATCCTGCGATTCCCGGTGTCTGGCTGTCGTTCGCAGCCCTCTGCGGTCTGAGTGCGGCAGTCTTGCTGAAAAGACTTGGGGCTGAGCGGTAGTTTACGTCTGGAATGCGGAAGAGCGCTGCTCGGGCAGCGCTTCCTATTCTGAACATTCGATGACCCGCCCGACACACAATGCCAGCGAATTCGCGGCTCTCCCGACTGCGTTTACGCTAAGCTGCTCCTTCCTCATGACGAGATCACGCACAATGCGATCGTTGCTCGTCGCGACGATATTGCTGCTTGCAGCAATCGCCCTCGCGGCCCCCGCGCAGACTCATGTCGTCCTGATGCATACGAGTGACATTCATGGTCACGTGTTTCCTGAAGACGGAGCTGGCGGCCTGGCCGTGATTGCGGCCGTTGTTAAACAACACCATCCCGACATTCTTCTGGATGCCGGTGATATGTTCACGGGCACTCTGGTATCCGATGCTTTCTACGGTGAATCCGTGATGGCCCTGATGAACCGTATGGGCTACCACGCATCCATACTGGGGAACCATGAATTCGATTACGGCTTGAATACGCTGCGAGACCGCGTACGTCAGGCCAGATTCCCTATCCTGTCGGCGAATGTCATCGTTCCATTCACAGAAGTCCGCAAAACTCGCGTCATCCGGGTTAAAGGAATCCGGTTTGGAATTGTCGGACTTACGACTGAAGAGACCCCCACAACCACGCATCCCAAGAACGTGAGGAACGTTCAGATCCTCGACGTGGTGCGCACGCTAGGGCAAGTTCTACCGGGCCTGCAGAAGGCGAGCGACTTTGTCATCGTGCTCGGGCATCTTGCGCCCGAGGAGGAATTGCGCATCGCCAGAGCATTCCCTGATATCAGGCTAATCATCAGCGGGCACTCCCACGCACCGCTGCAGTCACCTCTTCGAGAAGGCAATTCGCTGATCGTTCGAACCGGCAGCTTCGGGAAATTTGTCGGGCGGGTGGATCTGGATTTCGAAGATCGCACATTTCAAAAAATGTCGACGCAGTTGATTGAAGCGAAAGGACTGCCTCCGGACCCTGAAGCACTGCGCGCTGTCGAGCCTTATCGCGCGAAAATTGAGAATCAAATGAATACGATTCTGGGAACGGCGACTGCGGCTTTTCCCAGGATTGTGCCGCGCGGCAATGACACCGACGGGGACGGAGGCGCAATACTGAACCTGGTTGCCGACGCCTACCGCTCCGCGACGGGAACACAGATCGCTCTTGTAAATGTGGGCGGAGTGCGAACATTGCTTCCGGCAGGACCGATCACGTATGGCAAGATTTTCGAAATCCTTCCGTTTGAAAACACGCTCGTAACGATGAAGATCACCGGTGCACAATTGAAGCGAAGCCTTGGCGTGAATCTCACCGCGGTCAGCGGTCTGCGGGCCACCTTCGATTTGCGCAAGCCGAAGGATGAGAAGCTTGTGTCCGTCACGCTTGAAGACGGTTCACCGATTGTCGACGGTGCAAGTTACACGATCGCTATCAACGATTTCATGCAGGCGGGAGGCGATGGGTATGCCGAATTTGCGAAAGGAACCGATGTAAAAGATACCGGCATACGCTTGCGCGATGTTGTCAGCGACTACATCAAGGCGAAGAAAACAGTCACTCCGGTAAACGACGGCCGAATTCAGATTGTGAATTAGTGGATACCGGAACCATTCCGCCTTATCTCGACCCGGCCGGACAGTGTTCACAACACTCTGCCCGGGACTCTCGCCTGCAGCGCCTGGTCGCGGTTAAAGTTTCCAACGAACAATTCTCGTCCCGGTTTGAACGCGAGGCGCGCAGGAGGGGGAGTTTCGCACGTGCAGAGTTCTACTTGATGAGTTTCAGTTCGGTATTGGCAACCGAGAGTTCGGTAATTGTGATCCCTTGCCCGTACATTTCATATGGAGCCATGAACTCCGCGCTCATGTATGCGGTACCTGGAACAGACTCCCATGCGAAGAGTTTGTATTGTCCAGGCGCCACTCCGGTGATCGTGAATGCACCTTTGGAATCGCTGATGGCTGTCTTGTACAACAGCTGGTTCTGACGCCGCGAGCGCTCCGGCACCAACACGATGCGAGCCGTAGACGCGGGCTTTCGCAGGGAATCCAATACGGTCCCCTGTACTCGTGCGCTTTTCGAACTGATTCGAACTTCAATAGCTTCCGGAGCTTCGCCTACGGCAAACCCATCATCGAAGACGGAGCGTCCTGCCATGCGGATATCGCTGATATAGGAGTTAGCCGGCAACGCGCTTGAGCTCACGGTGTACAGGCCTTCCATAATATTCGGAAAAACAAAGTCACCCGATGCATCGATGGAGTAGGTTACGGCGTTAGCGTCAAACGGAGCTGAGTACAACTCGAGGCTTCGCGGGAAAAGACGGACAGGAGGCCTCGTGCCTGGCGCGCCCATGGCGCCGGCATCCAGAATCGGGTGCAGCTTCAATTGCTGAGGTGGCTTCAAGGTCACCACGACGTTTCCCGCAATTCCAACGTCGGGGACTTCCACGCGGGTACGTCCCATGGCCTGAACTTGAATGCCGTTGAGGCCCGGAATCGTTGCGATCAGTTCGTAGGAGCCGGGGTACACTCCGCGCAGTTCAAATTCGCCGTTCGTGCGGTTCGACGACTGATTCTGATAGTTCATCGTGGCGGGGTCGAAAAGAGTGCCGCCGCCCTGCGGTACCAGAAAGAAGTTTGCCGGTTGCGTGAACGAAGTCACGAGTCGCCCGGAGACTATCCCACTCGCGCCTGCCCGCATGTCGATATCGATACCAGTCATATTGCTGCCTTCAGCAACCTTCACGTGTGTTGCCGCATTCCCATCAGCTGTGCCGGGATAGAACGTCCGCGCATAAGAGTCCTGTGGACTTGGCGTATTACTGACACGGCGCAGGGTCGCTCCGATTAAGTATTCTCCCGGAGGCAAATAGAAGAGCCGATACTCCCCCCGATCATCGGTGGTCTTGGAATTCACCGAGTTCAATGCCACGCGTCCGTTTGGATAAGTGATCTGATAGGCGTAGACCTCTGCGCCGACCAGAGCCTTACCTTCCGGGCTACGCACGCGTCCGCTGAGCGTACTTCCCTGAACGAGATTCAAGTGAACTTCCGCAGGCTTGCTTTGAGGCGCGTCGATCGTGAGTGTTGTCGTCGTGGTTGGCGGCGCCCCGAGTGTATTGCCCAGAGGCGGAGGGCCGAAATAGCCATCGTGTTGCGCACGAACTCGATATCGCCCTGGAGAAAGATTCTCAAAAACGAAATGCCCGGACGCGTCTGTCCTGCCGGTGACCTGAGGAACTGGCGGTTCAGCAGAGGGGCCCGGGGGCGTTGAGGAAGGCGTGGGCAATCCCAGGAACTGTGCTTCCATCCGGCGCGCTGCGTCGATAACGATAGCGCCTGAGATTCCCGTTGGTGCGGACTTGAACAGAATGTCGATCTGTTCGCGCATGTCCGGAGTTAAGGCCGAGCTTGGTGTGTAGAGATTTGTCGATGACGCCGAGTACGGTCCCTGCAGCGTGATCAGCGCTTCGGGAACTCCCTCCGTGGATTTGACGTGCGTCACTTGAACATCGAGCCGCACGGTGTTCGCTTGCGGCCGTGCCTGAGTTGTAGTGAACAGCAGAAGAAGACTCAGTCCTATGAGAAGCAACTTCATACGCATCGACCGAAGGATACCGGCGTCGGGACGCGCTTCCAAGGATCTAAAAGATACTTCCCGAAACTCTCTACCACCCGAATTGCCTCGTCTCTTACTGCTTATGAGAAATCCGGGTTAGACTCGCCGCATGGGACTCTTGACATTCAGTATCAACGTCACCCTGGACGGCTGCGTCGACCACCAGGAGGGAATCGCCGACGACGAGACACACGCTTTCTTCACCCACCTCATGGACGAGGGTGGGGCGATCCTGTGGGGCCGTGTCACCTACGAGATGATGGAGAGCTACTGGCCGGCGGTCGCCCGCGGCGACGAGGAGGCGCCTCCGGCGATGCGCGAGTGGGCGGTAAAGCTGGAGGCCAAGCCGAAGTACGTGGTGTCGTCGACGCGAAAGGACTTCCCGTGGACCAACAGCCACCACATCGCCGGCGACCTGCGCACGGGCGTGCAGAAGCTGAAGGACGCGACCCCGGCC
>Ga0105248_10000505_pt1 | contig 44403 bp, 39 predicted proteins | sample KBSS34metaG_FD_81524 | JGI IMG/M metagenome (GOLD analysis project Ga0105248, IMG submission 81524) | Switchgrass rhizosphere microbial communities from Kellogg Biological Station, Michigan, USA - KBS S3-4 metaG | ecosystem: Host-associated > Plants > Roots > Rhizosphere > Soil | place...
CGCCAGTCCTTCCTCCCACTCGTCGTTCACTCGCACGTCTACCGGCAGGTCAACGATGACTTCACTGTGCCGAGCCTGGTCGCACCCGAGAATCGCCACCACTTCACCGACCTGTGCGCTCAGCGCGCACCGGCATTGCCGCCTCAGTAACGGCTCCCCACCGATCGGCACCAGCTGCTTTGCCCGACCGAGCCGGCGCGACCCGCCGGCCGCAAGAATGGCAATGACAAGATCAGGCAACAACGCACGCACCCCGGCGAGCTTCGACACTCCGAGCATTCCTCGTAGCATGCAGCGGCTGGGCATCGCGATGGTTCAGCCGCGCGAGGATCTCGGCTGCCACAGCTATCGCGATCCCCGCTGCAGAGCGGTCGCCGAGATCCAAACCAACGGGACCGTGTACGTTCCCTAGGAGGTGACCGTCGCGTTCTCCTGCGAGTGCTGATGCCTGTTCGAGCAGCCACTCCAGTCGATGCGCCGGCCCGAGGACGCCAATGTATGCCAGCCGTCGCCCTGACAGCAGCGACAGCACGCGCGCATCATCGTCGAGACTGTGAGTCATCAGAACCGCCGCCGTGCGAGGTGAACAGACAACCGCATCGACCGCGTCGGCCCAATCGCTGGCGAGCACGGCCCGCGCGTGTGGGAAGCGCGCGCTGGTTGCGAAACGCGCGCGACGGTCGGCGACCGTCACGTGCCACCCCAGCGACGCACCGATGTCACACAACGGCCTCGTATCGTCACCGGCGCCGAAGATCAGCAAACGTGTCACGGGCTGGACGTACTGGACGAGCACATCTGGACCGGACGCCAGTTGACGATCCGGTCGCAGCCACTCTCGCGTCACCGACAACGATTCACCCGCTCGCACAACACGACAGGCGATCATCGAACCTTCATCGCGCCCGGAGGCGCTGGCGAACTGCTCGAGGAATACGACGTGGCCCGGCGTCAGGCGCTCAACCAGGACCTCGATCGAGCCGCCGCAACCGAGGATCGGAACGTCGTCGTCAGAATCGGGATGCGTGTTGAAACGGAGCATCACCGCGGACGTGCTCCGCGTCGCGCGCTCTCCGACGCGTGCGACGTACTCTTCGAGACATCCGCCACTGATCCCCCCTGCGTGCATCCCGGGCAGGCTCACCATCATCGAGCCCAACGGTCGATACGTCGACCCGCGGGCCGAGAACAGCGTCGACAGCGTCCCGGGCGTGCCGGACGCTACCAGACGCTTGGCCAGATCCGCCATCGCCGCCAGTTCGTCGGTCATCGAAGCCCCGTTACCGCTGGGGACATTGGGCGCCCGTGACAATCCACGCGTCAATCAACGCCGCGAACTGCGCCTGCGTGCCGGGCGCTGGAGCGCGCCCGTCGCCCGGCCGAAACGCCCAGGCGATGGCCGAATCCGTGGCCATGTGCTGACGCAGCTTTGCAAGGTCACGATTGCCGTTTCGTGCCGGGTCCTGTATCTGCAGACAAATCTCGCGCAGCGTTTTGCCCTGCCACGCCATCGACGCCGGGGCAAGACCCCAGGCTGGATTTCCGGGGATGGTGGCGATGGACTCCGCAAGCGTCACCGTGTTGGATGCCCCGTGGCATGACCGGCACGGCAACCCCGGTACGCCGACGCCATACCGGCCTCCGAACATCGGCGGAACGTGCGCGTGGAGATCGTCTCCCTGCGTGGCCTGCCGCGTGGCGGGGTGACAGTTCATGCAACGCGGGCTGGTGATCACCTTGGCGGCCTCGACGAAGAGCGCCACGGAACGGGCGTTCTCATCGGTGACTGAGGCGAAGGCGGAGACCGACTTCAGCGGTGTCACCTCGGCCGCCCCCAGCGGAATGGCGGCCGCCCCCGCCAGACAGACCAGCACACGACATGTCGTCAGCGTCGTCATGGGCGAGCTTCTTTCGTATCAGGGTTCGACGATTTCAGCAGTGCGGGATCGATCGGCAGCGTGCGGATCCGTACGCCGGTGGCCGCAAAGATCGCATTCGTGACCGCCGGCGCGATCGCCGACGTGGGCGTTTCGCCGACGCCGCCGGGAAGCTCCACGCTCTTCACCAGATGCGTCTCGACGATCGGACATTCGTTCATCCGCATCGCCCGATAGTCATGGAAGTTGCTCTGCTCAACGCGCCCGCTCTTCAACGTAATCGCGCCATAGAGCGCGGCGGTCAGGCCAAACAACGTTCCGCCTTCGAACTGGGCCGCAATCGTGTCCGGGTTGACGACGATGCCGCAGTCCGCGGCGCAGACGATGCGGCGAACTTTGATTGAGCCGTCCAGCGCCACCTCGACCTCGACGACGGTCGCAGAGTAGCTGCCGAACGCAAACTGCAGCGAGATGCCACGACCCCGGCGGGAGGGCAACGCCTTGCCCCAGTCAGCCTTCTCCGCCGCGAGAGTCAGGACGGCGATCGCTCTCGGATCGACCGCGTGCGCTTGGCGGTATAGAAAGGGATCCTGCTTCGCGGCGTGAGCCAGTTCATCGATAAAGCTCTCGACGACGAAGACGTTGTGGGTCAAGCCGACTCCGCGCCAGAAGGCGGTCTGAATCGCGGGCGGTTCGACCCGCACGTACTCAACCCGCATGTTGGCAAACGCATAGGGCGTCTGTGCCGCGCAGTCGATCACGTCGAACTCGAGACCATCCTTGAACGCCGACGGCACGTAGCGAGCCACTACCGATGAGCCGACGATGCGATGCGTCCACGCGATCGGTTGACCTTTCCCATCGAGACCGGCCGACACGCGGTCGTAGTAGTACGGCCGGTACATATCGTGGCGGATGTCTTCCTCACGACTCCACACGACCTTCACCGGACCATCCACCCGGCGCGCGATCTTGACGGCGAGGAGCGTGCCATCCGCATCGAGGCGCCGGCCAAAGCCGCCGCCCAGGAAATGATTGTGGACTCTGATCGCGGTTTTCGGCAGCCCGGTCAGCTCGGCCACCATACTCTGTGTCCGGGTGGGTGCCTGCGTTCCTAACCAGATATCGCAACCGTCCTTCGCGTAATGAACGGTGCAGTTCATCGGCTCCATCGCGGCGTGCGCGAGGAACGGCATCTGATACACCGCGTCAAGGCGTTGCGCCGCGCCGGCGAGGGCCTTTTCAGCATCGCCCTCATTTCGTGCGACCGCTCCCGGACGCTTGGCGGCCTCTTCGAGTTGACCGACAACGGTTGCCATGTCGACGGCCGCATTCGGTCCGTCATCCCACTCAATAGCGGCAGCTTTGAGCCCCTTCCTGGCCGCCCACATGTGGTCGGCGACAACGGCGACGGCCTCGTCGATGTTGACGACCTGGCGCACGCCGCGCACGGCCAGGGCCGCTCGTTCATTCACGAGTTTCGCGCGTCCGCCGAGCACGGGCGAGATGGCGATCGCCGCGATCTTCATTCCCGGCAGCCTGACGTCGATGCCGAATTCGGTGCGGCCATCGACCTTGTCCCGGCCCTCGAAACGCTTGACCGGTGTCCCGATGATGGACATCGCATCGAGCGGCTTCAGGACCACGCTCTCGCGCGCCGGTACCGGGAGCGTCGCAGCCACGTCGACCAGTTCACCGTATGTCGCACGGCGCGAGCTCGCCGGGTGCACAACGGCGCCGCGTTGTGCCCGACAGGCGCTGACGTCGACAGACCATTGCTTCGCGGCGGCTGCCACCAGCAGCGTCCGGGCCACGGCGCCCGCCTGACGCAATGGCATCCAGAACGCGCGGATCGTTGACGACAAACCGGTCGTCTGACTCTGCAGGATCGCGTTCGCGTAGAGCGCGTCGTCAGGCGGAGCGTGCTCGAGGCGCACCTGGTCGAGGCCGAGCTCGAGTTCTTCGGCCAGCAACATCGCCATCGCGGTGTAGACGCCTTGTCCCATCTCGACCATCGGCATGACGAGCGTCACGACGTTCTGTCGATCGATGCGGATAAAGGCGTTCGGCGCAAACGGCGTCGCCGCCACTTGTGCCAGCGCCGGGCTCTCGCCGAGAGGGATGGCGAGATCGATGATCAGACTGCCGGAGAGCGCAACACCCGCCTTGATGAAGGCGCGACGATCGAGGGCGACTGATGGCAGCTGTTTGGACATGTGATCTCTCGTATGCGGTGTGCCGTCGCCTTATGTCGTCGCCTGATGAATGGCGGCCCGAATACGCTGATATGTGCCGCACCGGCACACGTTGCCGGACATCGTCGCGTCGATGTCGTCGTCGGTTGGCTTGGGAGTCTTGGCGATCAGCGCCGCGGCCGACATGATTTGGCCCGGCTGACAATAGCCACATTGCACAACGTCGAGTTCGAGCCAGGCATCCTGAAGGGCTTTGCCGATCGGCGATTCTCCAATCGCTTCGATCGTGGTGACGACCTTGTCGGCGATGGTGCTGACCGGCGTCACGCACGAGCGCATTGGCACACCGTCGACGTGAACGGTGCAGGCGCCGCACAGGGCGACGCCACAGCCGAACTTTGTACCCGATAGGCCGATCACATCACGCAGCACCCAGAGGAGCGGCGTGTCAGCATCGACGTCTACCGTCTGGAAAATGCCGTTAACCTTGATCGTGAATGCCATGTGCCACTCTCCTGTGATCTTCGCGCACTGAAGCATCACAACAGACTCGCAGCGCGGGAACTATCAGACGAAGGTATCTACGACACCTTCGTATCACTCCACAATCCGGAGGACCGTCGCGCTCCATGGGCAGAAGCGCCCTCCGCCGAATCCGGTCCCCTGGCGCTCGACGTCTGAAGGGCGTCCATCACAGAGCTCGATAGTTGATTCCGCGAACACCACGTCCTCGAGGTGCCAGTTCCACCCGGCATTGACGTCCGTGCCCGCCACAATTCGACCGTTCGGAATCCGCGCCCGACCACCGCCTTGCGCCGCGCGCGCCGCGGCGACCTGGTCAGCGCCCGTCAGGGAGACGCGAAAGGTCTCGCCCGCGACGGCGAACGTCACCACCGCACGCGTTGATGGGCCTGCCGGCGGGCTGCCGCCGCATGCGCTCGTCATGCACGTTCCACAGATCGCAACGGTGATGAATCTGGAGACATGCATTGTCGTCAGTGTCCGGATTCGGCGTGGATGAAATGGCGCACCGTCGGTTCACCATCCGTCCGCATCTGGACCAGGCGCTCGACGTCGCCATCGCTACGAGTGACGCGCTCGTGCTGGCGAAGATGCTCAGCCCACGAGACGACGATGAAGGTCTCGAGGTACAGGTCGGCTCGCTCGAGATCGCGATAGAGACCCCAGCGTGACGCGCCGTCGCGCCGTCTGACACGTTCGTTTTTCCGCATCGCCTGCAGGAATCCCTCGCGGTTCTTCGGCTCGACGCGGTAATGCACGGTGATCAGCACCGGCCCCTGCTCGAGTTTCGGCGCCACGTCCGCCACGATCGCCGGCATTCGCCAGTGATTCCATGGACTGACATCCGCCACCCCGTCGGGCAGCCGCATCCACAGACCGAACACCGTCGTCGCGATCGTGCCAACTCCGGCCCATGCGAGCGCGGTCTCGATGCCGGCACGCGCGGCGATGGCGCCCCACGCCGCGCTTCCCGCCGCCAGGCCTCCTTGCGTCACGAGCATGAAGATGGCCAGAACGCGGGCGCGCACCCAATCGGGCGCCATCATCTGGACCAGCGCGTTCGCCACGGAGATCACGGTGATCCACGCCGCGCCGCTGAGGAGCATCACACCCATCAGCCCCGGCAGATTGTGAACGCCCGCAAGGGCTGCGATCGCGGTGCCCAGGATCACGACCGCCGTCGAGACAACCACCTCCGTCGACGCTCGGGCTCGCGCCCATTGCATGACGAACGCCCCGCCGACCGCCCCGCCGCCGAAACAGCCCAGCAGGACGCCGTATCCAGCGGCACTATCGCTCACGCCATGCGCGACCGCGGGCAGCAGTGCGAATGGAGCGCTGGCAAAGAAGATCACGATGCCCGAGCGCACGATCAAGGCTCGCATCACCGGGACGTTCCGCACGTACCGCACCGCGGCGATCGTGGCACCGCGCAGCGTTTCAGGCGGGACCGTGCGCGCGTCGGCAGGCCGTTTCCATCGCGCCACCGCGACGATGACGGCGGAAAACGAGACGACGTTGACGACGAAGGCGGCGCCGATGCCCGCGACGGAGATCAGCGCGCCGCCGAGCGCCGGGCCCACCGCGCGCGCGATGTTGAACGAAAGGCCGTTGAGGGCGGAGGCCGAGGGCAGATCCTCCTTGTGCACGAGCTCCGGCAGCACCGCGTGCCACGTCGGCGCCTCGAGCGCGTCGCCGGCGGAGAGCGCAAACGTCATGACTAGGAGCAGCCACGGCGTCATCAGGCCGCCGATCGTCGCACCCGCCAACGCGGCCGCCACGCACACCATCCACGCCTCGGTGTACAGAATCAGCTTCCGGCGGTCGACAATGTCGCCAATGGCGCCGGCGGGCAGCGCGAAGACGAAAAACGGCAGGGCCGAAGCGGTTTGTGTCAGGGCGACGAACAGCGGGCCGGCGCCGAGCGAGACCATCAACCAGGCCGACCCGACCGCCTGCATGAAGGTGCCAACATCCGAGACCACGCCGGCCAGAAACAGCCGGCGGAATGTCGGGTTCCGCAGAGGACGCCACAGATCAGCGGCTTTCTGCGTCACCATCGCCGCGCCTCATGTCCGGACCGTCTTGTACTTCTTGATCTCCCAGTCCACCGAGGCGTCGCGACCGTCGAGCCGTTTGATGATCTTCGCCAGCTTCTTGATGTCCTGATCGAACGGGACGGAGACTTCGTAACGCAGTTCCTCTGGCGAGGATCCCCACAGTTGGTATTGAACTCCCTTGCCACGAAAGGCGTGTTCGACCTGCTGCCGGATCTTGAGCGACTCCCTCGAGGAAATCACGAGATCGAACTGCGCGCGATCAGGCGGCTCGAGTGATTCAACGATCCAGAGCACCAACATCACACAGACGCAGAGCGCGGCGGCCACGGCAAACAGCCCCGATCCGCACGCCAATCCCACGGCCAGCGACACGAGAAGGACGCCTGCCTCCTTTGGATCGTCGATCTGAGCTCGATACCGGACCAGGCCGCCGGCTCCGTCGATCGCGAAGGCGCGCGCGAGGCTCTCGGCGACGATGATCATCACCGCGGCCCCGACGACGGCGAGCAGCACCTGGGCCTGAATCACGTGGGACGATCTGGACACCAGCGAGCGGCGAATGGGCCGGATCACGCCGAGCGCCGCGCCGAGGAGCGCGGCTATCGGCAGCATCAGCAGCGCATGTTTGAAAGAAGCCAGCTGATTCGGAAGCCCGTCCATCATCGCCGTACTCCTATCAGAAGGCGGGGTGGGACGCTCGACGCGGCACCGTCCGATCGCCTGGCGCACTCGCTTAGCCGGCAGCCTTCGGCAATCTTCTGATGCAGACGGCCAATGAACCGATCCGCGAGCGCCGGTGAGTACCCGCCCGCGCGAAACGCGTCGCTCCACTGCCGGTCGCTCAGTCGGCCAAGCAGTTCACTCGCCCAGGCGACGTCGAGAGGCGAGATGTTCTTCAGCAGCTCCCGGTGCCAGCCGTGGTAATTGAACTGGACGACACCGTCTTTCACGCCGGTGACGAAAGGTTCCCGCTCGAAGACATCCGGGTCTCCACGCTGCGGTGCCAGCCGGCCGGTCTCGCCAAGCGCTGTGCCGAGATCGCGGACCACGTACCACTGCTCCACACCCCCGCCGTGTTGCTTTACCTCGTACAGCGCATTGTTCTCGTTCTCGATGTCCGAGCTGTTGAACATCATAAGGATGACGAGGAGCCCCTGGTAAGGCCGCATCCCGACGAATGGATTCTGCTGCCAGGACCAGGCGCCGACGTGCTCGATCGATTTCTCGGCCAAGCGAAAACGGCCGCCTGGCTCGACATGGACACCTTTGGCGTCTTTCATCGAGAACGCCGGCAGAAAATAAACCGGGGGCTGGTGGTAACCGACCGCGGACATGACGCGAGAGAGCGTCACTTCGATCGGGCCCTCGGCCCCCTGGTCACTGTGCGGCGGCTGCTTGACGTGCCACTCGCGACCGAGGGGATCCCGGACCGTGACACCAGGATTCGTGCCCTGTTGTTTGCGCTCGACGAACGTGTAGGTCGCGTCCGGGTCCGGCGCCCGCTCGGTGCCCCACGGTCCTTCGAACAGGTCACGACTGGCGAGATCGCCGGGGTCTTGCCAGAGCTCCGCCAGCGGCGCGTCCGACGGCGGCATGGTCGGCTGGACCTTCGCCGTGCAGAACGGGTAGTAGAGCGCAATCAGCAGCGGAAACACATAGACAGGTGTTCGATTCACGTGACGCCCTTTCATGGAACAAACGGAACAACGGCAGAGCGGCCCGACATCGGCAGCGATCGCTTGAAGGGGTCGCTGATCTTGATGAACACCTGCCACCCCTCGACGCTGTGACCGACGTCAAGACGGACGAGAGTGGCCGTCGCGTTGTGGACGCGAAGCCCCGCGCCGTAGGACCGTTTGAGATTTTGAAAATCCAGGTTGCCAGCGCGCGCCGCCACCTTGCCCGCGTCCGCAAACACCGCGACGTCAAGGTGGGTGAACAAGGCGCAACGCACTTCCCCGCTGAACGCCTGCATGTCGTCGTCGTGAAACCGGTAGTCATGGTAGCCACGCAGCGTGTTCTTACCGCCAAGGCTCGGCATCAGATAGAACGGCACGACGTGGCCGCTCGTCGTGTCCGAGAAGACCTCGCGTCCGTGGAGGGCGAGAATCCATCGCTTCGTGAACAGCGGCACGAACTGCGCGGCGTCGACTTCGTAGCGACGGAAGGTGTAGGTGCCTGAATCACGGTCCAAATAGGTGGCCGCGATAAATTGATAGAGGCCACCACCCGTCGGATGGCCCTTGTGATCGCGCAGGTCGACGTTGACCTGGACGTCGCCGTGCAGAAACGACGGCGGCGCGAGAATCCCCGGCGCGGATGCGTCAGAGAAGAGATCAACCGTGCTGGGGACTGGAACGCGCGGACCGCCGGCAGCGCCGAGACGGGACCGCGGGATTCCTCCGAAACGGCCACTCAGCACGAGCCACCGGGTCGCCTGCACGGTTGCATACCCGAGGATGTCGGTGTTGGTGAATCGGTAGGCGCTTAGATCGGACACGCGCGAGTCGTTGCCGAGGCCGAAGTAGTCGACCTGCTGAAGGTCCTGACGCATCACCTGAGCACCGACGGTTAGGCGATCGTGTGCTAGGCGCGGCATTTCGACGCTTACCTGCCCGACGTTATAGAGCTTCCACGAGACGGCGGCGGAGGCATCGACGCGCAACCGGCGATCGAGCATGTGGCGCCGATACCCGGGTCCGGCTGAAATCCAACCTTCACCGGTGATCATGTTGCCGGTCTCGACATACAGACCGTCGGCCGGCTCCTGCTCGTCGCTCGCCTTACTTTCTGACGTGGCGACAAGTTTTCTGAGAAGTGCCGGTTCGGCGAGGAGGCCGGCCGGCGTCGGCGTGATCCAACCGGGCGGCAGACTGCCCGGTTGCGTCTCCTGCGCCGACGTCGGCCTTGGGGCGGCAAAGGCCACCAGGATGGAGAGAGAAAGCAGCAGGTGGCGGCGGGGTGCGTGTTTGGTTCTCACGACGCCATCGAAGAGCAACGGCGGGGCCACAAGCGGCGGAACCGTATTTCGATCGCGGATCCCGTTGTCTATGAACCGATTGAGCGTCCGCACCCGCTGGTCTCGAACGCGACACACTCGTGCGTCACTGCGCCCCACCACGCAGAACTGCGCTATCCGGCGGCAGTCACCTTCGAGTGAGTACCGGAGAATTGCTCTGGAGAACTGAAGGGAAGAAGGGCGGTGTCGCCATTCGCATCGGGCGACACCGGTCAACATGCGCGCCGGTTTTTCAGTGCGTCTTTCGTGCTCTCTCCACGACCAGGTCGTTTTCCACACCGAACGAACCCGGCACGCCGCGCGCGCTCAGTCCAGCGACGGTCTTGTCGGACTCGTTGTCCACGACCCCGCGGAAACAGGTGCTCCGAAGTCGCCAGCGCCGCGACCTGAGACGCTGGAAGGTCGAATCAGACGAGGCCATGCCGGGCTACACCGCCTGCACGAGCGGCACGTCGACGACGTGCTCGGCGACGAACCAGACCTGCAGCTCGTTGCGGCGAATCACGCCGCTGACGATCAGATCGTTGGTGCCATCGTCACCGACCTCGGACGCACGCCGGGCCATCGCGCGCGCCTCTTCCAGCACGATCTCGTGCGCATGCAGCAGCCGCGAGATCTGGACGGGGACTTCTTCGCGGCCTTTCGGCGGCCGCGGGATCGGACGAAATGCCCGTACGGCTGGAACTCGTGCGCGTGTTGCTGGGTCAACGGCCGCGCGCGCTTCAGAATCGCGTCGGCGTCAATCACTCTCTTGGTCATGTGCGTCTATCCTTCCTCGTGGCACCGTCGCCTGTTTGTACGACCAGAGCAAGACGAGCGCCAGCATGCTGCGCGTAGTACAGCGACGGTGCGCGCACGAGGGTGAAGGCATGCACGCAGATCTGAGTGACGGCGGTCAGACCGTAAGACCATTTCGACGACCGTGAAGGCTGCGGCGCATTGGCGCGCAGTTTGCGCTGGGGTGCGAGTAGACGGCAATGCATCACATAACGTGGCCACGCGCGCTCGTTGGTTACGCCACCGCGGCGGCCGTGATCGGAGGGATCGCGATGACCGTCAGCTCTGCGACACCGGCTGTTCGTCCGTGGGATGAAGGACGCGCACCTGATTTCGACGGTGCGGTCGGCTGGCTCAACTCGCCACCTCTCAGCCGAGTTTCTTTGCAGGGCAAAGTCGTGCTCGTGTCCTTCTGGACGTACACCTGCATCAACTCGCTGCGGCCCCAGCCGTACATCAAGAGCTGGGCAGCGAAGTACCGCGACGCGGGTCTGGTGGTGATCGGAGTGCACACTCCAGAGTTCTCGTTTGAGCACGAGCGCGCCAACGTCACCACCGCCGTGCGCGCGTTGAACGTCGAGTACCCGGTCGCCATCGACAGCGACTATCGGATCTGGCGCGCGTTCCGCAACAACTACTGGCCGGCGCTGTACTTCATCGACGGCAAGGGCCGCATTCGGCATCACCAGTTCGGCGAGGGCGCCTATGACCAGGCCGAACGGGTCATCCAGACGCTGCTGCGGGAAAACGGCGCGGCCAGCTCATTTGACGGCCTGGTCCAGGTCGCGGGCCGCGGGATCGAAGCGCCGCCGAGCGACGAGCAGCAGCAATCGCCCGAAACCTACGTCGGGTACAGCCGCACCGAGCGTTTCGCCTCCCCAGAACGCCTCGGATACGGCGGACGCCGGACGTTCAGCGCCCCTGCCCGCCTTTCAGTGAACCAATGGGCATTGAGCGGGTCCTGGGACGTGGGCACCGAGAGCGCGGTCGTCCAGGCCGCCGGCGGCCGGATTCTGTACCGATTCCACGGCCGCGACCTGCACCTCGTGCTGCGACCGGGCAAGGCCGACACACCCGTTCGCTTCAAGGTCACCCTGGACGGCCTCCCGCCGGGCGACGATCACGGCGTGGACTGCGACGCGGACGGCCTCGGCGAGGTTCGAACGCCCCGTCTCTATCAACTCATTCGGCAGAATCGGACCGGTCAAGATCGATTGCTCGCGATTGAATTCCTGGATCCCGGCGCTCAGGCGTTCGTCTTCACGTTTGGCTAGGGCCAGGACCAATACCAAAGTAGGATAGCGTTCGCCCGTGGGATGACGCATTCTCGGGTCTCACCTCATGGCCAGCCCTGCGCTCGTGACGGTGGTCGACGACGACGAGTCCGTCCGAGAGTCGTTGCCTGACCTGCTGCGGGAATTCGGATTTGCTGCCGAGGCTTTTTCGTCGGCGGAAGCGTTCCTCCAGTCCGACCGCCTTGATCAGACACACTGTCTGATCCTCGATATCTCCATGCCGGGCATGTCCGGCCCCGATCTCCAACGCGAATTGATCCGTCGCCAGCAACGGATTCCGATCGTCTTCATCACCGCCTCCGTGGATCCCGCGACCCGTCGGCGTCTGCTCGCACTCGGCGCGGTGGACTGTCTCCTCAAGCCGTTCGACGAGACGACGCTGCTCGAGGCGGTCAACACCGCACTCCGACAGAGCTAGGCGCTGCCGCCTAGACCTTGGTATTGCACACACCATCGTCTAATAGTTTCGCCTCCACCCGCGTGGTCCAATCCTCGTCAGCAACGGTCTCTGGGAGGATGTGATGATGATGCAGGCATTGCGCGAATCGAATGCAAACAGTGTCGCGGGCGATCGCTCCGACGCGTGCGCGATCGGATCTTCTCTGGCCTGGCAGGGCACCCTCGCGGCGGCCATGCGGGTAGCCGCGACGGAGGCGACGGTCTTTCTCCAGGGCGAGTCTGGCACCGGCAAGGAAGTCGTGGCGCGGCTCATTCACCAGGCGTCGCCGCGGAGACACGGCCCGTTCGTCGCGATCAACTGCGCGGCGCTTCCCGAGCAGCTGCTCGAGTCCGAGCTGTTCGGCTACGATCGCGGCGCCTTCACCGGCGCGCAGCAGTCGAAAGTCGGACAGATCGAGCTGGCCGCGCGCGGCGTGCTGTTTCTCGACGAGGTGAGCGAGATGAGCCTCACCGCGCAGGTCAAGTTCCTGCGCTTCCTTCAGGAACGCGAGTTTCAGCGGCTCGGCGGGACGCGTCTCCAGAAAGCCGACGTTCGCATCATCGCCGCCAGCAACCGGGACCTGGACGAGGCGGTCGCCCGCGGCGCGTTCCGCGAGGACCTGCTGTACCGGCTGCAGGTGTTCGACATTCTGCTGCCGCCGCTCCGCGACCGCCTCAGCGACGTCCCACTGCTCGCGGAGCACTTCCTCGCCGAATTCGCGCGCACCATGCCGCGCAGAATGCCGCGCCTGCGCGACGATGCCGTGGCGGCACTGCTCGCGCATGACTGGCCGGGCAACGTCCGTGAACTGCGCAACGCGCTCGAGCGGGCGACCATCCTGGCCGACGGCGACATCGAATGCCGGCATCTGTCGCTTCGCGCCAAGGCCCGCACGGCGGCGCCGCCGACCGATCTGGGCACCGTCGAACGGGGCACGATCGAACGCATCATGAACCAGACCGGGTGGAACAAATCGAAGGCGGCGCGCCGACTCGGGTTGACGCGGACGCAGTTGTACGGGCGTCTGCGGCGCTACGGTCTCGAGGCTCCCTCGATCGACGTCGCGCTGGCCTAGATCGATGCGCACCCGGCAACTCCCGTCAGAGCACCTCGTGAATCGTGTAGGCCGGACCTTCCGGGCGGCGATCACCCGTCGCCACGGCAATCAGTCGATTCAGAAACAAGTAATCAGGGTGCGCCGTCTCGAAGCGTGGCGTGGTCCGGAAATAGTAGGTCGAGACGTCGACCGCTTCGCCACGTCCGAGCGCCGCCATGACTTCGGGCGGCCCGTGACGCAGGCCAAACGACCTCATCGAAATGAGCGCACCGTCGTCGGTGCGAAGGCTGAGGCGAAGGTCCAGTTCGAGCACGCCGTCCGAACGCAGGAGTAGCCAGTCGGCGCTGCTGCCAGGCACGATGGTGCCGCGAAGGCGCCGCCCCTCGAAGGTCCCGCCGTCCACCGGAGCGATCCGGCGGGTGCCATCGGGCACCGCGCCGACGTTCAGCACCGTCCCCACCGTCAGATGCATCGTCATCAAAAGACGGGTATTCATCGTGAGCTCCCGGTATCCGTAGGTGCGCTCATGCATCGATCACCCGGATGCACGAGATGAATCCATTGGACAATGGTATCAATCGGACCGACACCATCGTCTGATTGCTTCAGCCGCGCGAGCGCGGTTCAATCGGCCGGAAGGAGCGCATATGACTGAGTACCAATTCCACGGGTTACCGTCGGGGACCACGCGGGCGTTGGCGCCGAGGGTCAGTCTGGAGGCGGAGTCACATCTCCATGGCGCCGCACTCGCCTTACGACATTTCAGGCAGCTCGGCTGCGACGTCGGAGCTCCGCTCGCTCATATCGACATGACCGAAGCGGACGGCGTCAAGCAGACGTTGCTCGTCGAAGAAGTGCTTGAGTGGTTGCACGACCCGAAGCACTCGGACTTCATCGACCGCGAGGGTCTCGCCGTTCTGCTCTTGTGAATCGGATCGGCGAGATGTCGTTCAGCTTGCCGGGCACCGTCGGGGCGTAGGGCGAGGCGGAGTCGGCGCTCTTTCGTCCACTCGAAGCGACGACGGTCGGGCGCGGGTTGCGCGAACATGGACCTCTCAGATCTACTCGCACAATCACTCAACGGCCGGGTGGCCCACCACCCGGATGGCGATCTCGACTGCCGACATCTCTGCCTTCCTCTAGCTACCGCTTCCCGTACTCGGTAAACACGTAGTCCCTCGTCTTCACTCTCGTGTGGCACGCGAAACCGCACTTGGCGTCGTTCCCTTGCGGCGGGGTGCCAGCTGTGGTGCCGGGCTTGAACGTATCGGCCGCGGCGTCGTAATCGAAGACGGCGTATCCCCATCCGCCGCTGTCCGCGAACCGCTTGCTGTCTTTCTCCATGAAGTCCACGTTCAGCAGGCGGCCCGGCACCGTCGCATCCGGGAAGAACTCGTTCTGTTTCGGGATCCAGTGGACCTTGGCCATCTTGGCGCCGTCCGGAACAGGCTGACCGTTGCCGGGAATGCCGGCCCGGTAGGCGTCGATCATCACGGGATTGCCGAGAATCATCGCGACCACCCGTTCGTTCCGGCTGATGGAGATGGCCTGCCAACCTTCGTATCCCCTGAACTCCGAGAACGCGAGCCCGCCTGGCACTTTCACCGTGTACTTGTCCTGCGCGGACATGGCCAGACCGCCCAGAACAGCGAGCCATCCCGTGATCCCAATCGTCAGCATGCGGTTGCGATTCACTCAGCACCTCCTATGGTGGACTCGCTCCATCACACCAGACGAACGGCCGCGGGTCTATCAGACGAAGGTGTCGACGACACCTTCGGATCAGAGACGCTGACCAGGAGAATTCCGCGAAACCGATACCAAGGTCTGATGGACGACGGTGCCAGGAACGAGCATCCTTCCCTCGTTCTCGTTCTCCATTCCGCGCGGTGCGGACGACGTCGGCGACCGGGCAGACGCACTGAGGATCGGCTGATGAGCAAGCGTGTGCTGGTGTCCATCGTTGACGACAGCGAATCGGTACGCGAGTCGCTGCCTGACTTGTTGCAACACTCCGGCTTCGACGCCCAGGCGTTCTCGTCGGCGGAGGCATTCCTCGAATCTGCGGCAGTCCGCGAGACGAGCTGCCTGATCCTCGACGTCGGGTTGCCCGGCATGAGCGGTCCGGATCTGCAACAGGAACTGACACGTCGTGGGCAGGGCATCCCCACTATCTTCATTACCGCGCAGGGCGACCCGTCGCTCCGTCCGCGCCTCGTCGCCCGCGGGGCCGTCGCATGTCTGTTCAAGCCATTCAGCGACAGCGGGCTGCTGGAAGCGCTTACAGCCGCGCTTGGGATGAGTTAACCATGACAACAGTGTTTACACAGAGCGTCGCCCAAAGGTCATATACTCTGAAATTTTCGACCGTCGTCCCCGCGAATATGACCGCCTCCACGCTGGAAGCCGCGTCCATTGTCTTCGTCGTCGACGACGATATCTCGGTGCGTGAGTCGCTCGAGCTGCTGATCAAGACCGCAGGGTGGCGGCCCGAAACATTCGCGTCCGCACAGGCATTTCTCGGTCGGCCCCGCTCCGTGGTGCCGTGCTGTCTGGTGCTCGACGTGACGCTCCCCGGGCTCAACGGCCTCGAGCTGCAGCAGCAGCTGGCGGAGCGCACCGAGATGCCGATCATCTTCATCACCGGCTATGGCGACGTGCCGATGACCGTTCGGGCGATGAAGGCGGGAGCCATCGAGTTCCTGACCAAGCCGTTCAAGGACGACGTGCTGCTCGAGGCCATCCGTGGCGCGATCGAGCGGAGCCGCGCCGCACTCCACCAGGAGTCGGAAATGCAACTGCTGCGCAGCCGCTACGCGTCACTCACTCCACGCGAACGCGAGGTGATGGTGCTGGTTGTCAGCGGCCTGCTGAACAAGCAGGTTGGCGGCGAGCTTCGTATCAGCGAGATCACAGTGAAGGCGCACCGCGGCCAGGTGATGCGCAAGATGAAGGCCGATTCTCTTGCCGAGCTGGTGACCATGGCGGCGAGACTCGGCCTGCGTGCGGCAGCGCAGGCCTGACCGCGCTCAGCGAAACGGAATCACCACGCTGATGGCTGTGCCGCGACCCGGCGCGCTCTCGATCGCGAACGTCCCGTTCAGCTGACCCGCGCGCTCGCGGATCGTAATCAGCCCCAGGCCACGTGACGCGCCCAGCTGCGTTCGGTCGAAGCCGACGCCGTCATCCGACACCATCAACGACACCACGCCGCCGGATAGCGTCAGCCTCACAGTGATCTGTTGGGCGTGCGCGTGTTTCGCCGCGTTGCCGAGCGCTTCCTGCAGAATCCGGAAGAGCGCCAGCGCCGCGCCACGGGAGAGGTCCTGCGCGTCTTCGTCTGTTGCGCACGAAACCGGAATGCGGCAACCGGCGCTGAACTGCTCGCAATACTCGCGCACCGCTCCTGGCAAGCCCGCCTCTTGGAGCATTGGCGGGTGCAGCTCATGCGACAGCTGACGGAGGTCGGCGCCCAGCTGGATCAACTTCTGCTGCGCCTTGTCGATCGTCGCCTTCCCCTCGGCATCGTCGGGGATCCGGCGCTTCGCGGTCCCCAACATCATCGTCACCGCCAACATCTCCTGCATCACGCCGTCGTGCAGCTCGCCGGCAATCCGGGTCCGCTCCTGCTCTTGCGCCTTCATCAGTTGTTCGTTGAGCGCGCGGATCTCACGCTCGTGCGTCTCGACGATGCTGAGGCGGACGCGATGAGTGGTCCAGACGAGCGCGGCCACGATACTCGCGACCGCGGCCCAGACCGACGCCATCTGCCACCACGCCGGCGCAATTGTGAACGGCAGCGCGGCCTCGGCGCTGTTCCAGACGCCCTCGCTGTTGGACGCGATCACACGAAAGCGATACGGGCCCGGCGCCAGGTTGGTGAAGACGGCCTGCCGCTCCGACACCGGATCGCTCCAGTCGCGATCGAACCCGTCGAGGCGATAGCGAAAGCGCACGCGATCCGGCGCCGCCAGACTCAACCCGGCAAATACAAACGTGATGCGGTCCCGCCGTGGCGGTATCGTGATCGTCGGGGTTCGCTCGATGGGACTGCCGTCAGCCGACACGTCTTCGATCTGGACCAGGGCCGGCGCGAGGCCGGCGGCCACACGACGTGGGTCGGCGGTCGTCAGCCCGCTGCTGGTCGACAGCCAGAGTCGTCCACGCGAGTCCGTCGTCAGGACGCGGTGTCGCTTGAGCGTCTCGGTGAAGAGCAGGCCGTCCGCGGCACTGAACTCCCGCGCGTCGCCAGCGCCGAGCGTGCCGCGCAGGAGCCGTTCACGGTCGACCCGGAGCACGCGATCCGCCGCGGCGACCCACAGACCGCCCTCGCGATCTTCGGCCAGGCCGAGGATCGATGCGCGCAGCGACGCAGGCGCGCCTGGCAGCGAGTGAACCCGGCCATCGTGCATCACCGCGAGGCCGGCGGCGGTTCCCATCCACAAGTTGCGCGCAGAGTCCTCGAACAGCGTGTTGACGTCGCTCGACGGCAGACCGTCGCCGGTCGAATAGCGCCGCCATCCACCGGCCGATTTCACGCTCGCGCCATTCGGCGTCGCGAACCAGACGGCGCCGTCCGCTGCCTCGAGCACGGCGGCCACGGTGTTGGAGGCGAGTCCGTCAGCCGTCGTGTAGGTCGTGAACGCCCCGTCCTTCAGGCGGCTGGCGCCGCGACTGAGCGTGCCGGCCCAGACGGCGCCGTCCCGCGCGCGGTGAACGGCGAACACCTGGTTCTGCGCGAGGCCGTCACGTTCCGTGAAGGTCTCGGTCACAAAGGTGTCGGCACGCTCGCGCACACGCGTCATCCCGCCGCGCTGTCTGCCGATCAGGACGGCGTCGCCGTCTCCGGCGATCGAATAGATCACGTCGCCGCGCAGCGCCGCGACGGCGCCGACGCGTCCATCACGAAGCCAGTACAGGCCTCCGCTCGCGGGCGCGAACCACACACGGTCGACGGCGTCGCTGAACACCGGTCCGATGCTGCCGGCCATGACCGGGTCGACGCTCGCGTACGACGCGAAGGCGCCGTCGCGCCAGCGCTCGATGCCGCCCGTGTCGCCGACCCACACGTTGCCTTCCCGATCCTCGAACAGCGCCGTCACGGCCGACGACGATCCGCGCGGTTCGAGCGACAGCGCGCCGTGCTTGTCGATGCGAACCAGCCCCTCGGCGGTGCCGACCCAGACATTGCCGTCGCGATCGGCAGTCATCGCCAGCGCCCGCGCGCGACCGCCATCGGGCGTCGTCACCGGACGTGTCACGCCGCCGCCATCCCATCGGAACACGCCGTCGTCCGTGCCGATCCAGAGTCCGTTGCGCGCGTCGGGCACGAGGCAATTGATCTTCTGGTTCAGCGGGATGGTCGCGACCGGCGCGGTCTGGCCCGGCCGCACACGGACCAGCCCCGCATCGCGCGTGCCGAGCCAGATGTCGCCATCCGGCGTCTGCGCGATGGCCGTCACGAACGGCCGGGGCATCGCCTCACGCGTGAGTATTGTGTCGACGTGTCCGGCGCGCGACACCAGCAAACCGAGGCGCGCGTCGGCCACGAAAATCGCGCCGTCGTTTCCAGCAGCGATCGCGCCCACCCGCGGATCGGGAGGCCCCGGAATCGTCAGCGCGTTGTCGAACGTGCCGTTGCGCAGGCGCATCAGCGCCGCGCGCCGGAGCCAGGTCCACAGCCCGCCCTCGGGGTCCGCCACGACGTTGACCGCCGCGGTGTCGGTCGACGACGTCGGTTGCAGCGGTTGAAAGAGGACGAAGCGCAGGCCGTCGAAGCGCACAACCCCCTTCTCCGCCGCTACCCATAGGTAGCCGTCGCGCGTCTGCGTGATGGCATACACCTGGCCGCCGGTGAACCCGCTGCTTCTCGCCCAGCGATCGCGGATGTATTGCGAGAGCGCGCGCTCCGGGTCGGCGGCGCGAGCGGCGGCGGTCGGCAACACCGCCGCGATGGCCGCGACAACGGCCACGGCACGCCAGAAACCCGCGCTATGGTAGAAACGCGAACTTCTCAACCACGACCTCGACCGACTTCGACGGCGGCCCTGGCGCACCGCGATCGTAGAGTAGCGTTACGTGCGGATTCTCCGCGCCCGCCGCAGGCACGCCGGCGGTGAACAGCCGCTCGGCGACGACGCCGTTGCCGCGCGGCCCGCTGCCTCGAACGGTCTTGAAGAGCACGCGCCCCGGTTCCCAGCGGAACGAATGCGTGATCACGCCGGGCGGGATCGCAAACCGGAACACGTTGGCGGGGACAGTTTCGGGCTGCACGGTGTATTGTCCGTTCATGTTGAGCGGATCGCCCCACCGGCTGACGTCGATTGTCATTTCGCGGAAGTTCTGGTCGGCGGCCAGGGAGTCCCACGTGTACATGCTGAGCGCGGCCGCAGGATCGAGCCCGGACGTGTCACGAAGGTCAAGCGAATACGTGCCGTAGCCAAGAGTCCGCGTGATCCATACCTCCGCACTCGTCCACCGCCCATCGCGCTCGGTCAGCAGCAAGTGCAGGTGGCCTTCGGTGTCGACCCACACATTCCGGGCATCGAAGTCGTTCAGACCGTGCCGGTCGGTTGCCTGCTGACGGACTTCCCACTCGTAGCCGCTGAATGCGAGCGTCTTTCGCGCGGGCGGCACGAACGTGCCGACTCCCGCAACCCGACTCACGACCGCCACGCCGCCGCCGCGCTCCGGCAGCAATTCCGTGGTCCCTGGCGGACGGTAATCCGCATCGACGAGCAGCGCGGCGTACTCCGTCCCGAGATGGATCGAGGTCTTCCACGTGGCGTCGCGCGCGATGTCGGTGAACGGCCGGCTTCGGAACGGCTGCACCCACCACACGCCGCCGCTCCTGGCGTACACGACGATGCGCTGATGGGGTCGTGCGCCGTTTACACGTCCCGCAACCGGCGCGAGCGTCGTCGAACCGCCGGCTTCCGCTCGCGGGATCGTCGTGAACTGGATCGAGAGGTCGCCGGTCGGCCGCGGCGATCGGCAGGCAATCGCGAGCAGACACACGATCGAAGACGTGGTGAACGCAAGCGCTGATCGTGAATGCCTCATCATGGCAGTTCTGATTCCGACTCGTCGGAAGGAATCACGACTCCGATCGTCGTGTCGCGGCTCGGCGCACCTCTGACGTAAGACCGCATTTTGCCCAAGCGATCTGAACGATTTCAAGACCTTCGACCCCCTACGAAGGTATCGGTCGAGACGATCGTCCAATAGACCGCATGCAGGCGCGGTGCTGCAATAGCAGTCGATGGTTCACGAGTTCGATGTGGTCTGCCTCGGCGGAGGCGTTGCCGGAGAAGCAATCGCGGTCGGCCTCAGGGATAGCGGATTAACGCTCGCGGTCGTCGAGCGCGAGCTGGTTGGCGGCGAGTGCCCGTACTGGGGCTGCGTCCCGTCCAAGACCCTGCTCCGCTCGGGAGAAACGTTGACAGAGGCCGGCCGCGCTCGAGTCCTGGCTGCGTCACGCGTGGAATGGACCGTCGACTTTGCCAAAGTCGCCGAACGCGCGCGGTGGATGGCACGCCGCCTCGACGACAGCCGGCCAGCCGCCGCGATGGCATCGAGCGGGGCGAGATTGTTTCGCGGCGAAGGGACCCTGACAGACCCGCGCACTATCTCGGTGGGATCCGAGCAACTCGTCGCGCGCCGTGCCGTGGTGATCGCCAACGGCAGCACGGCGGTCGTTCCACCGATTCCCGGCCTCGACACCGTCGAGTTCTGGACCAATCGCCAGGCCACGATTCCGAGGGAGCTGCCCGTCTCCATCGCCATCCTCGGCGGCGGCCCGATCGGGGTCGAACTCGGGCAGGCCTTCGCACGCTTTGGCTGCAGAGTCACCGTGATCGAAGCCGGACCGACGTTCCTCGGCCTGGAGGAACCCGAGGCGGGAGCCGCGCTCCGGCCGCACCTGGAGGCGGACGGCATGATGCTGGTCATCGGGGATCCCTGTCTCGCCGTCGAACCGCAACTCATGGGGCCCTCGCGCAAAGGCTCCGCCGTCGTCATCCATTTGAAGTCCGGAGCGTTGGTGCGTGCAGATCGGTTGCTGGTGGCCACAGGCCGCCGTCCCAACGCCGAGGCCTGGCGCTCCGCCGGCCTCGCACAGACGGAGCGCGGCTGGCTGAAGGTGGACCCGACGACGCTCGAGGCGCGGCCCGGCGTCTTTGGAGCAGGTGACATCGCGGGGCTCGGCGGCTTCACCCACGTCGCCTATTACCACGGCCAGGTGATCGCGCGGCGATTGCGCGGCATCGACGCCAGGGCCGACCACACGGCGGTCCCGCGCGTGACCTTCACCGACCCCGAAGTCGCGTCGGTCGGGCTATCGGAGGCGGCCGCGCGCGCGACAGGCATCGACGTCGCCATATCCAGCGCCGATCCGGCTGAGACCACGCGCGGCTACATCCATGACTTTCACCGAGGCGCGCTCAAGCTCGTCGCCGACCGCGAGCGCGGAGTGCTAGTCGGCGCGACCGTGGTCAGTCCGCGCGCGGCCGAAATTCTGGGCGAGCTCGTCCTGGCGATCAAACTGCGCACGCCGCTCAACACGCTCGCCGACGTCATCCACCCGTTCCCGGCGTTCAATCGAGTGCTTGGAGAAGCCCTCGACGAGCTCGCCGCGAAGATCGCGCGGCCGAGCGCCGCGCTCGCCTGAAATCGCTGACACGACAATTCAAGGAGGTCATGATGATCGCGCAAACGCAAGACGAACACGCCACCAGGATCCCCGCCGCTGCGACGGTCGATCTGAAGCTCGAAGTCGTCGTCCTCTCGGTGTCCGACATCGATCGCGCCAAACGCTTCTATCAGAACCTGGGCTGGCGGCTGGACGCAGACCTGATGAGCGGTGATGGCAGTCGCGTCGTGCAGCTGACACCTCCAGGCTCACCGTGCTCGATCCATCTCCGTCAAAGAAATCACGACAGCCCGGGCCGGCCCAGTGCGGGAACCTGGCTGATCGTTTCTGACATCAAAGCGGCACGCGCCGAACTCATCGGCCGAGGCGTCGACGTCAGCGACGTGTTTCACTTCTCGCCGGAACAGAAAGGACCCGTGCCAGGTCCGGACCCACAAGGCGGATCCTATCGCTCGTTCGCGTCCTTCAGCGATCCAGACGGCAACAGCTGGCTGCTCCAGGAGATCAAAACGCGGCTTCCCGGACGAGGACTCAGCAACCTGGACGTCCCGACCCTGGCGGAGCTTCTGCGAGAGGCAGAGCAGCATCACGGCGACTACGAGCCGACCGCGCCGAAGCATCACTGGTCGACGTTCTACTCCGCCTACATCGTCGCGCGCGAGAACGGGAAGACTCCCGAAGACGCAGCCAGGCAAGGCGTGCTCCAAGTCGAGGGTGCCCGGCCATGAGAGCCGACATCGTGCCCGGCGCAGTCGTTGCCGACGAGGCGTTGTCGGACCACCGCGGTCAGCACCGCACGCTGTCGGAGTAGGAGATCACGACATGTCGATCTCGTAGCCGAGCTCTGCGGCATAGCCCAGCCTGCGACCTGCGGCATACCGCGAGTGGCCGGTGCCACAGCCTTCACGCAATCCCAGACCTTGCCACCATCGGAAATGCAAATCGTTCTAACGGTTGATCACCGTCGGTGCGGGACTCTGCGTCATCTCATGCCGGCCATGATCGCTCCGCGCGAGCGGCCGCACCCATCGGATGATGGTATCGCCGACATCCTGGTATCAGCCGACGAGAGGCGGTTGCGCGAGACGAGAGCGCCCTGCTACATTTCGCGACATCAGGAGACGAGTGATCCCGGAGCGGTTAGCTCAGCTGCATACGCGTCGCGCGACGGAGGTCCACCTTGGAGGCACCATTCGAATCTCCCATCGACCAAGTCGTCCGACTGAGTCGTGAACTCACCGCCGCCAGGAACGCCCTGCGCGAATTCGAGCGCGCGTCGCGCTCGATCATGGACAGCATCCCTGGGCTGGTCGCACTCCTCACCTCGACCGGTGACGTCGAAGTTGTCAACCGCCAGGTGTTCGAGTACTTCGGCCAGACGCTCGAGGAGCTCAGGCAGTGGGGGACGAACGACACCATTCATCCTGAGGATCTGCCTCACGTCATCGAAGTCTTCTCGCAGGCGATCGCGTCAGGCAATCCATACGAAATCGTCCAGCGCTTTCGGCGTTCGGATGGTGTGTATCGCTGGTTCGCCAACAGCGGCTCTCCTCTTCGCGATGCGAACGGCCACGTCGTTCGCTGGTGCGTGCTGTTGACGGACATCGACGAGCGGAAACGCGCCGAGGACGCGCTGCGCGAAAGCGAACGTGAGTCGCGCCTGATCGTGGACAGCATTCCAGGGTTCATCTCGACTTTTGCGCCCGGCGGCGAGCTTGAATTCGTCAACCGCCCGGTTCTCGAGTACTTCGGAAAGACGGTGGACGAGCTCAAGCGCTGGGGGACCGGCGGGGCGACGCATCCTGACGATCTGCCACGCGTCGTCGAGCAGTTCACCCGTTTGATCGCGGCGGGTGAACCCTTCGAGTTCGAAGTACGCGCTCGACGCTTCGATGGCGTCTACCGCTGGTTTCAGTCTCGCGGATTTCCGCTTCGCGACACGAACGGTCACATCGTCCGCTGGTACAACTTGCTGATCGACATCGACGAGCGCAAGCGCGCCGAAGAGGCGCTCGGGGCGAGCGAGCGTCGGTTTCGCCTGATGGTCGAAACGATTCCGGCACTCGTATGGTGCGGTACCCCCGAGGGCGAGCTCGACTACCTGAACCAGAGGGCTGTCGAGTATCTCGGCCACTCCGCGCAGAGCCTGGCAGATGGGCGATGGCTCGAGCTCGTCCATCCCGATCAACGGGACGCGACCGCGCGGCGTTGGCTGCACTCGGCTACCACCGGCTCGTCTTACGACGATGTCTACCAGCTCCGGCGCGCCGACGGTCAGTATCGATGGATTCAGTCCATTGGCGAGCCCTTCCATGACATGGACGGGCGAATCGTCTATTGGTACGGCCAGATCGTCGATATCGACGACCGAAAGCGAGTCGAGCAGGAACTGCGACGCAGCGAGGCGCGCAAGGCAGCCATCCTGGACTCGGCACTCGACTGCATTGTGACGATCGACCACGAAGGCTGCATTACCGAATTCAATCCCGCTGCGGAGCGCACGTTCGGCTATAGCCGGGAGGAGGTTTTAGATCGACAGCTGGCCGACGTGATCATCCCGCCGGCACTTCGAGAAAGGCACCGGCAAGGGGTTGCCCGCTATCTGGCCACGGGTGAGACCAGGGTGCTCGGGAAGCGAATGGAAATGACGGCAGTACGTGCGGATGGGAGCGAATTTCCCGCCGAACTTGCGATCACTCGCATTCCGTTGGACGGGCCGCCGTCGTTCACCGGTTACCTGCGCGACATCACGGAACGCAAGCGGGCGGAAGAGACGTTGCGGCGTAGTGAGGCATTCCTCGCGGAAGGCCAACACCTGAGCCGAGTCGGCAGCTTTTCGTGGCGGGTCGCGACCGACGAGATCATGTGGTCGGAACAGTTGCATCGCATCTTCGAGATTGACCCGGATGTGCGAGTGACCTTTGAGGTGATCGGGGCTCGAATCCATCCAGACGATTTGCCAGCGTTCAAGGAACAGGTTGAGCGATCTCGACGAGAAGGCAGCGATGTGCAACTCGAGATTCGGCTGCAGATGCCGGACCGCACCGTCAAGTACGTGCACGTCGTCGCCCATCGCCGAGAGGATAGCGAGCAACTGGAGTACATCGGCGCCGTTCAGGACGTGACACGGCGCAGACGCTCGGAAGAAGCACTCGCCAACGTCCGTTCGGAACTTGCACACGTCGCCAGGGTCACGAGCCTCGGAGCGTTGACGGCATCGATCGCGCACGAAGTCAACCAGCCGCTTGCTGGCATCATCACGAACGCCAGTACCTGCCTGCGATTGCTGGGTGCCGATCCTCCAGACGTCGACGGTGCGCGCGAAACCGCGAGACGGGCCATTCGTGATGGCAACCGCGCTTCGGATGTGATGACGCGGTTACGAGCCCTGTTCAGCAGGAAGGAATTCTCGCTCGAGTCCTTTGATCTGAACGAAGCCACGCGAGAGGTCATCGCGCTTTCGTTGAGTGACCTTCGGAGACACCGAGTGGTGCTCCAGTCTGAGCTCGCCGATGATCTGCCGATTATCACCGGCGATCGTATTCAGCTCCAGCAAGTCATTCTGAACCTGCTCCGCAACGCCTCGGACGCGATGGTCGAGGTGCACGAACGACCGCGACTGTTGCTGATCAAGACCGAACGAGAGGATATCAACCGTGTCCGTCTGACGGTCCGCGATGCGGGCATCGGCCTCCCAACGCAGAACCTCGGCTCGCTGTTCGATGCTTTCTTCACCACGAAGAGCGGCGGCATGGGCATCGGGTTGTTTGTCTGCCGTTCGATCGTCGAGAGACATCAGGGTCGTCTCTGGGCGGAACCGAATGACGGACCTGGTGCCACTGTCGCGTTTTCCATTCCCCGCGTTCCAGCGCGCCTCACCGACACGGCAGCTGTTCGTTAGCAAACTCCTCCGCTGATTGCCACTTATTTCGAGAAGGACATAGTCGGCCGGAACGGACGCCCCGTTTTCCCTTGAAGCCTTCATCGCCATCTCATCTGCGATGTGGACTCGCCCGGATCGGTGGGCCCAAAGCGACGCGCGGCCGCCGATTCAGGGCGACGATCAGTCGGGCTGCGTGTTCGCGTCATCGTCGTCGGCCCGCCCGAACGCGGGGAGGTACCGGCCGAAGTTCAATTCGAAGTCGCTCGGAAGACCGTAACCGATACCGCGGACCTTGGCACGGCGCGCCTGTGCACTGGGCAACGCCAGGGTTGAGAAGAACATATCGTTGCTCGACTGAAGCTCGGTAACCGTCGGCGTTCCGAACCGATTGATTTGGGCCTTCGCCGCGGCTAGCGTTTCGCGGTCGAACGACGCCAGACGCCGGACGAGCGAGTCGACAAAGGAGTCGAGGTCGTCATCATCCAGCGTGCGGTTCACCCAGCCATAGCGCTCGGCGATATCAGCGTCGAAATCGTCTCCGCTGAGGACGATCTCAAGTGCCCGCGAGCGCCCGACCACGCGCGGGAGCCATTCCAGCGCTCCGCCGCCAGGAACCAGTCCGACGCCGATCTCGGGGTTGCCGAATAGGGCGCTGTGCCGGCTGGCGAAGCGCATGTCGCAGGCCAGCACGAACTCGTTACCGATGCCGCGCGTGCGGCCGCGAATCTTGGCGATGCTCACGACTGGCGTGGACGAGAGGCGCAGCACAAAGTCGCGCCAGAGGCCCAGCACCTCTGGCCGTTCAGCCGCCTTGGATACGTCGAGATGGGCGATGAAAAAATCGGGATTCGCCGACTGGAACACGACAACCTTCACGGATGGATCCGCCTCGAGGTCGGTCATCAGGGCTCCCAGTTCGACGATCGTTGTGGGAACAAACATGTTGATCGGCGGGTTGCTGAAGGTGATAGTCCATCGGCCCGGATCGGTACGGTCGGTGTTGAACTGCGAAGGGGCAGGCATGGCGCATCTCCTCCTCTCTTGTGACGAACCCTACCGCAGTGATCGGAAGCCGGCGCGCACGTCCTCCACGAGGAGCTGCGGCTGTTCCCAGGCCGCGAAGTGCCCGCCCTTGTCGTGCTTCTTGTAGTAGAGGAGCGTCGGATACGCCCGTTCCGCCCAACTCCGCGGGGCTGGATACAGCTCGTCAGGAAAGACGCTCACGGCCACCGGGATGGCGGCGCTGACGCCCTTGACGGCGAAAAACGACGACCCCCAATTCTCCCAATAGAGGCGACCGCCTGAAACCCCCGTGTTCGTCAACCAGGTGATCGTGACGTTGTCGAGGATGTCGTCGCGCGTGAGGCCTTCGGGCTGTCCGTTGAAGACGCGCGCGATGAGCTCGTAACTGCGCGCGTCGTGATCGAGGAAATACGCCGCCAGGCCGACGGGTGAATCCGCGATGGCGTACAGCGTTTGCGGTCGCAGGCCCATCTGGAAGCCGTAGCCGATGCCTTTGGCGTAGACGAAGGTCAGTCGCTCATAGGCGACCTTCTCCTCAGCGGAGAGACCCGCGGGCGCCGGCGCACCGGAAAACGCAGCCTTGTCGATGTCGAGTGGAATCACGTTCGCCATGTTGGTGTGAATGCCCAGCAGTTCCGGTGGGGCCTGCGCGCCCATGATCTCGGTGATGATCGCGCCCCAATCGCCACCCTGCGCCACGAATTTCGTGTACCCGAGACGCTTCATCAGCACGGTCCAGGCCCGCGCGATGTGGGCGGAGTTCCACCCGGTCGTGGTCGGTTTTCCTGAGTATCCGTAGCCTGGTATAGACGGGATCACCAGGTGGAACGCATCGGATGCATTTCCGCCATGTGCGGTGGGATTGGTCAGCGGGTCGATGATCTTCATCTGTTCGACGATCGAGCCGGGCCAGCCGTGCGTCACGATGAGCGGCAACGCGTTCTCGTGTTTCGAACGCACGTGGATGAAATGAATGTCGAGTCCATCGATCTCGGTGGTGAACTGCGGCAGGGCGTTCAGCCTGGCCTGGCACTTGCGCCAGTCGTACTCGGTCGCCCAATACTTCGCGAGGGCCTGAACCGTGGCGAGCTGCACGCCCTGCGTGGCGTCCGGGACTGTCTCCCGTTCGGGGAACTTGGTCGCCTGGATGCGCCTGCGCAAATCGGCAAGGTCCGCCTCTGGCACATTCACCTGGAACGGACGAACCGCGGCCTTGTCACTGCTCGTGTGTTCTGCGACGACACTCATAGCGGTACTCCTTTTTCATCCACACGACTTCCGTGGCGAGTCCGGTGACTCCTTCGTAAGAACGCGAACACACTCACGCAAAGTGCGTGCTCACGCGATGTCTTAGCGTTCTGAGGCTCTCGTCAGGCATGGCTGTGCGGCATCGCACATGATTGGGTGCGCGTCTGCGTATCGGCAGACACTGTCCGACAGACCGACCTCACGACTCGGCCAGGACGCGATGGACAAACGACATGGCGATCGATCCTTCACCTACTGCCGATGCCACGCGCTTGACGTTGCCGCACCGAACGTCTCCCACGGCGAACACGCCCGGAACTGAGGTTTCGAGTACATACGGCGAGCGGTCGAGCGGCCATCGGGCCGCTGCCAGATCGTCCTGCGTCAGGTCCGGTCCGGTCTTGACGAAACCCTTCTCGTCCAGCGCAACACGGCTATGCAGCCAACCCGTGTTCGCCTCCGCCCCGGTCATCAGGAACACGTGCTTGATATCGTGACGTGATACGGCGCCCGTGCCGTCGCGCCACTGCACACGTTCCAGATGCCCGTTCCCCTCGAGCGCCACGATCTCGGTTCTCGTTCTGATCTGGATGGTCGGGGTCTCCTCGATGCGGCGAAGCAAGTATCGCGACATGCTCTCCGAGAGACTGTTGGATCGGACGAGCACATGAACGGGTCTCCCCGTCTGCGCCAGAAATACCGCGGCCTGACCCGCCGAGTTGGCACCGCCGACGACGATGACCTCGTCGGCCTCGCCAAGCTGCGCTTCCTCCATGAAGGTGGCACTGTAGTAGACGCCGGCACCCTCGAACTGCGCGAGATTCGCGAGCGCCGGCCTGCGGTATCGGGCCCCCGTGGCGATGATCACTGAGCGGGCGGCGATGGTCGCGCCGTCGTCCAGCCTCACCCCGTGGGGCATTCGTTCGCAGGTCAGCTCCGCAGCACCTTTCGCGATCATGACGGCCGCGCCAAACTTCTGCGCCTGGGCATAGGCGCGTCCGGCCAGCTCCTGGCCTGAAATCCCCGCGGGAAATCCAAGGTAGTTCTCGATTCTCGAGCTCGAGCCCGCCTGCCCTCCTGGCGAACTGGCTTCGATGACCAGCGCATCGAGCCCCTCCGAGGCTGCGTAGACTGCCGCCGCAAGACCCGCCGGTCCAGCGCCGACGATGACGACATCGCGGAGGTGATGCTGGTCGATCCGCTGGTTGAAGCCGAGACGATCGGCAATCTTCTGATTGCTGGGATTCTTCAGGACGGCCTCGCCGCGGCAGATCATGACCGGCAGCTCGGACGGGTCCACGTGAAAGCGATCGAGCAGGTCCCGCACGTCGGCGTCACGGTCAAGGTCGAGGTATTTGAACGGGTGTTCGTTGCGGGTGAGGAACGCCTTGATGCGAAGGGTTGCGGCCGAGCCGACGGAGCCGATGAGCAGCACGTCGCCAATCCCCTGCGCGACCAGCTCGATCCGTCGATAGATCAACGCCTTCATCAGCACTTCGCTCATCTCGGTGTCAGTCTGGATGAGGGCGTGCAGCTGGTCGCGTGTCAGCTGGACGACTTCACCCGACTCGCTGACGCGAAGGCGCATCAGCGCTGGGCGGCCCAGGATCATGCTGACGTCACCAGTGAATTGATCCGCATGAACGACGGCGACCAGGAGGTCGCCGAGGCTCGAGGGACGGATAACCTCGATCTCGCCAGCCTTCACAACGAAGAAGGGCACGTCGGTCTGGCCGCCTTCGATCAGCACTTCCCCGCGGGTGATTGGACGAATCACTCCGTGGGATGCAATCCGCGCGATCTGCGCCGTACTCAGCGTCGGAAACATGAGTGGCGCACCCGCGGCGCTGTTGAGCGGCGTCGACCGTGCGGCCTCAGTCAACACGTCACGCGCCTTGGACAGCTGGAGCGATCGGCACGTCGACGCGGCCGACGTCCCCTTCGACGGTCACGCGGTAGGTCTTGAGCGGATCCCTTGCCGGGCCTCGCAGCACGGCGCCGGTCCACACGTTGAATTGCGCGCCGTGCAACGGGCACGTGACTGTCGAGCCGTCGAGCGTGCCTTCATTCAATGGACCCTGCCTGTGCGTACACCTGGCCTGCGTGGCGCAGAAACCTCCTTCGACGCTGAACACTGCAACATCGCCCACCAGCAAGACCGATCCAGGCGGCACCTCGCCGATGCGGAATTCGTTCTCCTTGAGCGGCGCTCGCCCGCGTCTTGCGCCGCCGACGGCCGCAGGCTGCCCATTCCGATCCTGAACCGGGTGTGCCGTGCGCCCGAGCCAGTCGTCGAACCGGATCTCGCCGAGTTCTGCTTCATCGCCGGGGACAAGGGAGCGTTCGTCGAGCTCGGTGCCGAAGTAGCGCGCGTGCGGGTCGGCGATCACTTCACGCGGATCATCGCGCGCGCCAAGGACCCGTTGAACAAGTCCGTCGAGATGGAACGGCTCGGGCCCGCCGATTTCAACGGTGCCATTCACGGGAGTGCCCGTCGCAATCTTCACGACCGCACGCGCGACATCGTCGGCAGCAATCGGCTGGATGAGCACGGGCGGCACGCGAACGGCGTTGCCATGGGTGGCGGCGTCGGCGATGCTGTCCAGAAACTCGTAGAACTGCGTCGCCTGAACAATCGTGTAGGGCACGGCCGAGTCCTTGATCAGCTTCTCCTGCGCAAACTTCGCGCGCATGTAGCCGCTTCGCGGCAGACGTTCCGTGCCCACGACGGACAACGCCACGTGATGTCGAACGCCCGCAGCGACCTCACCAGCGAGCAGGTTGTGCGTGGACGCCTTGAAGAATTTCATCACGGCGGCGTCTTCGAACGAGGGCGAGTTCGAGACATCGACAACCACCGAAGCACCGATCAGGGCGTCGGCCAACCCCTCGCCGGTGACGGCGTCAACTCCTGAGCGCCGTGAGGCCGCCACGATTTCATGGCCGCCACGCGTCAGCATCGTCACCACCCGGGACCCGATGAGCCCGCTGCCGCCGACAACGACAATCTTCATACAACGTCTCCGCTCGGGGTTCTGCTATGTGAACCGCTTGACGAACTCGAGCGCCTTCGCGGCGACCTCTCGCCAGCCGGCGTCGATCGTCAACGCGTGCCCGCGACCCGTCATCTTGACGATCTCGGTCACGCCCTTGTTGCGCTTCTGCTTCTTGTATGACGCGTTCGCGATCGCCCAGGGAACCGTATGGTCCGAGTCGGCCGAGACGATCAGCATGGGACCCCGATTCGGGTTCGTCGAGTCGACCTTCGCCTCTGACCACGGATTGAAGTTTGCGGACGCCGCCTGGAAGAGCGGTTCGCCCGCACCAGGAACGGAGTAGCCGAGGTACAGCTCCTTCGCCTCGTCCTCGCCGACCGCGTTCGCGAAGCTGTAGCGGAACTGCTCGTAGGTGAGCGGGACCGCGCGGTTCCAGTTCGCGGGGTTACGGAGGGCGACGCTGGCCGAGCGCAGCGCCGCGAGCGGAAGCGGGAGCACGCCGCGGAATGGAGCAGGGCTGATCGCAACCGACGCGGCGGCGAGCCCGCGGCCCGCGAGAATCATGGTCAGCAGGCCCCCGAAGGAGTGGCCGATGATCACCGGCTTCCGATCGAGGCGGCGGATGATCGCTTCCTCGTAGTCGGCGATCTCGGTGATCCCCTTGCCCGCGAACACCTCCGGGTGCTCTCTGGCTTCGGCGACGGTCTCCGGATCGTCGGGCCAGCCCGGTGTCACCCCCACGTAGCCGGCCTCCTCGAACAGCGTCGCCCAGCGGTCCCAGCTCGAGGGCAGCAGCCAGAGGCCGTGGACGAAAACAATAGGTGTGGCCTTCGAGGCGTTCGCGCGCTCGACCTGCGCAGCCTCGTGATCAGTGATGGTCCGTTCGCCGGTCGCGATGCTCATCTCTCCTCCTCGTGCTGGCTAAGGACCGAGCAGCATGTCCCGTTGTGACAACTTCATTACAGCCTGACCATCGGCAACGGCGTCAGCGGATGGCTTCGGAACCGATTGAGAGTCAACGTGACGAGACGCCAATGAAACCCGGCACTCGGCCATGTTGCGAAGAGGCGCGCCACGAACGGGCGCGAAATGCCGAATGCTCTCAATCCGCGCGAGACATCGATCCAATCGGCTTGCCGAAACGCTTCGATCAGCGAGTCTGGATCCGCCGTCGCCGGCGTGATCTTGTGGTGGTCGGCGATCATCTCTTCGATCTCAGCGGTCCAGTCCTCACGCGCGCGGGCGACCAGGTAATCGCGTGCGAGCGCGATGGATGGCGCGATGTAGTCGAACGTGCCGTTCGTCCATATCCCGAGGTCGTGGAAGACCGCAGCGACAGCTATCTTCTCGATCTCGCGTCGTCCCACGATCGCGACGCACAGATTTACGATCCGATACACGTGGTTCCGATACCCGACGAAATCGTCCCGTAACGCCATCGCGTGGTCGTTCAGAACGTCGTCGATGGTCGGGATACGGGTCAGCAGAGCGCCGTATCCAACAGACGCAACCATATCGGCTTCGGTAGGTGTGGCCATGTGCGTTGTCACTCGAGCACGCGAATTCGATCGTCGACAAACTCGCAGCCGGCGGCGGCGTCCAACCGTTCCGCGTCGTGGCCACCATCTGCTGCGACGGGCTGTACGCCTGCAACGGGCGCGTCCTGGTGGACGAGCGGTTCGGTCCCCTTCAAGACGACATCGGCTTCAATGGACTCGGTCATGTGCCTGTCATTTTCTTGGATGGGAACGCCACTACTCTTCAAACGGCGCGTTCATCAACAGATCGACAGCCGAAATCGGCTTGTAGCCGGGAACGAAGCGCTCGCCGAAATCGCGCAGAAAATTGTCGGAGCTCGTCTCCGGCTTCGCGGCGACGAGGTGGCAGCACGTCTCGGCGAATTTCTCTTTCATTTTGAGACGCGGGACGGCACTGAGGATCTGGGTGATGTCCGCTGATGGGATCAACTCGACGCCAAATCCGCCCCAGTCCAGCCCGATGCCCATCGTGCCCAGAGCGACTTCAGGCTCTTTGTGAAGCGCGATTGAGGGTGTCGAGTTGAGCGCGATGAGGTCCCAGATGAGCTGTGCTCGATGATTCGAGAGGCCTCGGTCTTTGATAAACGACAGCGCCGCAGCGGCGCCATTGACCTCGAAACGATTCGAGCCCGACACGCCAGCCGTGAGGCCAATGTCATGAAGGATTGTGCCGACCGCGACCACCTCCGGGTCGTAGGCGATCCCTTTCACATGCCCAATCTTCTCTGCGAAGAGCCACGATCTCACGGCATGATTGAAGAGGTACGGCTCAGAGAGCTTTTGCGCATAGTCCAGCGCCGCGGTGATGAGCGGCGAATCAGGCACGCGGACGCCTGCTATCAGACGTGCGCCCAAACTTTCGCGGGTAGACGTGGTCATCGGTCTTCCTCTTTGCCTTGCAACCGAGTGTCCTCAGCTGCGGAGAGGGCGGGGTTGGTCCCAGTGTCCCTCTCCGCCAGTCCGGATTTACGCAACCTTTCGTTTGCCTTGCTGGCAGAACGCGAGCAGGTCAGTGTTGACGATGTCGGCATGCGTGGCGGTGAGGCCGTGGGGCAGGCCCGGGTAGTAGATTTCCACGGCGCCGTTGATCAGCTTCGCCGACTTCTTCGCCGAGTCCTTGACAGGCACGATCTGGTCGTCCTCACCATGCATGACCAGGGTCGGGACGTCGAACTTCTTGAGATCCTCCGTGAAGTCGGTTTCGGAAAAGGCCTTGATGCTGTCGTACGAGTTTTTGAGACCGGCCTGCATGCTCCAGAGCCAGAACTGATCCAGCGTGCCCTGGGACACCAGCGCGCCGGGTCGGTTGGCGCCATAGAACAGCGGAGCGAAGTCCTTGTACGCCTGCGAGCGGTCCTTGGCCAGGGCGCTCCGCAAGCCGTCGAAGACTTCGATAGGGAGCCCTTCCGGATTGGTCGCAGACTTCAACAGGATCGGCGGCACGGCAGCCAGAAGGACCGCCTTTGCCACGCGCTTCGTGCCGTACCGTCCGATGTAGCGCGCAACCTCTCCGCCGCCGGTCGAGTGCCCGACCATCGTGATGTCCTTAAGATCGAGCGCCTCGATCAGGGCCGCCAGATCGTCGGCATACCCGTCCATGTCGTTTCCGGACCACGCCTGGCTGGACCGGCCATGGCCACGACGATCGTGTGCCACGACTCGGAAGCCGTGCTGTGCGAGGAACAGCATCTGGCCGTCCCACATATCGGAGTTCAGCGGCCATCCGTGCGAGAGCGTGACGACCGGCCCCTTGCCCCAGTCCTTGTAGTAGATCGTCGTGCCATCCTTCACCGTGATTGTGCTCATCTGCGTGTCTCCTCAAGAATCCGCCCAGCCTCCTCACGTCACGGCTTTCATCGGGCACCTGTCGTGTACACCGCCGCGATCGGGAGCAAGTTCCGCGTGCATTCGTGAAGACCGGACATCACGTCGGGTTGTGACAGCAAGACCGAACGTCACAGAACCGCCGCGGCTGCGGTCTTGCTGCGGTGACGCGCATTCAGCTGTCGAACGGAGCAGATTGATGAACATGTCTCAAGCATTGCCATCGGCGCCCAGTGTGACGACCGAGGTGAACGAATCGGGCTCTCACTCCGCATGGGCCGCACGGCGCAAGGCTTTTCGCGCGCTCCACGAGCGAGGATGTTTCGTGATTCCGAATCCTTGGGACGTGGGTTCGGCACGGTACCTTCAGCACCTGGGATTCCCAGCGCTGGCCACGACCAGCGCCGGGTTTGCGTTCTCGCAAGGGCTTCCGGATTCGGGAGACGACGTCGTCGTTTCTCGCGACCGGAACCTGACCTATGTTGCGGACATCACGAGCGCGGTTGATCTGCCGGTCAGCGCCGATTTCATGTCGGGGTATGGGAGGAATCCGGAGGACGTGGCCGAGAGCGTCACTCGCTGTATCGCGACCGGCGTAGCGGGATTGTCGATCGAGGACGCCACCGGCGATTCGTCCTCACCCCTCTACGACGTGCCGATCGCGCTCGAGCGCGTCCGGGCCGCGCGACAGGCAATTGATCGATCAGGCCAGGACGTACTGCTGACCGCACGGGCGGAGTGCTACCACGTCGGTCATCCCGATCCTCTCCGCGAGAGCATCAGACGGCTGCAGGCGTACGCCGCAGCAGGCGCAGACGTGCTCTTCGCGCCTGGTCCGCAGACGCCGGTCGAGGTCGAGGCGCTCGTCGCGGCGGTTGCGCCAAAGCCGCTTAACCTTCTCGTGGTTCGGGACATTGGCCTGCACGTCGGCGAGATCGCGGCGCTCGGCGTGCGACGCATCAGCGTCGGCGGCGCGCTCGCCCTGGCAGCATGGACCGGGTTCATGCGTGCGGCTCAGTCGCTGAAATCGGAGGGCAGCTTCGCCGGGCTGGCGAGTCTGGTGCCGTACACCGAGATCAACGGTTTGTTTTCCACAGCTCTTGCCGAGCACCGGGATCAGAAACGGTAGGAACCGTCACGTCCGTTTCAAGCCCATACGTTGGTATCGTCGATACCTTCGTCTGATGGATCCCACCGCGCGCGTCTGGTGTCATGCGGTCAAGGAGGACCGCATGAAACCACTCGAACGACTGACGCACCGCGTTCCGATCTGCGCTGACGACGGCCTCTCGGCGTTCCTCAGCGTGCGTTCTCGTCTCTTCGGCGTCGCCTACCGCATGCTCGGGTGCACGGCCGAGGCCGAGGACGTCGTGCAGGATGTCTGGGTACGGTGGCAGACCACCGATCGCAGCGTCGTTCGGGATGCGCCGGCATTCCTGGCGACGACTGCGGCACGTTTGGCGATCAACGTCCTGCAGTCAGCACGCTCGCGCCGAGAGACGTACGTTGGACCCTGGGCATCGGAAGCAGTCGATACCAGCGCCGACGCTCGGTTGGACGCGGAACGACGCCAGGCGTTGTCGGTTGGGTTTCTGTTGCTGCACGAAAAGCTGACGCCCATCGAACGAGCCGCCTACATCCTTCGGGAAGCCTTCGACTATCCATACCGCGACATCGCGAATGTTCTTCAACTTGAAGAGGCCAACGCGCGCCAAGTGGTGACTCGCGCCCGGCGGCACGTCGCGAGTGCCCGAAAGATGCCCGCGAATTCGACCGAGCATCGGCGTCTTCTCGAGGCGTTCACCGCGGCGGCCCGGAATGGCGACGTCGCCCGCCTCGAAGTTCACTTCGCTTCGGACGTCACTTCCACGTCCGGCTGCCCGGTCGCGGCGTGACCGCGCGGATGCTGTCACAACGCATCTCCGCATCCGGTCAACGTGACGGCGGGGGACGCTCGGCAACATCGAACAGAATCAACACGGAAAGGGGTATCGATTCATGAAACTGGTCATCATCGGCGGCACCGGACTCATCGGCTCAAAGCTCGTGACGAGACTGAGGGAGCACGGCCACGAGGCCGTGCCCGCATCGCCGGACACGGGCGTCAACACTCTCACCGGTGAGGGCCTGGCTGAGGCCCTTCAGGGCGCGTCGGTCGTCGTCGACGTGTCGAACTCGCCTTCGTTCGCGGACACGGCGGTCATGGAGTTCTTCACCACGTCCACGCGCAACCTTCTCACCTGCTCGGCAGCAGCCGGTGTGACGCATTACGTCGCGCTGTCCGTGGTGGGCACCGAGCGTATACCTGACAGTGGCTACCTCCGGGCGAAGAACGCTCAGGAAACGCTGATCAAGGGTGCCGGAATCCCGTACTCGATCGTTCACGCGACGCAGTTCTTCGAGTTCATCAAGCGCATCGCCGATGAAGCTACTGACGGAACGACAGTGCGGCTGCCACATGTACTCATTCAACCCATGGCGGCTGATGACGTCGCCACGGCGGTCGGCAGGATCGCTGTGGGCGCGCCACTGAATGGTACGGTTGAAGTGGCCGGTCCCCAACAGTTCCGTTTTGATGAAATGATCCGGCTGGGCCTCGGCGCGCGCAACGACCCCCGCGAGGTTGTCGTTGACCCGCACGCGCGGTATTTCGGGGCCGAACTCGGCGAGCGCTCGCTGATTCCTGCCGGCGAGGCGCGACTTGGCGAGATCCGCTTGGAGGAGTGGCTGAATCGGAGTGTACACGGAGCTGCGGCTCCCACCGGCCGGTGACCGTCAAGAGCGCCCTGGTGTCCGCGGAGAGTCAACGATGGATCGTGGTGAGGCTGCAGCAATGCCGGTCAACGGATCGTTGAGCCACGCGTCTGCCGACCGTCTCACGTGCTTGGTGCGGCACTGGACGTGGGCCGATGAAGCACTGGCGCGATTCGAGCACGAACTGGCCGGCGGGTGGGAGTACGGCGAAGATCCGCTCGCCGATCATCCCTTCGGTGCGTACTACCACTGGTGCGCATTGTTGTGCGGATTCAGTGAAGCGGCACTCGAGCACGGGCTTCTGTCGGCTCGGCAACTGGACGCGATCCGTCGAGATCTCGAGGCGAGTCTGCCTGCGCTGCGCGCATGTCGGCAGCTGCTCGTCGTAATTCCGTCGTCGCTCGAGGAGCAGCCCCGCGTCGTCGACTTGCTCGGCGATGAAGCGACGCTCGGACGGCTGCGGCGGGTCCACGAAGCGTTCGGTGAAGCACTGCGCGAGGAGCGGATGTCGCGGGAGATTGACTCGCTCGATCATTGAGCATCAGTGGAGGCACGGCGCCCGCTTCTCGCTCGCCGGCTCGCGCGCGTCCGCCCGCGCGGCGTCCTGGAGGATGGCCCGCGGATCGGGACGCGTCACCTTCACACCGGCTGGGGCCCCTGCCCAAGGCCGGGATCGGTATGCACTCGTCGATCGACCTTGATGGGAAGGACGACTCTGGTTCCGTCGCGGGGAGCCGTCGAAATTCTGATAGACCTGCAAGTGCCGGGTGTCGCATTCTTGGCGAGATCCGTCTATGGACGTGCCACGCGAAGATCCCACCGAAGAGATTGCCCGCCTTCAGCGTTGCGTCGACGACCTGACTGCTGCCCTTGCGGCCGCGAACGGCGAACTGCAGCAGGAACGCGCCGACCGCAAGCGGACCGAAGAGGATCTGCGAGCGCGCGAGCGTTTTCGTGTGATCGTCGACGAGCTCCCAGTCATGGTCACCCTCATGACGTCGGACGGCGAGTTCGCCGAGGGCAATCGTCATATGCTGGAATATTTCGGTGCGCCGCTGGAGGAACTGAAACGCCGGCCGACCACTCAGAGTTTTCATCCAGATGACCGCCCCGCCGTCGACGCGCGGTGGAAGGACTCCGTCGAGACCGGCCGTCCATACGATTTCGAGGCGCGCCTCCGCCGTGCGGATGGGACGTATCGCTGGTTTCACACGCGCGGCTTTCCGGTGCGAGATGCCGAAGGACGAATCGTTCTCTGGCACCTGTTACAGACTGATGTCGACGACCGCAAGCGGGTCGAACATGCGCTACGCGGGAGCGAACGGAATCTCAAGCTGATCATCGACACGATTCCAGTGTTGGCCTGGTCGGCGCGGCCGGATGGAACAGCCGACTTCTTCAATCAGCACTATCTGGACTTCGTGGGCCTTTCCCCCGAGCAGGCAAGCGGTTGGGACTGGACAACTGCGGTGCACTTTGAGGATGTCAACAGTTTGGCGGCGACGTGGCAGCGCATCATGGCTTCCGAGCAATTGGGAGAGGCCGAAGCTCGGCTACGCCGGCACGACGGTGAGTATCGGTGGTTCCTCCTCCGTGTGAGCCCGCTGCGCGACGAGGCCGGACAGATCGTCAAGTGGTACGGCGTCAACACGGACATCGAGGAGCGGAAGCAGGCCGAGGCGGAGCTGAGACGGGCGTACAACAGCTTCGCGGAGGCCCAGCGGTTGAGCAAGACGGGCAGCTTCATCACCGACTTGATCGGAGATGATCACAATTGGTCCGATGAGGCGTACCGCATCTTCGAGTTCGATCCCGCGACGAAGGTCTCGGTCCAAAGAGTGCGAAACGTCATCCACCCCGACGACCTGCCGTCGTTCGAATCAGTGATCGCGCGCGGCATGACGGGAGTGGACGTCACTTTTGCGTTCCGTATCGTGACCGCCAGCGGCGCAGTGAAGCATGTGCGCGGTGTCGCCCATGTCATCGAGCAGGTCGCGGGGCGACCCATGTTCGTCGGCGCGCTTCAAGACGTGACGGAGAGCATGGTTGCCGAGGAAGCCCTGAACAAGGCCCGCACCGAGCTCACCCATGTCGCGCGGGTCACGACGCTGAGCATGCTGACCGCCTCGATCGCCCACGAGGTTAACCAGCCGCTCTCCGGCATCGTCACCAATGCGAGTACTAGCCTGCGGATGCTGGATGCCAATCCACCCGACGTTGACGGTGCCCGCGAAACCGCGAGGCGGACGATTCGCGATGGCCACCGCGCCTCGGACGTGATCGCGCGCCTGCGTGCGCTGTTCAGCAAGAGGGACTTCACGCTGGAGTTGCTCGATCTGAACGAGGTCGCGCGAGAGGTCATCGCGCTGTCGTTGAGCGAGCTTCAGAGAAACCGGGTGATTCTCCAGCCGGAGCTCGGCGAGGACCTCCCGATGATCAAAGGCGATCGCGTCCAACTCCAGCAGGTCATCTTGAATCTACTCCGTAACGCCTCGGATGCGATGACGAACGTCGACGATCGTCCGCGGCAGCTTGCGATCAGGACCGAGCGCGACGAAGACGATCGGGTGCGCCTGAGCGTGCAGGACTCGGGCATCGGCCTCGACCCGCAACACCTCGACAAGCCGTTCGAAGCGTTCTACACCACCAAGCGTGACGGGATGGGGATCGGCCTATCCGTCAGCCGCTCGATCGTCGAAAACCATCATGGCCGCCTATGGGCGGCGCCGAATGCTGGCCCGGGAGCGACCTTTTCATTCTCCCTTCCTCGCGACCACTAGGCCAAGAACGAAACGGTTTCCCTTCGCCATCCGAGGCGATTCGGGAGAGGCCACTCAACATCGACCGCCACAGCTGACCTATCCGCGCAGTGATCTAAATCCAGCGCGCAGTTCTTCCGTGAAGATCTTCGGCTGTTCCCAGGCGGCAAAATGACCACCCTTGGATGCGGTGCCACCATATGCCGTCGGATCGGTCAGAGGCTCGATGATCTTGAGCAGTGCGAGGACCGAATAGGGCCAACCGTGCGAAATGATGATGGGGAGGGCGTTCTCGTGTTTCGAGCAGGCATGAATGAAGTCGATATCCACGCCGTCGATCTCGGTGATGAAGTTCGAAAAGGCGTTGATCCTCGCTTCGCACTTGCGCCAGTCGTAGTGGTTTGCCCAATAGTGTGCGAGCTTCTCGACCGTCGCGGGCGGCACTCCCTGCGACATGTCCGCGACCGGTTCTTTCTCAGGGAACCGCGTGGACTTGATGCGCCGTCTCAGTTCGGTCAGATCAGCGTCCGGAACATCGACATGAAACGGTCGCATTGCGGTCGTATCGCTGCCCATCTGTTCTACAACCGCATTCATGGCTTCACTCCTTAAAATCAGGTCCACGCGCCGCAGCAACGACTGCCGATACCGCAACGAATAACGACGGCGAGTGAGGCCCGGCGTCGTTGACATACGACCGTTCCGTCCGAGCGCGCTGCGCCATTTGCGCGGCGATCTGAAGCCCGCCCGAACTTCTTCAGAAGAGTTACGGATGACGCTCCTCGCCAGGCGCGCCATCCGCCATACAACATTTTGAACTCTCCTGACTTACCGCAGCGACTTGAACCCTTCGCGGAGATCGCCCATCAGGCTGCTCCCAGGCCGCGAAGTGCCCACCCTTTTCGTGCTTCTTGTACAAGAGCAGATTGGAGTAGGCGCGCTGCGTCCAACTCCTCGGAGCTTCGTAGACCTCTTCCGGGAAAGCGCTGACGACGGCTGGAACGGAGATCTTGAAGTCGTTGAAGAAACCGCCCTTGTATTCCACATAGAGACGAGCGCTGGACACGCCCGTGTTCGTCAGCCAGGCAAGGGTGATGTTGTCGAGGATGTCGTCCCGTGTGAGTGCGCCGTACGGCTCCTCATCGAGAAACAGTTTCGCTAGGTGCCTGTAGCTCGCCACGTCGTGGTCGATCAGCCAGGCGGCAAGGGCGACCGGTGAGTCCGCCAACCCGTACAGGGTCTGCGGGTGAGGGGCCATCATCACTTGCGTCGGGATCTGCCGGTAAAGCGCCCCTATCTGTTCATATGCCCGCTGTTCCTCAGCCGAGAGACCGGCCGGCGGGGGACCGCCGGACTGAAGCGCCTTGGAAACCTCGGACGGCGCGGTACCGGGGAAGTTCACATGGATGCCGATCAACTCCGGAGACGCCTGGAGCGCCATCAGGTTCGTGACGAACCCACCCCAATCACCGCCCTGCGCCACGAATCGGCTGTACCCGAGGCGCTTCATCAGCTCCACCCACGCCCGCGCCATGCGAGCGGGATCCCAGCCGGGCGCCGTGGGATTGCCTGAAAACCCGTATCCGGCCATCGACGGGATCACCAAGTGGAAAGCGTCCGACGCGCTGCCGCCGTGAGCCGTGGGGTTGGTCAGCGGATCGATGATCTTCAGCTGCTCGATCGGCGAGCCGGGCCAGTCGTGGGTGACGATGAGAAGCATCGCACTTTCATGCTTGGAACGAATGTGCATGAAATGAATGTCGAGGCCGTCGATCTCGGTAAGGAAATTGGGGTACGAGTTTAGCTTCGCCTCGACCCGGCGCCAGTTGTAATCGGTCGCCCAATACCGCGCAAGCGCCTGAATGAAGGCGCGTTGGACGCCCTGTGAGGGATCGGCGACTGTTTCCTTCTCCGGGAATCGGTCTTGCGCGTGAACCAGCGATGCGATTGGCGAGGATCGTGGACGGGCTCGGATGGCCGCATGATCTGCCTGTTCAACGGGGACGACATGCCTCGGACGCTGACCGTGCGGTTGCCGACGGCTGCCACCGTGACCGACCACTGGACCGGCGAATCGCTGGCACGCCGCCAGGGCGAGCTCTCCTTCGAGATGGAGCGCGTTCGGCGCGGCTCCGCATCGCTGAAAGGTCGTCGCATGATGGTGACGCCCTATTGCCTCGGCGTTGCAATCCGACCAGCCGGCGCGTTTGTCATCACCTACCGTCGCGATTGGCTTGACCAATCTCGCGAGACACGCGCCGAATTCACAACAAATCCGCCGGCTGGACGTAGGCGTTGCCAACAGGGCCGCGGCAATTGTAGTCTCCGTCCCCATTGGGCATGCCTCACTTTAGCGATACAGTAAAGGCAATTTAAGGAAAACCGCGGAGGAGGTCCGATGGCGACTCCGAAACGTCGCGTCGTCTGTGCCGTCCTGGTGGCGCTCTCGGCTGCGTCCACGCCGCCGCGGCGCAGTCGATATCGAGCAGCATCAGCGGCACGGTCGTCGATCAGACGCGGCAACTCCTCCCCGGAGCGACAGTGACACTCGTCAACGAGCAGACCGCGGACACCCGCGCGATCTCTTCGAACGAGATCAGCTGCGGTGGGAGATCTACGACGTCTTCAACCAGGTGCAGTTCGCGACGGTCGACTCGACCGCCAGATTCGACGCTGCCGGCAATCAGGTGAACACCCGATTCGGCCAGGTCATTACTACCCGGGCGCCCAGAGTCATGCAGGTCGCCCTCAGAGTCGTGTTCTGAGACACGGAAGTCAGGAGGTTCCGATGCGCACCCTCGTTGCTCTCGCCCTCGCTCTAGCAATCGCCACCGGATTAGACGCGCAAACCATCCGCGGCACGATCACCGGCACTGTCACCGACTCGACTGGCGCGGTCGTGCCCGGCGCCAACGTGGTGATGGTCCACGCCGCCACCGGCGTGACGACGTCCGCGGTGTCCAATCAGCAGGGCACCTACACCATCCCGCTGCTGCAACCCGGCACTTACGACGTGAGCGTCGACCTGCAGGGCTTCAAGAAGTACGCGCGATCCGGCGTGGTCATCGAGGTGGCGCAGACGACCCGTCTCGATGTCTCGCTGCAGGTGGGGGCGATCAGCGAACAAGTGCAGGTGACCGGCCAGTCGCCGCTGGTGCGCAGCACCACCGCGGAGCTCGGCCAGGTGATTCAGATGAAGCAGATTCAGGCGCTGCCGCTGAATGGGCGGTTCTTCGAGCACCTGATTACCATGACGCCCGGGGCGATGCCGTTCTACAGCCGCGGCGATTCGGCCGAGAACGCGTCGGCCGCCGGCGCCCGGATCGCGACCGCTCACTCGGTGAACGGCATGCCGTGGTCGGGCAACAACTACCTGATGGACGGCGTCGCGAACAACGAGCCGCAGAACGCGTACATCAACATCACGCCGCCGCTCGAAGCGATTCAGGAATTCAAGGTCCAGACCAACAATCCGACGGCGGAGTTCGGCGTCTTCGGCGGCGCGGCGGTGAACCTGACGATCCGATCCGGAACCAACCAGCTTCACGGATCCGGGTTCGACTACTGGCGTGACGACAAGCTGAGCACGAAAACCTACTTCGCCCCGACCAAGGCGCCCTACACCTCGAACCAGTTCGGCGGCACCTTCGGCGGGCCGATCGTGAAGAGCCGCGCCTTCTTCTTCGGCGACTACCAGGGGCTGAGGCTCGACGCCGGCCGTACTCAGACTCTCACCGTGCCGACCGCATTGATGCGGCAGGGCAACTTCAGCGAGGTCAGCAACCGGATCTTCGATCCAACGATCGGGGTGGCATACGCCGGCAATATCATCCCGGCAGGCCAGATCAATCCGATCGCACAGAAGGTGGCGAACATCTACCCGGTCCCGAATCTGCCGGGCCTGGCGAACAACTATGTCGAGAACAATGTGGTCACGCAGAAAGTGAACGCCGGCGACGCCCGCGTCGACTACTCCATCGGCAACGGCGGATCGGCGTTCGGCCGCTACTCGCTCTCACGGCGCGGCTACGACGAACCGGCGCCCGGCAACATCTTCATGGGCGCGAACAACTCCGAATCCGAGAACTACAACGGCGTCCTCGGCTACACGAAACCGATCGGCGGCAACAAGTTCTACGAAGTGCGCTTCGGCTACAACAAATACTTCACGCACCAGTTCGCCGAGGACGCCGGCATCGACGAGAACAACATCCTCGGCATCCCGAACGGCAACCTCGCGGCGTATCCGGAGACAACCGGTATCGCCAGCTTCAGGCCCTCGGGCTTCAGCAGCACCGGCTCGCCCGGCACCACCAACGCCATCCGTGTCGGGCGTCAGTTCCTGCTGACCAACAACTTCTCGTGGATCCGAGGCGGGCACGCCTTCAAGTTCGGCGAGGACCTGCGGTTCTATCGCGGCGCGGTCACCAATCCGCAGACGCAGCCGCAGGGACGGTTCACCTTCGACGGCAACTACACCAGCAACC
>Ga0105248_10000507_pt1 | contig 44310 bp, 46 predicted proteins | sample KBSS34metaG_FD_81524 | JGI IMG/M metagenome (GOLD analysis project Ga0105248, IMG submission 81524) | Switchgrass rhizosphere microbial communities from Kellogg Biological Station, Michigan, USA - KBS S3-4 metaG | ecosystem: Host-associated > Plants > Roots > Rhizosphere > Soil | place...
GGCCCGGCGGACGCGCGCCAACTTTCCCCTCGCCCGCCAGAGAGTGCTTCCTCCGACAGGAGCGTTGAAGGAGGCTCCTGAATTCACGCGTGATTCACCGCTCCTGTTGCTGTCATGCCGGCAGGAAACCCTCGATGGAGAGATAGCGCTCGCCCGTGTCGTAGTTGAAGCCGAGCACGCGTGCTCCCGCGGGCAGTGACGGGAGCTTCTGAGAGATGGCGGCGAGCGTGGCGCCGGAGGAGATGCCCACGAGCATCCCTTCCTCGCGCGCGGCGCGGCGCGCCATCTCGATGGCGGCGTCCGCATCGACCTGGATCACGCCGTCCAGCACCGAGGTGTCGAGGTTGCGCGGGATGAAGCCCGCGCCGATGCCCTGGATGGGATGCGGCGACGGGCTGCCGCCCGAGATGACCGGCGAGGCCGAGGGCTCCACTGCGAACACCTTGAACGAGGGCCACCGCTGCTTGAGCACGCGCGCGCATCCGGTGATGTGCCCGCCGGTGCCCACGCCGGTGATGAGTGCGTCAAGTCCTTCGGGGAAGTCCTCCACGATCTCGGCGGCCGTGGTGCGCATGTGCACCTCGACGTTCGCGGGGTTGTCGAACTGCTGCGGCATCCAGGCCAGCGGCGTGCGCTCGACGATTTCATGCGCGGCCTCGATCGCACCCTTCATGCCCTTCTCGCGCGGGGTGAGCACGAAGCTTGCGCCGTAGGCGAGCATGAGGCGGCGGCGCTCGACGGACATGCTCTCGGGCATCACGAGCACCAGCCGATACCCCTTCACGGCCGCGACCATCGCGAGCCCGACGCCGGTATTGCCCGAGGTCGGCTCGACGATCGTGCCGCCGGGCTTGAGCGAGCCGTCGCGCTCCGCGGCTTCGACCATCGCCAGCGCGATGCGATCCTTGATCGAGCCGCCCGGGTTCGCGCGCTCGGACTTCACCCACACCTGCGCAACATCGCCGAAGAGCCGGCGCACGCGAACGTGGGGTGTGTTGCCGATGGTGTCGAGGATCGAGTCCGCTCTCATGGGGTCTCCAGGTGCGAAGGCGGCAGCGGAGATAATCGCCGCCGTGAAGCAAGCCAGACCGCCGCTGGTGCGAGCGTGGAAACACGGCACTGGAGGAAGGTCCGGACTGCGCAGGGCAGCGTAGCAGGTAACACCTGTCCGCCGTGAGGCGAGGATCAGAGCAACAGAGACGAGCCGATTCAGTTCGGGTGAAACGGGCAATCTCTACGCGCAGCAACACCAAGTAGGCACACGTTGACCTGGCCCGGGGAGTGTGCGGGTAGGTGGCACCGAGCCGCTTCGGCGACGAGCGGCCCAGATGAATGGCGGTCACGCGCGGCACACCTTCGGGGGCGTCGCGCGCACAGAATCCGGCCTATCGGCTCGCTTCACACTTTTCTTCCGACCCCGGCCGACACGACGACGCGCGCGCACCACGAATGAATCCCGACGCACATCACATCTGGCGCGCACCGCGCTGGGCCCTGGCCTTCCTGCTCGCGTGCCTGGGCATGCTCGGCCCCTTCGCCATCGACACCTACCTGCCTGCGTTCACGGGGATCGCGGCCTCGGTGGGCGCGACGCCCGTCCAGATGCAGCAGACGCTGTCGGCCTATCTGCTGGGCTTCGCCTTCATGAGCCTCTTTCACGGTGCCTTGAGCGACAGCTTCGGACGGCGCCCCGTCGTGCTGTGGGGGATCGCGGTATTCACGCTCGCCTCGATCGGCTGCGCGACCTCTCAGAGCATCGGCCAGCTCGTCCTCTTTCGCGTGCTGCAGGGCCTGTCCACCGGCGCGGGCATCGTGGTCTCGCGCGCAGTCATCCGCGACATGTTCCCGCCCGCGGACGCGCAGCGCGTGATGTCGCAGGTCACGATCTACTTCGGCGTCGCGCCGGCGGTGGCGCCCATCGTGGGCGGCTACCTCTTCGTTCACACCGGCTGGCACTCGATCTTCTGGTTCCTCGCGGGCGTCGGCGTGGTGCTGTGGGTCGCGAACTGGAAGCTGCTTCCCGAGACCCTGCACGAGACCCAGCGCCAGCCCTTCGAGCTCGGCAACCTGCTGCGCGGCTACTGGCAGCTCGGCTCGAGCCCGCGCTTCCTGATGCTCACGCTCGCCAGTGGCGTGCCCTTCAACGGCATGTTCCTGTACGTGCTTTCCGCGCCGGTGTTTCTCGGCGAGCACCTCGGTCTCGGGCCCACGCAGTTCTTCTGGTTCTTCATGCTGAGCATCAGCGGGATCATGGGCGGCGCCTGGTGGAGCGGGCGCCTGGCCGGCAAGCTGCCGCCCGCGCGCCAGATCCGCCGCGGCTTTCGCATCATGGCCGTCGTCTCGGTGGTGAACGTGATCGCCAACCTGCTGTTCGTCGCGCAGCCGTGGTGGGCGCTGCCGCCGATCGCGCTGTTCGCCTTCGGCTGGGCGCTGATGGTGCCGGTGGTCACGCTCATGGTGCTCGACCTCTTTCCGCAGCGTCGCGGCATGGCCTCCTCGCTGCAAGCCTTCGTCGCCAGCGCCGCCAACGCCCTCGTCGCGGGCGTGATCTCGCCCCTGGTGATGCACTCCACGCAAACCCTCGCGCTCGCCTCGATGGGGCTGATGTGCGTGGGCCTGCTCGCCTGGTGGTGGGTGCGCCCGCGCCTCGTGCCCGCGGTCGCCGCCTGAGGTGCCGGGATGTCCCGCCTTACGCCGCGGCGAGTGCACTGACTAAGCTTTCTTCCCATGCGTTTCGAACACGTGATCCAGGTCACCGACCCCGGCAATCCGCTGGTGCCGCCGATGAGCCGCGAGGAGCTCTGGGCCGGCGTGCTTGCGCGGGTCGATGAGCCGCAGCGCTTTCCCCTCGGCCCCGACGACTGCCTCTTGCGCGCGGGCGCGGGCGGCAGCTCTCGCGAGCGCACGCTGCGCTTTGGCGCCCTGGAGCTGCACGACGAGGTGAAGCTCGAGCCCTTGCACCGCGCGAGCTTTCATCCCAAGCCCCACGCGGGTCAGCCGCCGGTGCGGCTGACCATCGCCATCGAGGAGCCCAGCGCGGGCGAGCTGCTGCTGCGCTTCGTTTACGAGTCCGACGAAGTCGTCCGAGCTTCGGAAGCCGCGCTCTACAGCCTGCGCGAGCAGGCCTGGCTGCAGCACGACCTCGACATGGTTCGCACGCTGCGCGCCTGGCAGCAGGAAGGCTGCCTTTGAGCGAGACCTCCGCACACGCCGCGCCGGTGCAGCTGCCCCAGTCCATGCCCGAGATCCGTACGCCGCGGCTGCGGCTGCGCGCGCTCGAGCCGGGCGACGACGCAGCGCTGCTCGGCATCCTCGGCGACGCGCAGGCCATGCGCTACTGGAGCACCGCGCCGCTCACCGAGATCGCGCAGGCGCGCGACGTGCGCATCCGCGCGCTGCGCCGTTTCGAGGACGAGCGCTCGATGAAATTCGGCATCACGCTGCCCGCGGCCGACGGCGAGGGCGCCTTGCTGATCGGCACGTGCGACCTGTTTCGCATCGACGTCGGGAACCGCCGCGCCGAGATCGGCTACGTGCTCGCGCGCTCGCACTGGAAGCGCGGCTATGCGCTCGAGGCGCTGACCGCGCTCATCGACCATGCCTTCACCGAGCTGCGGCTGCAGCGCATCGAGGCCGACGTCCATCCGGGCAACGAGGCCTCGTGCCGCGCGCTGGAGCGCCTGGGGTTCCGGCGCGAAGGCCTGCTGCGCGAGCGCTGGCACGTGGGCACGGAGGTGTCGGACTCCGTGATCTTCGGGCTGCTGGCGCGCGAATGGGTGCGGGGGGGCGTCACCGGCCAGCGCTAGAAGCGCGAGCCGGGCAGCCGCAGGAACTCGATCTCCTGTGGCGTGCTGGCGCGGCCGAGGACCTCGTTGCGATGAGGGAAGCGGCCAAAGCGGCGGATCACGTCGCGATGCCGGCGCGCGTAGTCGAGCGACGAGCGCATCGTGCGCTCATGCGCGGGCGGGGCGTCCTTCGCGAGCGCCTCGAACAGACGCACGCTTTCGTCCTGCGTCGGCAGGTCCTCGGCATGCTCGAAAGGCATGCAGACGAAGGATCGGCGAATGACGGACAGGCGCGGCAGGGCGAGATCGCGGCCCCGCTCGACGAAGTCGCGCGCGATTGCGAGCGCCTGCGCGTCACAGGCGAACGCGCGCGGACTGCCGCGGTGCAGATTGCGGCTGAACTGATCGAGCACGATCACGAGCGCGAGGGCCGCGTCGCGGTCTTCGACCCACGAGTGCAGCTCGCCACGTTCGGCGGCCTCGTGCACGCGGGCGAATCGACGGGCGATCTCGTCGTCGAAGGCCTTGCTGCGGCGGAACCATTCGACCCGCTCCGCGTCGGCGTCACCGAACCAGAAGTCCAGCACGGCCTGCGCATCGGGCGGCATGGTCATGTCGGGCACGCCTAGCCCTGACGCCATGTGTCGGCGGCGATCAGGCCGGCGGGCGTGTGCAGACGGTCGCGGGCCGCGAGGTCGCCCAGCAGCCGCCAGCGCCACCAGTCGGTGGTGATGCGCGCGACCACGGCGTGATGCGTGTCCTCGCGCTCGACAGCCATGGGCGCGCGCTTGAGCGGACCCATGCGCGCGTGAAACCCGGTCTGGCCGCCGAAGGTCATGTGATCGGCGCCGTCGAGCACCAGCTCGGCCTTGTTGCCCGCCGGCAGCCCGCGGTAGACGGCGCGACGCGTGGACTGGTCGGCGTCGCCGAACATCACGCGGTCGTCCAGGCTTCCCGTCACGCAAAGCACCGGGCGCGAGATGGCCGAGAAATGGCGCGCCGCGACGGCGTCGGGCTTGCCCTCGCGCGCGTTGAAGCCCGGGCTGAAGGCGATGAAGGCGCGTGGCCGCGGATCGGCCTGCACGCCGGCATCCACGCGCTCGCCGGCGACGGCCAGAGTGGTGCGCGAGCCGAAGGAATGCCCGCAAAAGCCGAGCGCCTCGGTGCGCACGTGGCGCCAGGCGTCGTCCTCGCCGCGCACCGACGGCAGCGCGCGTCGCCGCTCGATCTCGTCGATCACGAAATGCGCGTCCTGCACGCGCACCTGCAGCTGCTCCACGCTGGCCGCTCGCTTCAGCGCACCGGGGCCGGCGAAGAGGGCGTCGGTATCGCTGCCCGGGTGCTGCACGTGAATGACGAGGAAGCCCGAGTCGCGCCAGGCTTGCCCCCACACCGTGCCGGCGGCGCGATTGCCGCCCAGGCCGTGCGAGAACACGATGACGCCCTGCGCGTCGCCGCCGCGCGGCCAGCGGATGCGCACCGGCAGCACGCGGTTGCGGCGCGAGTCGAGCCAGGTTTCGTCGATTGCATCGTCGGGCTGCGGCCCGGCGGCGTCTTCCGCTGCGGGCTTGGGTGCCGGTGCGGCTGCCGGCTTGGGAGCGGGCGCGGCGACGGCCGGACGCAGTCGAAGGGTCGCCGCGCCTGCAGCGAGCAGGGCGAGCGCGGCGCGCCGGGGGATGTCACGCATGGTGTTGGGATGCGCGAAGGCAGGAAGGCTTTTGGCAACGCTGCACAGTCGTCCTCCAATGGCTCCGGTGCCGGAGCCGTCGGAAGTTAGCACCGACAGGCGAGGCCGATGCCGTCCTGCAACCCACGCGGGCAAGGGGCCGGGAAAGCGCGCATACGAAGTTGCCTGGTAGCGGCTTCGACGCCCCTGAGCACCATGCGCGCGTGACTTTGTGCAGGGTCGTCAAGGCCTCGCTCGCTCTGGAAGTCAGTTCATGGATCACTTGCACGAGGGTTCGCAAGTCCTTCTTTTTGAACACAAATCTTCATGAGATCAACCCTAGAAACGTCTTGTAAGTGGTTGATTTCATTGGAGATTTCTTACATGTGCTGTTGACCCCCCACAACGGAGCCGATAAAGTGGGAGAAAGTGCACTTTAGTGGGTTTACGTGGCTGGATTCATGTTTCAGGGGGCTTCGGCGCTCGCTCTGGACGCGAAGGGACGGTTGACCGTCCCCGCGCGCCATCGCGACGTGCTGCGCGCCACCGCGAACGACCAGCTCACCGTGACCAAGCATCCCGACGGCTGCCTGCTCGTCTTTCCGCGTCCGGTCTGGGAAGGCTTTCGAGACAAGGTCGCCGCGCTCCCCATGTCGGCCGACGGCTGGAAGCGCATCTTCCTGGGCAGCGCCATGGACGTGGACATCGACAGCGCCTCGCGCGTGCTCGTCTCGCCTGAGCTGCGCGCCGCCGCCGGGCTGAGCAAGGACGTGATGCTGCTGGGGATGGGCACCCGCTTCGAGCTCTGGGACGCGCAGCGATACGCGGCCCACGAGGCAGCGGTCATGCAACAGGGCATGCCGGACGCCTTGCGCGACTTCTCCTTCTGACGCCATGCAAACCGCGCAAGGTCCTTGGCAGCACACCACCGTCTTGCTGCACGAGGCGGTGGACGCACTCGTGGCGTCGGCCGACGGCATCTTCCTGGACGGCACCTTCGGGCGCGGCGGCCATTCGCGGCTCATCCTTTCGCGCCTGTCCGAGCGCGGCCGGCTCATCGCCATCGACCGCGACCTCGACGCCGTGCGCCACGCGCGCGAGGGTGAAGGCCGCATCGACGACCCGCGCTTTCACATCGAGCACGCGCGCTATGCGCAGCTCGCGGACGTGCTCGACGCCCAGGGCGTCGCCTTCGTCCAGGGGGTGCTGCTGGACATCGGCGTGTCCTCGCCCCAGATCGACAACCCCGAGCGCGGCTTCAGCTTCCGCTTCGACGGCCCGCTGGACATGCGCATGGATCAAAGCCGCGGCGAGAGCGCGGCCGATTTCCTGGCCCGCGCCGACTGGCGCCAGATTGCGGAGGTGATACGCGACTATGGGGAAGAACGGTTTGCTGTATCGATTGCAAAGGCGCTTGTCGCTCGCCGCGACAGCGGGCGCGCTGTTCGCACCACAGGTGAGCTATCCGAAGTCGTGGCTCGTGCGGTCAAAACGCGCGAGCCGGGCCAGGACCCTGCTACGCGCACGTTTCAGGCTCTTCGGATATTCGTCAACGCCGAGCTTGAGGAGCTCGAGCAGGGGCTGAACGCCGCGCTGGAGCGGCTGAGCCCCGGCGGGCGTCTCGTGGTCATCAGCTTCCATTCGCTGGAAGACCGCATCGTCAAGAACTTCATCGCGCGCCACAGCAAGGAAGAGGTCGACCGTCGCGCGCCCTTCGCGCCGCCCAAGCCGACCAAGCTGCGCTCGATCGCGCGGGTGAAGCCGGGCGCGGCGGAAGTCGCGGCCAATCCGCGCGCACGCTCGGCGATCCTGCGCGTGGCCGAGCGCACGGCGGTGGGGGTGCAGTCATGACCCGCATCAACGCCGTGCTCCTCGTGATGCTGCTGGCCAGCTCGCTCTATCTCGTGCAGGTGTCCTACGAGTCGCGGCGCCTGTTCAGCGCGCTGGACCGCGCGCAGGCGCAGGAGCGCGAGCTGGAGACCGACTTCGAGCGGCTGCAGCTGGACAAGCGCTCGCAGGCCACGCCGCTGCGCGTGGAGCGTGTGGCGCGCGACAAGCTCGGCATGCGCAGCGCGAGTCCCGCGGTGACGCAGTACGTCGACGCACCGGCGCCCGCGGCTTCGGGCCCGCTCACCGCCTCGGCGCAAGGGGCTCGTCCATGAAGGACTGGCTGCTCTCGCGCTTTCGCCGCTCCGCCCGCCATGCGGCCGGCGCGGCCGCGCGCCGCGGGGCCTTGCCCGCGCGCAGCGTGCGCTACGCCACGAGCCCGCTGCTGGCCTCGAAGACGCCGCCGTGGCGCTCCAAGTTCCTCGTCGCCGCCATCGGCGCGGGCTTCCTCGTGCTCGTCGGCCGCGCGGCCTATGTGCAAGTCGTGGGCACGGACTTCTATCTGAAGCAGGGCGAGAGCCGCTACGCGCGCACCCTCGAGCTGCCCGCCAATCGCGGCCGCATCATCGACCGCTCGGGCCTCCTGCTGGCTTCCAGCATTCCCGCGCCGTCGCTCTGGGCGATCCCGAAGGACCTCGACGCCGACAAGGCCCAGCTTCGCCAGCTCGCCAAGCTCCTGTCCATGACGCCGCCCGAGCTCGAGCGCCGTCTCGGCGACAACCCCAACTTCGTGTGGCTGCGCCGCCAGGTCGACGAGAGCGTCGCCCAGCAGGTGAAGGCGCTGGGGCTCAAGGGGGTGCATCAGCTCCAGGAATACAAGCGCAAGTACCCCGAGGGCGAGGCGGCCGCGCAGGTGGTCGGCTTCACCAACGTCGAGGACCACGGCCAGGAAGGCATCGAGCTTGCCTACCAGTCGCAGCTCGCCGGGCGCGACGGCACGCGCCGCGTCATCAAGGACCGCCTCGGCCGCGTGGTGGAGGACATCGGCGAGAGCGTGCCGCCCGTGGACGGCCGCGACATCGAGCTGTCGCTGGACACGAAGGTGCAGTTCTTCGCCTACCAGCGCATCCGCGACGCGGTCAACGAGCACCATGCGAAGGCCGGCAGCGTCGTCGTGCTCGACGTGCAAAGCGGCGAGGTGCTGGCGCTTGCGAACTTTCCGAGTTTCACGCCGGGCGACCGCCGCAACCTCGACCCCGGCCAGCTTCGCAACCGCGCGCTCACCGACACCTTCGAGCCCGGCTCCACGATGAAGCCCTTCACCATCGCGCTCGCGCTGGAGACGGGCCGCGTCACCCCGTCCACCGTCATCGACACCACCGGCGGGCGCACCACCATCACCGGCTCCACCATCACCGACGCGCACCCGCACGGGCCGCTCACGGTGGAGCAGGTCATACAGAAATCGAGCAACGTCGGCACCGCGAAGATCGCGCTGCAGATGCAACCTCGCGAGATGTGGGAGATGTTCACCTCCGCCGGGCTCGGCCAGCGTCCGCAGATCGGCTTTCCCGGCGCCGTGACCGGGCGGCTGCGCCCTTACAAGAGCTGGCGACCCATCGAGCAGGCCACCATGAGCTACGGCTACGGCCTGTCCGTGTCGCTGTTCCAGATCGCGCACGCCTACACCGCGTTCGCCCGCGACGGCGAGCTCATCCCGGTGTCGCTGATGAAGCAGGACCAGCCGCTCGTGCAGGGCACGCGGATCATGTCGGAGAAGACCGCGCGCGAAGTGCGCCACATGCTGCAGCTCGCCGCCGACGTGGGCGGCACCGCACCGCAGGCGCGCACCGTCGGCTACTCGGTGGGCGGCAAGAGCGGCACCGCGCACAAGCAGGAAGGCAAGGGCTACGCGGAGAAGAAATACCGTTCCTGGTTCGTGGGCATGGCGCCCGTGGGCAAGCCGCGCATCATCGTCGCCGTGATGGTCGACGAGCCCAACGCCGGCAAGCATTTCGGCGGCGACGTGGCCGCGCCGGTGTTCAGCGATGTCGTGCAACAGACGCTGCGCACCATGGGCGTGCCGCCCGACATGGACGTGAAGCAGCTCATCGTCGCGAAGAACGTCGAGGCCGTCGAGGAAAGCTTCTGATGACTGCGCACGTCCTCACCGATCCCCACGCTGCCGTGCAGTGGCTGCGCGAGCGGGGCGCGCGCGGCCTCGTGGCGGACAGCCGCGCGATGAAGGCGGGCGACGCCTTCATCGCCTGGCCCGGCTACGCGAGCGACGGCCGCGGCTATGTCGCGCCGTCCCTGGCCGCGGGCGCCGTCGCCTGCCTCGTGGAGGCCGAGGGCGTCGAGGCCTTCGACCTTCCTCGCGACGAGCGCATCGCCGCCTATCGCGGACTCAAGGCCGCGACGGGCGCCATCGCCGATCTCTTCTTCCACAGCCCCACGCGCTCGCTCGAAGTGCTTGCGGTCACCGGCACCAACGGGAAAACCTCCAGCACCTGGTGGATCGCGCAGGCCTGCAGCCTGCTCGGGCGCCCGGGCGCGGTGGTCGGCACGCTCGGGGTGGGCCAGCCGCCGCAGGTGCAGAGCACCGGCCTCACCACGCCCGACCCGATCCGCCTGCAGGCCGCCTTCCGTGGCTTCGTCGAGAGCGGCGTCGAGGTGGCGGCCATCGAGGCCTCGTCGATCGGCATCGTCGAGCATCGCCTTGCGGGCACGCGCATCGCCGTCGCGCTCTTCACGAACTTCACGCGCGACCACCTCGACTACCACGGCAGCATGCAGGCCTACCAGCAAGCCAAGGCGGAGCTTTTCGCCTGGCCCGCCCTGCGCGCCGCGGTGCTCAACGTCGACGATCCGGTCGGCGCGCTGTTCGCCGCAGACGCGCTCGCGCGCGGCGTGGACGTGTGGACCTATGCCGTGGCGTCGCAAGGCCGGCACGCGCGGCTCATGGCGCATCGCGTGGGCTACGAGCACGGCGGTCTCGCCTTCGACGTGATCGAGGGCGAGCAGACGGTGCGCGTGCGCACCTCGCTCATCGGCGACTACAACGTCTCCAACCTGCTCGGAGTGATCGGCGGGCTGCGCGCGCTGGGCATCGCCCTCACCGACATCGCGACGGTCTGCGCACACCTGGGCGCCGTGCCCGGGCGCATGCAGCGCGTCGAGCCCGCGGGAGCCGGCCTGCCGGTGGCCGTGGTCGACTACGCGCACACGCCCGACGCCCTCGAAAAGGCCATCGCCGCCCTGCGTGCCCTGGCCGACGCGCGCGGCGGCGCGCTGCACTGCGTCTTCGGCTGCGGCGGCAATCGCGACGCGAGCAAGCGTCCTCTCATGGGCGCCATCGCCGAGCACGGCGCCGACCACGTCATCGTCACCAGCGACAACCCGCGCAACGAGGAGCCGCAGCGCATCCTCGAGGACATCGCGCAAGGCATGCGCCAGCGCGAGCGCGCGCAGTTCATCGAAGACCGCCGCGCCGCCATCGCGCAGGCCCTGCGCGAGGCCGCGCCCGCGGACGTGGTGCTCATCGCCGGCAAGGGGCACGAGGACTACCAGGAAGTCGCCGGCGTCAAGCATCCGCTGTCCGACATGGAAGAAGCCCGGCGCGCGCTCGCGCAACGCGGCGCGGGCGAAGGAGGGCCGTCATGCTGATGAACCTCGGCCTCGCCCAGCGACTGCTGCCGCGCGCCGCGCTGGTGGGCGACGCGCACACGCCCGTCGAGCGCGTGCACAGCGACACCCGCACCCTGCGCCCGGGCGATCTCTTCGTGGCCCTGAAGGGCGAGCGCTTCGACGCGCACGACTACCTGCGTCAGGCGCGCGAGGCCGGCGCCGCAGCAGCGCTCGTGAGCGCGGACCGGCGCCAGTCGCTGGACGAAGCAGGGCTGCCCGGCCTGCTCGTGGCCGACACGCGCGTCGCGCTCGGCGATCTCGCCGCGGGATGGCGCGCGCGCTTCTCGCTGCCGCTCATCGCGGTTGCGGGCAGCAACGGCAAGACGACCGTGACGCAGATGATCGCGAGCATCCTGCGCGCCTGGCAGGGCGATGCGGCGCTGTCCACCGAGGGCAACCTCAACAACGACATCGGCGTGCCGCTCACCCTGCTGCGCCTGCGCGAGAACACGCATCGCGTCGCCGTGGTGGAGCTCGGCATGAACCACCCCGGCGAGATCGCGCTGCTCGCGCGCATGGCCGCGCCGAGCGTCGCGCTCGTGAACAACGCGCAGCGCGAGCACCAGGAATTCATGGCAAGCGTGGAGGCCGTGGCGCGCGAGAACGGCGCGGTCATCGAGTCGCTCGGCGCCGACGGCACCGCCGTCTTCCCCTTCGACGACGAGCATGCGGGCACCTGGCGCACGCTGGCGGGCTCGCGCGCGGTCCTCGGCTTCGCGCTGAGCGGCAGCGCCGACCTCACGACCACCGCGCAGTGGGTGGGCGACCACTGGCGCTGCGCGATCGCCACGCCCGCGGGCACGCTCGACATCGCCCTGCGTGTGGCGGGCCTGCACAACGTGAAGAACGCGATGGCGGCCACGGCCTGCGCGCTCGCCGCGGGCTGCCCGCTGGAAGCCATCGGCCGCGGCCTGGAAGCCTTCAGCCCGGTCAAGGGCCGCTCGCAGGTGGGCGTGCTCGCGCTCGACGGACGCAGCGTCACGCTCATCGACGACAGCTACAACGCCAACCCCGATTCGGTGCGCGCGGCCATCGACGTGCTGGCCGCGCTGCCCGCGCCGCGCTGGCTCGTGCTGGGCGACATGGGCGAGGTCGGCGACCAGGGTCCGGCCTTCCACGCCGAGGTCGGCGCGCATGCGCGCGAAGCCGGCATCGAGCATCTCTGGGTCGCGGGCCAGGCCACGGGCGATACCGCTTCCGCCTACGGCAGCCACGCGCGCCGTTTCGACAACGCCGCCGCGCTCGCCGCGGCCCTCGACGAGGCGCCACAAGCGCTGTCCGTCGTGGTGAAGGGATCACGCTTCATGAAGATGGAACAGATCGTCGCCGCCCTGCGCCAGCGCGCGGGCCAGGCCGGAGGCGGCGATGCTCATTAGCCTTGCGCAGTGGCTGCAAGCCCTCTACCCCGAACAGCTGGGCTTTCTGCGCGTGTTCCAGTACCTCACGTTCCGCGCGGTGATGTCGGCCATGACGGCGCTGCTGATCGGGCTGGCGTTCGGGCCGTGGGTGATTCGCCGGCTCGCCGAGCTGAAGATCGGCCAGCCGATCCGCGAGTACGGCGTGCAGCAGCACCTGGCCAAGCGCGGCACGCCCACCATGGGTGGCGTGCTGGTGCTCATCGCCATCGCCGCGGCCACGCTGCTGTGGTTCGACTGGTCGAACCGCTTCGTGTGGATCGTGATGATCGTGACCTTCGGCTTCGGCGCCATCGGCTGGGTCGATGACTGGCGCAAGGTCGTGCACAAGAACCCCGAGGGCATGCCCTCGCGCGAGAAGTATTTCTGGCAGTCGGTGATCGGCCTCGTCGCCGCGTTCTATCTCGCCTTCAGCGTCTCCGAGACCTCGAACCTGCGCGTGCTCGAGCTCTTCATGCGCTGGGTGCAAAGCGGCTTCTCGAACGACCTGCCGCCCAAGGCCGACCTGCTCGTGCCCTTCTTCAAGAGCGTGACCTATCCGCTGGGCGTCTTCGGCTTCCTCATCCTCACCTACATCGTGATCGTGGGGTCGAGCAATGCGGTGAACCTCACCGACGGCCTGGACGGGCTGGCGATCATGCCGGTGGTCATGGTCGGCTCGGCGCTGGGCATCTTCGCCTACGTCACCGGCAACGCGGTGTATGCGAACTACCTGTTCCTGCCGCACATCCCCGGCGCAGGCGAGCTGATGATCTTCTGCGCCGCGATGGCGGGCGCGGGCCTCGCCTTCCTCTGGTTCAACGCGCACCCGGCGCAGGTCTTCATGGGCGACGTCGGCGCGCTCGCGCTCGGCGGGGCGCTCGGCACCATCGCCGTCATCGTCCGGCAGGAGATCGTGCTGGCCATCATGGGCGGCATCTTCGTGGTCGAGGCGTTGTCCGTGATGGCGCAGGTCGCCTACTTCAAATACACCAAGCGACGCTATGGCGAGGGGCGCCGCATCCTCCTCATGGCCCCTTTGCACCACCACTACGAAAAGGTGGGCTGGAAGGAAACGCAGGTCGTGATCCGCTTCTGGATCATCACGATGCTGCTGTGTCTCGTGGGGCTGTCCACCCTGAAGTTGCGATGAATCACCTCAAGGACACCCCCATCCTCGTGCTGGGCCTCGGCGACTCGGGCCTGGCGATGGCGCGCTGGTGCGCCCGCCATGGCGCTCAGGTGCGCGTGGCCGACTCGCGCGAGGACCCGCCGCAGGCGCAGGCCCTGCGCGACCAGGTCGGCAGCGCCACGCTGCACCACGGCTTCGACCCGTCGCTGCTCGACGGCGTGTCGCTCCTGCTCAAGAGCCCGGGCCTCTCGCCGCGCGACCCCGCGCTCGCGCCGCTGCTCGCGCGCGCGAGCGAGCTGTGCCTGAGCGTGCAGGGCGAGCTCGATCTCTTCGCGCGCGCGCTCGCGGACCTGCGCGCCGAGCGCGGCTACGCGCCCAAGGTGCTCGCCGTCACCGGCACGAACGGCAAGACGACCACGACGCTCATGTGCGGCCAGCTCGTCGCGCGCACCGGCGCGCGCGTGGCCGTGGCCGGCAACGTCGGCCCGACCATGCTCGACACGCTGGCCGCAGCGCTCGACCTCGAGCCCTCGCCCGAGCAGGCCGCCAGCGTCGCGGCGGCAAGCGACGGCACCGTGCCCGCGGCCGACAACGAGGACGCAATCGCTCTCGAGGGCGCCGCCGAAGGCGCGGCGGCCCTGGCCGATCTGCGCGTGGAGCCCGGCGAGGAAGAGGAAGCCGGCATCGCTGCGCAGCAGCCCGAGGCGAATGCGCCCGAGGCCGCCGCGCTCGCGGCCGTGAGCGCCGAGGCCCTCGAGGACCTCGCCACGCTCGACGCGGTCGATGCGGCGCTCGCCACCGCCGCGGCGGCGAACGCGCGCGTCTCGCCGCCCGACGAGGACGAGGCCGCGCTGCAGCTCGCGCCGCCGCCGCCCGCCGCACCGGTGTTCGAGCATCTGCCGCAGGTGTGGGTGCTGGAGCTTTCCAGCTTCCAGCTCGACGGCGTGCGCGGCTTCGAGCCGAGCGCCGCGGCCGTTCTCAACGTCACGCAGGACCATCTCGACTGGCACGGCGACATGAAATCCTATGCCGCCGCGAAGGCGCGCATCTTCGGCGAGCAGGCGGTGCTCGTCGTCAATCGCGACGATCCGCTCGTCGAGACGCTCGTGCCCGCACCCGTGCCGGGCAAGGGCCGCTTCGCCAAGCCCGTGCCGCGCAAGGTCGTGCGCTTCGGGCTCGACGCGCCGCACCACCACGGCGACTTCGGCCTCGTGAACGAGAACGGCATGGCCTGGCTCGTGCGCGCGATGGAGGCCGATGAAACCGTCAAGCGCCGCAAGGGCGAGGTCGAGGAAGAGCTGCACATCCAGCGCCTCATGCCGGCCGATGCGCTGCGCGTGCGCGGTCGCCACAACGCCGCCAATGCGCTGGCCGCGCTCGCGCTGGCCACGGCCGTGGGCATGCCGCTCGCGCCCATGCTGCACGGCCTGCGCGAGTACGCGGGCGAGCCGCATCGCGTGGCCTTTCTCGCCAGCGTCGCGGGCGTGGAGTTCTTCGACGACAGCAAGGGCACCAACGTGGGCGCCACCGTCGCGGCCCTCAAGGGCCTGGGCGCCGATCGCGAGCCCGCGAAGCTCGCCGTCATCCTGGGCGGCGACGGCAAGGGACAGGACTTCTCGCCGCTGCTGGAGCCGGTGCAGCGCCATGCGCGCGCGGTTGCCACCATCGGGCGTGATGCCGAGGCGATCGAGGCCGCGCTTGCGCAGTCCGGCGTGCCCATCCAGCGCCACGACAGCCTCGATGCGGCCACGCGCTGGTGCTTCGAGCGCGCGCATGCGGGCGACGCGGTGCTGCTGAGCCCCGCATGCGCGAGCCTGGACATGTTCCGCAACTACGTGCATCGCGCGGAAGTCTTCGCCGACACGGTGCGTGCCCTGGCGATCGAGAGGGGTGAGACCGCATGACCGGCCTCGCCCGCATCGCCTTCCTGCCGTCGCTGCGCGAGCGCTGGTCCGCCTGGCGCGAGCGCATCTCGGCCGCCAAGGGCGGCGCGGGCGTGCCGGTGCGCGACTGGGTCAGCGTCTCCTCGGGCCAGCCGGCGCGGCTGCTGGGCTTCGACCAGTCGCTCGTGTGGGTGGCGGTGCTGCTGCTCGCGCTCGGCACGGTGATGGTCTATTCGGCCAGCGTCGCGCTGCCCGACAGCCCGCGCTTCGCGCGCTACAGCGGCACGCACTTCCTCACGCGCCACCTGCTGTCGATCGCGCTCGGCTTCGTCGCCGCGATCGTCACCGTGCAGATCCCGACCAAGGTCTGGGAGAAGGTTGCGCCGTGGCTCTTCGTCGCAGCGCTCGTGCTGCTCGTGCTCGTGCTCATTCCGCACGTGGGCAAGGGCGTGAACGGCGCGCGCCGCTGGATCCCGCTGGGGGTCATCAACTTCCAGCCGAGCGAGCTCGCCAAGCTCGCCATCGCGCTCTATGCCGCGAACTACATGGTTCGCAAGATGGACATCAAGGAGAACTTCGTGCGCGCCGTGGCCCCGATGGCCGTGGCCGTCGCGGTGGTGGGCCTTCTCCTGCTGGCCGAGCCCGACATGGGCGCCTTCATGGTCATCGCCGCCATCGCGATGGGCATCCTCTTCCTCGGCGGCGTGAACGGGCGCATGTTCCTGCTCATCACCGCGGTGCTCGTGGGCGCCTTCGTGCTGATGATCACCTTCAGCGAGTGGCGCCGCGAACGCATCTTTGCCTACCTCAACCCCTGGGACGAGAAGTACACCCTGGGCAAGGCCTACCAGCTCTCGCATTCGCTGATCGCGTTCGGGCGAGGCGAGATCCTCGGCCAGGGCCTGGGCTCCAGCGTCGAGAAGCTGCACTACCTGCCCGAGGCGCACACCGACTTCCTGCTTGCCGTGATCGGCGAGGAACTCGGCTTCGTGGGCGTGGCGGCGGTGATCGTCGCGTTCTTCTGGATCGCGCGCCGCATCTTCCACATCGGCCGCCAGGCCATCGCGCTGGACCGCGTGTTCTCCGGCCTGCTCGCGCAGGGCGTGGGCATCTGGATGGGCGGACAGGCCTTCATCAACATGGGCGTGAACCTGGGCGTGCTGCCCACCAAGGGCCTGACGCTGCCGCTCATGAGCTATGGCGGCTCGGCCATCCTCTTGAACTGCGTGGCGCTGGCCATCGTGCTGCGTGTGGACATCGAGAACCGCCAGCTGATGCGGGGAGGCCGGGCATGACGCGGCATCTCGTGATCATGGCGGCCGGCACTGGGGGGCACATCATTCCGGGCCTTGCCGTGGCGCAGGAAATGCGTTCGCGCGGCTGGGAGGTGAGCTGGATCGGCACGACCACCGGCATGGAGAACCGCCTCGTGCCGGCCAGCGGCATTCCGATGGACGCAGTGGCCTTCACCGGCGTGCGCGGCAAGGGCCTCATGCACACGCTCGGCGGCATGGTGCGCATGTTCGGCGCGTTCTGGTCCTGCCAGCGCATCCTGCGCGAGCGCGAGGCCGACGCGGTGCTCGGCATGGGCGGCTATGTGTGCTTTCCCGGCGGCGTGATGAGCGCGCTTCTGGGCAAGCCGCTCATGCTCGTGAATGCCGACGCCGGCATGCTGATGAGCAACCGCGCGCTGCTGCCCTTCGCGCGCCGCATCGCCTTCGGCTTCGACGGCGCAGCCGCCACCGTCACGCGCAAGGCCGTGGTCACCGGCAACCCGGTGCGCGCCGAGATCGAATCGCTCGCCCCGCCGCAGCAGCGCTACGGCGAGCGCGCGGGGCCGCTGCGCGTGCTCGTGGTGGGCGGCAGCCTCGGTGCGCGCGTGCTCAACGAGACGCTGCCCGCCGCGCTCGCGCTGATGCCGCAGTCGCAGCGCCCCGTCCTCGTGCACCAGACGGGCCAGCTCAATCGCGACAGCGTGAAGGCCGCCTACACGGCGCAGGGCATCGACCCCGAGCCGCAGAGCAATGGCGGCGCGCTGGAGGTCGTCCCCTTCATCGACGACATGCCGCGGCGTCTCGCGCAGTGCGACGTGATCGTCTGCCGCGCGGGCGCGGTGACCGTGAGCGAGCTGTGCGCGGGGGGCGTCGCGAGCGTGCTCGTGCCGCTGATCGTGAGCACCACCTCGCACCAGCGCGACAACGCGCAATACATGGCGCAGTACGGCGCCGCCGTCCACCTGCCGCAAGCCGAGCTGACGCCGCAGCGCCTGGCCGACACGCTGCTGGCCATGGACCGCGGCACGCTGCGCGAGATGGCCGAGCGCGCCCACAAGCTGGCCCGCCCGCGCGCCGCCGCGCGCGTGGCCGACGAGCTCGAGCGCCTCGCGGCCAACCGTGACGCGAGGGTTTCCACATGAAGCACGCCGTCAAGCACATCCATTTCGTCGGCATCGGCGGGGCGGGCATGTCGGGCATCGCCGAAGTGCTGCTCACGCTGGGCTACACCATCTCCGGCTCCGACCAGAGCGACAGCGCCACGCTGCGCCGGCTCGCCAAGCTGGGCGCCCGCGTGGCGGTGGGCCACGACGCCGCGAACATCGCGGGCGCCGACGCCATCGTCACCTCCACGGCGGTGAAGGGCGACAACCCCGAAGTCATCGCCGCACGCACCACGCGCGTGCCGGTCGTGCCGCGCGCGGTGATGCTGGCCGAGCTCATGCGGCTCAAGCAGGGCATCGCCATCGCGGGCACGCACGGCAAGACCACCACCACCTCGCTCGTGGCGAGCGTGCTCGCCGAGGCCGGGCTGGACCCGACCTTCGTCATCGGCGGGCGGCTCAACAGCGCCGGCGCGCACTCCAGGCTCGGCTCGGGCGAGTACATCGTGGTCGAGGCGGACGAGTCCGACGCCTCCTTCCTCAACCTGCTGCCGGTGATCTCGGTCGTCACCAACATCGACGCCGACCACATGGACACCTACGGCCACGACCTCGGCCGCCTGAAGCACGCCTTCCTCGAATTCCTGCACCGCATGCCGTTCTACGGCGCGGCCATCGTGTGCGGCGACGACCCGGGCGTGCGCTCGGTCGTGCCCATGATCTCGCGCCCCGTCGTGAACTACGGCTTCTCGGAAGGCGCGCAGGTGCGCGCGGTGGACGTGCAGGCGCTGCCCGGCGGGCAGATGCGCTTCGTCGCGCAGCGGCGCAACGGCGTCGTCATGCCCGACCTGCACATCACGCTCAACCTGCCCGGGCAGCACAACGTGCTCAATGCGCTTGCGGCCATCGCGGTGGCGGCCGAGCTGGAACTGCCCGACCCGCCCGTGGTGCGCGCGCTGGCCGCCTTCAGCGGCGTGGGGCGGCGCTTCCAGCGCTACGGCGAGCAGCCGGTGCCGGTCTCGCAGGGCGGCGGGCACTTCACGCTCGTCGACGACTACGGCCATCACCCGGTGGAGATGGCCGCCGTGATTGCCGCCGCGCGCGGCGCGTTCCCCGATGCGCGCCTCGTGCTCGCCTTCCAGCCGCACCGCTACACGCGCACGCGTGACTGCTTCGAGGACTTCGTGAAGGTCATGGGCAGCGCCGATGCGGTGCTGCTGGCCGAGGTCTATGCCGCCGGCGAGGCGCCGATCGTGGCGGCCGACGGCCGCGCACTCGCTCGCGCACTGCGCGTGGCGGGCAAGCTCGAACCCGTCTTCGTCGACGACATCGCCGCCATGCCGCAGGCCGTCGTCGACAACGTGCGCGACGGCGACGTCGTCATCACGATGGGCGCCGGCTCGATCGGCGCCGTGGCCGCCCAGGTGGCCGATCTCCTCAAGCCCGCCGACTCAGCAGTAAAGGAATCCGGCAAATGAATGCACCCATCGACGTGAAGGCGCTGGGCAAGGTGGCCGTGCTCATGGGGGGCAGCTCGGCCGAGCGCCAGATCTCGCTCATGTCGGGCACGGGCGTGCTGCAGGCGCTGCAGTCGCAGGGCGTGGACGCGCACGCCTTCGATCCGTCCGAGCGGCCGCTCGACGACCTCAAGCGCGAGGGCTTCCAGCGCTGCTTCATCGCACTGCACGGGCGCCACGGCGAGGACGGCACGGTGCAGGGCGCGCTCGAGCTCTTGGGCATTCCCTACACCGGCTCTGGCGTGATGGCCTGCGCCATCGCGATGGACAAGGTGATGACCAAGCGCGTGTGGCTGGCCGAGGGCCTGCCCACGCCGCGCTATGTGCGCCTGGGCCCCGAGGAGCGCAGCCTCGAGCGCGTGCGCGGCGTGCCCGACGAGCTCGGCCTGCCGCTGATCGTGAAGCCGCCGCGCGAGGGCTCGTCGATCGGCGTGACCAAGGTCGAGGGCTATTCGCAGATGCAGGAGGCGGTCGCGCTGTCCTCGAAGTACGACCCCGACGTGCTGTGCGAGGAATTCATCGAGGGCGACGAGGTCACCTGCCCGGTGCTGGGCGAGGGCGGGAACGCGCGCGCGCTGCCGGTGATCCGCATCGTGCCGCCCGAGGCGGGCTACGACTACCAGAACAAGTACTTCACCGACGACGTGCGCTACCTGGTGCCCAGTGGCCTGCCGCCCGAGGAGGAGCAGGAGATCCAGCGCATCGTCGTCGAGGCCTACCGCACCCTGGGCTGCCGCGGCTGGGGGCGCGCCGATCTCATGATCCGCGCGCGCGACCGCAAGCCCTTCCTGCTGGAGATGAACACCTCGCCGGGCATGACCGGGCACTCGCTCGTGCCCATGTCGGCGCGCGCGGTGGGCATCAGCTATGAGCAGCTCTGCGTGCTGCTGATCTCGCAAGCCGCGCTCGACGCCTGAGCCCCAAGCGCATTCAAAGCACCATGCCGACCCCCGACACCGCCCTCGACATCCGGCTGATGAACGCAGCCGCCCGCGCGCTCTTCGCGCTGGCGATGCTCGCCTTCGCCGGCCTGGCGCTGGTGTGGGTGACGCGCGCGCCGATGTTCCAGATCCGCGCCATCCGCGTGGAAGGCGACGTGGGGCGCAACAACGCCAGCACCATCCGCGCGAACGCGGCCACGCGGCTGGCGGGCAACTTCTTCAGCATCGACCTCACGCGCGCGCAGGCCGCCTTCGAGTCGGTGCCCTGGGTGCGGCGCGCGGTGGTGCGCCGCGTGTGGCCCGATCGGCTCGCGGTCACGCTGGAGGAGCACCGAGCGGCGGCCTGGTGGCACACGGAGGAGGGCGACGACAAGCTCGTCAATCGCCAGGGCGAGGTCTTCGAGGCGAATCCGGGCGATGTCGAGGACGACGGACTGCCCACGCTCAGCGGCCCCGACGGCAGCTCGCCGGCCATGCTCGACCTGTATCGCCGGCTCAAGCCGGTGCTCGCGCCTCTGGGCGCGCAGATCGACACGCTCACGCTCAGCGCGCGCGGCTCGTGGACGGCCGAGCTCGACAACGGCGCGGTGATCGAGATCGGCCGCGGCACGCCGCAGGAACTGCTCGCGCGCTGCGACGCCTTCGTCTCGACGCTGACCCAGGTCACCTCGCGCTACCAGCGCCCGCTCGAATACGCCGACCTGCGGCACCGCGACGGCTATGCGCTGCGCCTGCGCGGCGTCGGCACGGTGCAGCCGGCGCAGAAGAAAACCAACTGAGGGCTTCAATGGCCAAGGAATACAAGGATCTCGTCGTCGGACTGGACATCGGCACCGCCAAGGTGATGGCGGTGGTGGCCGAAGTCCTGCCCGGCGGCGAGCTGCGCATCGCGGGCCTGGGGGTGGCCTCGTCGCACGGCCTCAAGCGCGGCGTGGTGGTGAACATCGACGCCACGGTGCAGGCCATCCAGCAGGCCCTGAAAGAGGCCGAGATGATGGCCGACTGCAAGATCACCCGCGTCTACACCGGCATCACCGGCAGCCACATCCGCGGGCAGAACAGCACCGGCATGGTGATCGTGCGCGACAAGGAAGTGACGCCGGTGGACGTGGCGCGCGTGGTCGAGACGGCCAAGGCCATCAACATCCCCAACGACCAGCGGCTGCTGCTGGTCGAGCCCCAGGAATTCATCATCGACGGACACGAGGTGAAGGAGCCCATCGGCATGAGCGGCGGGCGCCTGGAGGTGAAGGTGCACATCGTGACCGGTGCGCAGAGCGCGGCCGAGAACATCGTGAAGTGCGTGCGCCGCTGCGGGCTCGAAGTCGACCAGCTCGTGCTCAACCCGAGCGCCTCCAGCCACTCGGTGCTCACCGAGGACGAGAAGGACCTGGGCGTGGCGCTCGTGGACATCGGCGCGGGCACCACCGACGTGGCCATCTTCACCGACGGCTCCATCCGCCATACCGCGGTCATCCCGATCGCGGGCGACCTCATCACGAGCGACATCGCGATGGCGCTGCGCACGCCGACCAAGGACGCCGAGGAGATCAAGGTCGACTTCGGCGTGGCCAAGCAGCTGCTCGCCGACCCGGCGGAGCAAGTCGAGGTGCCGGGGCTGGGCGACCGCGCGCCGCGCATGCTCAGCCGCCAGGCGCTGGCCGGCGTGATCGAGCCGCGCGTGGAGGAGATCTTCTCGCTCGTGCACCAGGTGATCCGCGAGAGCGGCTACGAGGAGCTGCTGTCCAGCGGCATCGTGCTCACCGGCGGCTCGGCGGTGATGCCCGGCATGGTCGAGCTGGGCGAGGACATCTTCCTGAAGCCGGTGCGCAAGGGACTGCCCACGTATTCCGGCGCTCTGTACGACATGGTGGCGAATCCGCGTTCCGCCACGGTGATGGGTTTGCTCGAAGAAGCAAGGCTCGCGCGCACGCGCGGCATGAAAGTGGCGCAGCAGGCGGGGTCGGTTCAGACCCTGTTCGGCCGCGTCCGAGACTGGTTCATTGGGAATTTCTAAGACGGCAACTGCTTGACGACGACGAAGGAGCAACAAATGACTATCGAGATGATCGAGGACTTCGAACTCGGCACCAAGATCAAGGTGATCGGTGTCGGGGGAGGCGGCGGCAACGCCGTCGAACACATGATCGCCCAGGGTGTTCAAGGCGTGGAGTTCATCTGCGCCAACACGGACGCACAGGCGCTGCATCGCTCGGCGGCCGACCAGCTCATCCAGCTGGGCACCACCGGGCTCGGCGCGGGCTCCAAGCCCGAGGCCGGACGTGCGGCAGCCGAGGAAGCCATCGATCGCATCCGCGAATCGATCAGCGGCGCCAACATGATCTTCCTGACCGCCGGCATGGGCGGCGGCACCGGCACGGGTGCTGCGCCCGTGATCGCCCGCGTGGCCAAGGAGATGGGCATCCTGACCGTGGGCGTGGTGACCAAGCCCTTCGAGTTCGAGGGCGCGCGCCGCATGAAGCAGGCCGACGCGGGCCTGGCCGAGCTGGAGGCCAACGTCGACTCGCTGATCGTGGTGCTCAACGAGAAGCTGCTCGAGGTGCTGGGCGATGACGTGACGCAGGACGAGGCCTTCGCGCATGCCAACGATGTGCTGAAGAACGCCGTGGGCGGCATCAGCGACATCATTCACATCCCCGGCCACGTCAACGTGGACTTCGAGGACGTGAAGACGGTGATGGGCGAGCCCGGCAAGGCCATGATGGGCACGGCGGTCGCCGGCGGCCCGGACCGCGCGAACAAGGCCGCCGAAGCCGCGGTCGCCTGCCCGCTGCTCGAAGGTGTGGATCTCTCCGGCGCGCGCGGCGTGCTGGTGCTCATCGCCGCGGCCAAGGGCAGCTTCAAGCTCAGCGAGAGCCGCAACGCGATGAACACCATCCGCCGCTACGCCGCGGAAGATGCGCACGTCATCTATGGCACCGCCTACGACGAAAGCCTGGGCGACCATCTGCGCGTCACGGTCATCGCCACCGGCCTGTCGCCCGCCAAGCGCGCCTCGCAGGCACCGATGACCGTCGTGCACAACACCGCCATGCAGCGCACCGGCACGGACAACATCCCGGTGCTGACCCAGCCGGTGCACGCAGGCGCCACCGTCACGCATGCGCCGCAGCAGCACGACTACTCGGGCCTTGCGGTGCCGAGCGTGTGGCGCAGTGGCCGCACGCAAGCGGCGGCGAAGGTGGATGCGCTCGCGAGCAACGGAATGGATGAGATCGAGATCCCCGCATTCCTCAGGAAGCAAGCCGATTGAATGACAGCCCCCGGCCCATGCGGCACAGCCGCATAGGCCACCCCCCGCGGGGGTGCGGGCCTTGCCTTTGGGCGGCCCGGCGGAACGCCCGCGGGCGCGGTGTTGCGCCAGCAAGGCTTCGCCGCAGGAGCGTCTCGCGAGAGCGCCTTCGCTGATAGGCGAGGGTGGGTCTTGCCCCCTGCCCCGCTTTGCGGGAAAGGGTCGGGGTGAGGGGAGCCCCGAGTTGTTGACTGTTCTTTCGTCGTTATCGTCGTCATAGCGCGGCACCCGGGAGGCCGGGGCCGCGCGTTTCTACAATCGCGGTCATGCTTGCCCAGAGAACCATCAAGTCGCTCACCCGCGCTGTCGGCGTGGGGTTGCACAGCGGCCAGAAGGTGGAGTTGACGCTGCGGCCTGCGCCGCCGGACGCGGGCATCGCCTTTCGTCGCATCGACCTGCCCCATCCCGTCGAGATCCCGGTGTCCGCCGCGTCGGTGTGCGACACGCGCCTGGCCTCGACGCTTTCCGCCGGCGGCAAGCCGGACGCACCCAAGGTCAATACCGTCGAGCACCTGATGTCCGCCTGCGCGGGCCTGGGTATCGACAACCTCGTCATCGACATCACCGCCGAGGAAGTCCCCATCCTCGACGGCTCCGCCGCCTCGTTCGTCTACCTGCTGCAAAGCGCGGGGATCGAACTGCAGAGCGTGCCCAAGCGCTTCATCCGCGTGCTCAAGCCCGTGGAGGTGCGCGACGGCGAGGGCCCCAAGCTGCGCTGGGCGCGGCTCACGCCCTACCACGGCTACAAGCTCAGCTTCGAGATCGACTTCGACCACCCCGCCGTCGACCAGACCGGCCAGCGCGTGGAGTTCGACTTCGGAGAAGGTCAGTACAAGCGCGACATCGCGCGCGCCCGCACCTTCGGCTTCACCAAGGACGTGGACATGATGCGTTCACGCGGCCTGAGCCTCGGCGGGAGCATGGACAACGCCATCGTCATCGCCGACCAGCGCGTGCTCAACGCCGAAGGCCTGCGCTACGACGACGAGTTCGTGAAGCACAAGATCCTCGATGCCATCGGCGACCTCTACATCGCCGGTCACCCGCTGCTGGCCGCCTACAGCGGCTTCAAGTCGGGCCACGAGATGAACAATCGCCTGCTTCGCGCCTTGCTCGCCGACCCTTCCTCGCACGAGCTCGTCAGCTTCGAGGAAGAAAGCCAGGCGCCGCGCGGCTTCGCCGAGCTGGCCCCGGCCTGGTGATGCGCGTCCATGCTCGTCTTTCGCTGGATCGTGACCCTGCTTCTGGTGGCAGGCGCGCTGTGCTTCGCGATGTACGTGGGAACCGGCCAGGTGCTGTGGCGCCGGCGCGGTCTGCTGATCGTGAAATGGACGGTGTTCGCGGGCCTCGGCTTCTTCGCCGTGCTGCTCCTCGAACGCCTGGCTCTCATGGTTTGAACTCGTGAACCTTCATCGGGACGGGAACGCATGACAGTCTTCTGGTGGATCGTCCTCGTGCTCGCCTTGCTCACGCTCGTGCCGGCCGCGGTGTGCTTCTCGCTCTACCTGATGAACGGCGAAGACCGCTTCATGGAGGGTGCGCGCGGCTTCTTCCGCTGGTTCATCGTGGTGGCGCTCGGATCGTTCAACTTCACGATCTTCAAGCACATCATCCTGACGCTGCGCAGCTTCTAGGCGCAGCACAAAGCTAGTACGCGCGTCCCTTGCGGTATTGCGCGTGCGCGCGGCGCGCGAGGGGCGCCACTTTCGCCAGCGCTGCCAGCGACGCGCCCGCGTGGGCGTGGCACACCGCGAGGCCGAGTGCGTCCGCCGCGTCGCGGCCCGGCTCGCCCGGCAGGCTCAGCAGCCGCGCAACCATCGCCTGCACCTGCTCCTTGCGAGCCTGCCCGTGCCCGACGACCGCCTTCTTCATCTGCAGCGCGGTGTATTCCGACACGCTGAGCCCGCAGGACACGAGCGCCGCCAGCGCCGCGCCGCGCGCCTGCCCCAGCAGCAGCGTGGACTGCGGGTTCACGTTCACGAAGACGATCTCGACCGACGCGCTCGCAGGCTCGTAGCGGCGCACCACCTCGCACACGCCCTCGAAGATCAGCTTGAGCCGACCCGGCAGGTCGCCGTTGGCGAGCGAATCGGTGCGAATGGTGCCGCTGGCGACGTAGTGGACGCGGGGGCCTTCGGCCTCCACCACGCCGAAGCCGGTGGTGCGAAGACCCGGGTCGATGCCAAGGATGCGCATGAGAGAAGGGGAGCGATTCAGACGCTCAGTTTGAAGTACCAGCGCACCGAATGAAAGAACACCGGCGCCGCAAAGCACAGCGGTGCGACGCGATCGAGCAATCCGACCGCTCCCGTGACCGAGGCGCGATTGCCCCAGTAGCGCACGCCGGCATCGCGCTTGAGCGCCTTCATCACGAACTCACCGAACATGCCGCAGCCGCTTGCAAGCGCGGCCATGACGAGCGCCTGCCCCGGGCGGAAGGGCGTGATCCAGTACAGGAGCGCGCCCACGAGGCCGGAGCTCACGACGCCCGCCCACCAGGTTTGCCATGCGAACGAGCGGCTGATGTGGCGTGCGAGCGGGCGGCGGCGCAGCCGGCGGCTCGCCGCTTCCTGCACGAACTGGCCCACCGCGACGACGGCCACGAGGAAGAACACGAGGAAGGCGCCGCGGCCTTCGTAGCCGGGAAAGCCCAGCAGCAGCAGCGCCGGCGTGTGGCTGAGCCCGTAGACGCAGACCATGATTCCCCACTGGATCTTGGCGTTGCGTTCGAGGAAGCGCTGCGGATCGCCGGCCAGCGCGCTCACCACCGGAATCGCGATGAACACGTAGACCGGAATCAGCACGCTGAAGAAGTCGAAGTGACGCGTGCCCACGAGGGCGAACTGCAGCGGCAGCACGACGAAGAACGCGAGCAGCAGGCTGCTGTGATCGCTGCGGCCCGTGTGCATCAGGGTGATGTATTCGCGCAGCGCCAAAAAGGAGAACACGCCGAAGAGCAGCGTGGCGCCCAGCGGCCCGCTGATCCACGCCAGCCAGAAGAGGGCGGCGCTGATCCACACCGCGCGAAGGTCGCGCTGGAAGCGGTCGCGGCGCTCGACGTGCTCGTCCGCGCCGGGGCGCAATGCGACGAAGGCGCTGACGGCCGTGGCCGCGAACAGCACGCCGAACAGGAGCACGAACAGCAGGCTGATCTGCTGGCCGACGGTGAGATCGCGCAGGGAGCTCACACCGCAACCGCCTTCAATGCGACGACCGCGTCGCGAGCGCGTTCGAGGAACTCGCGCTTGTCCTCATCGGGCCCGGGCGGTGCGAGCGGTGCGCCGAAGGTGACCGAGCACAGCACGGGCACCGGCACGACCTCGCCCTTGGGCATCACGCGCTGCACGTTGTCGATCCACGCGGGGACGAGCGAGACGCCGGGGAACTGCTGGGCCAGGTGATAGAGCCCGCTCTTGAAGGGCATGGGGTCGCCCTTGTTGCCCCGCGTGCCCTCGGGAAAGATGACCAGCGAGTCGCCCGCATGCAGCGCCGCCGCGAGCGGCTCCAGCGGGTCCTGGTCGTCGGTGCGCTGGCGCGCGACGTACACGGCGTTGAAGATCTCGCGCGTGATCCAGTGCTTGAGCCCAGAGGACTGCCAGTAGTCCTGCGCGGCGATCGGGCGCGTGTGCGCACGCAGATCGCGCGGCAGCGCCGCCCAGATCAGCACCCAGTCGAGGTGGCTCTGGTGGTTGGCGAAGTAGATGCGCTGCTCCGCCTTCGGCGGGCAGCCATACCAGTGACCCTGCGCCCCGGTGATGAGGCGTGCGGTGAATGCGAGCGCGTAACCGGCGATCTCGGCGAGCAGCATCAGTGGCGGAAGTGGCGGGTGCCGGTGAGCACCATCGCGATGTCGCGCTCATCGGCCGCGGCAATCACCTCGTCGTCGCGCATGCTGCCCCCGGGGTGGATGACGCAGGTCGCCCCGGCGTCGCACACCACGTCCAGCCCGTCGCGGAAGGGGAAGAAGGCGTCGCTTGCGACGGCCGAGCCCGCGAGGCTCAGCCCGGCATTGGCGGCCTTGATGGAGGCGATGCGGGCGGAATCGATGCGGCTCATCTGTCCCGCGCCCACGCCCAGCGTCATCCCGTCGGCGCAGAAGACGATGGCGTTGCTCTTCACGAACTTCGCGACCTTCCAGGCGAACAGCAGGTCCTGCAGCTGCTGCGGCGTGGGCTGGCGCTTCGTGACCACGCGCAGGTCGAGCGCGCCGACATTGCGCGAGTCGGCGCTTTGCACGAGCACCCCGCCGCCCACGCGCTTGAGGTCGTAGGGGTTCGCGTCGTGTGCCATCGGCAGCTCGAGCACGCGCACGTTCTGCTTGGCCTTGAAGAGGGCGAGCGCCTCGTCGGTGTAGCCCGGTGCGATCAGCACTTCGACGAACTGCTTGGACACCTGCTCGGCCGCCGCGCGATCGACGCGGCGGTTGAAGGCGATGATCCCGCCGAAGGCCGAGGTCGAGTCGGTCTTGAAGGCCTTCTCGTAGGCCTGCGCGGGCGTCTCGCCCAGCGCGACGCCGCAGGGGTTGGCGTGCTTGACGATGACGCAGGCGGGTGCCTCGAAGGTCTTGACGCACTCCCAGGCCGCGTCGGCGTCGGCGATGTTGTTGTAGGAGAGCTCCTTGCCCTGGAGCTGGCGATAGTGGGCAAGCGAGCCCGCCACCGCCTGCGCGTCGCGATAGAACGCTGCGGACTGGTGCGGGTTCTCGCCATAGCGCAGGTCCTGCGCCTTGTGGAGCTGCAGGTTGAACACCGCGGGGTAGGTGCTGCGCTCCGGCACCGCGGCGGTGTGCGCGAAGGCGTCGTCGTCGAGCGCGCTCAGGTAGTTCGCGATCATTCCGTCGTATGCGGCGGTGTGCGCGTAGACCTTCTTCGCGAGCATGAACTTCGTGGCGCGCTCGATGCCACCGGCGCGCAGCTCGGCCAGCGCGCGCGGGTAATCGGCCGGGTCGATGAGGACGGCGACGTCCTGCCAGTTCTTGGCCGCAGCCCGCAGCATCGCGGGCCCGCCGATGTCGATGTTCTCGATGGCGTGCTCGAGCGTGCAGTCGGCGCGTGCGGTCGCCTGTGCGAAGGGGTAGAGGTTCACCACGAGGATGTCGATGGTGCCGATGCCGTGCTGCTCGAGCGCGGCCATGTGCGCGGGGACGTCGCGGCGCGCGAGCAGGCCGCCGTGGATGCGCGGGTGCAGCGTCTTCACGCGGCCGTCGAGCATCTCGGGAAAGCCGGTGACCTCGGAGACCTCGGTGACGGGCAGGCCGGCCTCGGCCAGCAGCCGCGCGGTGCCGCCGGTGGACAGCAGCTTCACGCCCTGCGCGTGCAGGGCCTGGGCCAGCTCGAGGACGCCGGTCTTGTCGGAAACGGAAAGGAGGGCTTGCATGGGACGGCTCACGGCAGGACTCACTTGATCAGCTTGTGTTCGAGAAGCTTGCGGCGCAGCGTGTTGCGGTTGATGCCCAACCACTCTGCGGCGCGCGACTGATTGCCCTGCGCGTGCTCCATCACGACGTCGAGCATGGGGCGCTCCACCACCTGCATCACCATGTCGAAGATCGCGTGCGGCTGCGCGCCGTGAAGGTCCTTGAAATAGGCCTCCAGGCTCTCACGGATGCAGGTGTCGATGTGTTTTTTACTCATGCAGCTTCTTCTTGTTCGTCAAGTTCGGTGTCGTTGGCGGCGCGCTGCGGCAGGCGATCGAAGTCCAGCGCCAGCGCGTCGAAGTAATCGGTGAGCGAGCGCAGCTGCAGGGTGCAGCTGTCCAGGGTGTTCATGTGATCGCGGAAGGCCTCGCCCCCGGGCAGGCCGCGCACCGCCCAGCCGATGTGCTTGCGAGCGGTGCGCACGCCCGTGAATTCGCCGTAGAGGCCGTAGTGATCTTCGAGGTGCTCGAGGAGCCAGGCCTTGACCTGCGCGACGCTGGGCGCGGGGAGCTCCTCGCCGGTGTCGAGGAAGTGGGCGATCTCGCGAAAGATCCAGGGGCGGCCCTGCGCGGCGCGGCCGATCATCAGCGCATCGGCGCCGGTTCGCTGCAGCACCTCGAGCGCCTTGGCGGGGCTGTCGATGTCGCCGTTGGCCACGACCGGCACGCTCACATGCGCCTTCACCGCGGCGATGGTGTCGTACTCCGCGTGGCCCTTGTAGCCCTGTTCGCGCGTGCGGCCGTGCACGGTCAGCAAGGAGATGCCCGCGGACTGCGCCGCGCGCGCAATCGACACCGCGTTGCGCTGCGCGTCGCACCAGCCGGTGCGCATCTTCAGGGTGACGGGCACGCCGTGGGGCGCGCACGCGGCGACCACGGCCTCCACGATGCGCAATGCGAGCGTCTCATCGCGCATCAGGGCGGAGCCGGCCCATACGTTGCACACCTTCTTCGCGGGGCAGCCCATGTTGATGTCGATGATCTGCGCGCCGCGCTCGATGTTGTAGGCCGCGGCCTCGGCCATCATTTGCGGCTCGGTGCCGGCGATCTGCACCGCGATGGGGGCGACCTCGCCGGCATGGTCGGTGCGCCGCGAGGTCTTCAGGCTCTTCCAGAGATCCTTGCGCGAGGTGACCATCTCGCTGACCGCGTAGCCCGCGCCCAGGCGCTTGCACAGCTGACGGAAAGGCCGGTCGGTGACCCCCGCCATGGGTGCGGCAAACAGCCGGTTCGACAGCTCGATCGATCCGATCTTCATAGGGAAAAGCCGAACGCTCGAGAGGCAGGGGTGCTGAAAAAGGAGGCAGAGTATAGCCAAGTGCAACCGGGCGATCTGCCCGGGCCGACCCACCTCGCACGACCCGAAATAATGCGGTCCATGGATTCCTGGATCGAGTCGCTTCTCACCCTGCTCGCGCTGCCGAAAGTCGGCTTGAGCACGGTATTCGTGGTCGCCTTCATTTCGGCCACGCTGCTTCCGATGGGCTCGGAGCCGGCGGTGTTCGGGCTGGTGAAGCTCAACCCGGACCTCTTCTGGCCCGCGGTGCTCGTCGCCACCGCGGGCAACACGCTCGGCGGGGCGCTGACCTGGTGGATGGGCTATGGCGCCGAGCGCGCCTACGAGCACATGTCGCACAAGAGCCCGCAGTCGCGGGCTCTTGCGTGGCTGCAGCGCTTCGGCCCGAAGGCCTGCCTGCTGGCCTGGCTGCCCGTCGTCGGCGACCCGCTGTGCGCGGTCGCCGGCTGGCTCCGGCTGCCGTTCTGGCCCTGCGTGCTCTACATGGCGATCGGCAAGTTCGCGCGCTACCTCGTCATGACGGGCGGGCTGATCTGGGCGTTCCCTGGTCGCATCTGAGGGAGGGTGCCCAGGGCGTTCAGGTCGCCTTGGAGCGCGACTTCAGGGCCGACTTCGCCGAGGGGCGCCGTGCGGGCGCGTCATCGGCCGAGGGGCGCGCAGCCCGCTTCGCGGCAGCCGTGCGCGGCTTGCGCGTCGTGGTGCGAACCTGCGCGTCGCCTTCGAGCCGCGCGACCGAAGCCTGCAGCGCGGCGATGCGATCGTTCATGGCGGCGATCTCCTGCTGCGTGGGCACGCCCAGGCGACCCAGCGCCTTGGCCACACGGTCCTCGAAGATGGTCTCCAGGCGATCCCAGTGTTGGCCCGCGCGCTGCTGCATGTCGCTGGCGAGCGTGGTCATGCGCGCGGTGACGTCGCCGAAGCGCTCTTCCGCGGCCGCCTGCGTCTTGCGCTGAATCGCGACGCCTTCCTTCACCAGGGACTCGAAGACCTTGGAGCCTTCGCCCTGCGCTTTGGCAAAGGCCGCAAGGCCCGCCTGCCAGATCTGCTGGGCGGAGTCCTTGACCGAGCTGGCGAACTGCCGATCGAACATCGTGCCCGTCGGCCCGTCGCTGGCGCTCTCTTCGTGATTGGACTTGTGCTTGCTGACCATGGCGCTTCCTCTCCTGCGTGTTCGACGGGCGCGGCCTGAGATTGCGCGCCCTGTGATGCGCATCACTATAGGAATCGCGAGCGCGTTCGAGCCGCGGCGGTTAGGGACGCCCGTCTACGCGCGCTTGGGGTAAGTACTGAATGGATCAGTGCGAATGGGGACGCGGGTGGTGCGTGTGCGTCGCTCTCTCGTCCTGCGGCGAGGCGGCCCCTTGCTCGCCTCCGGGGCACAGGTTCACCTCGATCGACACATGTGCCACGCCGCTGAGCCCGCGCAGTCGCTCGCGGTAGGTGTCGGCGGACTTCGGCGCGTCGGCCACGAGCGTGGCATGCACGGCAAAGCCGCTGCCGCTCACGCGCGAGAGGTGCAGGTCGGCGACCTGCGTGTCCCCATCGCTTTCGAGCCGCTGACGCACCTTCGCGACCAGCGGGTCGTCCATCTCGCGATCGAGCAGGATGCGCGAGCTGTCGCGAATGAGCGCGAAGGACCACTGGGCGATCAGGGTCGCGCCGACGAGACCGACCATCGGGTCCAGCACCCACAGGCCCGCCACCTTGCCCGCCAGCAGCGCGCCGATCGCCAGCACCGAGGTGGCGGCGTCGGCGAGCACGTGGATGTAGGCGGCCTTGAGGTTCAGGTCGTGATCGTGCGAGTGAGCACGACCATGACCATGACCATGGGCATGGCCGTGGTCGTGCTCATGCCCGTGTGCCTCGCCGCGATCGTGGCCGCCATGCAGCAGCCACGCGCACACCAGGTTCACGACGAGGCCGATGCCCGCGACCCAGAGCGATTCGTCGTAGGAGACGGGCTCGGGCTTCAGCAGCCGCGCGATCGACTCGAAGGCGACGAGCCCGGCCACCACCATCAGGAGCATGGCGCTCGTGTAGGCGCCGAGCACCTCGACCTTCCAGGGGCCGAGGCTGAAGCGCGAGTCGCCCGACCAGCGGCGCGCCAGCCAGTAGCTCACGCCTGCCACTCCGATGCCCACCGCGTGGGTGCCCATGTGCCAGCCGTCGGCCAGCAGCGCCATCGAGTGCCACCACCAGCCGGCCGCAATCTCGCCGACCATCATCACAAGCGTGATGCCCACCACGATCCAGGTGCGCCGCTCGGCCGAGCGGCGGTCGGCCGCGAAGTTGTGGGCGTGCTGCCAGGCGCTGAGATCGTGACGGTGGGCAGTGCGGGGCTGCATGGTCGTGTCCGTGGGCTTTATGGAGGGCGCCGGGGCGGGCGTGTTGTGTGCAGACGTTTCATCGGGTTTCGAAGCTGCCCCTGACATGCCTGCGCGCAAGTTGACGATCCTAAAATGCGCGCTTCTCCAGTCCAGCCCCGCACGAGTTGCCCATGTCGACCGAGCCCCCCGCAGGCCACCGTCCTTCCTCCACCCACGATCTCTCGCACATCGCTGCGCGCGACAAGGCCGAGATCCTGGCGCAGGCGCTGCCCTACATCCGCCAGTTCCACGGCAAGACGCTCGTCATCAAGTACGGCGGCAACGCGATGACCGATCCGGCGCTCCAGCAGGATTTTGCGGAGGACATCGTTCTGCTGAAGCTCGTAGGGATGAACCCCGTCGTGGTGCACGGCGGCGGCCCGCAGATCGACGAGGCGCTCGCCAAGATCGGCAAGAAGGGCACCTTCATCCAGGGCATGCGCGTCACCGACGAAGAGACCATGGAAGTGGTTGAGTGGGTGCTGGGCGGCGAGGTGCAGCAGGACATCGTCGGCCTCATCAACGCCGTGGGCGGCAAGGCCGTGGGCCTGACGGGGCGCGACGGCGGAATGATCCGCGCGCGCAAGCTCAAGATGCGCGACAAGGACGACCCGCAGAAGGAGCACGACGTCGGCCAGGTCGGCGAGATCACCGCCATCGATCCCGCCGTGGTCAAGGCGCTGCAGGACGATCAGTTCATCCCCGTCGTCTCGCCCATCGGCTTCGGCGAGAGCAACGAGAGCTACAACATCAACGCCGACGTCGTCGCCGGCAAGCTCGCCGAGGTGCTGAAGGCGGAGAAGCTCATGCTCCTCACCAACACGCCGGGCGTGCTCGACAAGCAGGGCAGGCTGCTCACCAACCTGTCGGCCCGCGAGATCGACGAGCTCTTCGCCGACGGCACCATCTCCGGCGGCATGCTCCCGAAGATCGCCTCGGCGCTGGACGCCGCCAAGAGCGGAGTGCATGCGGTGCACATCATCGACGGCCGCGTGCCGCACGCCATGCTGCTGGAGATCCTGACCGACCAGGCCTACGGCACGATGATCCGCTCGCATTGATCGCGGCGGGCGCAATGGCCGGGGCGCAAGGCGCGGGCTCACGCACTGTCTGGCTCTTCGATCTCGACAACACGCTTCACGACGCGTCGCACGCAGCCTTCGGGCTGATCGACGAGTCGATGAACGCCTACATCGCATCGGCGCTGGGCGTCGAGGTTCCGCGGGCCGACTGGCTGCGGCGCCACTACTGGCAGCGCTACGGCGCCACGCTGCTCGGCCTGGAGCGGCACCACGGCATCCGCGCCGCGCATTTCCTCGAGCACACGCACCGGCTTCCGGGGCTGGAGGCGCGGCTGCTGACCAGTGCGCGCGACCGTGCCGCGCTGCACGCACTGCCGGGACGCAAGTTCGTGCTGACCAACGCGCCGGCCTCCTACGCGAAGAGGGTGCTCACCGCCCTCGACCTTGCGGGCGCCTTCGAGGGCGTCATCAGCATCGAGGGCATGCGCGTGTTCGGGAAGCTGCGCCCGAAGCCCGATGCGCGCATGTTCAAGGTCGTGCTCGCGCGCATGAAGCTCGTGCCCACGCGCTGCGTGCTGGTCGAGGACACGCTGGCCCATCAGCGCGCCGCCCGGGCGTTGGGTTTACGCACCATATGGATGCAGCGATATCTGTGGCGAAGTGCTCATGGGCCAGAAGTTGGCACGCGCTTGCGCCGAAGGCCGAATTACGTGTGTGCAAGAATTCGCTCGCTACAGAAGTTACGAGCCTTGGAGCTGCATGTCCGACCTTCCTACACCGGCGAGCACTGAAGAATCCACCGAAGCGGGCGACGCCCCTTCGCGCAAGCGGCCAAAGCCTGGCGAACGCCGCATCCAGATCCTCCAGACGCTTGCGGGCATGCTCGAGCAGCCGGGTGCTGAGCGCATCACGACTGCCGCGCTCGCCGCGCGGCTCGACGTGAGCGAAGCCGCGCTCTACCGTCATTTCGCCAGCAAGGCGCAGATGTTCGAAGGGCTCATCGAGTTCATCGAAAGCAGCGTCTTCACCCTCGTCAACCAGATCTCCGAGCGCGAAGGCGACGGGGCGCAGCAGGTCGCCAAGATGCTGACCGTGCTGCTGCAGTTCGGCGAGAAGAACCCCGGCATGACGCGCGTGATGGTCGGCGACGCGCTGGTGTTCGAGAACGAGCGTCTCACCGCGCGCATGAACCAGTTCTTCGACCGCCTCGAATCGCAGTTCCGCCAGAGCCTGCGTGCCGTGGTGGAAGCCGGCGGCTCGCAGACGCCGACGGTCGACGCGCAGGCCCTGGCCTCCGTGCTCGTGAGCTTCGCGCTTGGCCGCCTGCAGCGCTATGCGCGCTCGGGCTTCAAGCGCATGCCGACGGAGCACCTGGACCTCTCGCTGCACCAGCTCATCCACTGACGGACGCAGCGCGGGCGTGCCTGCGCCGCGCGCCGTGACCCTCCCTTCTTCGTTTCGTGCAGAGCGCCGATGTTCGAGATCGAACTTGCCGGCCGTCCCGTCACGCTGCTGTCCGAGAAGGCGATGTGGCTGCGCGAGGAGCGCACGCTGCTGGTGGCCGACGCGCACCTGGGCAAGGGCCAATCGTTCCGCAGCCTGGGCGTGCCGGTGCCGCGCGGCTCCAGCACTGAAACGCTCGCGCGCCTGGGCGCGCTCATCGAGCGCACCCAGGCAGGGCGAGTCGTCTTCCTCGGCGACTTGCTGCATTCGCGGTACGCGCTCTCGGCCGCGGCCATCGACGCCGCGCTCGAATGGCGCGAGCGACATGAGAGCGTCGAGATGGTCCTCGTGCGCGGCAATCACGATGCGCGCGCAGGCGACCCGCCGCAGTCCCTGCGCCTCGCGGTCGTCGACGAGCCCTACGCGCTCGGCGGCTTCGCGCTGTGTCATCACCCGCAAGCGGTGCCCGGACGCTATGCGCTTGCGGGCCACCTGCATCCGTGCGTGAGCGTGGGTGCGGGCTCCTTCGATCGCCTGCGCCTGGCCTGCTTCTGGTTCGGTGACCCCGTCACCCACGCGGTGGGTGTCCTGCCGGCATTCGGCAGCTTCACCGGCATGCACCCGATCCGGCGCCGCGACGCCGACAGCGTGTTCGCGGTGGCGGGCGAGCGCATCGCGCGCGTGTCCTAGTGGCCCCGAGGCCCACTCTTACACTGCCGCGCATGAATGCCGAATTCGCCGCACTGATCGAGCATGCGCAGCGCGTGCTCAGCCGCGTGGAGGCGCTGCTGCCGGGGCCCGACGGCCCGGGCGTGCGAGCGCCCGACTGGTCCGCCTCGCATGCTTTCCGCTATCGCCGGCGCGCGGCCTCGACGCTGTCGCTCGGCTGGCTGGAGCCTGTGCGCCATATCGCAAGCATTCGCCTGTCGGACCTGCAGGAGATCGAGCCGCAGAAGGAGCGGCTGGTGCGCAACATCGAGCAGTTCGTCTCGGGTCGCCCGGCAAACAACGTGCTGCTCACCGGAGCGCGCGGCACGGGCAAGTCCTCGCTGGTGAAGGCCTGCCTGAACGAGTTCGCCCCGCGCGGCCTTCGGCTGGTCGAGGTCGACAAGTCCGATCTCGTCGATCTGCCCGATCTCGTGGAGGTGATGGCCGCGCGCCCCGAGCGCTTCATCGTCTTCTGCGACGACCTGAGCTTCGACGAGGGCGAGCCGGGCTACAAGGCGCTGAAGTCCATCCTCGACGGCTCCATCGCGCAGGCGAGCGAGAACGTGCTGATCGTGGCGACCTCCAACCGTCGCCACCTGCTGCCCGAGTACATGAAGGAGAACCTCAGCTACACCCACACCGAGGACGGCGAGGTCCATCCCGGCGAGGTGGTGGAGGAGAAGATCTCGCTGTCCGAGCGCTTCGGACTGTGGATCAGCTTCTATCCGTTCAGCCAGGAGGAGTACCTGGTCATCGTCGCGCAGTGGCTGCGCTCGTTCGGCCTGGACGACGCGGCCATCGGGCAGGCACGCGCGGCTGCACTCGTGTGGGCGCTGGAGCGCGGCTCGCGCTCGGGGCGCGTGGCCTACCAGTTCGCGCGCGACCTGAGCGGGCGCCAGCCATGACGAAGACATCCAGCATGAGGGACCCCGTCGATGTGGCGGTCGGCGTGCTCATTGACGCGCAGGAACGCTTCCTGCTGACCTCGCGCCCGCTGGGCAAGGTCTACGCGCACTACTGGGAGTTCCCGGGCGGCAAGCTCGAATCGGGCGAATCGGTGGAGCAGGCGCTGCGTCGCGAGTTGCACGAGGAGCTGGGCATCGTGATCGGCGCCGTGCAGCACTGGAAGGTCGAGATCGTCGACTACCCGCACGCGCTCGTGCGGCTGCATTTCTGCAAGGTGCGTGACTGGCAGGGCGAGTTCGAGATGCGCGAGGCGCAGTCGATGAGCTGGCAGCAGCTGCCCGTCACGGTGAGGCCGGTGCTGCCGGGCACGGTGCCCGTGCTGGGATGGCTGGCCGAGGAGCGCGGCTTCGAGGGGGCCACGCATCCCGCGTGATGCTCGGGCGCGGCGCGCCTCAGGACGTGTGCGGCTTGCGCGCAACCGTCGACTGCACCGAGCAATGCAGCTCGATCACGTCCAGGCCGTGCAGCAGATCCCACGACGACTCGAACCAGGTGCACTCGGTGTGCGCGGTCGCGTTGAATCCGCTGTCCGGCGCCGCGCCGGCCGGCACGCGCGCCGGCCGGTCGTCGATCGAGTCTTCCTTGTGCTTGCTGTGTGAGAGTGAGCTCATCGCTTGGTCCCGACGCGGCTCTCAGCCTCGCCTTCCCCCTTCGCACTCACTCTCGTCCTGGCGCGTGCGCCTGCAAACCCCCGACTGCGGGGGAACGTTTCAGGCTGCCGGCTCAATGCGTGTCGGATTCCGCGTCCTCACCGCGTTCGGGGGGTGCTTCCACGCGATAGCGCTCGCTGGCCCATGCGCCGAGATCCACGCTCTGGCAGCGCTCGCTGCAAAAGGGCCGATACGGATTGGCCGCCGAGTATTCGGTCAGCTTCGAGCAGCTCGGACAACGCACCTGCAGCGGCTTGCCGGCGGCCCTGGGCTCCGGGCTCATGAGCACAGCGTCAGCTCGAAGCTGGCGTCCTCGGTGGCGGGGCGCAGGCGGCCCTCGCCATCCTGGCGCATGAGGCGGATCGACACCATCAGCCGATGTCCGCTGATCTCGGGGATGAGACCGGAATCCTTGGGCAGCCTGACGCGCAGCAGGTGGAACAGCCGCCCCGCGGGCAGTGTCTGCTGATACTGCCCGCCCGGGGCCACCACCATGTGCGGCGCGCCCGCATCGCGCAGCAGGTTCAGCAGCACCTTCAGCGCTTCGGCCAGGGGCAGCAGGGTGCTCACCCAGCGCTCCAGATCGGCGCGCCGTGTCGCCGGGCTTTCGTGCTGCCAGGCGTAGTAGGCCGGCAGATCGAACTCGCAGGTGCCGCCGGGAATGCTGATGCGGCTGCGGATGCTCATGAGCCACTCGTTGGTCGTGAGCGCGTGCCCGGCCTTGCCCGGCAACTGGTTGAGTGCCTGGAACGCATGCTCGATGCGGGTGATCACCTGCTCCAGGGCGCTCTCGGAGATCGAGGGGTTGCCGCGGTACTGGATGAGCTGGCCCTTGTGCCGCTCCAGCTCCATCAGCAGGTCGCTCTTCAGGTCGGCGCGAGACGCGACATCGATGATCTCGAACAGCGTCGAGATGGCGTAGTGATGGTCGACCGCCGCGTCGCGCCCGATCAGCTGTCCGAGTCGGTCGAACAGGTGCTCGAGCCGCAGCATCGTGCGGATGCTTTCGTTGAACGGATATTCGTAGAGGATCAAGGCAGCCACTCCGCAGGTCGGCGGAGATTGTTCCACAGCAGACGCGGGGCTCCCTAAGCCAATGGTGGCTGCGCGGGTGCGCTGCGCTCCCTCGCCGCCGCGCACCAGTGCGCGAACACGAGCCCGACCGATGCGCGCAAGGCGTCGAGCCCGTCGGCCTCGTTGTCGATGACGGCGTCGGCCACGCTGCGGCGCACGCGGCGCTCGCTCTGCTGCGCGATGACGCGCTCGACCTCCTCGCGCGACCATCCCGATCGCTGCATGACGCGCTGCACCTGGCGCTGCTCGGAGCAATCGACGACGAGGATGCGATCCACGCGCGTGCGCCAGCGGCCGGACTCCGCAAGCAGCGGCACATCGAACACGACGGCGTCGCCTCGGGCGAGCGCGGCCTCGCTGCGCGTCTGCTCGCCGATCAGCGGATGCAGGATGGCCTCGAGCTCGCGACGGACCGCGGGATCGCGAAAGGCGTGCTCGCGCATCCATGCGCGATCCAGCGCCCCTTGCCCGTCGATGGCACGCTCGCCGAAACGCTGTCGCAGGGGATCGATCGCGCGTCCGCCGGGCAGGGTGAGCGCACGCGCGATGGCGTCGGTGTCGACCAGGTGCGCGCCCAGGGACACGAGCATCTGCGCCACGGTGCTCTTGCCGCTGCCGATGCCCCCGGTCAGCCCGATGCGCAGAAGGCGCTTCGACAAGGCAGGCTCCCCGGCAGCGTCAAGCCCAGCCGAGCCAGTCCATCACGCGTGCCGAGCCGGCCAGCAGCACGACGAGCCCGGCGCCGGCGAGGAAGGGGCCGAAGGGCACGTAGCGGCCTTCGCGCAGCGCTCCGCCGAGCTTCATGCCGATGCCCACCACCGCGCCGATGAGCGAGGCGCCCAGGACGATCGGCAGCAGCATCTGCCAGCCGAGCCACGCGCCCAGTGCAGCCAGCAGCTTGAAGTCGCCCGCGCCCATGCCTTCCTTGCCGGTGGTCAGCCTGAACAGCCAATACACCGACCACAGCGCCAGATAGCCGGCCACCGTGCCCCACAGTGCATTGGGCAGACCGATGGTCCAGCCCAGGGCGGCTGCGATGAGGCCGCCCCACATCAGCGGGAAGGTGAGCGAGTCGGGCAGCAGGGTTGTGTCCCAGTCGATCCCCGCCAGTGCCACGAGCACCGCCACGAAGGCGCACCACGCAAGCACCGTCGGTTGTGCGCCGAAGCGCCAACCCAGTGCCGCGAACAGCAGGCCGGTGGCCAGCTCGATGAGCGGATAGCGAGCCGAGATGGGCTTGCCGCACGCAGAGCAGCGCCCACGCAGTGCGAGCCAGCTCACCAGCGGCACGTTCTCGTACCAGCGAATCTGGTGGCCGCAATGCGGACAGCGCGAGCGCGGCGTGGACAGGGTGATGGGATCGATCTGCGGCGCCGGCTCGCCGAGGATCTCGGCACTTTCCAGCTTCCACTGCCGCTCCATCATCTTGGGCAGGCGATGGATCACCACGTTGAGGAAGCTGCCGATGCAAAGCCCGAGCAGACCAAGCACAACGGGCGAGAGCAGGACTCCCGCGAACTCAGGATTCATTCGACCGCGCCTCGCGAAAGCCCGCTCAGACCACCTGGCCGAGCTTGAAGATCGGCAGGTACATGGAGACCACGATGCCGCCGATGATGGTGCCCAGCACGACGATGATGATCGGCTCGAGCAGGCTGGACAGACCCTTCACCGCCTCGTCGACCTCTTCCTCGAAGAACTCGGCGGCCTTGCCGAGCATCTGGTCGAGCGCACCCGATTCCTCGCCGATGGCGCTCATCTGCAGCACCATCACCGGGAAGATCCCGGCGTTGTTCATCGCGGTGGTCAGCGCCGAGCCCGAGGAGACTTCCTTCTGGATCTGCTCGGTCGCCTCGACGAACACCGCATTGCCAGAGGCACCGCCGACGGAGTCCAGCGCCTCGACCAGCGGCACGCCGGCGGCAAACATGGTGGACAGCGTGCGGGTCCAGCGCGCCACTGCGCTCTTGTAGATGAGGTCACCGAACACCGGCACCTTCAGCAGCAGCCGGTCCATCGTCTTCTGCATCTTCTCGGAGCGCTTCCACGACTCGAGGAAGAAGTAGGTCGCGCCGCCGATGGTGCCGAAGATCAGGTACCAGTACTTGACGAAGATCTCCGACATGCCCATCACGAAGAGCGTCGGCGCGGGGAGGTCGGCACCGAAAGAGGTGAAGACTTCCTTGAAGGCAGGGATCACGAAGATCATGATCACCGCCACCACGACGAAGGCCACGACGAGCACGGCCACCGGGTAGATGAGCGCCGACTTGATCTTCGCCTTGATGGCGAGCGTCTTCTCCTGGTAGATCGCCAGGCGCTCCAGCAGGGTCTCCAGAATGCCCGCCGCTTCGCCGGCCTCGACGAGGTTGCAGTAGAGCGCGTCGAAGTACAGCGGATGCTTGCGGAAGGCCGCCGACAGGCTCGTGCCCGACTCGATGTCGGCCCGGATGTCGTTGAGCAGCTTGGTCACGCGCGGGTTCGTGCTGCCGCGCGCCACGATGTCGAAGGACTGCAGCAGGGGCACGCCGGCGCGCATCATCGTGGCGAGCTGGCGCGTGAAGATGGCGATGTCCTTCTGCTTGATGGACTTGCCGCCGGAAGTGCGGCGCTTCTTCACCTTGCTGACGAGGATGCCCTGGCGGCGCAGGTTGGCGCTGACCGCGGCCTCGCCGCCCGCGCGCATTTCGCCGCGCACGGGCTTGCCGTTCTTGTCCTTGCCTTCCCACTCGAACACGTACTCTTTGACGCTTCTAGAAGCGGCAGCAGTGGCCATGGCCCTCTCCCCGATACGACTCTTTGATGCTTATTCGTTGGTGACCGAGATCACCTCTTCGAGCGTGGTGACGCCCAGCCGGACCTTCGCGAGGCCGGACAGACGCAGGTCGCGCACGCCTTCGAGCTGGGCTTGCTTCGCGATGTCGACCGCGTTGCCCTCGCTCAGGATGATCCGCTGGATCGTCTCGCTGATCGGCATCACTTGGTAAATGCCGACGCGGCCCTTGTAGCCGTTGTTGCAGGCCGAGCAGCCCACCGCGCGGTAGGGGCGCCACGAGCCATCGAGCTCCTCGGGCTTGAAGCCCGCCTTGAGCATGGACTCGCGCGGAAACTCCGCGGGGGTCTTGCAGGTCTCGCACAGGCGGCGCGCCAGGCGCTGCGCCGTGATGAGGATCACGCTGGAGGCGATGTTGAACGGCGCCACACCCATGTTCATCAGTCGCGTGAGCGTGGTCGGGGCGTCGTTGGTGTGCAGCGTGCTCATCACCATGTGGCCGGTCTGCGCGGCCTTGATGGCGATGTCGGCGGTCTCCAGGTCGCGGATCTCGCCGACCATGATGATGTCCGGATCCTGGCGCAGGAAGGCCTTGAGCGCGACGGCGAAGTTCAGCCCCGCCTTGTCGTTCACGTTGACCTGGTTGATGCCCGGAAGGTTGATTTCCGCCGGGTCCTCGACCGTGGCGATGTTCACGCCCGGCACGTTCAGGATGTTCAGGCAGGTGTAGAGCGACACCGTCTTGCCCGAGCCGGTCGGGCCGGTGACGAGCACCATGCCGTAGGGTCTGCGGATGCAGTCGAGCAGCCGGTCCTTCTCGATCTTTTCGTAGCCGAGCGCCTCGATGCCCAGCTTCGCGCTGGACGGGTCGAGGATACGGATCACGATCTTCTCGCCGAAGAGCGTGGGCAGCGTGCTGACGCGGAAGTCGATGGACTTGCTGCCGAACTTGAGCTTCATGCGGCCGTCCTGCGGCACGCGCTTCTCCGCGATGTCCAGCCGCGAGATGACCTTGATGCGCGAGGCGAGCTTGTCCTTGATCGCGATCGGCGGCTGCGTGATCTCGCGCAGCTCGCCGTCGACGCGAAAGCGCACGCGGTAGTTGTATTCGTAGGGTTCGAAGTGCAGGTCGGAGGCGCGCGCGTTGATCGCGTCGATCAGCATCTTCTGAAGGAAGCGCACGACCGGCGCGTCCTCCACGTCGGTGGCGACCTCCTGCGACTCGGGGGAGGCCTCTTCCTCGGTGACGTCGAACTCGAAGTCGCCCGCGACCATCGACTCGAGCGCCTCGCCGGCGCTGGTGCTGTTGGCCTCGACCAGGCGCATCAGCTTGTCGTGCTCGACGATGATCCATTCGGGCGTGAGCTGCGTGGCGAACTTGATGCGCTCGGCGGCCTCTTGGTCGGTGGGGTCGGCCCCGCCGATGAAGAGCCGGTTGCCTCGCTTGCCGAGCACCACGACCTGGTACTGCGTCGTGAGCTTGACGTCGATGACGTTGCGCGGCAGCTTCTGCGGGTCGACGGAGGTCAGATCGAGCAGGGGCAGGGCCAGCGCCGTGGACAGCGTGTGCGCGAGATCCGTGGGCTTGACTGCCCCTTCGGCGAGAACCGCCGCGACGAAGCTGCGCTTTTGCTCCTTGGCGTTGCGCACCAGGTCTTCAGCGGCTTTGGTGCTCAGCTTGCCGGCATGAACGAGCACCCGGGCCACGCCAGACAGGGTGCTCTGGGGGGCGTCGGCGAGGGTATCCACGAAAGATGCAGCTTCTTTTAGGGTCTTAAACGAAAAGATGATCGCTGATCCGTACAGGGCTGTAAACGACGCAGCCGCCCGAAAGCACGCCCGCCGTGAGAAGCGCGGCACACGCACCACAAACATGTGGGCGCACACCGCGTTTTAGTGACAGCGAGAAACAAAACGGCGGCGCGGTGCCGCGTCGAGGATCAGAGGGTTTCGCCTGATGCGCGCGAGGCGGCGACGCCCGACGGGCCCGCGCGAGAAGCACTCGAGAACTGAAGCACGCCGTCCTCGATCCGTCCGAAGCGCTGCTCCATCGCATCGAGCAGGTAGTTCTGGCGCACGCGCCAAGGCGCCTGGCGAGCCTGCTTGGGGAAACGCTCGAACGAGCGCAGCACATAGCCCGAGGTGAGCTCGAGCAGCAGATGCGGCTGCAGTGCGTGCGCGTCGCAGCGCGGCCTCGCCTCGTCCAGCGCGCGCCTTCGCATGTGATTGAGCAGCTTGCAGACGAAGCGCGACGAGAGGTCCGCGCGCAAGGTCCACGAGGCATTGCTGTAGCCGAAGCACAGCGCGAGGTTGGGCACGCCGCCGAGCATCACGCCCTTGTAGACATAGCAGTGCGCCACATCGACCGCCGCGCCGTCGACCTCCAGCGCCACGCCGCCGCAGGGCCGCGGCTGCAGCCCCGTGGCGCTCACGATGATGTCCGCGGGCAGCTCGCGGCCGGACTTCAGCAGCACGCCCTTTGCCGTGATGCGCTCGATCTCGTCGGTCACGACGTCCGCGCGGCCCGAGCCGATCGCCTTGAAGAGGTCGTTGTCGGGGACGATGCAAAGGCGCTGGTCCCAGGGCGCGTAGCGGGGCGCGAAGTGGGTGTCGACGTCGAACCCTTCGGGCAGCGCGCGCCGTGCGCCGGCGCGGATCATGGCCTTCGCCAGTCGCGGCGCTCGACGGAACAGCTGATAGAAGAACGTCGTCCTCGCGATGTTCTTCGCGCGCACGAGCCCTCGGGCCCAGCGCGCCGGCAGCACGCGGTCCAGCCGCGCCAGCAGGCGATCGTGCGAGGGCACCGAGACGACGTAGCTCGGCGAGCGCTGCAGCATCGTCACGTGCCCCGCGTCACGGGCCATCGCCGGCACGAGCGTCACGGCCGTGGCGCCGCTGCCGATGACGACGACGCGCTTGCCCGCGTGATCCAGATCGGGCGGCCACAGCTGCGGGTGCACGAGCGGCCCCTCGAAGGCTTCCTGCCCCGGGAAGTGCGGCGCGTAGCCCTGCGCGTCGTCGTAGTAGCCGCAGCACAGATAGAGAAAGTCGCAGGTGATGCTCACGCTCTCGCC
>Ga0105248_10000509_pt1 | contig 44196 bp, 38 predicted proteins | sample KBSS34metaG_FD_81524 | JGI IMG/M metagenome (GOLD analysis project Ga0105248, IMG submission 81524) | Switchgrass rhizosphere microbial communities from Kellogg Biological Station, Michigan, USA - KBS S3-4 metaG | ecosystem: Host-associated > Plants > Roots > Rhizosphere > Soil | place...
GAGTTGTATTACTGCACGCGCACTCGCCAGGCCACCGCGTTCTACGAGGCGCTATCGACGCTGCCGGCCGGCGAGCGGGATCGCGTTCATTTCAATTTCGACGGAGAAACCGATGGCAGGATGCTCGATCTGGCTGTCGTGTTGAAGGACGCGGATCCTGCGTGCCACTATTATTGCTGCGGTCCCGTGCCGATGCTGATCGCCTTCGAGGCGGCAACGGCCTCTCTGCCGCGTGACCGAGTGCACGTGGAATATTTCACGGCGAAGGATGCGCCGGTTATGTCCGGTGGGTTTACGGTAGTTCTGGCGCGATCCGAACGCACGATCGCCATCCCGCAAGGCAAGTCCATCCTGGACGCGCTATTGGAGGCCGGCATCGATGTCCCCCATGCCTGCACGATGGGAACCTGCGCCACCTGCGAAACCCGGGTGCTCGATGGCGTTCCAGACCATCGCGACGTCGTCCTGAGCCCTGAAGAGAAAGCCTCGAACGAGGTGATGATGATCTGTTGCTCGGGATGTATCGGCGACCGCCTGGTATTGGACCGCTAGCACGTCGGGAGGCACTTCAATGCGAACCGAGACCATCGGCAACATGACCATCGACCGGGTGGTCGAGATCGACCGCTATCTGTTCAAGCCGCGGGACTTCCTGCGCAATTTGGACGAGGCGATGATCGAGCGATACAAGCCGGTGCTTGGACCGCGGCTGATCGATCCCCGGACCGGCGACCTGATCATCAGCTTTCACAGCTATCTCATACGCACGCCCGATCTCACCATCCTCGTCGATACGTGCAATGGCAACGACAAATACCGCCCTGGCAAGCCTTGGCAGGACAGGCACACCAGCAGCTATTACCTCGACAACCTTGCCAAGCTCGGCGCGCGGCCGGAGGACGTCGATATCGTGCTCTGCACTCACCTGCACGGCGACCACGTCGGCTGGAATACCCGACTGACCAATGGGCGTTGGGTGCCGACCTTCCCGAATGCCAGGTACCTCATGGCGCGGCGCGAGTACGAGCATTTCTCGGCGTTGACGGAAGGCCCCCCAGACGCGCCAACGCCCTACCCTGCCTTTGCGGACAGCGTATTGCCGGTGCTTGAAGCCGGCCGCGCCGAATTGGTTGAGATGGACAAGACAATCCACCGTCATCTTGACGACAGCCTGTGGCTGGAACCCGCACCGGGTCATACGCCCGGCCATGTCACCGTGCACGCAAAGGGCCGCAATGGCAGCGCCGTGCTGTGCGGCGACGTGGTCCATCATCCGATCCAGTTCCATGAGCCCCAGCTCAGCAACAACGGCGACCTTGACCCGGTTCAAGCGTTAGCGAGCCGCAATCGGATGCTGCAGCAATGCGTCGCCAGTCATGCCGTGCTGCTGACCGGGCACTTTCCGGCGCCGACATCAGGTTACGTGACCGAGGACGGCGACGGGTTCCGCTTCCGATTCAAGTCCGATTGACGCGTGCGCGCGGCGGCGCCTGGCTATGGCGGCGCGCACGAACGCCGCAACCGTGGAACTGGATGCGGCCACCTTTCTCTAGTCTCGCAACGCACAGGAGATCACCGATCTGAACCTCGCCGCCGCTGGCCGGAGCAGCAGCGGCTCGAGCAATCGCCTACGGCGTGCGTGAGTGCGCGATCGCAGGTGTCTCCGTTTCAGTCGCGGGTGCCATGCCGGATTGCAGTAGCGCCAGCGCGGTTGCGGGGTCATCGGCAAAGCGGAACAGTGCGAGGTCCTGACGGTCGATCATGCCGTGCCGGACGAGCGCCTCGAAGTTGATCACCTCGTTCCAATACGCCGAACCGTAGAGCAGGATCGGAATCCGCCGGGCGATCTTCTCGGTTTGCATCAGCGTCAGGAGCTCCGTGAGCTCGTCCAGCGTGCCGAACCCGCCGGGAAACACGACCAGTGCGCGGGCGAGATGCGCGAACCAGAGCTTGCGCATGAAGAAGTAGTGGAACTCGAACGCGAGACCGGGCGAGATGTAGCGATTGGGCCGCTGTTCGTGCGGCAACCCGATGTTGAGACCGATGGATTTGCCGCCGGCGTCGACCGCGCCGCGGTTGGCGGCCTCCATGATGCCGCCGCCCCCGCCCGTGCATACCACGCAGTGACACACCTCCGAGGACAGGTCCATCGACCACCGGGTGACGAGGCGCGCCAATTCGCGCGCGGCTTCGTAGTAGTGACCGAGCGGCCCGCCGGGATCGAGTCGTGCCGATCCGAAGAACACGACGGTGCCGCAGATTTTTTCGCGCTGGAACGCATACAGCGGCTGCAGATACTCGGCGAGGATGCGCAACGGCCGTGCGTCGTCGCTGTCGAGGAAGGCCTCGTTCTTGTACGCGAGCGGGGCGCGTGAAGGATCGGTTGGGTTCACGAGCGTGCCCGCGCGGCAGCGAAGTCGATGAACCCGCGCTCGACATCGGTGTGGAGGAGTTGCACGGCGACGCGGTCGCCGACATCGAGCCCTTGAAAGCCCTTGACCACGCGCCCTTCCGTCGTCGGTCCCGAGATGCGGACCCAGGTTCCCTTGTCCGACGCGCCGGTCACGATGCCCTGGAACGTCGCGCCGATACGCGACGACAGCAAGAGCGCTGCCGCGGACTTTGCGACCTGCCGTTCGACCTTGGCGGCATTGCGCTGCTGCTCGGTGCAATGCGCGGCGAGTGTGGCGAGCTCGGTGTTGCTGTAAGGCGAGCGCCGTCCATCGAGCGCGGCCTTGACGATGCGCTGCGTGATGAGATCGGGGAATCGGCGGTTGGGCGCGGTCGAATGCGTGTAATCCGTGACCGCCAGCGCAAAGTGCCCCGGCGCTGGCGTGCCTGGGACTTCAAGCGCGTATTCGCCCGAACCGAGGAGCTTCACGATCGACAGCGAAAGATCGCCAAAGCGATCCGGGTCGGCCTGGCGCCGCGTCTGCAAGAACGCGTCGAGCGCAATCGCATCGGGCAGCGCCGGCAGCTTCTCCCCGACCTGCGCGGCCAGCGCGACGATGCGGTCCCAGCGTTGCGGCGTGCGCAGCACCCGGCGCAGCGACGGCATCGCCTTGCTCGCGAGAAAGCGGGCGACGACGCCGTTGGCGGCCACCATGAAATCCTCGATCAATTCCTTCGCCCGATTGGATGCGTCGGGCGCGAGGTCGGCCAGCGTATCGTCGGAGAAGATCGGACGCGTCTCGAGCGTATCGAGCTCGAGCGCGCCACGAGATTCCCGCATGCGTTTCAACGCCTGTGCGACGCGGCTCTGCCGGCGCAGCTGCTGGTCCAGGCCAGGCACCGCCGCCACGGGAGCCGGCGCCGCCGCATTCCCTTCGAGCCAGGCCGCCACGCTGTTGTAGGCGAGCTTGGCGTGATTGCGGACCGTCGCCCGGTAGATGGCCGACTTCGTGACCGAGCCGTCGGCCGCGACCGTCATCTCGACGACGACCGCCAGTCGATCTTCATCCGGATTGAGCGACGTGAGATTCGTCGACAGCTTTTCCGGCAGCATCGGGAAGATCTCGGCCGCGGTGTATACCGAGGTTGTGTTGACCGAGGCATGGTTGTCGATGTTCGAGCCTTTCCTCACCAGGGCATCGACATCGGCGACGGCGACGAAGACCGTCTCGGCACCCTCGGCGGCGGGCCCCGCCACCGAGAGCTGATCGAGATCGCGGGAGTCGTCATTGTCGATCGAGGCCCAAAGCAGGCTGCGCAGGTCGCGCACGGCGGCGTCTGCGACTGTGGCCGCGTGCGTGAGCGCAGCGGCTTCGGCCACGACAGCCGGCGAAAAGTCAGGGAGAAGGCCGCGCTCGCGCATCGCGTCGTGGGCTACGTGCTGCAGGCGGGCGTTACCGCTGGAACGAAGGGAGGCCATCGAATCATCGCATCTGAAGTCGAAGCGGCCATTGTAGGGGCAGGCCGCGGGCGCGCTGCGTAGTTGCGCGCGACTGGCAAAGGAGTGCCGCGCGGGCTCTTGGCGGTCAATCCCCGGCAGCGCGATGCCCGCGCGTCATCACGGGCGCCCCGCCGCGCGCGCGTTGAGGAAGACCGAATACAGCGACGTCGTGCCGCAAATGAACAGGCGATTGAGCTTCGGCCCGCCGAAGCATACGTTGGCCACACTTTCAGGGATCGCGATCTTGCCCAGCAGCGCACCATCGCTCGCGTGACAGTGGACGCCGTCCCCGGCCGACAGCCACAGGTTGCCCTGCCCATCGACGCGAAAGCCGTCGAACACACCCACGGGGCAGGTGGCGAAGACCTCGCCACCCGATAGCGAGCTGCCATCGGCCGACACGGTGAAGCGGCGCACGTGCTGTGGCCCGTCCACTCTATGGGTGATTCCGGTGTCGGCGATGTACAGCAGCGACTCGTCGGGTGAGAACGCGAGGCCGTTCGGCTGCACGAAATCCGAGGCGACCATGGTGACGCGGCCGTTCTGCGCGTCGATCCGGTAGACGTTGCAGGCGCCGATCTCGCTCGGCGCGGCGTCCCCTTCGTAGTCGGAGTCGATGCCGTAGCTCGGGTCGGTGAACCAGATGCTGCCGTCGCTCTTGACCACGACATCGTTCGGCGAGTTGAAGCGTCGGCCGTCGTAGCGCTCGGCCAGCACGGTGCGCCTGCCATCGAACTCCGTGCGCGAAACGCAGCGGCTGCGATGCTCGCACGAGACCAGGCGGCCCTCCCGATCCACGGTATTGCCGTTGCTGTTCAGCGACGGTTGGCGGAACACCGAAACGGAGCCATCGGTCTCGTCCCATCGCAACATGCGGTCGTTCGGAATGTCCGACCACACGAGGTAGCGTCCGGCGGCGAACCACGCCGGTCCCTCGGCCCAGCGGCAACCGGTGTAGAGCTTCTCGGCATGCACATACGGCAGCGCGAGCTTGCGAAAGCGCGGATCGATGACGCTGAAGGTGGAGGTGAGCTCGAGGGGCATGGTGTAGGAATCCGATGGGCGACGGACTATTCAGAAGGTCGGCGACCACGGCCATAGATGAGCAACATGGCGATGATGACGACGCCATAGGTGACGTGGCGGCCGAATTCCGGCATCTGCATCACGGACAGGATGGACTGCAGCAACGTGATCAGGATGACGCCCGCCACCGTGCCGAGATAGCTGCCGCGGCCGCCGAGAATCGAGGTGCCCCCAAGCACGACGGCGGCGATCGCGGGCAGCAGGTATGGATCCCCCATCGCCTGGGCCGCCTTGCTTGCATAGCCCGCGAGCAGCACGCCGCCGAACGCCGAAAGGCCGCCCGACAGCGCGAACGCTGCCGTCACGACCATGCGCGTCCGCGCACCGGAGAGATAGGCTGCGCGCTCACGGTTTCCGATCGCGTAGACGGTGCGACCGAAAGTCGTGCGGGTCAGCAGGAACACGGCGGCCACGCCGACCGCGGCCCACACCAGCACCGCGTTGGGGATGCCGAAGACAGTGTCGCCGGTGGCAATGACGCGCATCGCCGGCGACGACGAATCCTGCGGCGAGAATCCCCCCGTGTGCACGATCATCAATCCCTGGGCGACTGCGTTCATCGCAAGGGTGACCACCATCGACGGGATGCGAAGGAATGCCACGCCGACGCCGCTGACCAGCCCCAGCGCGACGCCGCAGCCGATGCCCACCGGAATCGCGAGGATCTCGCCCAGCGGTCCCCAGCCGGTGGCCGCGGTCGCCATCATCCCGCCGACGGCGACGACCCAGGGCACCGACAGGTCGATCTGGCCCAGCAGGATGACGATCATCATCCCGGTCGCGATCACACCGAGGAACGACGCCACTTTCAGTTGTTGCAGCAGATATTGCGGCGACAGGAAGCTGCTCGAATAGAGGCTTCCGACGAGCAGCACGAGCACGATGCAGCCGAACGCCCACGCGATCGCAGGATCGATGCGGCGGCGCATGCTGGCTACCGTGCTGGCGATCGCGCGATCGCGCCGGTTTTCCCGCGATGGTGCGTCAACCATACAAGTCGAGCCGGTTGCGCAGGCGCAGCAGCCGGGCCGCACCGAGACAGACCGCCGCTGCCAGCACGATGCCCTGGAACAGCGGCTGCCACAGCGGCTCGACGTTGAACACGAACAGCAAATCACCGATCGTGCGGAACATGAGCGCGCCGAAGATCGCGCCGATGGCGCTGCCCGACCCGCCGAACAGCGACACGCCGCCGAGCACGACCGCCGCAATCGAATACAGCGTATAGGTGCTGGCGTTGGCCGCCGACGCTTCGCCGGTGTACGTGATGAACGTGACGAAGAGCCCCGCCATCGACGCGAGGAGACCCGACAGCGTATAGGCGACGAACTTGGCGCGCCGGATCGGCACGCCCGACATGTACGCTGCGACCTCGGAGGAACCGACGGCATACGCGGCGCGTCCGATCACCGAGCGGCGGAAGGGAAGCCATACGACTACCACCACCGCCAGCAACAGCGACAGGCTGGCCGGCACGCCGCCGGGCAACTGGCCGGTCAGCGCATCGGCCAGCGCCGTATTGACGTCGCCGCCGGGAACCGGCCGCAGCGCAAGTGCGGCCCCGTAGAACACCGCGCCAGTAGCAATGGTCGTGACGATCGGCTGCAGCCGCCCGAAGATCACGATCAGCGCGTTGATCGCGCCGCACAGGCAGCCGACCAGCAGCACGCCAATAACGCCCAAGGCGGTCATCAGCGGCGAGCCGACGACGATCCACGATGCGAGGCAATTGGCAAGAACCATCACCGCTCCCACCGAAAGATCGATGCCCGACGTCAGGACGACAAACGTCTGCGCCATCGCAATGATCGCGAGCAGCGCGCCCTTGTTGGCCGCGGTGGTCGCCACGTTGGCGTCGAGACCCGCGGAATGGTTGGTCGCATAGATCGTGAACATCACGAGGAACGCCGCGAAGGCGAGCAGCGTCCCCTTGTGCTCGCGCAGCCAGTAGGTCCCGTCGCCGTTCACGTCAAGCCCGCCTCAAGTGGTCCGCGCTTCCACGCTTCGGCGCCGATGTTCAGGGCGCTGCCGATCAGCGCGCGCTCGGTGATCTCGTCGCCGATCAGCTCGCGCTTGATCGCGCCGTCATACATCACGAGCACGCGGTCGCAGCAGCCGATCAACTCGTCATAGTCGGTCGAGTAGAAGAGGATCGCCGCGTCCGCGTCGGCCAGCTCGCGCAACAGCTTGTACATCTCCTGCTTGGTTCCGACGTCGATGCCGCGGGTTGGATCGTTCAGCAGGAGGATGCGCGGCGCCATCATCAACCATTTGCCGATGACAAGCTTCTGCTGGTTGCCGCCGGAAAGCGATCCGGCCGGCAACTCGATGCCGTCGGTCCGGATGGCGAGCAGGCGCACCATCCGCTCGACCGCGCCGCGCTCGGCGGCCGCATCGACGATGCCCCATCGTGACAAGGCCGGAAGCGCCGCGAAGGAAAGGTTGTCGCGCACCGACATCGGCAACATGAGGCCTTCCGTCTTGCGATCCTCCGGGATCAGCGCCATCCCGATGTCCCTGCGCTTCGCGACGTCCGGACCGGTGATGGTCACGGGCTTGCCATCGACCCGCACGCCGCCCGTCGTGCCGTGCAGCACGCCGAAGAGCCCCAGCAGCAGCTCGCGCTGGCCCTGCCCATCGAGTCCGCCCAATCCCACCACCTCGCCGGCGCGCAGTTGCAGCGAGATGTCGGTCAGCCGGTCTCCCCAGCAGAGCTTGCGCACGTCGAGCACCGGCGACACGTTGGTTGCCGCTCGCGTGGTGCGCGCCGGAAACACCGCGTTGTATTCGCGGCCGATCATCAGCTCGACGACCTCGTTGTCGGTCTTGGTGCCCGCGGCGTAGGTCGCCACGCTGCGGCCGTTGCGGAATACCGTGCACTCGTCCGCCAACTCGGTGATTTCGTGCATCCGGTGCGAAATGTAGACAAGTGCCAAACCTTCCGTGCGCAGCCGCTTCAGCACGCCGTAGATCTTCGTCACGTCGGCGGCGGTCAGTGCCGAAGTGGCTTCGTCGAGGATCAGGATGCGCGGCTTGCGCGCGAGCGCCTTCGCGATCTCGACCATCTGCCTCCGCGACAGCGACAGGTCCTTGACCAGAGCCAGCGGATGGACGTTGTCGGCGCCGGCACGCGCGAGCGCGTCCTCGGCCATGCGGCGCTGCGCCCGACGATCGATCAGCCCGAAGCGGCACGGCGCGTTGCTGATCGCGATGTTGTCCGCCACCGACAGATCGGGGATCAACGACAGCTCCTGGAAGATGCACGCGATGCCGACCGCGTTGGCCGCGGCCGGTGACGCGAACGACACCGGTTCCCCGTCGAGCAGCATCCGGCCCTCGTCCGGCGCGACCACACCCGCCATGATCTTGATCAGCGTCGATTTTCCGGCGCCGTTCTCGCCCAGGACCGCATGGATCCGGCCGGCCTCGATCACCAGGTCGGCGTGCTGCAACGCGCGCACACCGCCATAGCGCTTGGAAACGCCTTGCATGACGAAGAGGCTCATTCGGCGACACTCGACATCGGGCCAATCGTCGAGCCTTCAGGCGTACGGCGGGCCGGCACGCGCGCATGGATGCGGGGATCGCGCACGGCAATCCCCGCAGCCACGTCTACTTGTTCGCCTCGCTCTGCCCCATGATTTCCTGCGCGGTGAAGTTGATGCCGCACGTGGGAAAGGAGTTGCCGACGAAGAAATTGTCGCTCTGCGCGGGGTAGTAGTCGGTCCCTTCCTTCATGTTCGGGTACTCGGCGCGCGCCAGAGGAAGCTTTACCGACTGCGGCACGACCTTCCCTTCGAGCGCCGCGATCGCCGTCTTGATCGCCACCGCCACCTGGGCCGGTCCTGTCCCTGCCGACGAGCACTTGAGGCCCTGCGCCCCATACTTGGCGCAGAACTTGCGAAACCCGTTCTCCGTCTCGCCGCCGAACGGCACGAACGGATGCTTGGCATCGATCATCGCCTGGACGACGCCGGTGTCGCCGCCTTGTGCCGTGATCGCGTCAAAACGCTTGTGCACGGCGATCGCGTCCGCCGTCACCTTTTGCGCCGTCGGGTCGTCCCACTTGCCGATCACCTCGACCGTGTCCCACTTCTTCCCCGAGGCCTTCAGCACTTCCTGGATGCCATCGTGGCGGTCGCGATCGACGGACGTGCCCGAGACACCTCGCACTTCGAGCACCTTGCCGCCGTTCGGAACGTTCTTCACCAGCCATTCGGCCCAGTACTTGCCGAGCCCTTTCTGGTCGACGTTGACGTTGATCGCTTCTTCGGTATCGAGAATGTTGTCGAACGCGACCAGCACGACGCCGGCATCGTTGGCGCGCTTGATCACCGGCTTGAACGCCGCCGGATTCTGGGCGTTCACCACAATCGCGTCGTAGCCCGAGTCGATGAAGTTGTTGATGGCCGCGATCTGCGCGGCGACGTCCTCGCCGGTGGACACGACCTTGAACTCCTTGAGCTTGGCGGCGACGTCGGGCTGGGCGGCGTACGCCTTCGCCGTCTTGATCATCTGGATGCGCCACGTGTTGGCGATGTATCCGTTGGCGAGCGCGATCCGATAGGGTCCCTTCTTGGCCGGGTACTGGAACAGCTTGGTGTTGCTGGCCCACGGCGCAAAGCACTGCGGATCGGAATTGGGCAGCGACACGACCTTCGGTGGCGCGGCCGTGGCGAGTCCGGCCGCAAGCATTCCAGCCACGACGGCAGTACATGTACGGTATAGCATCCAAGCCTCCTTTTGATCACGAATTGCGACCAACCGCGCAATCGGCAGCGACGTACATGGCGTCCTGCTCTCGACTGCCTGCCCGACTCCGGAGCGCCCTCGCACGAGAACGCCTCGGGTCACGTCATTGCGCCCATTATGGGCGCCGAAGGCTGCGGAATTCAACCGCAGTCCCCGCAAGGAACGGTGAATGCGCCGCTCGTGTTCGCAACGCGAGCCGTGCGCGAAATCGAACACACGCATCATGATGATTTAGGTATCGATCAGGCCGAGCTGGGGCGAGATGAGCGCGGCCTTTCCCTCGAGGAGACTGCGCCAGCGTGCGACGTGCCCGCGGCGGAAGCGGAGCTTGGGCATCGCGAGGCTGATCGCGGCAACGATCGAGCCGCTGTTCGGATCACGCACCGGCACACTGACGCAGCAGAGATTCTCTGCGTACTCCTCCACGTCGACCGCGTAGCCCTGCTTTCGGACCATCGCAAGCTCGCGCTTGAGCTTGGCCCGACTGGTGATCGTCTGCGGCGTGTGAGGCGTAAGTTGCACTGACGCGAGGTAGCGTTCGAGCGCCTCGGGGGCGAGGCCGGACAACAGCACCTTGCCCGTGGCGGTACAGTAGGCGGGCTCGCGCTGCGAGGAACGGATCGAGGCGCTGACCACCTGCCGTCCATCGGCCTTGCCCAGCTGCACGATTTCGCCGTGGCTCAGGATCACGAGGTAAGCGGTTTCGCCGACAACGTCGCGCAGCGCCTCGAGGTGCGGCCGGGCAAGCGCAGCGAGGTCCTTGCCCTTGAGATAGGCGCTCGCCAGCTGGTAGAACCGCGGACCGAGCACGTAGCTCAAATGGCCAGGGTGCTGCTCGACGTAACCGCGCGCCGCGAGCGTCTGCAGCTGCCGGAATGCGGTACTCACATTGAACCCGGTCGCGCGCGCGATGTCGGACCCGCTGACCGCCCGCTGGGCCGCGCCGAGGTGCTCGAGGATGTCGAGCACCTTGGATACGCTCTTGACGGCGTCCGGTTCGGGCCGTGTCTTCGGTCGTCCGCCTGGCATCCGCTTGATCAGTCCGTGAGTTGGCCGATCGGTGGAAGGACTACCGGTCGGCCGGCACTCGAGTTGTTTTGCGCAATACGCAAAAGCTTCTCGTGTTCCGCAAAATGCTAGACCGCGTGCAGCATGCTGTCAATTCCATCACGTGCGTCAGCGTTCGATTCAGATGGTTGCCAGCTCGGCCGGCCTACCGCCGCCGACGGCCTTTCTTCATCGCGGGGGCCGCAGTCGCGGCATCCACGCGCATAACGGCTCACGGGTTGAAATTTACTGGGCAAAGCGAGGAATATGCGTCACTCCCCATCTGTAAACGAAGGAATGGGTCCATCGTCCTGGCAGGGCTTTCCTTCGTGCGGGCATGCGGCGAGATGAACATGTCGGAAACCAGCAACCTGACCTGTCGAATCGTGCGCGCTATGCGGTGGCTGCTCGTGCTTCTGACGCTACTTGCCAACAGCGCCGCTGCGGCAACGATCACGATCAGCGTCGCCAGTCACCCCGACGCAATGGAAATCGCGGGCAGTGCCGAGCTCCATGCCGATGCAGAGACCGCATGGCGCGTGTTGACCGACTACGAGCATTATGTTGACTTCATCCCGGACCTGCAGGGCAGCCGCGTCGTTGCGCGCAACGGCGCGACCGTCACCGTGGAGCAAACCGGGAATGTCATGCTGTGGGGACTGTACCTGGCCCTGGATGTCACGTTCGAGATTACCGAAATGGCGCCGACCAGTCTCGTTTCGCGCGTTGTAGCGGGCGATCTGCGTTCGCTGAACAGCCGCTACCTGCTAACCCCCGTGGGGAACGGGGTGCGGCTCGAATACACCGGCAAGCTGGACTCGGGATTTGTGTTGTTGGACGCCATCGAGCGAGTTGCCGTCAAGCAGAATGTCGCCCGCCGCTTCCAGGCACTCGCCGACGAGATCGAGCGCCGAAGTACTGCGGGCCTCGACCAATCCGGTGGCGGGCCGCCGCTGAAAGGCCGGGGGTCCACGCGCGCGCAGCCGGCGTCGCCGACATCCTGAGCGCAACGGAGTTTTGACATGCGGAAGGCGCTCGCCGCCCTCGCCATCGTTGCCGGATTGGCGGCGGGCTGCGCGCCGCCGCTTCCGCGGCCGACGGAACCTCTCGAGCCGTTTCCGGCCACATTCCCCTCGCAGCGCTATCTGGCAGCGATCGCGCGCGGCGAGCCCGTATTCCGCATCGACGCCGCACGTTCGCTCGTCGTGATCGAGGTTCACCGGGCAGGATCGCTCGCGCGTCTGGGACATGATCATGTCGTCGCGAGCCACGACGTACAAGGCTATGTCGCCGCGAAAGAGCATCTGGCGGACCTCTACGTTCCGTTGGACCGGCTGATTGTCGATGAGCCTGCGCTGCGCGCTGAGGCTGGCTTCGACACCAAGCCCTCCGAAGCCGACATTGCCGGGACGCGGGAGAACATGCTTGGCCGAGTCCTCGAAGTCGAGCGGTATCCGTTCGCACTTGCTACCGTGAGCGAGGTCGTTCCCGGCGCCGACCATTCCACCGTCCAGCTCGCGCTGACCCTGCACGGAATCACGCGTACGACGCGAGTTCCCGCGCGGATCGAGACTCAAGACGACGAGATCGCCGTGACCGGAAGCATGGTTGTGAAGCAGACCGATTTCGGCATCGCCCCGCTCTCGATCCTGGGTGGCGCGATCCAGGTGCAGGATGAAGTCCAACTGCGCTTCCAGATCCGCGCGCGCCGATGCCTCACACACTCATGTCAATGGGCAGATGTTTCTTCGCCTCAGGACGGGCCGGTCGCCGCGCGCGGCATGTAAATTTTTGCATAGCCCTCTTTCAGGGCCGTCGTGATCTGGTCAAGGCGTCGATCGATGTGCTTTTCGAGGATTGCGACGCAGGCCGCCTTGTCGCGCCGCTTCAGCCCCAGCAGCACGTCGCGGTGCTCGGCCTGCGTGTTGGCGCGATCTCCGCGGTCCATGTCGATCCAGCGCACGAAGCGAATGCGTGCGTTGACGTTCGCCAGCACGCGCAGCATCTCGACATTGCCCGACATGCCCAGCAGCCGCTCATGAAAGGTTTCGTCGAGCCGCACCAGCTCGACCACCGAGCGACTGCCGGCATCGGGGCCGGTGCTGTCGAGGAACGCGAGCAGCGCATCGATGTCCTCATCCTTGGCGCGCTGGATGGCGAGCCCCACCGCGGCGATCTCGATCGCCTTGCGCAGCTCGTACAGGTAGAACACCTCGTGCACATCCAGATCGCGGCAGTAGTAGCCCTTGCCGGGCGCGAAGCGCAGCAGGCCCTCCATGTTGAGCCGGTTCAGTGCCTCGCGCAGCGGCGTGCGGCTGGCGCCGAGACTGCGCGACAGCTCGACCTCGTTGAGCCGCTCGCCGGGCTTGAATTCGTAAGCGATGGCCATCGCCTTGAGGCGCTCGTAGACCCGCACCACAACGCTGTCCGTCGGGACTTCCAGGTTGCTGTTCTTGGTCTCCATCATGGGAACACCCGCGGCCGCAGTCCGGCATGGAACCACGTGATCATCGAATAGATGTCGTACACCGGCATGCCAACCGCAGACTGCAGCGCGGCGGCATACGGCGGCATGTTGGTGCACTCGAGCACGATCGCACCGACGTCCGGGTGCTTCGCACAAAGTGCCTGGCCCGCTTCGACGATATCCTGCGCGGCCAGTTCGACATCCATGTCGTCGGACTCCGCCTTGATCAGTACCCGGAAAAACTCGCGCCCGTTCTCGGTGCCGACGATCGGCGTATCGAGCGGTACGCCGACCGACGCGAGATGCTCGGACGTCAAGGTCGCGCCGCTGACCGTGACGAGGCCGACGCGCTTGCCCGGCGGCAGCGTCGCCTGCACCCACGGGACCTGCATCATCGACGAGGTCGCCACAGGCACGCCGACCGCGGCGGTCAATTCCTTTTGAAACAGCGACAGGAAGCCGCAGTTGGTCGTGAGCGCCTCGGCGCCCAGCCGCACCAGGTCGCGCGCGGCGTCGATGAAATCGGGCAGCAGTCCACGCGCGCCATGCAGAACGACCTTCTCCGGACTGGCCCCGCGCACAACGCGATACAGCACAGGAAATGGCCACGTCGTGGCATTGCCCATGTCGCCTGCGATCCGCGGAAAGCGCGCTTCGAGCATCAAGATGCCGAGCGGCGCGCCGTAAAGCGCCTTGCCGCCGCGAGCCATTGTGGTTCGAGCTGTGCGTGTCATGAGGATGTCCAGGACGTGAACGAGTCAGGGGCGCCGCATCAGCCGAAGCGGCGCGGATCGAACGGTTCGAGTGGAATCTCGGGTGCGCGGCCCGACAGCAGTTGCGCCACCAGGCGTCCCGTGCGCGCCGACGAGACCAGGCCAACATGGCCATGACCGAACGCGTGGATGATGTCGCGGCTGGCGCTCGCATGGCCTAGGCATGGCAAGCCGTCGGGAGTGCTCGGCCGCCGCCCCAGCCAGTAGCGAACGCGACCGGCGGGCAGGTCGCGCGGCAGCGCGGGAAACATGCTTAGCGCGTGATCGCGCAGGATCTCGGCGCGGCGCCAGTTCGGCGCGGCATCGAACGACGCGATCTCGACCTGGCCGGCCATGCGGAGGCCGCCTTCCATCAATGTCGCGACGGCGCTGGCATCCGACGCCATCATCGGCGTGCGCGGGCTGCCCTCCGGACTTGTGATCATCGCGTGATAACCGCGCTCGCTCTCCAGCGACACCCGGTCGCCGGCGGCGGCCGCGAGCGATTTCGAGCGTGCGCCGGCCGCGATGACGGCCGCATCGCAGGGAATTTCAGCGGTGTCGGTCGACACGGCGCGCAGGCGCCCCCCCTCGATGCGAAAGCCGCTCGCCCGGCCGCGCGTGTGCGTTGCCCCGAGCGCGCGGGCGTGCGTGACGAGTGCCGCCACGTACGACGCCGGATCACGGCAGTGACCCGCTTCCTCGACCAGCACGCCGAATCGATACCGCTCGTGCAATGCGGGCTCGCGTGCGCGCAATTCGTCTGCCGCAAGCTCCCGCCATTGCACGCCCACGGCGCGCCGCGCGTCCCAGGCATGTGCCTCGGCTGCGAATTCGGTGCGCGACGGATAGACGTGCAGCAGCCCCTTCTGTTCGATCAGATGTGCGACACCCGCCTGCTCGGCCAGCGCGCGGTGCAGCGCCGGCGCGTCGATCAGCAGCGTGCGCAGCGCGTGCGCGATCACGGCGATGCGTTGGTGCGTCGCGCCTGCGGCCAGGTACCGCAACAGCCACGGCGTCGCTCGGGGCAGGTAGGTCCAGCGGATCGCCAGCGGTCCCAGTGGGTCGAGGAGATAACGCGGGACCTTCTTCCATATTCCCGGCTGTGCCGGTGGTATCACCGAGTGCGACGACAGCCAGCCGGCATTGCCGTAGCTCGAGGCCTGCTCGCCACCCGGCGTGTCGGGATCGAGGAGCGTCACACGATGGCCTTCGCGCAGTGCGTGCATCGCACTCATCGCCCCGATCAGGCCGGCGCCGATGATCACCACGTCACGGCTCATGAGGCCCGGACCTGTGGTCGACGTCATTGCGCAACTTCATTGCAGCGCCTGGCAGGCGCGCGCGATGCGGTCGCAGCCGTTGCGAAGATCGGCGTCGGACGCCGCGTACGAAATGCGGAAATACGGCGCCAGTCCGAAACAGCTGCCCGGCACGACGGCGAGGTCGTATGCGTCGAGCAGATAGCGGCAGAACGCGATATCGCTGTCGATCGATGTGCCGTCGGGCGCACGGCGACCCACGAGACCGGCGCAGCTCGCGAAGGTGTAAAACGCGCCTTCGGGCCGGCGGCAGGCGATGCCGCCGATCGCGTTCAGCCGTTCGACGACGAAGTCGCGCCGGCGCTGGAACGTCCGCCGCCATTCGGCCAGCTGGTCCTGCGGTCCGGTCAATGCCTCGATGGCGGCAGCCTGACTGATCGAGCACGGGTTCGACGTGCTCTGGCTCTGCACGACCGCCATCGCGGCAATCAGCGCCGCCGGGCCACCGCCGTAGCCCAGACGCCAACCCGTCATCGCGTACGACTTCGACACGCCGTTGACCGTCAGCGTGCGACCCTTCAGTGACGGCTCGAGCTGCGCACCCGTGACGAACGGGACGCCATCGTAGAGCAGGTGCTCGTAGATGTCGTCGCTCATCAGCCACACGTGCGGATGGCGCGTGAGCACGTCGACAATCGGCCGCAACCGTTCCGCCGAGTACGCAGCGCCGCTCGGATTCGACGGCGAGTTGAGCAGCAGCCATCGCGTGCGCGGCGTGATGGCCGCTTCCAGGTCCGCGGCGTCCAACCGGAAGCCGTTCTCCTCGGCGCAGCGCACCGGCACCGGCCGGCCTCCGGCGATCAGCACCATGTCGGCGTACGACGTCCAATACGGCGCCGCCAGAATGACCTCGTCGCCGGCGTCGAGGGTGGCCATGAAGGCGTTGTGCATCACCTGCTTCGCGCCAGCGCCGACGCTGATCTCGTGCTGCGCGTAGTCGAGCTGGTTCTCGCGCCGGAACTTGGCGCGGATCGCGGCCTTCAGCTCGGCGGTGCCGTCGAGCACCGTGTACTTGGTCTGGCCGGCGCGGATCGCGCGGATTGCCGCTTCCTTCACGTTCTCTGGCGTGTCGAAGTCGGGCTCGCCCGCGCCCAGCACGATCATCGGGCGCCCCTCTTTGCGGCGCTGGGTCGCCAGCGCAGCGATGCGCAGGATCTCGGAGATCTGGATCGCGCCGATGCGCGCCGCACGCCGAAATGGCGCCACCACAGTGTTCGAGGCGGTCGTCACGGCTTCACAGCGCGGCGGTGACGACGATCTCGACGCGCAAGGCCGGATCTGCCAGCTCGACCTTGCCGCAGCAGCGCGTGGGTCCGTGGCCGGGCACGACCCACGCGTCCCAGACCGCATTCATCCCCGCGAAGTCGTCCATCGTGCGCAGCCAGATCTGCGCGGTGAGCAGGCGCGACTTGTCGGTCGCGGCGCGCGCGAGCATCTCGTCGATCTTGGCCAGCACCTGGCGGGTCTGCTCGGCGATCGCCGCCGTCTTGTCCTCGGCCACCTGGCCGGCGAGATAGACCACGCCGCCGTGGACTACGGCGCGGCTGCGGCGCGCGTTCTGGTCGATGCGGGTGATGTCCGTCATGCGGGTTCCTGCGGATTCGGATGGACGATCAACGGCCGTGCGCCGCAATGCGGCGGCAATGGTCCAGCGCGGCGTTGATCAGGTTGCGGTTGGCTGCGGCCGTGCGGAATGCCGAGTGCGCCGACAGCGTCACGTTGGGAAGCGTGGTCAATGGGTGCCCGGCCGGCAGCGGCTCGATGGTGAAGACATCGAGACCGGCATGACGCAGATGACCCGAGCGCAATGCGTCGATCATCGCGTCCTCGTCCACCAGCGCGCCGCGCGCCGTGTTGATCAGGATCGCGCCCGGACGCAGCGCCGCGATGCGCTCGCGCGACAGAAAGTTCTTCGTCTCTTCATTCAACAACAGGTGCAGCGACAGCACGTCGCTCTCGGCGAGCAGCCGGTCGAGTGCGACGAACTGCACCCCCGGAAACGTCTTCGGGCTGCGGTTCCAGGCCAGCACTTTCATTCCGGTGCCCAAAGCGAGTCGCGCCACCTCGGCCGCGATTCCGCCGAAGCCGAGCAACCCGATCGTGCGACCGGTGAGCTGGAGCGCGTCGGTGCGCACCCAGCTCCCGGTGCGCATTTCGCGGTCCATGCGCGCGAAACCACGCGCGGCGGTCCACATCAGCGCCACCGCGCACTCGGCGACCGCCGTGTCGCCATAGCCCTTGATCGTGTGCACCGCGATGCCGAGCTCTCCCAGCTCTTCGGGATTCATATAGCTGCGCGCACCCGTGCCGAGGAAGACGACGTGCGCAAGGCCCTCGCATTGGCGCGCGATCGCAGTCGGGAAGTGCGTATGGTCGATGAGCGCGATTGCGGCGCCTGCCAGCGTGGCTGGAAGCGCGTCGCTGCGAATATCGGGTTGCCGGTTGATCGCGAAGGGGATGTCGATCGTTCCCGAGAGCTCCTGTGCTATGTCGCCGAGCGTCGGGTTGGCATCCACGAATACCGCGCGCAGTGTGGGGCGCGAGGTCGCGTCGGTATGGGCAGAGGCGCTTGAAGCGGGGGTCGAGGACATGCAGGATCCGTGATGGGAAAGGTCGTGTTGGTGGTATTCGCCGATGGTAATGATTTACAGAATACACTTCAAGAATTATCATCTGTATGCAGGCTGGGATTTCGAACGTACACCTTCCCGCCGGTTGACTCATTCCATTCAGGAGTAGCCATGCGCTTTGCCACCAACGCGTTATTCACCCTCGCGGCCACCCTGCTCTGCCTGGCGCCCGCGCATGCCGCGTATCCAGACCGGCCGATCCGCCTGATCGTGCCTTGGGCACCGGGCGGTTCTACCGATGTCCTCGCCCGGCTGGTGGCGGATAAGCTGACGGTGTCGATGGGTCAGCCGGTCATCGTCGAGAACAAGCCGGGAGCGTCGGGAAATATCGGTTCGGAGCTGGTCGCCAAATCGAAGCCGGACGGCTACACGCTGCTGGTCGGCCTGGGCAATACGCACGTGGTGAATCCTGCGATGTACACGAACATGACGTTCAAGGGTGTGGAGGACTTCACGCCGATCGCCATGCTCGGATTCGTGACCACCACGATGGTGGTGAACCCCGCGGTTCCCGTCAGCAACGTGGCGGAATTCATCGCCTACGCCAAGGCAAACCCGGGAAAGCTCGCCTACGCCTCCGCCGGCGTCGGCTCGTCGACGCACCTCGATGGCGCCGTGTTCGCCAAGCTGGCGGGAATCGACATGCTGCACGTTCCGTTCAAGGGCGGCGCACCCGCGATGCAGGAGACGATCGCCGGTCGTACGCAGGTGCAGTTCAGCGCCGCCAACCTCACGCTCCCGCAGGTAAACGCCGGCAAGCTCAAGCTGCTCGCCGTGACCGGCAGCAAGCGGGCAGCGATCCTGCCGAACGTCCCGACCGTGGCCGAAACGCTGCCAGGTTTCGACAAGGGCGTGTGGTACGGCGTATTCGGGCCCGCGGACATGCCGAAGGAATTGACGAACAAGCTCAATGCGGAGATCAATCGGCTCATGAACGCACCGGAGCAGAAGAAGACGCTCGAGGACATCGGCATCGAAGTCTCCAATGAAACGCCCGATCAGTTTCGCGCGACCTTGCAGAAAGAAGCCGTGTACTACGGCAAGCTGATCAAGGATTTGAACATCCAGGCGGAATGATTCGAGCCTGTTGCTGCTTCCACTCGCGCTCAACGGGAAACTCCGATGCGACCTTATCGCCCGACCGTGACCGGCACACGGCACATGATCGTTGCCGGACATTACGCCGCAGCACACGCCGGCTTCGCGATGCTCGAAGCCGGCGGCAATGCAGTCGACGCCGGCGTGGCGGCAGGCATCGCGCTGGGCGTGCTGCAAGCCGACCGCGTCAATTTCGCCGGTGTCGCGCCGATCATGATTTATCTCGCGAAGCAGCGCGAGGTCGTCAGCATCGACGGGCTGGGTGTCTGGCCGCGGGCCGCGTCCATCGACGTCTTCATCGAGCGCCATGGCGGCGCGATGCCACCCGGCCTTCTGAACACCGTGATCCCGGCGGCGCCCGACGCGTGGATCACCGCGCTCGAACAGTACGGCACGATGCGCTTCGGCGACGTGGCAAAGGCGGCGATCGGCTTCGCGCGCGACGGATTTCCGATGCATTGGCTGATGGCCGAGCACATCGACGAGAACCAGGAGGCTTATCGGCACTGGCCCTCGAACGCGGAAATATTCCTGCCCAACGGCAAGCCCCCGCGCGTCGGCGACGTTTTCGTGCAACGCGACCTGGCGCGGACGCTTCAGTACATGGTGGACCAGGAAACCGCGCACGCGCGAAACGGCCGGATCGCCGGACTGCGCGCCGCACGCGATGCGTTCTATGTCGGCGACATCGCCGCCATGATCGTCGAATACCATCGCGCCAACGGCGGCTGGGTCACCGCCGAGGACATGGCCGGCTACAAGGTGACGCTCGAACCGCCGGTGCGCACGCGCTTCGGCGATATCGACCTCTTCGCGTGCGGTCCATGGTGCCAAGGCCCCGTGCTGCCGCAGGCGCTCAACATCGTGGCCGCGTTCGATCTGCGCGCACTCGGCCACAACTCGCCGCAGTACATCCACGTCCTGACCGAAGCGTTGAAGCTGGCGTATGCCGATCGCCATCGCTACTACGGCGATCCGCGGTTCGTGGACGTGCCGATCGACACGCTCATGTCCGCCGCCTACGCGGCCGAGCGGCGAAAGGCGATTGATCCGCACAGGGCCGCACCGCGGATGCCGGACGCGGGCGTGGTTGGCGCGGCGGCATCGACGGAGACACATCCGACCGCCGCGCGAGACGACGCACCTCCGCCGGTCGACACCTCCTATGTCTGCGTGATCGATCGTGATGGCAATGCGTTCTCGGCGACGCCCAGCGATACGTCGTCGTCAACGCCGGTGATCCCGGGCACGGGGCTATGCCCGTCGTCACGCGGAACGCAATCGTGGTGCGATCCACGTCATCCGGCATCAGTGGCACCCGGAAAGCGCCCGCGGCTCACGCCGAGCCCGGCGCTTGCGCTGCGCAACGGCAACGCCTACATGCCGTTCGGCTCGCCGGGCAACGACGTTCAGCCGCAGGCGATGTTGCAGGTGTTCCTCAACATCCACGTGTTCGGCATGGACGTGCAAAGCGCGGTCGAAGCGCCGCGCTTCGCCACGTACAGCTTTCCGGGCTCGTCGGAACCGCACGCGTATCATCCGGGCCGGCTCAATCTCGAAAACCGGATTCCGGCGGCGACCGGCGAGGCGCTCGCGCGACTTGGCCACGACGTCCAATGGTGGTCGGATCGCGAGTGGCGCGCTGGCGGCGCGTGCGTGGCGCGCGTCAATCCGGATACGGGCGTTCTGGAAGGCGGTGCCGACCCGCGCTGTCCCACGTACGCATTGGGATGGTGATCGACGACATCGCGTTCGCGAGCCTGGCCGAGCTGGCCCGCGGTTTGCGAAGCCGCGCCTACACGTCCGTCCATCTCGTTCAGCTGTACCTGGATCGCATCGCGCGGCTCGACGAGCGAGCCCATGCCTATGTCAACGTCTATCGCGAGTCCGCCTTGCTGGCGGCACAGGCGGCCGACGCGCAGCGTGACAGCGGCACGCCTTTGCCCGCGTTGCATGGCTTGCCCATCGCGGTGAAGGACTTGTGCGAGATCGACCAGCAGATCACGACCGCGGGATCGCGGCACTGGCAGGGCCGCCGCAGCACGGTGACAAGTGCGGTGGTCGAGCGCTTGCAGTCGGCGGGCATGGTGCTGCTCGGCAAGACCCACATGGTCGAGTTCGCGTTCGGCGGATGGGGAACGAACGTGCACATGGGCACGCCGCGCAATCCATGGGACTGGCTCGGAAAACATCGGGCTCCCGGCGGATCGAGCAGCGGTTCGGGTGTCGCCGTCGCGGCCGGGCTCGCGCCCGCCGCGATCGGCTCCGATACCGGGGGCTCCGTCCGCATACCCGCCGCCTTCAATGGCGTGACCGGACTGAAGACCACCAATGGACGGATCAGCCTGTACGGCGTCGTGCCGATGTCGCCGACCCTCGACACGATCGGCGTACTGACCCGCACGGCCGAGGACGCGGCTCTTCTGGCCCACGCGCTCGCCGGCTTCGATGCGCGCGATCCGCGCACCCACGGCCCTCCGTGCGCTCCCATCGATATCGCATCGTTCGATACCCCTCGCCCGGCGAAAATCGCCGTCCTGCGGCCGGACCAATATCCGACGGCAGTCACCGACGATATCCAGAAGGCCACCGAGGAAGCGATCAGGGCTTTCCAATCATTGGGGGCGACCGTCGAATACCCGTCGGTGCCTCTGGATTTTTCCGAACTGATGCGCAGCAGCGGCACCATCATCAGCGCGGAAGCGTACCGGGTCCACGCGGCCTACATCGAGGATACCGACGCGTTCGATCCCTGGGTGCGCAAGCGCATCCTCGCCGGCAGGAACGTCGATGCGTCCACCTACAGCAGTGCGCAGGCACAGCGTCAGGAAACCATGGCCGCCTTCGACGCGTGGATGCGGTCCTACGACGTGCTGCTCACGCCCGTGCTGCCGTTTGCCGCCGCGCCGCTGGACGAAATCGACGAGGCGATTCACCTGACGCCGTTCACGCGTCCGGTCAATTACCTCGAAACGTGCGCGCTTTCGCTGCCCGCGGGATTCACCCGGGATGGCATGCCGATCGGCGTGCAATTGATCGGTAAGCGGTGGCAGGAAGCCATGCTCCTCCAGTTCGGGCACGCGTTCCAGAGCGTCACGGACTGGCATCGACGCAAGCCGTCGGACCTGCATTGAAGGTGATCCGATAGTCGCGCCGTCCGCGACGCGTCGCCCGCGTCAAGCCACGACGGGCGGCGTTTTCAACACCACCGTCGCCTCGACGCGCGCTTGTTCGGCGCGCGCGCGTTCGAGAATGTAATCGATGAACGTGCTGGCCGCGCGCGTGTGGTGCCGGTTCGGCATGTACAGCATGAACATCCGTGTGCCGAAGATGCTCAGGCGCCAGTCGTCGAGCGCCGTCAGCACGGCGCCGCGCAGCACCTCGTCCTTCACCACGTAGTCGGGCACGAGCCCGACACCCGCTCCGGCCAGTATCGCCTGGCGCAGAAATGAGAAGTTCTCCGAGATCAGCGTCGGATCGAGCAGCACCTCCCGCCGTTCATCGCCAAGGTAGGCCGCCACGCGCAGCTGCTGGCCGGCGACATCCGACGTGATCAAGGGCACGCTGCCCAGATCCTCCGGTACCAACGGCAGCCCTCGTGACTCGACATAAGCGCGCGCAGCGCACGCGACATAACGCACCGTTCCCAGTTCGCGCGCCACGAGCGTCGGCGGCGGCTCCGCCATCACGCGAATCGAGATGTCGAGCCCTTCGCGAAGCAGGTCGACGACCCGGTTCTCGAAGAGCACATCGAGCACGATGTCGGGATACAGCCGCTTGAAGGCGATCAGCCAGTCCGCCATCACCAGCTGGCCGTAGCCGCTGGGCACGCCGATGCGCACGCGCCCGCGCAGCGTGTGACCGAGAGTCGCCACCGATTCCTTCGCCGCCAGCAGTTCATTGCGGATGCTGCGGCCGTGCTGATAGAGACGACGGCCGACCTCGGTCAGCTCCATGCTCCGCGTGGTACGGCGAAGCAGCTTCACGCCGACCGATCTTTCGAGCTGGTTCAGGTGATAGCTGACGTTGGCGCGGCTCGTCTTCAGCTTGCGCGCAGCCTGGCTCAGGTTGCCGGCATCGACGATGTCGACGAGCAGGGTCAGCGACGTCAGGTCCATGGGCTGCACCATTGTCAAATTTCACTTGACAGTATGTCAATCCGAGACCGAATTGTCAAAAGAAGTACCGTGGCCGACAATGCCTTCACGCCGGAACGTATACCGGCCCCCGTCGGAGGAATCACCATGATCCGGGACCAGACCCTCGATCGATTGCCTTGAGAGGAGTGCAGACCATGCCACTCCCCAAGTCGTTAGCCGCGCATCTCGCGCTGCCGGTGATCGGGTCGCCGCTGTTCATCGTCTCGAACCCGGATCTCGTCATCGCGCAATGTCTCGGCGGGATCGTGGGTTCCTTTCCGGCGCTCAACGCGCGGCCGAAGGAAGAGCTCGAAGCCTGGATCCTCAGGATCAAGACCGCGCTCGCGGCGGCGACTGCCGCGGATCCGTCGCGGCGCATCGCGCCTTTTGCGGTCAATCAGATCGTGCACAAATCGAATGACCGGCTCGCCCACGACGTCGAGGTTTGCGTGCGGCACCAGGTGCCGATCATCATCACGTCGCTCCAGGCCCCGGGTGCCGTCGTCAAGGACGTGCACGGCTATGGGGGACTCGTCTTCCACGACGTCACCAATCTGCGCCATGCAGAGAAGGCACTGGAAGCCGGAGTCGATGGACTCATTCTGGTCTGCGCCGGCGCCGGCGGACATGCAGGGACCATGAGCCCGTTCGCGCTCGTCGGCGAGGTGCGCCGCATCTACGACGGAACCATCATCCTGGCCGGCGCGATCACCAACGGCGCGGCAATTCTCGCGGCCCAGGCGATGGGCGCGGACCTCGCGTACATGGGCACGCGCTTCATCGCGACCGAGGAGGCGCACGCGGCCGAAAGCTACAAGCGCATGATCGTCGAAGCGGGAGCGTCGGAAATCATCTACACGTCGCTCTTCACAGGTGTGGCTGGCAACTACCTGAAGCGCAGCATCGCTGCCGCCGGGCTCGACCCCGACGACCTGCCGAGTGTGGACAAGAGCCAGATGAATTTCGGCTCGACGCGGGTGAAGCCGTGGAAGGACGTCTGGGGCGCAGGCCAAGGGGTCGGCACCATTGGCGACGTCCTCCCGGCCGCGCAGGTGATCGATCGGCTGAAGGCCGAATACGCCGCCGCGCGCATGCGGCTCGTTGCGGCCTGAGGACAATCGCATGACTGTGCCTGTCTGGAGAACGACACCATGACCGAAGACAACGCCGAGGAAGTCGTCACCGTGAAACGCCGCGGCAATGTGCTCGTCGTCACGGTGGACAATCCGCCGGTCAACGCACTCGGCGTCGACGTACGGCGTGGCCTGATGGCGGCGATCGATGCCGCCGAGAATGACGCTGCCGTCGACGCGGTGCTGCTTCTCGGCGCCGGACGCACCTTCATTGCCGGCGCCGACATCCGCGAATTCGGCAAGCCGCCGCAGCCGCCTTCGCTGCCGGAGGTGTGCAACCGCATCGAGAGTTGCGCAAAACCGGTGGTCGCGATCCTGCACGGATCCGCGCTCGGCGGTGGGCTGGAGATTGCGCTGTCGGCGCACTACCGTCTGGCGTTGGCGAACGCCAGGCTCGGCCTGCCCGAAGTCACGCTTGGTTTGCTTCCGGGGGCGGGCGGCACGCAGCGCGCGCCGCGGCTCATTGGCGTCGGTCCGGCGCTCGAGCTCATGTTGAGTGGCCAACCAGTCGGCGCCGACAAAGCCCTCGCGCTCGGCCTCGTCGACCGTCTCGACGCCGGGTCCGATCCGCTTTCCGCCGGACTACCCTTCGTGGACGAGCTCATCGCGTCGCACGCACCGGCGCGCCGCACGCGCGATGCGAACAGGCAGTTGGAAGATATGGCAGCCAGCCGCGCCGCGCTCGGCGCCGCGCGCGCGGATACCGCCAAGAAAGCCAAGGGCCTCTTCTCGCCGCTGCGGATCGTCGAAGCCGTCGAAGCCACGCTCGAACTGCCCTTCGCTGAAGGCATGAAGCGCGAGCGCGAGCTGTTTCTCCAGTGCATGCAGAGCCCGCAGCGCGAGGGATTGATCCATGCGTTCTTCGCGGAGCGCGAGGTGGTCAAGGCCCCTGAAACGCGATCCGCGAAGCCGCGACCGATCGCCACCGCCGGCATCGTCGGCGGCGGCACCATGGGCGCCGGCATCGCCGTCGCCATGCTCGATGCGGGACTGCCCGTGACGATGATCGAGCGCGACGCGGAGAGCCTCGCCCGCGGGCGCGCGCATGTCGAAAAGGTCTATGACGGCCTCATCGCCAAAAACCGGATGAGCCCCGAGGCCAAGGCCGCGACGATGGCGCGCTTCACCGGCTCGACCGCTTACGAGTCACTGGCGCAGGTCGACCTCGTGATCGAGGCCGTGTTCGAGGACATGTCCGTCAAGAAGGCCGTGTTCGCGCAGCTCGACAAATTGTGCAAACCCGGCGCCGTGCTGGCGACGAACACCTCGTACCTCGACATCGACGCGATCGCGGCAAGCATCGCACGGCCCCAGGACGTGGTAGGCCTGCATTTCTTTTCACCGGCCAACATCATGAAGCTGCTCGAGATCGTCGTACCGGACAAGGTGGCGGCCGATGTCGTGGCCACCGGCTTCGATCTCGCGAAGAAGCTGCGCAAGGTGCCGGTGCGAGCGGGCGTGTGCGACGGCTTCATCGGCAACCGCATCCTCGCGGTCTATCGCCAGGCTGCCGATTACATGATGGAAGACGGCGCCTCGCCCTACCAGATCGACCGGGCGGTGCGTGACTTCGGCTATCCGATGGGCCCCTATCAGATGTCCGACCTCGCGGGTGGAGACATCGGCTGGGCAACGCGCAAGCGCAAGGCGGCAACGCGCGATCCGCGTGCTCGCTACGTGCACATCGCCGACGAGATCTGCGAGCGCGGCTGGTTCGGACAGAAGACCGGACGCGGCTATTACCTCTATCCCGCGGGTGCGCGCATCGGTACCCCCGACCCGGAGGTCGAAGCGATCGTCGATGCCGAGCGAACGAAGGCTGGCATCACGCCGCGCAGCTTCAGCGATGAGGAAATCATCCGCCGCTACATGGCCGCGATGATCAACGAAGGCGCCAACGTCGTGCGGGAGGGCATCGCGCTGCGCCCCCTCGATGTCGACGTGACGTTCCTCTACGGCTACGGTTTCCCGCGCTACCGCGGCGGCCCGATGAAATATGCCGACATGATCGGCGCCTCCACGATCCTCGCCGATATCCGCGAGTTCGCCAAGGAGGACCCGCTGTTCTGGACGCCCTCGCCGCTGCTCGTCGACCTCGTTGCGCGGGGCGCCAACTTCGACAGCCTCAACAAATCCTGAAAGAGAAATCCCATGCGCGAAGCCGTTATCGTCTCGACCGCCCGAACGCCGGTAACCAAGGCGCACCGCGGTGAATTCAACATCACGCCTGGGTCCACGCTTGCGGCATTCGCCGTGCGCGCCGCCGTGGACCGTGCACGCATCGATCCCGCGTTGCTCGAGGACGCGATTCTCGGCTGCGGGTACCCGGAGGGCACGACCGGTCGCAATGTCGCACGGCAAACCGTCGTGCGCGCGGGGCTGCCGATCACGATTGCCGGAACGACGGTGAATCGATTCTGCGCTTCGGGCCTGCAGGCGATCGCCATTGCCGCCGGACGGATCATCGTCGAAGGTGCGCCCGCGATGATCGCCGGCGGCGTCGAAAGCATTTCGCAGATCCGCACTCGCGAGGACGGCAACACCGGCATCGACCCGTGGATCGCCGAGCACAAGCCCGAGCTCTACCTCTCGATGATCGAGACCGCCGATATCGTGGCCGCGCGTTACGGAGTCAGCCGCGAAGCGCAGGACCGCTTCTCGGCCGAGAGCCAGCGCCGGACCGAAGCGGCGCAGATCGCCGGGCGCTACCAGGACGAGATCATCTCGGTCACCACCACGATGGCCGTGACCGACAAGGAAACCAAGGCCGTCACCAAGCGCGAGGTCACGGTGGCGGCCGATACCTGCAACCGCCGCGGCACGACCTACGAGTCCCTGGCGAAGCTGGAACCTGTAATGGGCGCGGGCAAGTTCGTCACCGCGGGCAACGCGTCGCAACTCTCCGATGGCGCGTCCGCCTGCGTGCTGATGGAAGCAGGTGAAGCCGCGCGTGCCGGGCTCACGCCGCTGGGAGCGTTTCGCGGCCTCGCCCTCGCCGGCTGCGAGCCCGACGAAATGGGCATCGGACCGGTGTTCGCCGTGCCCAAGCTGCTGGCGCGCAACGGTCTGAAGATTGCCGACATCGGCCTGTGGGAGCTCAACGAGGCGTTCGCATCGCAGGCGCTCTATTGCAAGGAGCGGCTCGGCATTCCCGACGAGCTGCTGAACGTCGACGGCGGAGCGATCGCCATCGGTCACCCGTTCGGCGTGACCGGCGCACGTCTTACGGGACACATCCTGATCGAGGGCAAGCGGCGCGGTGTGAAATACGCGGTCGTCACCATGTGCATCGGCGGCGGCATGGGTGCCGCGGGCCTGTTCGAAATCTACTGAGAGCTCAAGCCATGGATCTGAACTTCACTCCCGAAGAGGAAGCGTTCCGCAGCGAAGTGCGGAGCTTCCTCGCCGAAGAGCTTCCCGCGCGCATGGCTGAAAAGGTCGGCACCGGCAAGCACCTCAGCAAGGCCGACCACGAGGAATGGCAGGCGATCCTCAATCGCCGCGGCTGGCTTGCCAGCCACTGGCCCGAGCAGTACGGCGGCCCCGGATGGACCGCGGTCCAGAAATTCATCTTCGAGCACGAGTGCGCAATCGCGCATGCACCGCGCATCGTCCCGTTCGGCGTGAACATGCTGGGGCCGGTGCTCATCAAGTACGGCAACGAGGCGCAGAAGCGGTACTGGCTGCCGCGCATTCTCGACGGCTCGGACTGGTGGTGCCAGGGATATTCGGAACCGGGCGCCGGATCCGACCTCGCAGCGGTGAAGACGAGCGCCGTGCGCGCCCGCGACGACAAGGGAGAGCACTACGTCGTGAACGGCCAGAAGACGTGGACTACGCTGGGCCAGCACGCGAACATGATTTTCTGCCTCGTGCGTACGGACACCGAAGCGCGCAAGCAGGAAGGCATCAGCTTTCTGCTGATCGACATGACGACACCCGGCGTCGAAGTGCGCCCGATCATCACGCTCGACGGCGAGCACGAGGTGAACGAGGTGTTCTTCACCGATGTCCGCGTGCCGGTCGAGAACCTGGTCGGCGAGGAGAACAAGGGCTGGACCTGCGCCAAGTACCTGCTGACTTACGAGCGCACCAACATCGCGGGTGTCGGCTTTTCCGTTGCCGCGCTGGCGAAGCTGAAGCAGATCGCCGCCAGGCAGAAGAAGCATGGCAAGCCGCTTGACGCGGATCCCGCTTTCGCCGCGCGCATGGCGCGGGTCGAGATCGAGCTCGAGAACATGAAGACCACCAATGTGCGCGTGATCGCGGCGGTGGCTGGCGGCGGTGCGCCCGGCGCGGAAAGCTCGATGCTCAAGATCCGCGGCACCGAAATCCGCCAGGAGATTTCGTCGCTCACCCGCCGCGCCATGGGGGTCTATGCGCAACCCTTTATTGCCGCAGCGCTGCACGAAGGCTTCGAAGGTCCGCCAGTTGGACCCGACGAGGCAGCGCCTGCCGCGGCGCAGTACTTCAACAACCGCAAGCTGTCGATCTTCGGCGGCTCCAACGAAATCCAGAGAAACATCATCTCCAAGATGATCCTCGGCCTTTGACAAGGCGCTGACATGAACTTCCAACACACCGACGACCGGCGGATGCTGGCCGATACGCTCGACCGCTTCATCCGCGACAAGTATCCGTTCGCGACACGCGACAGAATCGCCAAGTCGCCGCAGGGCTTCAGCCGGGAGATCTGGCAGGAGCTTGCCGAGTTGGGCGTGATCGGCGCACTCTTTTCCGAAGCGGATGGGGGCTTCGGCGGTGAAGGGTTCGACATTGCCGTGGTGTTCGAGTCGCTCGGACGCGGACTGGTCGTCGAGCCGTTGCTCTGCGCGGTACTGGCGGGTCGCGCGATTGCGGCGGCGGAAAGCGGCGCGCAGAAGCAGTGGATCGAGAAGATCATCGCGGGCGAATCCATCGCGGCCTTCGCGCACGACGAAGCCGACGCGCACTACACGCTGGCCCATGTGCAGACGCGCGCAAAGCAAGAAGGTTCGGACTGGGTGTTGAGCGGAGCGAAGGCAGTGGTGCAGCACGGCGAGAGCGCCGATGTGTTCGTCGTGTCCGCCCGCAACAGCGGCACGGTCGAAGATGAAGCCGGGATCAGCCTGTTTCTCGTGCCTGCCGATGCGCAGGGTCTCGCGGTACGCGGCTACCCGACCATCGACGGCGGTCGTGCCGCGGAGTTGACGCTGCAGGACGTGAAGCTTCCGGCCAACGCGCTGCTGGGCGCGCCGGGCGCCGGCTTTGCCACGATCGAGAACGCGGTTGGCGCCGGCATTGTTGCGCTATGTGCCGAAGCGCTTGGCGCAATGGACGAAGCGAAAAAGGCGACGCTGGAGTACTTGCAGACGCGCAAGCAGTTCGGCATGTTCATCGGCAGCTTCCAGGCGCTGCAGCATCGGATGGCGAACATGCTGCTGGAGATCGAGCAGGCACGCTCCGCCGTGATCAATGCCGCCGCGGCACTGAGCGCCGAGCGTGTCGTCCGCGAACGCGCGCTGTCGGCGGCCAAGTTCAGCATCGGACGGATCGGCACGCTGGTCGCCGAAGAAAGCATCCAGATGCACGGCGGCATCGGCATGACGTGGGAGCTGCCGCTGGCCCATTACGCCAAGCGTCTCATCATGATCGACCATCAGCTGGGTGATGAAGACCATCATCTCCAGCGCTATATCGAGCTTGGCCGGAGCTTGCGTCAATGAGCGCCGCCGGACCGCCGAAATACGCGGGACTGCTGGCTGCCTCGCGGGGCAGCGCAGTGGCGATAGCCGCAAGCGTGGGGGCGGGAATGAGCGCGGGTCGCCGCGCGATAGACCGGACACCGACGCGCAGTTATCTCCCTGCCGAAGTGGTGCAAGGAGGTGGAGCATGACCAGCGCAGTTCTCACGAGCCGTCACGACGCCGTGCAGGTGCTCGTGATGAACAATCCGGCCGCACGCAACGCGATCACCGCGGAACTCTATGCATCGTTGCCGGCGGCGTTAGCCGAGGCGGAAGCCGATCCGCAGATCGGCGCAATCGTCCTGACCGGGGCGGAAGGCTTCTTCTGCTCGGGCGGCGATCTCCGCGTCCTCGGAGAGCGACGCGACATGGCACCGGTGCAACGGCGCGAACGGCTGGAGGGCCTGCATGACCTCATTCGCGCGATCCGCGATTGCGGCAAGCCGGTCATTGCGGCCGTCGAAGGCGGTGCGGCGGGCGCAGGTGTATCCATCGCGCTCGCCTGCGACATGCTGGTCGCGGCGCGCAACGCGTTCTTTTCCATCGCCTATGTGAAGGTCGGTCTCACGCCGGACGGAGGCGTGACCGCATTTCTCTCCGAATTTCTTTCCCGCCAGCTTCTCACCGAGCTGTGCCTCACCGGCGATCGCATCACTGCCGAGCGCATGGCGGCGCTCGGGGCGGTGAATCGGCTGTCCGATCCGGGCAGCGCGCAGCCCGACGCGATTGCGCTCGCCGCGCGTATCGCCGACGGACCGTCGCGGGCCACCGCTCGCATCAAGACGCTGTGCCGGCACGCCCATCGTGCCACGCTCGATGCGCAGCTTGCGCTCGAAGCCGGGCACATGGTCGACGCACTCGGCGACGACGAATCGAGCGAAGGCATCGGCGCCTTCTTCGCCAAACGTCCACCGCACTTCGCCGCGCTGCGCCGCGGATCGGATCGAACGACATGAACGCCATGGGCAAACCCGGCGTCGCCGCGCCCTTCGCGCCGTCGTTCCCGATTCGCAGCATCGACGACGTCCGGCGCCTGGAGCGGACACCGCTCGAACAGGCGGTGACCGTGCGCAGCACGTACGAGATCTTCCGCAATTCGGCGCATGCGTTCGGCGACAAGACCGCGCTGACCTTCCTGCGCAGCGGCGACCCGGCGGACACGCCGATCCGCTGGTCGTACAACAAGCTGCTGGCGGGCATCCATCAAACCGCCAACATGCTGCATGTCCTCGGCGTGGATCCAACGGATGCGGTGGCCGTGCTTTTGCCCGCCTGCCTGGAATACCACCTGGCGCTTTGGGGCGGCGAAGCGGCGGGGATCGTCCAGCCGCTGAATCCGCTGCTTACCGACGAGAAACTGGTGTCGCTGATGCGCGTGGCCGGCGCCAGGGTGCTGATCGCCTACGGATCGGACGAGGAGTCCGGGATCTGGTCGAAGGCGATGCGCATTCGCGACCAGTTGCCATCGCTGATTGCGGTGCTGCGCGTGGCGCCGCATCACGAGACCAAAGCGCCCATTGCGACGCTGCCGGAACGGGTTGCGGACTTCAACGCGCTGCGTGCCGCCCAGCCCGACGATCGTCTCGTCAGCGGGCGCGACATTCTCGCCACCGACATTGCCGCGTACTTCCACACCGGCGGGACGACCGGCGCGCCCAAGCTCGCGCGCCACACCCACGGCGCCCAGGTCTTCACGGCCTGGGCCAGCGTGGAGCTGATTGGCATTACCGATTCCGACGTGACCATCAACGGCTATCCGCTGTTCCATGTGGCCGGCGTGCTGCCGGCATCGCTGGCGTCGCTGTCCGCGGGTGTGGAAGTCGTGATCCCCACGCCGTCGCTGATGCGCAACCGCGAAGTCCTGGCCAACTACTGGCGGCTGGTCGAGACCCACCGCGCCACCATTCTTTCCGCCGTGCCGACGGTGCTCGCGGCGCTGGCCAACGTGCCGTTGCAGGACGCCGACATCTCGTCGCTCCGGTACTGCCGTACCGGGGCCGCGCCCCTTTCGCCCGAACTGGCCGCGCGATTCAAGAAGCTCGTCGGGCTGCATGTTCACGAGAGCCTCGGCATGACCGAGATGGCGGGCATCTCGTCGATCACGCCGCTCGGCGTCGAAGGCCCGGCAGGTTGCGTCGGCTTCCCACTCCCCTACACTCGCGTTCGCATCGTCGCCCTCGACGACATCGGCGGCGCGAGCGAACGCGATGTGCCACCCGGAGAAATCGGCATGGTGCTGTTCAAGTCGCCGAATCTCTTCTCCGGCTTCCTCGACCCCGAAGACAACGCGAAGGCGTTTACCGCCGAGGGTTGGCTCGCCACCGGCGATCTGGGTTGGATCGACGCGCAGGGACGATTGAACCTGACCGGACGCTCGAAGGATCTGATCATCCGCAGCGGGCACAACATCGACCCCAAGGTCATCGAGGATGCGCTCGCCGCGCACCCGGCGGTTGCGCTTTGCGCGGCGGTGGGCGCGCCGGATGCGTATGCGGGCGAGTTGCCGTTCGTCTTCGTCACGCTCGTCCCCGGCGCGTCGGTGAGCGAGGACGAGCTGCTCGCATTCGTTGCGCAACGGGTCGACGAGGCCCCGGCCCGGCCGAAAGCGGTCGCCATCATCGAACGCATGCCGCTGACGAACGTGGGCAAGATCTACAAACCCGAGCTTCGCCTGATGGCTGCAAAGGCGGTCGTGGCCGCGCTGGTCGCCGAAACATGCACCGCGCTCGAGGTGCGCGACGAAGCACGTCCGATGGTGGATGTCGATGCCGAACGGCGTGTGACTGTTCTGCTCGACGCCGCGGCGCTGGGCGAGGCAATGGCGCCGGTGCACGAGCGCCTGCGCGTGTCACTGGAACGACTGCCGGTCAAGACGCTGCTCGGATCGGCCTCCCTTCACGAATCCGAACCGTCCGCCAATCCTTGACGAGGAACATCACCATGAACCGATGCTCGATCCGCTGCGCCTGGGCCTTCGCCTGCGTCGCGCTGTCTCTCTGCACGACGGTGCATGCCGCCGATCCCTACCCGAGCAAGCCGATCCGGATCGTGGTGCCGTTCGCCGCCGGCGGCGCCACCGACATTCTCGCCCGTGTCCTGGCCGAGAAAATGTCGCCGCGCCTCGGCCAACCCGTCATCGTCGACAACAAGGCCGGCGCCGCCGGCATCATCGGCACCGATGCGGTGGTCAAGGCTGCGCCAGACGGTTACACCATCCTGCTGTCGATCAGCAACACGATGCTCACCAACGTATTCCTGTACGACAAGCTGCCGTACGACCCGCGCAAGGACCTGGCGCTCGTTTCGCAAATCGCGACGGCTCCGATCGTGCTTGTCGTGCACCCCAGCGTGAGCGCGACCACGGCTCCGGAATTGCTGCAGTATGTGAGCAAGAACAAGGGCAAGCTGGCCTATGGCTCCTATGGCATCGGCTCGTATCCGCATGTCGCCGGCGCGTGGATGAGCGCGACGCAGCAAGCCGAGATGAACCATATTGCGTACAAAGGCGAAGCGCCGATGATGCAGGACCTGATCGGCGGCCAGATCCAAATGGCGTATGCCAGTATTCTGCAGGCGAAGCCGTACATCGACTCCGGCAAGGTCAAGGCCATCGGCGTCACCGGCGAACGCCGCGCGAGCGCGCTGCCCAACGTGCCGACGCTGGTCGAGCAAGGGCTCAAGGACGAAACCTACCGTGCGACCGGCTGGCTCGCCGTTGCGCTACCGGCAGGGACGCCCAAGGCCATCGTGCAGCGCGTTGCCGACGAAGTACGCGCGGCCTGCGAATTGCCCGACGTGAATGCGCGGATCACCGGCATGGGCTTCGAGGTGAAGTGCAGCACGCCGGATGCTTTCGCCGTGGCCTATAAGCAGGATTTGCCGGTGTGGGAGCGGCTCATCAAGAGGTCCGGCGCCAAGCTGGAATGAGCGGGATCCGGCCCACCTGGAAAAAACAAGCGCCCGCCGCAAGAGCGGCAGGCGCTCGAGTTTGAAGCGGTAACCTGGCGTCGCGGATTGAGAGCAACCCCGCGGCCTGGATGAGGGTCAGCCAGGCCGCGAGCTCCGCTTGCATCGGCTACGCGCACACGTAGCTGGTTGTGACATTGATGTCGCCGCCGACATAGTTCGCTTTTTGCGGGTACACGCAAAGGGGTCTCGACTTCGCGACCGGGAACGTCGGTGTCACCGCCGATGCGATGTCCATGCGCGTCGGCGCAATCCCCTTCTCGACCCAGTCCGTCAGCGCGTTGTACAGCTGGTCGTGCGTCGGCAGCGGCGGGTTCGCGTTGGGATTGGTCGTGCCATTGCCAAGGCCATGGGTCATGCCTGGCACGAGGTAGAAGCGGTAGAAGCCCTGGATCGCAGCGATACCGCCCATCTGGTTGGCAACCCGGTTGTAGTAATTGATCGAGCCCTGGGGTGGAATCAGCACGTCGGCGAGACCGTGATACATGATCATCTTCGCGCCAGAGCCTCTGAAAGCGCTCAGGTCCGGATTGTCAGTGTTGATGTTGCCGAACGACGGCTGCAGCGTGACACCGAGATCGAACGCATTCGACAGTTGCCCGTAGGTCAGCTGCTTCCACTTGTCGGCGCCATTGCCCGTCGCATTCGTGAACGAAGGCGTCGCAATCGTCGGATCCTGCAGCTCGAGCGCCACCTGATCGGTCGCGATCGTGAACGGCGTAGCGCCGGCGAGTCCGCTCGCCGCGCCGCGCGCCAAGCCGTACCAACGCTGATTCGGACTCGGCATGATTCCAAACCCGTTGTCGACCGCAGGCGACGGCACGGAACCGTCGGACGTCTGGCCATACCAGATCTTGTTCTGTGCCGCGGCCTGCACGGGCGTGACGCAGTTTGCTGTCGTGTTCGTCCCGCCACTCGCGGTGCAGATCACGGCCGGATCCTGCGTCGGATCGTAGCGGCACTCCGAAGGATCGGGAATGTATCCGAGGTGCTGACCGCCCACGACGTCACAGGCATTGATCGCCGCGTTCCCCAGCAGCGTCAACTGACCCGAGGACAATGGGACGCCACCGAGATCGCGCTGATACACGGTCTGCGGATAGAGCTCGGCGGTGATGAATTTCGACCAGTTGAACGCAGGCGCGCCAGCGAGGATGCCGTTGACGTCCGACGGATTGGCTTGCGCCTCCATGTGTCCCTGTCGGCCGCCGGTCGAGAACCCGTCCCAATACGAATATTTGGGCGCCTGTCCGTAGAACGCCCGCGCAAGCGCTTTCGCCTTCACGACCTCCTCGTGAATGCCGCGTTGCGCAAAATCGTTCCAGAGCACCGTGTTGATCGTGCCGTCGGGTCTCATCGCGAATGATCCGTTGCCAATTACGTGGCCCGTGTCCGTAAACGCCGAGACCGCGCCTTCCACGGTCGCGACCGCTGCCGCAGTCAGTCCTGCGCTTCCGCCACCGGTGCCAGCGAGCAGCGTCAGCGACGTCACCGCCGCCCCGCCCGCCCAGCCACCGCCACCGAGCGCGTGCACCCGGCCATTCCAGTTTTCGACCGACGGCAGCCAAACCTCGATCCCGATGCCTGCGGACGTCGAAGGTGCGCCAGCGGGTCCAGGATTCCCAGGGCCGACCAGAAGCTTGACCACGCACACATCATTTGCGGCGACAGGGGGCGCCGGTGTGGACGGTGTCCCCGACAACGCCAGCGATTCGCCTTTCTTGAAGGACCTCACCAGCAGCACGCTGGTATTGGCGTCGGGCCTGAACTGCGCGCCGAGGCTGGCATCGCACAGCAGGAACGACGGGTTGTCGCTGCCACCGCCGCCGTCGCAACCCGCGAGCAGCGACAGCGCGGCCGCCGTGCATGCGATCGCCGCCATGCGCCGAATTGCACCTTTTCCAGCACCCGCAGACTCCATCTTCATGCTCGTCTCCTCCGCGCCTTGGGTTGTGGTTCAGCCATCCACGTGGTCACACGTCGGGCTCGCCTTTAGCGCGTTTTGAGATCCGCGGTGTGCTGTACAGGCTTATGCACTGTACTTCTCTTTACGCGCCTACGACAGGTGCCATCGTGCCGACAACTGCTCTTTAATGCAAGCATCGCTCGTGTACGTATCGATAACATGCATTAAATTGCCTGTTTCTTGCGATGAGCGGAGGAGCCAGCTCGTGCGCCAATAGACTCGTTGCGGCATGTGACGCTCGCCGAGCCGGGCGCGTTTCCGGTGCGGCCGTGCCCTGATGCACGGCACGTGAACCTCATGACGCGATCGACAAGTACGGCACGCTTGGTTTTGGCCGCCACTGGTAATCGTCAAAACCGTGCGCGCGAGCCCGCATCACCACATCGTATTCGGCGTGGATGACGATCGCCGAATCCGCGAATCGTTATGCGAGCTTCTATCGACCTTCGATTTGCGCGGTCGCGTTTGGCATTGCTGCCGAGTACATCGATCAATGCCTGGCCGCGTTGATGTATCGCCAGACGGAACGCTTGCTGCAGCGGCTATTTGCCTGCTGGTCGAGGCGCCTCCGAGGTCATCGAGCGCATCGCTTCGCGTGCGGAGTGCAACCTCGACATTACGGTGCCGACGGGCACGTCGAGTACGTCGGCGATCTCGGTGTAGAGCAATCCTTCGAGGACGACCAACGCGAGTATTTCCCGTTGCTCGGCCGGAAGCCGCGAAAACGGTGCCAGCATCTCGTCGGCATCAGCCCGGTCGTTTAGCCCGGTCGCTGGCGGGAACTCGCGTGCCTCCGCAACGGGGCGATCGGCGCCGAGTAGCCGCCGCCGCTTGCGCGGCTCCCGCACGAACCGTTCTCGGTGCAGGCGATGCATCACGGCGAACAGCCGGCGAAGCTGCGGCCATGGCGCTGGCGGCGACTGTCTTCCCGACGCACAGCTGAGAGTCTCAAGTACGAGCTCATCGGCGCGGCGCAGGTCGGCGGTGAGCACCCAGGCATAGCGCCGCAACCGCGGCAGCAGGACGAGAACGTGGTCTTGGGTCGGCGTGTCTGGCGCGGTCATCGGACGAAACAGTGCATACCGCGAGCATCGCTCCGGCGAGGCGGCTTACCCGCATCGAGGGCGCAGCGATCTCTCGAGCGGTGAATCCGCGAAAGGCGATCAAAGGTTCAATCGCCGTGGCAGCAACACGGCCCGGCGACGCCGGACCGACCGACGGAAGACCTGGTACGGAATATCTCCGTAGCGGACTGGGTTTACACTGGGAGCGATCCAAGCGCTGTCGGCGAGCGGGGACGCCGACTGCAGCCTTTCCGGACATGGGAAGCGGTGGATACGAATGTCGCGTGGCGAACGCACCGAAGCCAATGCACGAGCTGGACACCGACCGGCGGACTCGGCTCAAGAGATTGCACTGATCGGCCAGGTTGCAAGCGGCGACATGACCGCTTTCGAGACGCTCTTCCGCCGGTACTATCCCAGGCTCAGGCGATTTATCGAGCAAAAGACCCGACGGCCGCAGCTGGTCGATGAAATCCTGAACGACACGATGCTGGTCGTATGGCGCAAGGCGGGTACGTTCAACCTGGGCTCCAGGCTGTCTACCTGGATCATCGGCATTGCCTTGCGGCGAAGTCTCAAGGCACTCGAACAGGTGGACGATGCGATCGACTTCGATCTCGATGCCGTCGCAAGCCCGGTGGAGTCCGGACCCGAAGCGCACTTGATGCGCCAGGAGCTGCGCACGGAGTTGAGTCGCGCGCTGAAGTCTTTGTCGCAGGAGCATCGAGCCGTCATCGAGCTTACCTATTACGAGGGTTGCACGTACCGCGAAATTGCGACCATCGTCGGCTGCCCAGTTGATACCGTGAAGACCAGGATGTTTCACGCGCGACGGCGTCTCAAGGCGCTGCTGGCAGACCGCGGGAAGGAAGCGGCATGAGCGCGAATTGCCCCGGAGCGCTGCGCGCGGAGGGTAGTCCTATGAGCGCGAAGGGCCGCTCCCGAGCGCGAATTGCCCCGGAGCGCGGCGCACGGAGGGTAGCTCCATGACCGCGCGCATCATTCCATTCGATGCCGCCGCGCACAAGGTCGCGCACGTACTGCTGCCGTGGCTGGTAAACGGAACACTCAAAGGAGACGAACTCGCATTCGTACAGCGACACCTCGACGAATGCCAGGATTGCCGCCATGAGGTCGAGTGGCTGCGCGAACTCCACGCGGCCTGTATCGCCGGCGAGGCCACGCCGGGCGCGTCCGTTGCCTTTCGCAATCTGCGCCGCGAGCTGGAAGCGCCAAGGGTTGGCCGAGACTCGATGGGCCGGCTGCATCAATTCCGGGCCCGCACACGACGCTGGTGGCAATGGGCGATCGCGGCTGAATTCGCGGTGATCGTCGTGCTGGGAAGCTTGCTGCTGACGAGCACCGACCGCCCGGCTCTGTACCGAACCCTCGGCGCCGGGAACGCTGGAACGCCGGCTACGGGAAGTCTCGTCGTCGTATTCGATCCGGCAACCTCCGTAGCGGACGTGCAACGCATTTTGCGCAGCGCCGGCGCACGAATCGTCGATGGCCCGACCCAGGCGAATGCGTACGTGCTCGAGGTGCCCGTCGGGCAGACGACCCGCGCAGCGCGCGCAATAAAGTCCGAGCGCGCCACGCTGTTGGTCGAGCCCCTTGGCCCCCAGGACGCCCGATGAGGATCACTCGCACGCTGGCCCTGGTGGTGCTGCTGTGCCTTGCCGCCTGCGCGCGAATGGATCGCCAAACCGATGCTTCGGTCGATAGCGATTCGCTCGAACGGCAGGTGCTGGTGCTATTGCGTTTGCCCGCGCCGCACTTTCGTCCCGACGCAAGTTACACCGGCAGCTACGATCGCGGGGCTGGACGCGATGCGCGGCGGAGAATCGCCGAACGGCTTGCGACACAGTACGGCCTGAAAATTATCGACGGCTGGCCGGTGGCTGCGCTAGGTGTCGACTGTTTCGTCATGGAGGCTCCGGGCAATGTGGCGCTCGCTCAAGTCGTGGAGAAATTGTCGCTGGATCCGGGCGTCGAATCGGCACAGCCGATGCAGTTGTTCCATGTGCTGGCGCACAACGATCCGCTGTACCCGCTGCAGCCGAGTGCCAAGCTTTGGCGCCTGGACGAGCTGCACAAGGTCACGACGGGACGGCGCGTCAGCGTGGCCGAGATCGACACCGGCGTCGACGTCAGCAATCCCGATCTGACTGGACGAGTGGCCGTGGCGCGTAACTTCGTGGACGGTCGCCGCGATGTCGCCGAATGGCACGGGACCGCGGTCGCCGGCATCATCGTCGCGCGTGCGGACGATGGCATAGGAATCGCCGGAATCGCCCCCGAAGCGAAATTCCTGGCTCTGCGCGCTTGCTGGCCCGCCGCAACGTCCGGCGACACCGCGGCCTTTTGCAGCAGCTTCACCCTGGCAAAGGCGCTGCAGTTCGCGCTCGACGAAAATGCCCAGGTAATCAATTTGAGCCTCGGTGGGCCACGCGACCGGCTGCTCGAGCGACTTCTCGACATCGCGTTGTCACGCGGTGTCACCATCGTCAGTGCCGTCGATCCCAAGCTTGGCGACGGTGGGTTTCCCGCGTCGCATCGCGGAGTCCTTGCGGTCGCGGGTGATGACGGGCACGATGTAGCTGCGGATATTTTGCTGGCGCCGGGGCGAGACATTCCAACGACCATGGCGGGTCAAAAGTGGGGATTCGTTACTGGTTCGTCGTTCGCTGCCGCGCATGTGACCGGTCTCGTGGCGTTGCTGCGCGAGCTCGCTCCCGATCTGCGACCCGAACAGTTGCGGGAGGCGCTGGCGCCTCGGGCACTGCGGGGCACGTCTGACGATCGCCGCGTCATCGTCGATGCCTGCGAAGCCGTTAGAAAGACCGCAGGAACCTGTGCCTGTGCGTGCACGGTGGCGCGTGATGTTGGATCGTGGCCACCTCCTTGACCGCCTGAGGTCGTGCCGCGCTCTCGTCCTTTGGTTTCTAGTCGTTTCCGCGGAAACCTCTGCCCAGGTCTCGGGCAGCGCGAGCCTGCTCTCGGATTACCGGTATCGCGGCGTTTCGCTGAGCGACGGCAACCCGGCCGCGCAGTTCGCCCTTGCGTATGACGGTCCGTCGGGGTGGTATGCCGGCGGATTTGCATCCACCGTCCAGCTTGGCTATCCGACAAAACGAGAGCTGCAACTGGTCTCCTTTGCCGGCTACGCCAGCCGCATGCCGTCCGGCCTGAGCTGGGAAGCAGGCGCCGACTATTCCTACTTCACAGGTGGCCAAAACTACAACTACGGCGAAGTGTACGTGGGCATCGCCTCCGAGAAGGTAAGCACGAGGCTGTACTACGCGCCGCGCTACTTTGGCCAGAAGTCGGGCGTGATCTATGGCGAAATCAACGCGTCGCAGCAGCTGCTCGACCGGGTTCGTCTCCTCGCGCACGGCGGCGTCTTGCTCAACAATGACCAGGATGCCTATCGTCGGCCCACCGACCGCCATGTATTCGATGCCAGCGTTGGTGTAGTGATCGACTTCGACCAGATCAGCGCCCAGCTGAGCTGGGTGGGAATCAATTCCGTGTACACCCCGTATCCGGCGACATCGCCGAGCAGCAAGAACGGCCCGGTATTGATTCTGTTGTGGTCGTTCTAGCGCTCGAAGTGCTTCGACTTCGTCGGTCATTCTGGTCGATCGGCCACGTCGATCAGCGACTCGACGTCTCCGCTGGTGCGACGGCAAGGCCTTCGACGCCGCTTCGTGTGACGGAATCCAGCAGGAATCCATTAGCGCGGAGCTCGTCGAGTGCCGCGTTCACCAGCCGCAACCGGTCGCTGCGGTCGAGCGGCACGGCAATTGTCTGTGGCACGCCATAGAAGTTGTCGTCGAGGAGTCGCAGCCCTCGGACATTCTGCGTTCCCGAAGCCAATCGCTGGCGGCCGCCGGCGAAAGCCACCACGGTCCCATCTTGCAGCCACTGCACCGCCTCGCGCAGCGTGTAGTCAGGTGTGGCGCGCAGGCGGGCGGCGTTTAGCCGCTCCTTCAACCACACCCCTACGCTGTCATCGGTGTTGATGCCGATGATCTGTCCCGGCCGGTCCAGCTCGCGCACGGAGTGCAGCGGCGAGTCGGTACGAACCAGCGCGCTCTGTTGGACCAGCATGTAGGTCTGGGAATACAGCACGACCCCGGTGCGCGCAGGGTTCGGCGCCACGAAGCCAATGTCCGCGGCCCCTGTCTTCACCGCCTCGAGTACGGCGGCCGCTGTTGGAAGCGGCGTGATGATCATGGGCACGGCCGCGCGGCGCGCCAATTCGCGTGTGAGATCCGCCGCCACGCCGGTAATTGCCCCTGTGCCGACGTCGAGCCTGGCCTGCGCGAGGTTCGCGACGATATACGCGGCCCGAAGGGTGCCGGTCGGTGCGAGCACGGGGTCGGCGGCGCCGGCGCCCCCATTGAGCGTCAAGACAAGTGGCAGAAGCGTGAAGATGCGCCGCCGTGCCGGGCGACAGCAGATGCGACCATTAGCGTTCGAGACGATCGCCCTGTCGAGCGGCTTGGACAGCCAATTGGCAGGTCCGCCCGCTGGGCGACAAAGGTGCTTTAGTAGTGCAGCCAAGAAGACCTTCACAGACATCCCCATTGCTTCAATGAGCCGAAAACGCTTGCCATGTTTGCCTCCTCTGTGGTGACAGCGGCCACGCGATCCACGCTGCTCAGCTTGCGGTCGCCCGGCAGGGTCGCGTGCTAGAGCAGCCATTCGATCGGGAGAATCGACAGGAAATCGACTCCCCTGCGCAGGAACCAGCTCGTGCCCGGATCGGTGTCATAGCGTACCGGCCCGGAAGATGTCTGCTCGATCCATTCCAGATCGCGGCCGTCCGGCGTCAACCGGACCTCGTACGCTTCCATCGGCAGCTCGGCGTCGAAAAATGCGGCCAGCCGTTGCGCGAGGACCGCACTTTCGATCACGAGACCCATCTCGGTGTTCAGCAGCGCCGACCGCTGGTCGAAGTTGAACGAACCGACGAAGATGCGATTGCGGTCCACGGCGAAAGTTTTCGCGTGCAAGGCAGCGGACGAGCTTCCCCCAAACCTGGCTTCGCTTTCGCGCGATGCTTTCGCTGCGGTCGGCTTGAGCTCGTAGAGTTGAACGCCGGACCGCAGAAGATCCTCGCGGCGTTTCGCATAGCCCGCATGCACGGACTTTGCATCGGAGGCCGCCAGCGAGTTGGTGAGGATGCGCACCTTCACGCCCGTCCTGGCCAGCGACTCGAGGGCGGCGGTGCCCTCGGCGCCCGGCACGAAGTACGGCGAAACGAGGTCAAGCTCCTTCTCGGGCCGGCCGAGCGTTCGCACCAGTACCGGGAAGAGCAGCAGGTCGGTCCTGGCCGTGGTGTCGAGCGTCTTGCCGGGGTCGTCGTACACGAGGTGCGCAGTCGTCCACTCGAGCGCAAGTCGCCTGTCGAGCAAGTCGCGGATGAGCGGCGTCCCCCGCACGGCCTCGAGGTAGGCAACGGATTCCGGATCGGCGCGCGTCGCAGTGAATATGGTCTTGAGATTGGCAGTGGCATCCGGTCCGGGTGCGCCCACGAAGCTCACCGCCGGATACGCGGACGGACTGTTCCAGTAGAGATCGAACTCCTTCGACACATCGCGCACCGCCGTGCCGGTGGCGATCACGTCCAGGTCGGTAAACCCGACCCCGCTTCCCGCGCCGAAGTACTCGTCGCCGATGTTGCGTCCGCCCACGATGCTCACCTGATTGTCGGCGATGAAGGACTTGTTGTGCATGCGCCGGTTCACGCGTGTGAAGTCAGTCAGGAAATTGAGTGCGCGGTTGTCGCGCTGGACGACCGGGTTGTAAAGGCGCACCTCGATGTTCGGATGCGCGTCGAGCGCAGCGATGGTGGGGTCGAGCCCGCTTGTGTTGAGGTCATCGAGCAGCAGGCGCACGCGTACCCCTCGCTCGGCGGCCTCCCAAAGCGCCTCGAACATCAGGTAGCCGACCTGGTCTCCATGCCAGATGTAGTACTGCGCATCGAGCGATTTTTCCGCGGCGGCAGCGAGGAGGACACGCGCGGCGAATGCGTCGAGGGGCACGGGAAGCGCATGGATTCCAGCTTTCCCCGGATTTGCAGCGACGCTTGGCGCAACCGCGCGGCCAAGCCGTGTTCCCGCCGTGTCGACGTGAGCGGAGGTCGCGATCCGTCCTTCCAGCGAGGGCAGGCTCGCGCAGCCCGTGATCAACGATGCGAATGCGACAGCGACCAACGACGCAATCCGGCTCATTGCAACAGGACTCTCTGATGCACAGCTGCGATTGTAATTCGTGGATGATCCGGCGCAACCAGCGCGGGTATGCGAAGGCAGTCCCCGCACATTGCAACCCCCGCGATGTCACCGGGCAGAGCGCGGCATTTAGGACGTGAGCGATGAACTGCCGCTCGCCGTGCCATACTCGCGTGCCGGCGTTTGATCGCCGTCCACGCCGACGGCCGGCCTCGCGCGCATTCCAAATGACTGCCGATTCACTGAACCGCATCGAAAGCTGGCTCGTCGACGCCGGTCTCGCCGGCGCATCGGAGACGGAGTCTCTGTACGGCTTCTGCGACCGCTGCCGCGAGGCGGGCATCGCGCTTTCACGCTCCACGATCATCGTCGATACGCTGCATCCGATCCACGAAGGCCGCGTGTTTCGCTGGCGCGCCGACAGCGTCGAGCAACCGCCAATGGTCGAATACGGGCCCTCGAACGTCGGCGAGGCCGCGGTCAATTGGCAGAGCAGCACCTTCTACCATCTGGTGACGACCGGCGCCAGCGAGCTGCGCCGCCAGATCGGCGCCGGCCACCCGGAGGACTTCGCGATCCTTCGTGATATGAGAGCGGAGGGGCAGACTGATTACGTCGCTTTCGTCCATCGCTTCGGCGCGACGAGCATCATCGGCCAGATGGACTGTGTCTACTCGTCGTGGGCGACGTCGGCTCCCGGCGGTTTTCGCGACGCGGATCTGGTTGCGCTGCGACGACTCGTTCCGTTGCTTGCGCTCGCGATCAAATGCGTGTCGCTGGCGCGCATCGCGCGGACGCTCGTCGAGGTCTATCTCGGCCACGACGCCGGCGAGCGCGTGCTGAGCGGCCGCATCTCGCGCGGCGTCGCCGAGCGCATCAATGCGGTCATCTGGTACTCGGATTTGCGCGGTTACA
>Ga0105248_10000511_pt1 | contig 44011 bp, 32 predicted proteins | sample KBSS34metaG_FD_81524 | JGI IMG/M metagenome (GOLD analysis project Ga0105248, IMG submission 81524) | Switchgrass rhizosphere microbial communities from Kellogg Biological Station, Michigan, USA - KBS S3-4 metaG | ecosystem: Host-associated > Plants > Roots > Rhizosphere > Soil | place...
ATTGAGGCTCTCCGCTATGAGTAAACGCATTCTGCAGCTCCGGCTGCTAGCTCTGGCATTCACAGCCGTGTCATCCATTTCCCTCCTGAGTTCATGCATGATTGGTCCGGAGTACCGGCGGCCATTGGCCCCCGAAGCTTCGAACTTCAAAGAAACGTTGCCCGAAGGTTGGGCTACCGCCGAGCCGAACGATGGCGTGCTGCGTAGCGCGTGGTGGGAAGTCTACAACGACCCCCAACTGAACCGGCTTGAAGAGCAGATCGCCATTAACAATCAGAATGTCATTGCGGCCGAAGCCCGCTTCAGTTAAGCAAAGGCCGCGGTGCGGGGCGCGCGTTCTTCAGAGTTACCCGCGGTGACTGCTTTTCCGGCTGCCACTGTTTCCGGAACGAATGCGACGCCCGATGTCCAGCACCGCTCCTTTAACATACCCATCGATGCGGTCTGGCAAGCAGACGTGTGGGGAAGCATTCGCCACACTGTGGCTGCAAATGCTGCTGTTGCGCAGGCGTCGGCGGCGGAACTGGAAGACGCCCGCCTGCTTTATCAGTCCGAACTTGCTGTCGATTACTTTCAGATCGAGGGACTGGACGCGGAGCAACAGCTATTGGATGCTGCGGTGAAATCCTACGAGCAGTATGTCCAGCTTACAAAGGATCGATTTGAAGGAGGCGTTGCATCGATGGATGATGTGGCGCTCGCTCAAACGCAGCTGGAAACAGCTCGCGTGCAATTAACGGATCTTCAGATTCAGAGAGCGGAGCTGGAGCACGCGATTGCTGTCCTTGTTGGAAGGCCACCTTCTGACCTTTCGATTCCGGCAATGTCCGCTCAGTCACCACCGCCCTATACCCTGACGGGAGTTCCCTCCGCGCTGCTGGAGCGGAGGCCCGACGTCGCTTCAGCGGAAAGGCAAGTTGCGGCAGCTAACGAACAGATCGGCGTTGCAAAGGCTGCTCTCTTTCCGTCGCTGACGTTGAGCGCGTCGGGAGGTTCACAGACGACAGCGTTTGATGATCTGTTGTCCTGGCCTACACGGTTCTGGTCCGTGGGGCCGCAAGTGGCCCAGACGCTCTTTGACGCGGGCAAACGTAAAGCCCAGGTTGCAGGGGCGGAAGCCGCGTACGATGCCACTGCCGCGAATTATCGGCAGACCGTTCTGATGGCGTTCCAGCAGGTGGAGGATAGCCTGGCGCAGTTGCGAGTTCTCGCCGAAGAGACGGACGTGGCGAATCGCGCAGTTGCTGCAGCCAAGCAAACGTTGGAGTTGTCGACAATCCAGTATCGCGGCGGACTGACTAACTACCTTCAGGTCATCATTGCGCAGACCAGCGCACTGCAGACTCAGCGTTCGGCCGTGCAGATTCTCACACGGCGTAATGTTGCAAGCGTGCTGCTCATCGAGGCGCTTGGCGGGGGATGGGACGCATCGCAGTTGCCGTCGGTGAAGGAAGTGCGGCGCTAGTGCATTGAGTAAGGCGCCGGTTTTTTAAGAGGTTCTGCCTGCCTCTCCTGCTCAGCTGAAGAGAATGAGAGGAGATTTTGAAATCGGAAATTCCCGAATTGGAGGTTCGAAACTCGAGATCTTAAATTGGACCTGCGGTCCCCGCCAGGCCGCAGTCCAGTTTGAGATTTCCACTTTCGAACCTTCAATGCGGGAATTTCCGATTTCAAAATACCGCTGTTTGCTCAAGATTCGCATTCGAAGGAATAATCCATGGACAGCCATCATTCGCAATCCGAAAGCACTTTACGCCGCGCGTTTAATAGTCTTCCTCATCGCGTTTCGTCACATTCCTCCATCAACGTTTACCTCGCTGCTGTGAATTAGGGGACGGACTACTCAACCCCCAAACTCCGGCGAACATTATCGATGGCCGCACGATTTCGTCCGGAGTTTGGGGGTTGAGTAGTCCGTCCCCTAATTCCTTCAAACCTCCAGTTCGGGAATTTTCGATTTCAAAATGCCCTGTTTGTTCAAGATTCGCATATCAATCACAATTCTCGTGTTCGGAGTCAGGCGGGCAGATTCGGTTAGTTACGCGCATCGCGTGCTTTTTCACATCGAGACACGACAGAAAGGCCTCCGTCGATAACAAGCGCCTCTCGCACGGGGCTCCGTGCGAGAGGCGTCTCAGCCGATTCGCATTATGGGGGATCGGTTCGGCAGTGGCTACGGCACCAGAGATTTCCCCGCGTGGTAAATGGTTTTTCCTACATCCTCTCCAGCGTGAGCTGCATGGACGCCGATATACTCCGAGGAGTCGCCAATGTCTTTTGCGGTATCTTTAGCAGCCTTGTCGGTAGCGTGTTCCACGTCTTTGCCGGCGCTGTCGATCTCGGACGAGAAAGTCTTGTGACCCATTTGGGGGTAGACGAACTCGCTGCCTACGGGGTTGCCTGGCAAGAACCACGCGCCAATTCTTTCAGGCCCTCCTTGATCGTTCTTCTTCAGAACGACGGAGCCGCCGTCCGCAGGTTCTCTCTGCTCGTCCGGCACGGTCAGTACGGTGGCGTAAACGTGAGTTTCATCGGCGTTGAGAATTCTCGTCAGAGTTCCCTGCTGGAGAACCTCAAAAACATACTTGCCGGCAGGAAGCACTTCTCCCGGAATTTCCACGGGAGCCGAGAACGTTACGGTCATTTTCTCTTCGAGCCCCTGAGCGGGGGCAGCCCCGGTAACCAGGAATAAGGCGATAATGCCGGTAGTTGCGGTCACGAGTTTTCGATAAATCTTCATACATTCCTCCAATCGACTTTCAATCAATCCGCAGCTTCTGAAGCCTTGAACTCTGTTGTGTGGCCCGGGACGATCGCGACCTTCTCCTGATAGAGAACATGGCCCTGCGCGTCGCGGAGCTCAAGCTCGTGATTTCCAGGCCTGAGATCGAATTTCTTGGTTTTCCCGGCAAGCCCAAGGAATCCGCCATCGATGTAGACGCGAGCGTCCTTGTCTTCCGTGGTGATCTTCAACTCACCGGTTGTGGGAGCTGGAAAGTATACGGGTCCTCCGTACCAGGGGCCCGGATACCAGTGGTAAGCCGGCCCGTAGTAAAAGCCGCCGTATGGCCCAAAGAACGCACGCGGGCTCGCCATGAGGGATGGAGCCATGCCCAGGAACAGGGTGAGCGTTATTCCCGCCGTTAGTTTGCGAATCATAAGACCTCCTTCAACAAACCTCTTTTTCTTATCCGGTGGGTTTGACGGCTCGATCGTTAAGCAATCATGAAGTCGAGATTAAGCAAAAAGAAGAAAGAGGGATTTGGGGATCTCCGATTGTCACGCCAGTTCCTTTTCACTATGCTCGGGGCATCGATCCCTTCAGGAGTTTCTTATGCGGTCTCTATGGTGTGCGTGGCTGCTTGTCGCTCTGCCGGCGCTATTTCCCGCATCGGGTTTAGCCCAGGACACTGCAGTTGCTGTGCAGCCTGCATCCTCGGACACCCCTGGACTCACATGGAAAGCCGCGCTGATGGCTGGCGACAACGAACTCGACGTGTTTGATAATGCCACCAAAACCCTGAAGACCATGTTTCTCCGAATGGGTCTTCAGTCCGGCAACATCCGAGATCTCTCGGCCAGCCAACCCGAAGTGCGGCGTGGTGCTCTACCGGCTAACGCGGAAAATTTGGAAAGTGCGCTCCGAGATCTATCGGTGGGGAAGGGCGACGCATGCCTCGTTCATCTGAGCTCTCATGGAACACGACAAGGCTTTTTCTTGAGAGGGGCACCGGGCATAACTCCGGCAAGACTGAACTCGATCCTTGATCAAGGTTGCGGCGATCAACCAACAGTTGTTCTGATCTCCGCGTGTTACTCCGGGGTCTTTCTGGACCGCGTGATGCTCAAACCAAATCGCATTATTCTGACGGCCGCTGCTGAGGATCGGACATCGTTCGGCTGTTCGTCTGAAAACCAATACACGTATTGGGACGGTTGCTTGATCGACAGTTTCACGCAGTCCGATAACTGGGCTGGCCTTTACGGTGCGATCAAGAAGTGCGTCGAAACAAAGGAAGCGCAGAAGCGTTTTACGCCTTCGCTGCCGCGTGCTTATTTTGGTGAAGCGATCGCAAGTCTCCGCACTCCAGCAGCGCCTCCAGAGACCGCAGGCGCCGTCAATGCATCAGCGAGTCGCTGTCCCATTACAATGGACGAAAGCTATGGATTCTCTGCTGGCAATCCAGTCAAAGTCGGACTGGATGGCGCTACAGGCCCGGCTCGCGAGTTGCAATATCTCAACGCGCTACGCGGTCCCACGGGACAGTCACTACGCTTTCGTCGCCTGGGCAGCACTCTCGCGGGCGCCGTCATTCTCGATATCTATGAGTTGAACTACGACGGTCTTAGCGGTCCGGTGCGGATCTATCTTGATGCCTACCACTTCGAGGAGCCTGTTGCCCCGCGCGGCTTCGTGTGTCCAATAGCGATCGGACTCCAGCCTTAGCTCTTAAGGGATCCGGCGCTTTGTGATTGATTAACTATGAATTGATATTTGTTAGATGCAGGCCTCTGAAACTCTCAAATACCCAAAAGCATTCATCCGCGATTATCCTGCGTGGCTGATGATGTCAATCGGCGCAGCTTCGCCCGACTGTATCGGTACGCCATTTCTAAACACGACATAGTTGCCGGGGTTTGACGCGACTCTCGGTCCCGGAAGAATTACGCCAACAAGATTCAAAGGATCCGCAGCCGAAAGCCTGATCTCCTGATTCGTGCTGCGTTCTGATGCTTGACGCCGCATTGCGCGCAAAGACTCGACGGCTTCCGGCAGCGCGTACTGCTCACCTACGAATCCGTCGACAAAGCGCCCGCCACGAATCTCGCCTTGAAACTCCATTCGCCTGTACTGCACAAGCAGGTCACGCCACGACGGGCTCAGCGATTCTCGAGCCAGCAAATCTCGAAACACAACGCCGTAACGTCGAAGGAACTGCCGAGCGGCCTGTTCTGCCGTGTTGAGGTCCACACGACGCGCAACCAGCAGCGACCAGCGGCCGGCGCCATTTCGCGGTCGCTTCGATTTCTCGCGACCCTGACGCCGCTTTGGATCCAGCAGAGCACGAAGATTGTCAAAGCCGTCGGCTGTCACCACGCCGGCTGCAGACAATTCCCACAACGCGTCTTCAACCTGAGATTGAAGATGTCCGGTCTCGCGCGCGATGTCGGCAAAGAAACTGGCTCCCCGATCCTGAAGCAATCTTCGAATATCCTGCGCGACAGGCGACAGGACCGTATCTCGATCGATGCCGGGGCCGTCGCCTGCAGCGAGGCGCATCAGCCAGTCGGCATCTTCGCGCGGGAAGAGCCCGATCGGAGCGACGCTGGTCGGTGTAATTCTTCGGCGGTTGGATTCATCTTCGGTTGAAGAGAAACGCGGATGCGGTGACAGCCGAGCCCACATGACAGATCCGTTCAGGCAGAGCCGATCCAGCAATTCGGGTTCGTATTTCGCCATGCGTGCAGGAAGAATGAATCGCTCCCACGACGAGGCCGCGGCCTCGTATCCACCGATCTGATGAATGATTTCGTTTAGGCCTTCGTCGCCGTGCAGTCGCGAGCCTGTCGCAACGTGCTGCCATTGGAAAAGAAACTTCATGAACTCGCTGGCAGGAACCGGTTGGATCTCTTTTCGCAGGCGTCCGATAGTCAGTCGATGCACGCGGGCAAGCAGTCGTCGATCGCACCATTCGGAAGCAGCGGGTGCGCGGAAGCTGCCGCGCAGCACCTGACCCTCGGATTCCAGTTGAAGCATTGCAGTTTCAACATCGCCCGCAGGAAATCCCAGCATTGCTGACAACTCATCAATACGTGTCGGCCCGATGCTTTCCATCCAACCTTGAACGATTGCGCGAACAAGAGCAGGCGGAAGCGGATTCTGCGCAAACTCACTTTCCGATTCCTGCAGCTTTTCGGTAGCGACCCATCCTGGAGTGCTTCCAATGGCAAGCTGCTTCGCCCGGCCGGCTTGATGGAGCTCCTGCAGGTACGATTGCCACGCGGTTGTCACGGGTTCTGGCGCCCAGATCAGTGTGAGTAGTGCGTCGTGAAGTTCGTCGGCGTCACGGACGACCGGCCAGGCTTCGCGAGCGACCTCTGCGATAGCGTCGAGGTCGAGAGCGCCGATCTGTCCCGCCATTTCGGGCGGCAACGTGCGGCGCATCTCCACAGCTCGCGCGCGCCGCTCTTCGAGCGGTGCGTCATCCAGATAAGCGTAAGGATTCGCGTTGAGGATTTCGTGACAAAAAGCCGAAGGCGCGGGCGTGTCGATTGCGATGCAGCGGATATCGCCGGAAGCGATTCTGTTCAACACCCCGGTGAGCCCTTCGATATCCATCGCTTCGGTCAGGCAATCCCTTAATGTTTCCTGCACCAGAGGGTGATCGGGAAGGTCCACGTACATCTCGCCGGGATGGTTGTCCTGGCAGGCCGTCGCTGCGGGAAAGACCGCGCCAAGTAAATCCTCCGCGCGCATTCTCTGGATTTGCGGGGGAACCTTCTTGCCATTGGCGAAACGCAGCAGGGCCAGAGACCGAGTGGCATTCCAGCGCCAGCGTGTGGCGAACATCGGCGCCTGCAGGACGGACTGCACAAGAACCTCCCGCAGCGTGTTGGGATGCAGATACCCGAAAACCGAGTCGAGTGGAAAGCTGTGACGCTCGCCCAGGGAAACCACGATACCTTCGTCTGTTGCGGCCGCCTGCAATTCGAAATCGAAGGTTGCGCAGAATCGTTTTCGCAGCGCCAGGCCCCAGGCCTTGTTGATGCGTCCCCCGAAAGGCGCGTGAAGCACCAGTTGCATCCCTCCGCTTTCATCGAAGAAGCGTTCGGCGACAACGGTGTGTTGCGTAGCGACCGTGCCAAGAATGGAACGGCCCTCCGCGATGTACGCCACGGCCTGTTCCGCGCCACGCCGGTCCAGCCCGCAATCCGATTGAAGCCATTCTGCGGCATTCTCCGGGGCGAGTTCACTGATCCTCTGCCGCACCGCGCCCACATCCGCGGATAACTCGAAAGTTCGCGACGGCGCTTCGCCGCGCCAGAAGGGGATGGTGGGTGGTGCGCCATGGGCATCCTCCACACGCACGCGACCCATCTCGACGCCGCGAATTCTCCAGGACGTGTTGCCGAGCAGCATGATGTCGCCTGCGAGGCTTTCAACCGCAAAGTCTTCATCCACGCTTCCGACGACGATACCTTCGGGCTCCGATATCACCGCGTAATTCGCCGTATCCGGTATGGCTCCGCCGGAAGTGATCGCCGCCAGACGAGCGCCGCGCCGGGCGCGAATCCGACGATTGATGCGATCGTGATGGAGATAGGCCTGTCCTCGGCTGCGGCGCGTCGAGATCCCTTCCGAGAGCATACGAAGAACCGCGTCGAAATCTTTGCGATCGAGGTTGCGGTAAGGATAGGCATGTTGAACCATTTCCAGCAGGTCGTTCTCTTTCCATTCCTGAGATGCTGCTGAAGCGACAAGTTGTTGCGACAGGATATCCAGAGGGGCATAAGGAACTTCGATCCGGTCCAGATCGCCCGTGCGGATGGCGCGAACGATGGCAGCGCATTCGATGAGCTCGTCGCGCGTGCTCGCAAAGAATCTCCCTTTGGGCAGCGCTCCCACCCAGTGGCCCGAGCGACCGACCCGCTGGAGCGCAACGGCGATGGCTCGCGGCGAGCCGACCTGGCAGACAAGGTCTACATCGCCAATGTCGATGCCGAGCTCCAGCGACGCTGTGGCAACGACGACGCGCGTCTTGCCTGTCTTCAATCGCTCTTCAGCCGAGAGCCGAATCTGTCGGGAAAGACTTCCGTGATGCGCGGCGACAGCATCGGCGCCGAGTGTTTCTTTCAGCCGGTCCTCGAGATGGTGCGACACCCTCTCGACCAGCCGCCGCGTGTTGACGAACACCAAAGTGGAGCGATGCTCGCAGACGAGTGTGGCCAATCGATCGTAGATATCGCTCCAGATCCCGTTCGTCGCAACGGCGCCAAGTTCATCCCTCGGCACTTCGATAGCGAGGTCCATCTTTCGACGGTGCCCAATATCGACGATTGTGGGGCGCGCGCGATTTCCTACAAGAAAGTCGGCCACGGTTTCGATGGGCCGCTGTGTTGCGGATAACCCGATCCGCACCGGAGGCTTCGCCGTCAACGCATTCAGCCTTTCAAGCGACAAAGCCAGATGCGCACCTCGCTTGTTGGGTGCTACGGCATGAATCTCGTCGATGATCACAGTATGGACGGTCTCGAGAATCTTCCGGCTGCGTGTGGCTGTCAGAAGCAGATAAAGGGACTCCGGGGTGGTGATCAGGATGTGCGGCGGCTTGCGCAACATCTGCTGCCGTTCCGCCATCGGCGTGTCGCCGGTGCGTACCGTAACCCGTATCGGTTGGGCAAGATAGCCCGCCTCGATAGCTGCCTCAGTGATTTCTGCCAGTGGCTGCTGAAGATTCTTCTGGACGTCGTTGCTGAGAGCCTTGAGTGGGGAAACGTACAGCACTTGCGTGCTGTCGGCGAGTGCACCTTCAATGCTTTGCTTGAACAGACCATCAATGCACGTGAGGAACGCTGCGAGAGTCTTTCCCGATCCTGTTGGTGCCGCAATGAGCACATCCTTGCCCCGTCGTATGGCTGGCCAGCTAAGCATTTGGACGTCCGTTGGCGCTTTGAATCGGCGACGGAACCAATCGGCGACTACAGGATGGAAGGGGCTGAGGGGCATGGAGTGATCTTATCGCGCTAAAGAAGAACCAATGGTCTGAATTCTGCACTCAAAAAAGTTCTGAACCACTTCTGAACAGCTAAGTTGTTGTTGAAGCGACAAATTTGCAGGCGATGAAGGGGGTGTTGTAGAGTCTGCTCACATGAAGGTCTTCGCAAAGCCCAAGTCCCGCCGCGTTCGATTCGAGGCTTTTGAGCTCGATTTGGACACGAGCGAGCTTCGCAAAAACGGGCGAAGAGTTCGATTGCAAGACCAACCGGGTCGTCTCCTGACTCTCCTGGCGGCACGCCCGGGCGAACTCGTCACCCGCACCGAGATTCAAAATGCTCTCTGGGAAGGACGCTTTGTCGAGTTTGACCATGCGGTCAATACCGCCATCAAGAAGGTCCGCGAGGCTCTCGAAGACGATCCTGAAAGTCCAAGGATTATTGAGACCTTACCGCGCAAAGGCTACCGCTTTATTGCGACGGTCGAATGGATTGAAGAGCCAGAGTCGCCAACACCTGAAATTGTGCCAATTGAGAGCGGCGAGGAGCCCGTTCCGGATGCCGCAGCTCCCGAATCTGCAGCGACACCAAACGGCACAGCCGAACTTCAGTTGGTTCCGCAACCTCTGGAGCCCACAGTTTCTGCCCCGGTTGTCGTACGACGAACTCCCAGCCCGCCTCTGCTCTGGGTGTTGGGGGGATTGATCCTGATCCTTGGAGGACTGGGGCTACGAAATTCTCTGGCACCTCTGCCTGCTAACCCGCAGGCCAGAGAGTTGCGGGTGGAGGTCATGACTCCTTCAACGGCGGACCCGACTTCGGTCGCGATCTCCCCCGATGGTCTGAAGATTGTGTTTGTTGCGATCTCTGAAGGTCGATCCCAGCTGCGTCTTAGATCTTTGGAATCGGGGGTGGAGCGTTCCCTCCCCGGCACGGATGGTGCCCTGTTTCCGTTCTGGTCTCCCAACAACAAGTCCATTGGTTTCTTTGCGGATGGTGCGTTGAAGCGGACAGATATCGACGGCGGACTGCCCCGCGTGGTGACGGACGCTCCTGCAGGGCGAGGAGGAACCTGGAATAGCGCCGACGTCATTCTTTTTACTCCCACTGTCGGTGGACCAATCTTTCAGGTTCCCGCCTCCGGTGAGGGCAAAGCTTCGGCTCTTACGACCGTTGACGCCGGCAGTCATCGCCATCCCCGTTTTCTATCAGACGGGCGGCATTTTCTTTATTTTGTGACGGGAACAGGTACAGGTCGTGGCGTGTGGGTTGGAGATTCAAAGGGAACTGAAATGCCTCGCCGGCTTTCTCTTCCTGCGGATGTTGCGGTGGAATTCGCTGCGCCGAACCATCTGCTCTTTGTGATGCAGTCCACCCTTTTTGCGCAGAAATTCGATCTGCAAAGTCTGACGCTGTCTGGGGATGCGTTCCGAATCGCGGAGCAGGTGACGGTAGACGCGGCGATGAACCGTGCGGCCGTTTCGGCTTCGAGCACGGGAACGATTATTTATAGAACGGGAGCGGGCGGCGGTCAGAGACAGTTCATCTGGTTCGATCGGCGTGGGCAGGAGACGGAGCATGTTGGCGAACCCGACGGCAGCGGAGTGAGCGGCCCGGCGCTTTCCCCCGACGGGCAGCATATTGCGATGTACCGAACGGTGGACGGGAACTCCGACATCTGGTTGATGGAAGTGGAACGTGGTGTTCGTGAACGCTTTACGATGGATGCTACGGAGGATGTCAATCCGATCTGGTCCCCGGATCGACGGCGTATCGCCTTCAGTTCCAATCGTGACGGCGCCTATGATCTCTATGTACAGTCGATATCGAGTTCTGAAGTAGAACTCCTCCTCAAGACCGAGGAAGCCAAAAGCGTGTCCAGTTGGTCGCCAAACGGCCGGTACCTTCTTTATCGAAGCGCGAGCCGCGATTTCGGTTATGACATCTGGGCGTTGCCTTTCGATGACGCTGGAAAACCCGGAAAGCCCTTTCCGGTGAAACAAACCAAGGCGGAAGAGCGCGAAGCGGAGTTTTCACCCAACGGAAAGTGGGTCGCTTATCAATCGACGGTATCTGGCCGGTCGGAAGTTTATATCCAACCGTTTCCTGCAGATGCGAACTCGATCCTATTGCCGGTTTCAACCAATGGCGGCGCACAACCTCGTTGGGGAGGGAATAACGAGTTGTTTTACATCGCGTTGGATGGCCAGCTCATGTCGGTTCCCATTCGCTATAGCCCGGACGGTCGCGAGATCCGGCCCGAAACACCCGTTTCGCTGTTTGCGACGCGAGTCGGGGGCGCCGTGCACAGCAACGACAGACAGCAGTACGTGGTCTCCAGTGATGGTAAGCGGTTTCTTATGAATACGCTTACGGAAGTCAGTTCGCCCATCAGCGTCATCCTCAATTGGAAGGGGCAACCCTGAAAAAAATCCGCTTTTCGTTCTGTTGAAGCTTCTCAACCCCGACAATTCAGACAAATTCAGCAGCAATTCAGAGACGGTCCAGTAAGCGTGCATTGAGCGCCGTTGTCTATGACAGATAGGATGCCGCGCTACAGGTAGGGAGGTTTCAGCATGTTGAAACGTACCGTTGTCCGGCTGTTGCTCTTCGGGATTCCGTTTGGTTTGTCGTATTGGGTTACAAGGCCGGCCGCGCCCGCTGGTGGGAATCAAACCCTGGTGATCTGCGCGTACCCCGGTGACCGACCTGGAGAACTGCGAATTAATGTGGATCCTTCGGGGTGCTCCGAAACCGAAGGTTCGAGGATAACGGCTGCCGTGCCCGGGTCCGCTTATCCTGCGGTGAATATCCCGCAAACAACCGAGAGGCCCTCTGCCGCAAAACCGCTGAATATTCCTTTTTAGAAAAGGAGATTCTATGCGCAGCCCGAAGATTCTGTTCGCCTGCCTGGCTCTTGTGTCTCTTACAGTTGTACCGACTCTTTCCTTACCCATCCAGGTACCATTGACCCCGCGACAGATTCTGGCGCGCATGGCGAATGTCTACGCAAACTGCGTTTCTTATCGCGATGAGGGGAAAGTCGTGAGTCCCTACGAGGAGATCTCGTTCGCCACGCTTTTCGAGAGGCCGTCGCGCTTTCGATTTGAGTACACGCGATCGGGCCCACGGTCCGATCGATACGTTATCTGGAGAACCACCCCCGGTGACGCGCAGAGCTGGTGGACCCTGCGGAAGGATTCGCCAAACCAATCCATGAGTATGGCGATTGCGACAGCGACTGGAATTTCTGCAGCATCCAGCCACAACATCCCCAGGCTTCTGATGCCGGATGAGGTCAACGGATTTTCATTTGCTTTGGATAACTGGGTAGATGTGGCAACCGCTGAAGAGGAGTCCGTGAATGGGCGCCTCTGCTACAAGCTCAGCGGCCATTACCCTCTCGCGCCAACAATGCCGGTAGTTTTGTGGATCGACAAAGAAACTTTCCTCGTTCGAAAGGTCTTCTCAAACAGCGCGACCGTTACATACTCGCCTCAGCTGGACGTGCCGATCGAACAATCAACATTTCAATTCCAGCCGCCGCTGAAGAGGTGAACCAGTAGCAGCTTCCATCGTGCTCGCGCTATCCTCAGAGCAACTGTGGGGAGGCAAGTATCATGGCGATGGATCCGGCCTGGGTGATCGACCGACTGGAATCGAATGTTTCTGTCTTTCAGGGCCAGGTGCGTCTGGTTCGAAGTGTGCAGGCAACGTGGAAGCCGGCTCCGGACGAGTGGTCCATCCTTGAAGTGGTCAACCACCTCGCGGAAGAAGAGATTGATGACTTTCGCACGCGGCTCCGGCTTCTCCTTGAAGATCCAAACAAAGAGTGGCCCAATATCGATCCTGAGCGCTCAGTGGTCGAGAACCGCTTCAATTCTCGCGACCTGCAGGGATCGCTGCATCGATTCTCGCGCGAACGTGCACGATCTGTTGAATGGTTGCGAACGCTGTCTCAGGTCAACTGGCATCTCGCGCACAATCATTCGAAATTTGGATCGCTCAGGGCAGGTGACCTCCTTTGTTCCTGGCTCGCGCATGATTTGATCCATATCCGTCAAATCAACACGCTTCACTACGAATACCAGGCAAACACGAGCCCCGAGTTCTCGGCGGCGTATGGAGGGAGCTGGTAGCTGTGACTTCCAAAGCGCGTTCGACCGTGGCGGCCGCGGCTCTCGAAATCTTCCCCAAGCTAGGTATCTCTCAGAAGACTGCCAACGCGGGAGCCTTCTGGGGAGAGTGGAGTGGCAGCGGGCCGATCCTCAAGAAGCATTCCCCAATTGATGGAACGCTGCTCGCCACGGTTCGACAAGCTTCCGCAACAGATTACGAACGAGTTGTCAGTGCGGCGCAACAGGCCTTTGATTCGTGGCGTAATCTGCCGGCGCCAAGGCGCGGCGATGTCGTGCGCAGTTATGGCAACGCTCTTCGAGGTCTGAAGCGTGAGCTCGGGCTTCTCGTTTCGCTCGAAGCCGGAAAGATCCCTGTCGAGGGCGAAGGCGAAGTGCAGGAGATGATCGATATCTGCGACTTCGCGACCGGCCTGTCCCGTCAATTGCACGGGCTGGTGATTGCCTCGGAACGTCCAGGGCATCGAATGATCGAGCAGTGGCACCCGTTGGGTGTTGTGGGAATCATCTCTGCGTTCAACTTTCCTGTAGCCGTGTGGGCCTGGAACAGCGCGCTGGCTGCCGTGTGCGGTGACGCTACTCTCTGGAAGCCTTCCGATAAAGTGCCGCTCACCGCGATCGCATGCGTACGGATCGCGGAGAACGTTTGCCGCGAAGCCGGTGTCGATCCGGCGGTTTTCTCACTGGCGGTCGGTTCGGGTTCGGTGATTGGTGAGCGGATGGCAAACGACCCGAGGATTCCGCTGATATCCGCGACAGGGTCGTCGCGCATGGGAAAGCGCGTCGGCACCGTAGTTGCGGAGCGATTCGGCCGGACCATTCTCGAACTTGGCGGAAATAATGGAATCATCGTGACCCCTTCCGCCGATTTGAATCTCGCAAAGCGTGCGATTCTTTTTGGCGCGGTCGGGACGGCTGGCCAGCGTTGCACCACCGCACGGCGCGTCATCGTGCACGAATCGATTAAAGACAAGCTTGCGACATCCCTGGTGTCGGCTTATGAGCAACTGCAAATAGGCGATCCTCTTCGTGAGGGCACACTCGTGGGTCCGTTGATTGATGAAGGCGCAGTTAAGGAAATGATGTCTGCAGTGAAAGAGCTGAAGGAAGCTGGTGGGCGAATTCTTACGGGCGGCGACCGGCTTACTGGCAAGAACTATCCTGGCGGCCTTTACGTGACGCCATGCATCGCAGAAGCCAGGAACGACTGGCCTATTGTCCAACGCGAGACCTTTGCGCCGATCTTATATCTGATGACATACCGCGATCTCGGTGAAGCCATCGCCATGCACAACGCTGTGCCTCAGGGACTGAGCTCCGCCATCTTCACGACGGACCTGCGAGAGTCTGAAAGATTCTTATCGGCCCGCGGCAGCGACTGCGGAATCGCGAACGTCAATATCGGTACGAGCGGCGCCGAAATTGGAGGCGCTTTCGGCGGTGAGAAAGAAACGGGCGGCGGTCGCGAAAGCGGCAGTGATGCCTGGAAGGCATACATGCGTCGTCAGACGGTGACCGTGAACTATTCGGATCAGTTGCCGCTCGCGCAGGGTATCAAGTTTGGAGATTCGTGACCGCAGATTGGAAATGAAAGAGCAGATGTCATCGCCAGTTCTGTTTAATCGAAGTCCTCAGTCGCCGGTCCGTCGAACACAAAACCCTTGCCTGGATTGCTTTCGTCGGTAAAGCGGAAGTTGCCTCTCAGCTTGAAGAAGCCCTCTTCATCGAACGCCTGGCGTGTTAGATCCAGCCGTCGCCAGTAGCCGAACGTTACATTGGGCCCACGAACACGCGCTTCAAGCTTGCCGTTTTCACACGGAACAAGTTTTTCTTCGATGCCCGGCGCCGGGACAGTGACATTGCCGTCGCCGTTCGATTCCTTCAATCCAAAGAATGTGTGTGGGGCAGTTTCGGCTGAGCCGGCAGCTGTGACCAGCAGGATGCGTTCGCCGCATTCCTGCAAGGCGATCTCGTCAAGGTTATCCGAGACGCTCTGCGGCAACTCCGCGCCGGCGTAGAAGACGAGCTTCAATCGACTAAAGAATCGCTTTCGCAGCGAGGCATCTTCACTAAGGTGGGGAATGAGGAGTTCGAGCGCCTTCGGTACGTTCCAGTACACGGTGGGCGCGATCATTTTGAGTGTGTGAATCGTTTCTTCAAACAGCCCCTGCTGCGGCTTGCCGCGATCGATGTAAAGTGAGCCGCCATTGTAGATAGCGAGACCCATGCCGGCATTCCCGCCAAGCGTATGACTCCACGGCAGCCAGTCGACAATCACCGGCGGCTCGTCGGCGAGAAACTGAAGCCACGCGCGCGTCATTTCCTGATTACTGGCCCACATGCGATGGGTGTTAATAACGCCCTTCAGCACACCAGTGGGGCCCGACGTGAACAGGATTTTGAACACCGTGTCCGCATGAACGCGCGAATACGCCTGGTGGAGAGATTCGTTGGGTTCCGTGTTGACGAGGTCTCCAAAGTGCGAGGCGCCGGGAATCGGATTCACATTCACCACAAGTTCGGTGTAGGACGGCAGCACGGCTCGGATCGCTTTTTCATACTTTGCTCCGTCAGAGACGTAGACCATTCCGGGCGTCAGCAGCTCCATGACGTAGCGAAGTTTTTCGAAGTCGCTCGCCAAGAGTGACCAGTCAGGGGCAACCGGAGCGTATGGCACTCCTGCATACATGCACCCGATACCCAGGAGCGCATGTTCGATCTCGTTTTCGGAAAGGATCACCACCGGACGCTCAACCGAAAGGCCGCGATTCACGATTGCCTGGCCGATGCGGCGTGCAAAGAATTGCGCTTCCGCATAGGTCACATTGCGCCAGCCGAATTTTGGTTCTCTCTGAGCGAGGAAGGTCCTATACGACGCGTGTCCTGCCCAGTAGTCGAAGGACTCCGTCATTCTTTCCGGATAGGCGCCAAGTGGATGGGCGGAACGAACGAGAATGCAGCCGTCTGTCCGTCGATCCACAACAATGTTGGAGGGACCAAGGCGGACGTGGCGATGCGGGAGGCGCAAGCTCATGAACTTCCGAATCGCTTTTCCTGCTCCGCATCCCAACTTGCGAACGTGCTGCCGCTTTCAGCAAGCCGGCGCAACAGCGGCGCAGGTGTCCAAAAATCTCCATGAGTGCTGTGAAACTCCGTAATGCGCGCGACGATCTTCTTCAAACCGACCGTGTCGGCATACCACATCGGGCCGCCGCGATAGCCCGGGAATCCATAGCCCGTCAGGTAGATCGTATCGATGTCCGCCGCCCGCAATGCATAACCTTCTTCGAGAATGCGGGCGCCTTCGTTGATCATGATGTAAAGGCAGCGCTCAAGGATTTCGTCTTCTGTAATCGTTCGCTGTGGAATGCCCGCCTGTTGCGCCGTTTCTCGAATCAGAGCTTCCACTTCGGGATCCGGGATCGGTTTACGGTTTTCATCGTAGCGATACCATCCCGCGCCGGTCTTTTGACCGAGCCGGCCGATCTCGTAGAGTTTGTCCGTCATCAAGGGCTTGCGAACACCTGGTTTCTCCAGATGCTTGCGCTCCTGACGAACGCGCCACATCACGTCGATGCCGCCCATGTCGTCTACGGCAAAGATCCCCATAGCCATGCCGAAGTCATAAAGAGCCTTATCGACAGCAGCGGGAGTCGTACCTTCTTCAACGAGGAATTGCGCCTCCCGCATGTAGGGAATCATCATGCGATTGCCCACAAATCCCCAGCAGTTGCCGACAACAACTCCCACCTTCCCAAGTTTTTTTGCAAGCGCCAACGCCGTAGCAACAATCTCTTTGTCAGTCTTCGAGCCCCGGACAATTTCAACGAGGCGCATGATGTTTGCGGGGCTAAAGAAATGCAGTCCAACGACGCGCTCGGGCCTGGAGGTCGCCGAGGCGATCTCATCGATGTCGAGGGTCGAGGTGTTCGACGCCAGAACACATGCCGGTCCTGTAACGCGATCAAGGTCCGCGAAAACCTGCTTTTTGAGGTTCGTATTTTCAAAGACAGCCTCGAGAACGAGGTCTGCATCCTCGAAACCGTCGTAAGTCAGTTGTGGATGAATCTGCGCGATCCGTTGCTCAACGACTTCCGGTGTAAAGCGTCCACGCTTGATTGAAGCATCGTAATTTTTCCGGATTGCAGCCATCCCTCGATCGAGTGCGGCCTGGTCGGTATCGCGAAGGATGACGGGAATGCCGGCATTGACGAGCGCCATGGCAATACCGCCGCCCATCGTGCCGGCGCCGACAATCGCTGCTTTGCGAATTTCGAGAACGCGCGTGTCTTTCGGGATATCAGGAATTTTCGACACACCACGTTCAGCGAAGAAGGCGTGAATGAGTGCGCGAGATTCGTCCGATGCGAGGCAACGGTCCGCGATCTCCCGTTCCTTTGCGAGACCCTGCTCCCAGGGAAGCGTCGCAGCCGCTTCGATCGCTTCGATGGCAGCGAGAGGTGCTTTCATGTTGCGCCTTATCTTTGCCGCTTGTTCACGGCCTGCCGCATAGATCGGCGCGTTTTCTTCGGGTGATCCCAGCTTATCGGCTCGGTCACGAGTTCTCACGTGCGAGCCGCGCGCAGCCATTTCACGAGCGAACTCGATTGCGCCGGATCGAAGATTTCCTTCAATGATTCGATCGATCAGGCCAAGGCGCAGCGCCTCCGCCGCCTTAATCGGTTTTCCGGAGACACACATTTCCACGGCTGCGGCAATACCAACTAGCCGAGGCAGGCGCTGTGTACCCTCCGCACCGGGAATGATGCCCAGATTCACCTCGGGTTGTCCCATTTGTGCATCGGGCGCCGCAACTCGATAGTGTGCGGACATCGCCAGTTCCACTCCGCCCCCGAGCGCTGTACCGTGAAACGCGACAACGACAGGTTTGGGGAAGTTTTCAATCTTCTCCAATAAGGAATGCAAATAGAGACGGCCGCCCTCGCCGCGGCCTGCCTTCTCGAGCAGTTTGATGTCGGCACCGGCTATGAACGTGCGGCCCGCTCCTGCAATGACGACGCCCTTCAGGGACGTGTCCTGGCTGAGTAGGTCAAACGTGCTGAGGAGACCTTGATGAACCTCCTCACCTATGGCGTTGACTGGAGGATTATCAATGACGATAACGGCGATTCCCGGGCTGTCCGCAGGCCGCTCAAGCGTGACGATGTTGTTCATGCGCTCCGTAGTTTGACATAGACTGCGGGATTCCGAGTGGAGCGATTACAGGTAAACTCGTCTGATGCAGATTGAAAACCTTATTGCCATTGATACCCACGTTCATATCGAACCGGATTCCCGTGACTCGGCCGCTGATGAAGCGGCGCGCAAATACTTCGGAGAGTCGGGTCCCGCACTGAGCCGTCAGGAACTGGTCGACTATTACCGTTCGCGAAAGATCGGCTGTGTTGTCTTTTCCGTCGATGAGCGGATGACGGGACGGAAGCAGGTTCCCAACGAAGACGTGCTGGCTTTGGCGAAAGCCAACGCGGATGTGTTGATCGCGTTTGCAAGCGTTGATCCGACGCGCGGAGCCGAGGCTGTTGCCAGCGCCGAGCGTTTGATCGCAGCCGGTGTCCGCGGCTTCAAGCTGCATCCCCCGCTGCAGAAGTTTCGAGCAAATGATCGGATTGCTTATCCTTTCTATGAGGTTGTCGCCGCAGCAAAGTTGCCGGTGATCTTCCATACGGGGCACAGTGGGATTGGCACCGGCATGCCCGGTGGCGGCGGTGTCCGGCTCAAGTACGGCAGCCCGATGGATATGGACGACGTGGCCGTGGATTTTCCGGACATGCCCATCATCCTCGCGCACCCATCGTTCCCGTGGCAGGACGAGGCAATCTCGATTTGCCTTCATAAGCCGCATGTCTACATCGATCTCTCCGGCTGGTCGCCAAAATACTTTTCGCCCGTGCTGGTCCAGTACGCCAATACCCTGCTCAAGCATAAGATGCTGTTCGGATCGGACTTTCCGTTGATCAAACCGGATCGCTGGTTGGCCGACTTCGAGAAGATCGCAATCCGGGATGAAGTGCGCCCGCTGATCCTGAAAGAGAATGCTGTGAGATTGCTTGGCCTGGGGAATTAGGGGAGGGGAGATCTGGGGAGATCTGGGGACAGCCTCCGAATTCGAACTGAGAAATCTACGCAGACTGAAGATCCTGTCGTTCGAATTCGGAGGCTGTCCCCAGATCTCCCCTCCCCTAATTCCCCCTCTTGACCGATGCCATCCCCACAAATAAATTTATGGGGGATTGTCTTATATTTTCGGAGGTTTCATGAGAGCGACTGTTTTGAGCTTCGTGATTGCAGCAGCGCTGATAGCGCCGCGCCTGTCCACGGCTGCCGACATTAACGACATTGCAGGGACGTGGTCCGGCAACTGGACTCCCAAGGGTGGAATCATTGACGCCGTGACCGTGGAGTTCCGCGTGGAAGGCGGAAAGGTATCGGGTAAGTTTCGCACCCCGGCGGCAATGGATTTTACGAAGGTCACCTTCGATCCAAAGACCGGCGCCGTATCATTCGAAGCGACAGACGCTAAAGCAGGAAAGGCCTATAAGGTAGACGGCAAACTCACGGGCAACGACATCAAGGGCACCATGACGGCAGGAACGACCTCGGGCGAAGTCCTGTTGATCAAGTGGACCTATATCCCGCGATAATCACGAGGACGGCGGGTCTTATCGTCAGTTCCAACCTGCCAGTTGCCTGGCAATCTCGGGCCAGCGCTCCGCAATAGCGTCTCGGATCTGTTTGCGGATGCGCGATTGCTCGCCTCCCGGCCAAACTTCAAGAACCAGTCGCGAGGCGTCTCCCAGTTGGCCGCAATAAATCTGCTGCAGCGCGAGGGTTGTGGCGGCCAGGCGTGTGTCTTCCCGATCCTCGGGGCGACCTGCATCCAGCCGTGAGTTTTGCTTTGCCTCGCGGGTCAGGATCGCCAGTTGACCGCGCAGACTGCCGGGCCCTTGAAGTTCTCCGGCCAGCATGGGCTTGCAGTATTCCGCAGTGACATCGCTGAATCCACTGGGACGGAATTCGTGAACCGTTGCGACCTTCGAAATGTCCGACGTGCTCTGGCCGAGCCCTTCAAAAATCGCCGATGTCCAGATCAATGTGCGGCCCGGATTCGTCTGAAAATCAAATGTGGCGGGAGGCAGCTTGAGAAGTAGCCGAGGCGCGGGCGTGAAGGAGATAACCGGATACTCCCAGCTGCCACGAGTTCCGCCTGCTGTATCGACACCAACAACTGCATCGGGCTGACCGTCGTTATCAATGTCGCGTCCGGTTGCGGGATCGATCCTGGTGTTGAAGCCACGATCTTCAAAAATAGTCCTGCCATTTCGGTCGTGCACAGAAACTTCGCAGGCTTGTTTCAACTCGTTGGCCGGCACCGTCCGAATCACAATCACTGCGCCGTTTGACAACGTTTGTGTGCCGTTATTACTGGCGTCGAATTGACGACACACAAGGTCTCCCTGAGGTGGGATTTGTGCGTGAGTTTCCGCCGAGACTGTATACAAAAGGAATATCAGGGGCAGAAATCGGAGCCACATCTCTACCTGTCTTTCGCCGCCGCTTCCCTTTCCTGTGCGCGAGCGCCGAGCAGAATGTTGACCATGCCGTAATTTCCTTCGTGGCATGCATACTCAAACAACGGCCCATCAGTTTTGGCCCAGCTGACGACCGCGGTCCAGGGCTTCGTCCAGACCGGATCCTCAATGGTGAACTCATACTGTAACGTTGCTTCATCGATGCGCTTGAAGCGTTCGGTGACTTTCAGGCTTTCGCTGCTGATGCGCTGGAACGGATTGCGGCCGTTGTAATTCGTGGTCTCGACGACCAGCGTGTCGCCTTCCCAATGACCCCGAGAATCGCCGAACCACTGGGCGACGTTACTGCTCACATGAGGCCGGTTATCGAGAGGGATCAGCCTGGCGTCGTGCATCATCTCCTGAAGGATCATGACATAACCCTGACCCTGCACGATCTGAACGTTGCTGTTATATCCAGGGGACAACACCGGCGGTCCTTCAGAGTTCCAGAGAATACAGCGTTCCGTCAGGCTTCGATTTTCTGCCTGATCGAACTCGTGCCCCCGCATCGCAGCCTGCTTCGCGGCCAGTTCTGCCTGACGTTCCTGACCTTCGGGCGACAAAGGAGGAATTCGCCCTTCGGGACCGACGATCATTGACGTGCGATTACTTTCTGCCATCGTTTTGATGTTGAGTCCGAATTGTGCGAGATCGTAGTGGGGAGTCGCGTCAGCAGGAGTTTTCGTTCCCCCACGTTGAGCGCCGTTGTCAGCTGTGTCCGTGGTCGCTGCCTCGGACGTGCAACCACGCGCCCCTGCTTTCATTTCTTCTTCGGTATAAAACTCGCGGCTGCCACATGCGGTGGGCCGCTCCAGCGGAACTGAAGTCGCGGTGGACCAGAAACCCTGGATATCCGGCTGTCCATCAGGTGTCTTCTGCGTCCATCCAGCAGGAGCTTTGGCTGGGGCAGGTTGGGTGTGCTGGGGCGGTGCCGGCGGTGCCGGCTGGGCCGGCTGCACTGGTTGTGCGGACCGGGGAGACTGCGCCCGGGGCGCCTGTCTGGTTTGCGTGCCGCCCCGTGCCTGGGGCAAGACGCTCGCAGGGATCCATAAGCCGATCGTCACCACCAGTGAGATGGATGTGGCGCGAACTCGATTTCGCATCAGAACCTCCTTGTGGCCATCGAGCGGCCGTAGCTCTTACTTCGCGGGCTGCTTCCTTAAATGCCCGTACAGTAGCTCCTCGACAAATTCCATGCACTTGAATTCCAGGACTTGCGCGGACTTATCGACGCGCCGGTAGAGTGGAAGACTGATCTTCCATGTGTGAGTAAACACCTTCGGGTCTTCAATCGTGGCTTCGTAATTCAAAGTATCCGCGCTCCGTACCGAAATACGCTCGATGACTTTTAATTCGTCGCTATGAAAGTTGCCGGCGCGATCAAACCACGTGCGCTCGTCGAGTCCGGTTGTTTCAATGACAAGCGTATCGCCTTCCCAGTGACCATTGGACCATCCCATCCAGCTTGGTGCAGGTGAGGGCTTGTGATCGGTCATGTAAACGGTTCGGATCGCGGAAGCGTATTGAAACGCCATCATTATGAAGTCGGTGCTCTGAACAATCTGGAAGGGCTGAGGCATGTACATGGCGCGTGGAACACCGGGCAGATAGCATTTGGCTTCGGGATCCAGACTCATTCGATTCTTATAGTTTTCCGCCCTCTTCGCCAGCGCCTCCGGTTTGTACGGAATGGTTTCATTCTCGACAATGCCCGTTCCCGGAGGGACCGCATCGATAGCACCGAGTTGCGGGACCGTACCGAAGTCCGCCGCATGCGGTTCGATGTTCCAGTTGGGGCCGTCCAGGGCTTGCCAGATTCCGTTGAGGTCGGGCCGCCCGTCCGCGTTACGCGGAGTCGCAGGCGCTGGAGCTGCGGGCGTTGGTGTCGGTGTTGTCGCACCTCTACCTGCGGGTGCTGCGCCTCGCTGCTGGGCGAAGGACGCCGAGGCCAGAAACAGGTTGATGGCGAAAAAAGCGCCAATGATGACTATCGTTCTGCGATTCATTTTGCTCGTAATCAACGCGTGCGCCCCCAGATCTCAATGTGTCCACCCCGATTTTGCCAGAGGGTCTTGCCGATTTTCACATCCTTGCCCTGGAATTCGGTCAACGTCACCGAAACTCCTTGACTGGAAGCACGCGGCGGCTGATGCTTTGGCATACTTTTTCGACATTTTGCGGAAACACTCACGGAGCGCAGGTATGACATCGACAAAAACGATTTATGTAAAGGCTTGCCTGGTAATGCTTGCAGTCAGTGCGGCCTTCCTCTCCTCGATCGCTCTTGGCCAGGGTGATCAATACAAGGCGCGTCTGGCGCCGGCGCCCCCACTGGGTTTGCGGGGTGAGCAGGGGACGGACCGACCGACGCCGTCGAGCCACGTGGCCGGTATTGGCTCGGCATCGGCAACGCTCAGCGGAAGAAAACTGACGGTCAACGGAACCTTCGAGAAGATGGCATCCCCGGCAACGGTCGCGAAAGTTGGCATGGGGTTGGCGCCGGGCGCTCGTCTCGACCTCATTTACGACCTGACGATCACAAAGGCGGCGCAGGCCACACCGGCGGGCACAAGTGGAACCATCGCAGGTTCATTTGATCTCACACCGGCACAGGTCGATGCATTAAAGAAGGGCAAACTCTACATTCAAATCAATAGCGAAGGTGCACCCAACGGCCATTTGTTGGGCTGGTTGTTGAAATAGGGAGGAACTATGGTTGGTGCCAAGAAACAAGTGGTCATAGCGTTGTTGGGACTTGCAATGTCGGGTGTGCTGACTGCCGCACAACGCGGCGGAGCGAGAGGGCAAGCGCCCGCCGGAGGACAGGTGCCCGCAGCACCCCGAGGCGGGGCGGGTGGCGCCGACGGAGCGGACGGCCAGCGGGCTGGCGGGCGGGGCGGACGCGGCGCAGCACAAGACGCCACGCCAGTCGGAGTCACTATCGCGGGAGAAGTGCCGAATTTCGTTCCGGTAACGGATGAAATGCTGAAGAATCCAGATCCCGCGGACTGGCTCATGATCCGTCGTGACTATCACGCCTCAGACTACAGTCCACTCAAGGACATCACTCCTGCCAACGTCAAAGACCTGCAGCTTGTCTACATGCATCCCATGCGTGAAGGCGGAACCAATCAGCCCGCTCCGATCGTGCACAACGGGATCATTTATCTTGCCAATACGCAGGGCATCCTTCAGGCCATCAACGGCACAACCGGAAAGATCATCTGGGAAACCAAAGTCCAGGGAACAATCGCACCGCGAGGTATCGCGATCTACCAGGACAAGATCTACTTCGCTAACGGAAACTTCGTGTCCGCTGTCGATGCCCGCAATGGAAAGGCCGTCTGGTCTACAAACATAGGACACAGCAATTCCAGCGGACCGATCATCGCTAAAGGCAAAGTGATCGAGGGCATGGGCGGTTGCGGACAATTCAGCGAGGATAAGTGCTACCTGAGCGCCTATGACGCCACAACCGGCAAAGAGGCCTGGAGGTTCTACACGGTCGCCAAATCCGGCGAAGAGGGCGGCACCACCTGGGGCACGCTACCGGACAAGATGCGAGCAGGCAGCGAGATGTGGATCACGGGCAGCTATGATCCCGTTCTCAATCTGACCTATTGGGGCACCGCACAGGCGAAGCCGTGGATGACACTGACCCGCGGCACCGAAGATGATGCGCTCTACTCCAGTTCCACGCTTGCGATTGATGTGGATACCGGCAAGAAGAAGTGGCATTTCCAACATGCTCCAGCGGAAGCGCTGGATCTCGATGTCGTCTTCGAGCGCGTGCTCGTCGACACGGGTGGAAAAAATCTCGTCCTTACCATCGGCAAGGACGGCATCCTCTGGAAGCTCGATCGCAAGACGGGACAGTACCTTGGTCACACCGCAACCGTTTTCCAAAACGTATGGGACAGTTTCGACTCCAAGACAGGCCGGCCGAAGTACCGCGATGACATTCTGCATGAAGATCTCGGCAAAGCTGTCGATGCCTGCCCGACCAGCGCCGGAGGACACAACTGGCCGGCAACGAGCTATCACCAACCTACGAACGTGCTGATCGCGCCGCTGGTTCAGGCGTGCCAGGTGATGGTGCCGCAAGCGTTCAACCCGAATGCACAGACGGCTGGCGCAGGAGCGTCCCGATCGTTCTACGAGAGCCCGGGAAGCAATGGAAACGTCGGGAAGCTCGCGGCATTCGATGTGAATACGCTGAAGGAAGTTTGGAAAATTGAGCAGAGAGCCACGTTCCAGACGGCGGTGTTGTCGACTGCCGGTGGAGTGGCTTTTGTCGGCGATCGTAATCAGGAGTTGAAGGCGGTCGACGTGAAGAACGGGAAGATTCTATGGACGCAGAAGCTGGCAACGGCTGTCCAGGGCTTCCCGATTTCGTTCGCCATAAATGGCAAGCAGTACATCGCGGTGACGACGGGTCGCGGTGGTGGAAGCCCGTGGCTGGTTCCGGATACCATCACGCCGGAGATCAATCCTCCGCAGACGGGCTTTGCGATGTACGTGTACGCGCTGCCAGATAAGAAGTAGCCGGGAATTAGGGGACGGACTACTCAACCCCCAAACTCCTGCGGGGAATTATCGATGTCTGTGTAATTCTTGTCAGGAGTTTGGGGGTTGAGTAGTCCGTCCCCTAATTCCCCGCCGCAGTATTACTTGCCCCATCACTTTCGATACTTCGATCTGGTACCGCGTCCCGCAATAGCGTTTGACTTGGATTTCGAATCCGATATAAACATTTTCGCTACTTAAACAGGCTTTGGAGGACTTGGTGATGACGCGACGGCTTCAACTGATCCTGGGTGCGCTTGTGATCACTTTGCTGGCGATTCTCCCCATGCTAGCCCAACAGGGAACAAAGGGTGGGGAGTGGAAGGCTTACGGTGGCGATGAGGGCAGCACACGCTACACACCGCTCGAGCAGATCAGCCGCGAGAACATTCAGAACTTGCGTGTGGCATGGGTTTGGAAATCAGATAGCCTGCTGCCAAATCCTCAGGCTACCAGCGAGACCACACCCATCATGGTCAATGGCCGTCTCTATTTTTCGATGGACTCGAAGCGGTTCGTCGTCGCTGTGGATGCCGCTACCGGAGAGACGATCTGGGTTTACCGCCCGGACGAGGGCGCGCGCTTTGACGGTGCACCACGAAAGGTCCATCGCGGCGTGTCGTACTGGACCGATGGCAAGGGCGATGAGCGCATCATCTTCGCTACGCCCGGCTTTAACCTGATCGCGCTGAATGCCAAAACTGGCGCGCCGGTCCCCGCCTTCGGAACCAACGGTATCGTCGACATGATGAAGGACCTCGACATCGACTTCAAAGGTGACCCGAATGGGAAGATCGGAAACAGCTCGCCTGTGGTCATCTCAAACGATGTCGTTGTTGTGGGCCCTGCTCACCTCCGTCCGACCCGGACTAACGTGAAAGGCGATGTGCTTGCCTACGATGTTCGCACCGGCAAAAAGAAGTGGATATTTCATACGATTCCTCGAAAAGGCGAGCGCGGCTATGAGACGTGGTTGAACGGTTCCGCCGACTATACCGGAAGCGTGGGTGTCTGGGGACCCTTCTCGGCCGATCCTGAACTCGGGAATGTCTATCTCAATACCGAAGCGCCAACAAACGATCTGTACGGTGGTGCGCGGCCTGGCAGCAATCTCTATTCCGACAGCCTGATCTGCCTCGATATCCAAACCGGTAAAATGAAGTGGTACTTCCAGATGATCCATCATGACATCTGGGATTATGATTCCCCACCGCATCCCATCCTGCTCGACGCAACGATCGACGGACGCCGTCGCAAGATCGTCGTCCAGCTCACGAAGCAGGCCTTTGCTTACGTGTTCGATCGCGTAACGGGCGAACCTATCTGGCCGATTGTCGAGCGTCCTGTGCCGCAAACGGACTTGAAAGGAGAATGGAGTTCTCCAACACAGCCATTCCCCACTAAGCCGCCCGCTTTTGATCGACAGGGCATCACCCCGGACGATCTGATCGATTTCACGCCGGCATTGAAGGCCGCAGCCCTGCAAGCACTCGAAGGATTCAAAATCGGGCCGATCTATACACCCGCTGTGCAGGTGACCACAGGTCCGAATGCCGTCAGGGGCACGATTCAGGTTCCGGGTTACGGTGGCGGTGCGAACTGGCAATCCGGCGCTGCGGATCCCGAAACTGGATTTGTGTATGTGGGATCGAATACGAGCCCGACCGGAATCGGCAACACTCCGAATCCCGCCGCCGGCACCAGTCCGGATGTTGCGGATTACAACCAGGCCACGGCTGGAGTGCCTCGCGTCCAAAATCTTCCATTGCTCAAGCCTCCCTATGGACGGATCACCGGTTACGACATGAACCAGGGAGCGATCGCGTTCACCATTCCCAACGGTGACACGCCGGCGAACATCAAGGCCGCGCTCGAGGCCGCCGGAATAAAAGATGCGCCTCCAACAGGCTCGCCGTCGCAGGCGCACCTTCTCGTGACAAAGAATTTCCTCTTTGCCACGGAGGGTTCTGGTGGCGCGGCAATTCTCCATGCCTACGACAAGAAGACAGGCGCGCCGCTCTGGCAGGGAGCCATGCCCGCCGGCCCCGCATCCGGGATTCCCATGGCGTACATCTACCAGGAGAAGCCTTACATCGTGCATGCCGCGCGTGGACCACAGGGCAGCGGCGCACAGATTGTTGCATGGACAATCGCGCCTCCTCCTGCGGCCGGCGGTGCGGGCGGAGGGCGCGGCGGCGCTCGCGGTGGCGGCGGCGGTCGTGGTGGCGCTCGCGGAGCGGCTCCGGCTGCGCCGGCCGGCGAACCCCAGTAGAGGTTCCAACAATCCAAATCCCTCACCCGACGCTTCGCGCCACCCTCTCCCGGGGGGAGAGGGAAAATTCTGCGGGTTGTCCTTCTCCCTGCGGGAGAAGGTGGCGCGAAGCGCCGGATGAGGGAGACGCGTCATCGCTGAACCTCCTGTCCTTTTTCTTTTCTTCCCGCCCCAAGGGTATATACAATCCGCTAACAAAAGACGGTCTCACATCAAGACTTGGAGGAACGGCGATGACTCGACGGCTTCTGAAGGTTTTTTATGTCCTTCCGATCCTTGCGATAGCGATTCTGCCGATGCTCGCGCAACAAGGCGCGAAGGATGGGCAGTGGAAGATGTACGCGAGTGAGAACGGCAGCACCGGATACTCGCCGCTCGATCTCATCAACCGAGACAACGTTAAGGACCTCCGGGTCGCATGGACCTGGAAGTTCGATAACTTCGGCAACACCAACAGCGAAGTGACTCCGATCATGGTCAATGGCGTTCTCTACTTTCCCCTGAGTCCGCGTCGCACCATCATTGCTGCCGATGCGGCAACCGGGCAGACGCTATGGACCTGGAGACCGCCGGCAGACGAACGCGAAGACCGGCCCGCGCGAACTTACGCGCGTGGCGTCGCCTATTGGAGTAACGGAACCGATGAGCGCATCGTTACGATCACGCCCGGATTCCGTCTGGTTTCGCTCAACGCCAAAACTGGCCAGCCCGTTCCAAATTTCGGTGTCAACGGCGCCGTTGATCTCTTTGAGCAACTCGATCTCGATTTCAAAGGAGAGATCATTGGTCGAATCGGGAACAGTTCACCTCCCGTCGTTTCAAATGACGTGATCATGGTTGGCCCGGCTTTGACCCCGTCGTCTCCAAGCCCTAACAACGTCAAGGGTGACGTGATGGCGTTCGACGTTCGCACCGGAAAGAAACTCTGGGTCTTCCACACGATTCCCCGCAAGGGTGAGCCAGGCTATGAAACCTGGTTGAATGGTTCCGCCGAGTACACCGGCAATGCCGGAGTCTGGGGACCGTTCTCAACGGATGAGCAGCTCGGTTATGTCTATCTGAATATTGAAGACGCAACGAACGACACTTACGGCGGACATCGTCCCGGCCCGAATTTGTATTCCGCTTCTCTCGTATGCCTGGAAATCAAGACGGGCAAAATGGTCTGGTACAAACAATTTGTCCATCACGACATCTGGGACTACGACATGCCGCCGCATCCGATCCTTCTCGACATCAACGTCGATGGAAGGCCGATCAAGGCAGTCGTGCAAACAGGCAAGCAAGCCTTCGCCTACGTTTTAGATCGTACCAACGGGCAGCCTGTCTGGCCGATGCCTGAAACTCCTGTGCCGCAAACCGATATCCCCGGAGAGTGGACGTCTCCAACGCAACCCATTCCTTCGAAACCTCCAGGCTTCGACATTCAGGGAGTTAAGGAAAGCGATCTCATCGATTTCACGCCGGACCTGAGAAGACAGGCCGTCGAAGCATTGAAAAATTCGGGACTGCGTTACGGCGTGATCTACACTCCTGGCTCGCTCTCCAATGCATCCGACGGTACCAAGGGGACAATCGCAATGCCCGGATTGGGTGGAGGAGCAAACTGGTGGGGCGCCTCTGCAGACCCGGAGACAGGTTTTGTCTATGTGAGTTCCGCAACGAACCCGGGCGTCATTGGGTTGACGAAGAGCCCGCCGCCCGACACGCCGCTGGCTCCGGGAACCTATGCATGGGATTACCGCTCCGGCGGTGCGGCACAGATTCCTACAGTTCAGGGGCTCCGATTATTTAAGCCGCCTTACGGACGCATAACCGCGTACGACATGAACAAAGGTGTCATCGCATGGCAGATGGCCAATGGCGACACGCCGGCGAACGTGAAGAGCAATCCCGCGCTGGCGGGGTTGACCATCCCGAAAACCGGTAGCCCCCGCAATGTCGGAATCATGGTCACCAAAACATTGTTGTTCGCTGGCGACGGCACGGATCCCATGTTGGATGCGTACGATAAGAAAACCGGCGAGGTTCTCGCGCAACTTCCGATGCCCGGGATGCAGACCGGCCTTCCGATGACGTACGTCCTTAATGGTCGGCAGTTCATCCTTGTTTCGGTTGGCTCGGCGAACGGGCAAGGCCCCCAGTTGGTGGCTTTTGCGATTCCAGCAGCTGCTCCCGCGGGTGGCGGCGGCAGAGGTGGCCGTGGTGGCGGTGGAGCGGCAGCGCCTGGTGCTCGTGGCGGAGCGGCAGCGCCTGCAACTCCGGGCGCCGCACCTGCAGCGCCGCCTGCCGGCGGTCGCGGTCAGCGAGGAGCGCGCGGCCAGCAGTAAGGGACAAATTGTTCAATGTAAGAAAAGGGGAAGAAGAAATTTGAAATTGGAAAGTCCGGGGATCTCAAAACCGAAATTACAAGAGGGTAGATTGGGACGGGCTGTTGTCCCTTCGATTTCCGGTCCAATTTGGGATCTTGTAATTTCGGTTTTGAGATCCCCGGACTTTCCAATTTCAAATTTCTTCTTACGCCACCAAACTGACGGCCTCAATTCTTCTCCACCCGGATTTCTTCTTCCCCTTTTCTACATTGAACGATTTTCCTCTCGCCTCACAGCTCCAGCTGCATCACCACAACATCCAGCCATCGATCGAACTTCACTCCAACATTCTTCATGACGCCGCAGTGCTGAAACCCGCACACCTCGTGTACGCGAATTGATCCAATATTCTTGCTATCGCCAATCAACGCCAGGAGTTGCTTGTAACCAGCCTGACGGCATTTCTCAATGAGCGCCTCAAGCAACAGCCGACCTACTCCCTGTCTGAACGAGGCAGGTTTCACATATACCGAATCCTCTACGGTGAATCGATACGCCTCACGCGCGCGGAACGCGCCTGCGTAGGCGTAACCCACAACAACACCATCGGCCTCCGCAACAAGCCACGGGCATCCTCGGCGAAGGACATCGTCGCGCCGGCGCCGGATCTCACCTTCATCCGGAGCAATAAGCTCGAACGAGCCCGTTCCCTCAACAACGTTTTGCCGATAGATTTCGGTGATGGCCGGAACGTCCGAATCCCTTGATTCACGAATGGCAAGGCCGGGTTTCATAGGGATCACTATAATCGTAGAGATGTCCGAAAGTTCCAAAAGCCGGGAGCCGAATTACTACCGTGAGTCGACGTTTGACGATCCGCAGGCGGAGCAACTCGCATGGCTGATGGATTCTTCGATTAGTCTGGGACGGTTCTCGATCGGACTCGACGCAATCATCGGGCTGATTCCCGGCCTCGGCGATTTGCTCAGTAGCTTGATCGGGTACTGGATTGTCATGCGGGCCATGCAGGCGGGCGTCCCTCGGGCCGCGATTATGCGCATGGTTCTGAATCTTGGTTTCGATGCTCTGGTAGGGATCGTTCCTATCGTTGGCGACATGTTCGACATGGCCTACAAAGCGAACATGAAGAACGTGAAGATCTACCGAGAGGCGATGAGCGGCACTCGCGCGCCGCTCAAGGATTGGGGTTTCGTCGTGCTGGTTGTAGTCATCATGGTGCTAATGCTCGTGCTTCCCCTTGTGGGCCTCATTTTTCTCGTGCAATGGCTGGATCACTTCTTCAGAGCGGCCACCGCTTTCGTCATTTCGGCGTAAGGCCCGACGAGCCCGTGCCCTCCAACCATCGTATCCACCTTCAGGTTTGCCTTCTGAATGGACTCCATGAGTTGTACAACCTCTGGCGATGCCGGAGCGCCGACTGCGGGGAACCAGAGGTCGCTTTGGAACAGCACACGCCCATTGGGCACATACGCCATGACCATGGGTTCCACGTGAGGTGATCCCGTGAAGGTGTGAAGCTCCAGCGTTTGATTACCTTCCTTGATCTCCTTCTTGCCTTCAAACGTTTCAATCTTGCCGGCCTTGTCTGCGGCCTTTGCGAGGTCATCCGGCGGATGGGTGTGTTTGGCCTCTAGAACTTTTCTAAGAGCAGGTTCCTGATCCTTCGCGACCAGTATGGTTGCTCCCTGCGCAGCCATGGCTCGTATGCCGCCAATGTGGTCATAGTGAAAGTGCGTGACGGCTGCGTACTTGATCGGCTTGTCGGGGAATTGCGCAGCGATCGCTTTCGCAAGCATGCGCGTTTGCGTGTCGAGATAGGGAGCTTCGACAACGGCCACGAAAGTCGGAAATTCGACCACCATGCTGTGATGCCGAAACGCTCGTGCCTGATAGACACCATTCGCCACTTTAACGAGCTGCATCGGGAATGCATCGGGTTCCTTTGCCGCTACTGCTGCCTGAGCCTTCAATGCGTCGGGAATTGAGAACACATCCGCAGCCTTGGGATCATTTGCAATAATCGAAGCAAACTGAACTTCTGAATAGTCCTCCCCACCCTTTCGGATCTTGATGTGATGAGGAATCTTTACCCCGCTGACATCCTTGTAGTCGCTAAAAACGTACTGCGCATCGACGTCGCCGAGCATTGTTTCCGTATCGAGGACTTCGAATCCGGCGAGCATCTTTGTGGCAGGATCGAAATAGAGTCCGATGTCCTCACCATCGTGAGTCTTACCCTTGGCGTATTTCATCATCTTACCGTCCAGTGCCTTGTCCTGTGCGGCGTCCGCAGCCGGCGCGGAATCCGCAGCTGCGAGCACAATGCTGATGACGTTCCGTCTCAGCAACCACTCGGGCGAATTCTGCGTGCCCCAACTGAACAGACCGGATGGCGTTGTTGCAAAGGTGACATTTTCGATGCTTTCGATGCCGATGGCCTTACCGGTTGCTCCTTCACCAGCCTTCGTCAAAACTTCGTGCCGGTGCTGTACGAACTCGCCCACTTTGAGGTCATAGTCAAAAGCCGCGCGGCCGTTGGCAAGGTCCAGAGTCTCGACGGCATTGCTCAGTTGACCGACCTGGTCCATCCCGGTTGCGGTTTTAGCCTGTCCTACTTTGGTTCGAGTTCCTGTTCCTCCACTCATGACGAGCGACTGGATTCCCATCAGTTTTTCGGTGCCGCCCATCGCGCTGACCGCGTCTTGCGCGAGCTGTCGTTGTGCGACAGAGGAACATCCCACGAGACAGAGTGTGGTGATGCACAGCCCAATCGTTCTTATCCACATTGACATGGATTCCTCCTTTGGAATGGTTGAACGGTTGGCCGGTATTCTAAACCCGTTTGCTGATAAACTCGGCCGACTTCGATGCGCGGAGACGCAATGCCGGAACGGAAATCGATCACATCGCACCTCTACTTTTGGGTGCTGGTAGCTATTCTCACGGGAATTGTCCTCGGCCACTTCTATCCGTCATTAGCGGTTAAGCTGAAGCCTCTTGGTGATGCCTTCATCGCCCTGGTGAAGATGATGATCGGCCCGATCATTTTCTGCACGGTTGTCCTGGGGATTGCAGGAGCCGGCGACATGAAAAAGGTGGGAAGAGTCGGCGGCAAGGCACTGCTCTATTTCGAAGTCGTTTCCACGATCGCACTGATTATCGGACTGCTCGTGATGAACGTGTTGAAGCCTGGCGCCGGGTTCAACGTGGATCCTGCGACCCTCGATGCGAAAGCCGTTGCCGATTATGCCAAGGCGGGCAGTGAACAGAGCACGACCGATTTCATCATGCACATCATTCCGAAGACTTTCACGGATGCATTCACGGGGTCCGGCGACCTCTTACAGGTTTTGTTGGTGGCGGTCTTGTTCGGTTATGCCATGACGCGGATGGGGCCGGCGGGCGAAGGCGTCCATCGATTCCTCGAGAGCTGTTCGCACATCTTTCTGGCGATGATGAACGCGATCATGAAAGCGGCGCCACTCGGGGCAGGCGGGGCCATGGCGTTCACCATCGGTCGATATGGTCTGAGCGCGCTCAAGCCGCTCGCAGCGTTGATGGCGAGCTTCTACCTGACCTGCTTGCTGTTCATCCTGGTTGTACTTGGAAGTATCGCAGCGTTCACAGGATTCAATATCCTTCGCTTTCTGGGTTATATCAAAGACGAATTGCTTACTGTGCTGGGCACATCGTCCTCCGAAACAGCGCTGGTCCCCCTAATGCACAAGCTTCAGAAGCTTGGATGCTCCAAGTCCGTTGTTGGTTTGGTTGTTCCGTCCGGCTATTCATTCAATCTCGACGGAACGAACATCTACCTGACGATGGCTGCTTTGTTCGTTGCGCAGGCTCTGAACATCGACCTCACGCTTACACAGCAACTGACCCTGCTCGGCGTGGCGATGCTTACCTCGAAAGGAGCTTCGGGTGTCACAGGCGCGGGATTCATCACCCTTGCAGCGACGCTCGCTGTGGTGCCTTCCGTCCCGGTAGCGGGCCTGGCGTTGATCCTCGGTATCGATCGCTTCATGTCTGAATCGCGATCATTGACGAATTTCATCGGCAATGGAGTCGCGACCATCGTGGTTTCACGTTGGGAGGGCGAGTTGGACCTCGAAAAGTTAAAGCAGGAGCTTCAGGGCGGCCCTCGAGATTGAAGAGTGGGGTTTGCGGGCATCGCGGGCATGAGAGGATCTTTCTTCATCTCCATCCGTGATAATCTCCCCGCATGTTTAAGCAATCCCGGCGTGAGTTCTTTCGATCGAGTGCTGTGATCCTGGTTGTGCCCTTACTTCCGGCTCAGACGGCGCGGCGCATCACGACTCTGGTGGGCACCGGTACAGCAGGATCCGCCACCGATGGATCTCCCGCGGACACCGCGCAAATCAACAATCCCTATGGAGTCGTCTTCGGTCCGGACGGCGCGCTGTATTGGGCGGACTTCGGAAGCAATCGGATCCTGAGCCTCGATCTGAACGCGAAGCGTGTGAAGGTTATTGCCGGTACGGGAGCGAAGGGCCATGACGGTGACGGCGGTCCGGCAAAAGCCGCGCTCCTCAGCGCTCCGCACGAAGTGAGATTCGACAGCAAGGGCAACATTTATGTGGCCGAGCGCGACAGTCACGTGGTGCGCCACATCGACATGAAGACTCAGGTCATTACGACGGTTGCCGGAACTGGCGTTGCGGGTTATAGCGGTGAAGGTGGGCCGGCCAAGGCCGCGCAGCTGAACCAGCCTCACAGCATCGTTCTCGATAGCGCGGATAATGTCTTTATCTGTGACATCAACAACAACCGGGTAAGAAAGATCGATGCAAAAACGGGCATGATCTCAACCTTTGCAGGCACCGGCGAAAGCGCCCAGACGCCTGACGAAGGCCGTATGCTGAGCACGCCGCTCGCTGCTCCGCGTTCGATCGAGATCGCGCCCGACGGTACGATGTATCTTTTGTTGCGGGCGGGAAACAAGGTGATCGCAATGAATCCGGCGCAGGGAACTCTCAAGCGCGTCGCGGGCACCGGTGATTTCGGCTACACCGGGGATGGTGGACCCGCACTAAATGCGAAGTTCGGTGCTCCCGGCTCCGCCTTCAACGGACCCAAAGGCATCGCGCTCACGGATAACGTTCTGTACATCGTCGATACCGAGAACCACGCGATACGCGCGATCGATCTGCGTTCGGGGATCATCACGACAGTCGCGGGCAACGGCCAGCGCGGTGACGGACCGGATGGCGATCCGCTCGCTTGCAAGATGGCGCGGCCCCACGGCGTCGTGATTCGTGGCCGCAGTATCTACATCGGGGATAGTGAGAATCATCGAATTCGGGTGCTCCTATGAAACCTATTGCACGGCTGATGGAAGAGACGGGAACAAGCCTCGAAAAACTTGTCGAGGCAAGTGGCCTCGAACCGAAACTGGTCAAGGCGATCGCCACCGGAAACTACACGCCCAGCCCAACGGAGCGCCAGCGATTGGCCGCCGCCCTCAACGTTTCAGTCGACGATATTGCGTGGGGGCATGCAGTTCCCGTCGATCACTTGTGGGGCCACGGCCCGCAATTTGGCCGCACACCTTGAAATTTCTGACCCCGCTCCCTTGTTCTTCGCGCTCACAAAAGAGGCGTTCGCACGTCATATAGCGGATACCCGTCGGTGGAGGCTCGCTCATGAAAAGATTCGCTCGGGCTGTGACGAAGACTCGAATGTGGCCGCATTTGAAGAGTGTGGCCTCAACGCTGGTTTTTGTCTGGTTCTTTACGCATCACATCGCGCAGGCCACGATGGTGCCCACGGAATCCATGACACCCACCATTCTCGTTGGCGACCACTTTATGCTCGACAAGGTCGCGTTTCCTGCGAACTATCCGGAATTCCTTCAGCAAGTCCTCCCGCAGCGAACCGTTCACCGCGCGGACATCGTTGCCTTCTGGGCATCGGAGGCTCGCGACCTGCGTCTTGTGAAGAGAGTGATCGGCCTTCCTGGGGAGACGCTGGAAATTCGCGATGGCGATATCTACATCGATGGAGAGAAGCTGAACGAACCGTATGTTGTACACACGCTCCAGCCGCTATTCCGCCCGATGCAAAACATGCCGCCTGTAACGATTCCGCCCGACTCGTTTTTCATGATGGGCGACAACCGCGACAACAGCCGCGACAGCCGTTACTTCGGAGTTGTGTCACGCCAGGCGTTGATCGGGAAACCGCTCTTCATCTACTGGTCTTACGAGAGCGATCCCTATCCTCCGGACGGCCGCACAATGGGCGAGTGGGCCGAGTACTACGCTTCCGTTGCGACACACTTTCTGACGCGCACTCGGTGGACGAGGACGGGAACGGTGTTGCGGTAGGGCGAACGCTCCGGAAATTTAGAAGTAGTCGCTGCTCAGCTACGAGTTTTGTCAGATGTCGGTGGCAGACTCGCCGCCGCCTACTTCATCAACTTCTTGAGGACCTCAATCGTTGCCTGGCTTGTGTTGCCGGCGGTCCCGTCAAAGCCGGCCCCGCCGGCGAGCCCATTTGCGGCGTCGAGAGCCGTTCGGCCATTACGATCCTTGAGGTCAACTTTCGCGCCATTGTCGGCGAGGAACTGGACGACTTTGTCGAAACCCTGTTGGGCGGCGCCGAAGAGGGCGGTGCGTCCGTTGCTGTCGGCGGCATTGATGTCGGCGCCGGCAGCGAGGCAAAGTCGAATGGATTCGATGACGTCAGGCTGCAGTTTCACGCGCCCTGTGGTATCGGCATCGCTTGTGCCGACGCCGGCCGCTGCCATTAGAGCTGTCACGCCATTTCGAGTTGCAAGCTTGGGATCCGCGCCTTTCTCAAAGAGCAGCTTCATCGCGACGTGATCCGCGGCCTTGGCCGCACGAATCAGCGGTGTAGTGCCTGCGCCCAACATGCCATCGGTGCCGCGGTCGAGCTTCGTGCGATACGGCTGCGCATTTTTCAATTGAAGGTTTACTTCGGCACCCCTGGCGAGCAGCAGCTTGATCAAGTCGAGGCTGCTTGAGACTTGATCGACTTCCTTGGGTGAAGGGCGATTCGAGACCGGCATGGTGTGGTCATCGACGGCGGAGTACAGCGGCGTTCTGCCCAGTTTATCGGAAAGATTCACGTCGGCGCCCGCGTTGATTAACGCCGCGGCGGCATCGTACTGCCCATTGATAAGGGCCATGATCAGTGGTGTCAGCTCGTCATCGATATCCTTGGCATCGACCTGCGCTCCTGCGCGGGCCAGCAGAGGAACACACTCGCCGCAGCCTTCGCGCGCAGCGAACATCAAAGGCGTTTGCGAGCCGAGCGGCATCCACTTCTCTCGGGGTTCCGCAGTGTTCTGCCTTTCCCAAATTTTTGTAGCGGAACGCGCATTCACATCCGCGCCATGCGCGATCAACTCCTTCACCATGTCGGGATGTTTCTGTGCGACTGCCCAGTGCAACGCCGTCTGTCCCTGCCAGGTCTCTTTCGCGTCTACCTTCGCGCCGTTATCGAGAAGGACTTTTGCTGCGGCAACATTTCCTGTGCGGGCTGCAGTCATGAGAGCGGTTTCGCCTTCGGTCGTCACTTCGTTCGCGTCGGCGCCGGCTTTCAGCAGCTTCTCGAGCATTGGCGCGTTGCCATTGACGCTTGCCAGGTAGAGTGGCGTGACGCCATAACGATTGGCTTTTTGAATGTCGGCACCAGCCTTGATGAGGCGATCGGCGGTGTCGAGATCGTCCGCGCGAACGGCCCAGTGCAATGCTGTCGTCCCGTCGGGTTCCGGCGAGTTTACGTCCACCTTTTGCTGGAGCAGTGACGAGACAGCGGCACGGTCCTGATTCTTAACGGCATTGACCAGGCGCAAGTCCGCGGCCTGCGCACTTATGGCCAAGCCGGCCACAAGCAATCCGGCAAAAACTGCGGCGTGTTTCACAGGTCCCCCATCAATCCGTTACTGTCGCCGAGTTTGTCCATCTTGACGCCGGCCTTGGTGAGAACCGTGAGGAGAAGGTTCGTCATCGGCGTGTGGTCCGGGTATTTGATGTGGCGTCCACCCTTGAGCGTGCCCGCGCCTCCACCGACCACAAGATTCGGCAATGGGAAGTGGTTATGCGCATTGCTGTTGCTCATATTGCTGCCGAAGATCAGGATCGTGTGATCCAGCAGGCTGCCGTCACCGTCGGGTGTCGCGGCCATCTTGTCGAGGAAGCCAGAGAATAGTCCCGTGTGGTAGGTCTGGATCTTCACATTCTTGTCCATCTTCGCAGGCTGATTCGAGTGATGGGATATTGCGTGATGCCCGTCCGATACTCCTACCTGCGGATAGGTGCGATTGCTGATCTCGCGCGCCAGCATGTAGGTCACGACCTTCGTGATGTTCGCCTGGTAAGACAACAGCATCAGGTCGTACATCAGCTTCACATGATCTTCGTACGAGTACGGAATACCGGCTGGGGCCGAAGGAATCGGAACATCAGTCACTGCGCCTTCAACGGACATCCGCTGGACACGGCGCTCGATTTCGCGAACGCTTTCAAGATAGTCGTTCATCGCGGTGCGATCCTGAGGGCCGAGCGTCTTTTCGAGATCGGCGGCTTGCTTCATGAACAGATCCAGGATGCTGCGATCTTCCTTGCTTTGTGCGACGCGCTCTGCCGTGCTTCCGCCGCGTCCAAACATACGTTCGAAGACTTTCCGGGGATTGATTTCCATCGGCAGCGGTGTTGTCGGCGTGCGCCATGAGAGAGTGTTCATGTAGATGCAGCCATAGTCACGATCGCAGGATCCGATAAGGCCGGAATGGTCTTCCGTGCCGAGTTCAAGCGAGGGAAGCAGTGTGTCCTGTCCGATCTGCTGCGCCGCGAACTGGTCGGCAGTGACTCCGGCGAAAGCATCCGTGCCCTGAGTGGCCTTGGGTCGAACGCCGCTCAGCCATGTCGTCGGGCTCAGCGAATGCACCGCACTGCTGTCGGCCGCCTGATGATGAAGGCCGCTGATGACGTTGAGGCGGTCGCGATGCTTCTCCAGCGGTTGGAGGATCGGCGTAAATTCAAAGCCTGTCCCTTCGGTCTTGGGCATCCAGCGGTCCATGATCGCGCCATGTGGGAGATAAACGAACCCGAGCCGCGACTTCGCCGCCGCTGCTGTCTGTCCCTGCGCCGTTAGTGCGGGAACCATGGAATCCAGGAACGGTAACGCCATCGTGGCCCCTGCGGCCCGCAGAAACGTCCTTCGCGAAAGGTGCTTCTTTGTGACGAACATGTATCCTCCCTACTGGGCTCTCTTCATCTGGAACGGTGCGCTCTTCACGATATTGAAAACCAGCGCCGAAAACCTGTAGTCCTGCTTCTCGGCGTCGCGGACAATACCACGGACGACCGGCATATCGTAATGCTCCAACCCTCTTCCAAGGGCATAAATCAGTAGCTTTTCCGTCATCGTATCCACGAATCGTTCGGGCTGCTTTAACAATGCCTGCCGAAGCGCCAGGGGACCGTCAACCTTCGTACCGTCGGCCAGAACACCCGATGGATCTATAGGGCCGCTCTTGTCTTTTGTCCGCCATTCGCCTGTTGCATCAAAGTTCTCGAGGGAGAAACCCAACGGGTCCATCACCGCGTGACAGCCGGCGCACGCTGGATTCTTGCGATGTTCTTCCAGAATTTCCCGAATCGGTCGTGGCTTCGCTCCCTCTTCGTTCTCCGGGAAGGGAGGGACGTTGGCCGGCGGCGCCGGCGGCGGCGTTCCCATGATGTTTTCAAGAATCCACTTGCCGCGCAAAACCGGCGAGGTTCTGTTCGGATAAGAGGTCACGGTCAGGATGCTCCCCTGGCCCAGCAGGCCGCGTCGCGCGGGATCCTTTATTGCCACGCGTCGGAACTGGCTGCCGTAGATATTCGGTATGCCGTAGTGCTGAGCAAGCCGGTCATTAACGAAGGTGTAATCCGCAGTCAGCAAATCGAGAACGTTGTGATCCTCGCGCACGATGCTCGAAAACAGCATCTCTGTTTCCTTGCGGAAAGATTGCCGGAGGTTATCGTCGAAGTCGGGGAACGTTTTGTTGTCGGGACGCGCGCTCTGAAGGTTTCTCAAATAGAGCCACTGGCCCGCGAAGTTGCTCACGAGCGCCTGAGATTTCGGATCGGCGAGCATGCGCTTGATCTGCGCATCGAGAACCGCTGGGTCCTTCAGTCTTTTTTGTTCCGCGAGAGACAACAACTCCTCATCCGGAATGCTGCTCCAGAGGAAGAACGAGAGTCTCGACGCCAATTCGAAATCCCCGAGTCGGTAGATCTGACCCTTGGTAACGCCGGCAGGATCGGGTTCGCTTCGGAACAGGAACTTTGGCGTCGCCAGCATGACGTGCAGGGCATTCTCCACTCCGGCTTCGAAGCCGCCTTTCTTCGCGCCGGTTTCGTAGAAGCCCATCAGCGCGTTGAGATCTTCCGCTGCAACCGGCCCACGATACGCGCGACGCCCGAGCGTCGAGAGAATCTTTCGCGCGCAGGCCGCCTGCTCGGCTGCCGCCGAAGGACGGCAGGTAAAGATCCGCTGACGGCTCGGCGTATCGCCAGAGCCCGTAGCCTGGATCGGTCCCGTGATATCCACGTGGTCGACCTGAGGATTTCCATTCATGTTTTGCAGGTCGTGGTCGTAGGAATGCAGCTCCAGCGGTTCCGCAGTTTCCGAAGAATTCTTTCGCAGGAACGCGACACCGATCTCGTGCGGACCGGCTTTGATCGGAATGCGCGCCCGCATGCGTGCATCGATCATGTCAGCAGCCATAGCGAAGTTGGCATCGGAGTCGCGGTTGTCGTCATCGCCACCGATAGGTCTCAGGAACACACGTTCACCGTCAACTGTGATCTCGATCTGGTGAGGCCATTCCAGGCCCTTCATGTAACCGAGAACATTCCGTAGCATGACGACGTTGATCTGGTACTCGGCGTCGAGCGGGAAGTTGTCTTTGATGAGAAGGCCGCCGCGAGTGCCGAGAGCCAGACCTTCAATATGCCGGTCCTGAGCGCGATCGGGCGGCACCCGATAGATCGTTGTGACAGGAAGAAGAGTCGGGTCGCCTACCGCGATCGCGCTGATCTTACGCGCGGCGACGAGGTACTGCTCGAGCAGCGATGGAGAAACCTTCAGGACATCCGCAATATTGTCGAAGCCATTGCTCTCATCGTCCGGCGGCAAGAGTTCTTTGACATCGATGTCAAGGTTCAGGAGATCGCGAATCGCGTTTCCGTATTCCGTGCGATTCAAACGGTGGAGCGATGCGCGGCCTGGTTCCGGGTGCGTCGCCGAAGCTTTGTCGAGCCCGCTTTCCAGCATGGAAACCATCGCATCGACCGAAGCCTGATCGGGCTTCGGTCGACCCAGGGGTGGCATCATCCCGGCTCGGAGTTTCATCACGACCTTCTCCCAGGTCGCCGCGCCTCCAGGAATATCGTTCAGATCGGCTTTGTCGAGCATCAGGCCCGCTGTTTTGACCTGCTGGTTGTGACAGCTGATGCAGTATTGATCGAGCAGCGCGCGCTGGGCCGCGGTGGGGTTTGCGGAACCCGTTTGGACTGGTTGCGAGGCACGGGGAACCCCCACCATCGCCGTCGCCAGAACCAGTAGGAAAGTCCCGACAAATGCACGCTTTCGAAATACCACTATCTTCCTCTAAATAAAGAAACTTATCACTGCTGTCAGAGCGAAAAAATGCTACCAAAAGCTTATCAATGAGGTCGGCAGGGGTCAATTGAAGATTAGGACTGGGGGACTACCCAAAGAGGGAGTCGGGGAATCTGAGATTGGAAAGTCCTGGGATCTCAAAATCGAAATTACAAGAGGGTAGATTGGACGGCCGCTCCTGTGTTTGGGGTCCAATTTGAGATCTTGTAATCTCGGTTTTGAGATCCCCGGACTTTTCAATTTCAGATTTCTGCCTCCCCCGACCTGCACACTTCCCTACTGCTCTTCACAGCCATGCCGCAACTCGAGATCTGGTAAGTGGCGCAGACCGCGGAGAGTTTGAGTGGCATGGAATCCTCCGGCCGGAATCGGTTGGAGTAGAATACACACGACCTATGCCGAAACCAACATTCGACCGACGAAGCTTTCTCGTTGCTGCTGTGCCGGGAATGGTCGTGGCGTCCGCATTTGCGCAGGCTCCGCAGCAACAGGCTATTTCTCCGGAACCCGCGCGGCGCGACTGGACGGGGCTGGAACCTGTCCGCTATCCCGATCCCGACATCATCGCGCTCGACAATCGCTTTCGCCGCTACATCATCGGGAATACCGCGATGAAGCGGCTGTACACCGGAACGCAGTGGGCAGAAGGCCCGGCGTGGAACGGAGCGGGGCGCTTTCTCATGTGGAGCGACATTCCCAACAACGTTCAGCTGCGTTGGATCGAGGACGATGGGCGGGTGACGACATTCCGAAATCCATCAGGCTATAGCTATGGCAATACGTTCGATTACGAAGGGCGTCAGCTTTCCAGTGAGCACGGCGGACGGCGGGTTGTCCGTTACGAAACGAATGGCGCAGTGACAGTCATTGCGGACAAGTTCGAGGGCAAACCGCTTAACTCTCCGAATGATCTTGTGGTTCATCCGGACGGCAGCGTCTGGTTTACCGATCCGGCATACGGGATCAATGGAAACTACGAGGGCTTTCAGGCCCAGCGTGAACTGAAAGAGGCCGTGTACCGTGTCGATGGCAAGACCAAACAGATTACGAAAGTCACGGAAGAAGTGGGCAGCCCGAACGGCATCTGTTTCTCAACCGACTACAAGAAGCTTTACGTTGCCGACACCGGTGCGCCACGAGAGATTAAAGTCTGGGATCTCGATGGCGCTGCTCTTCGTAATGGAAAACGTTTCGTTCAGTTGGACATTCCCGGATCCGGCGGACCCGCGGCCGCCGACGGAATTCGTTGCGATGCGGATGGAAACATCTGGGCAGGAGCGCGGCCAGGAGTGCAAGTTATCGCGCCGAGCGGCGAGCGCATTGGAATGATTCGTTTGCCCGAGAATTGCGCGAACGTGTGTTTCGGAGGGCCGAAGCGGAATCGTTTGTTTATGACGGCGAGCCAGTCGCTGTATGCGATCTATGTGGGCACCACAGGTGCCCACATAGCCTGAGTCAGTGTCCTGCGACGACGGCTTTGTTCTTCTCGATGTGACGTTTCACAACGGCTAATCCGAAAAACACGATCCCCATTGCGTAGGCCCAAGTCATGAAATAGTGCGGCGTCCCGCCGGCCATTGCCCAGGGGCCCAGCTTGCCCGTAAGGGCATGACCAACGCGTCCGACCGCAACGGCTGTCCCCACGCCTCTGCCTCGAATTTCTGTCGGGTACACATGAGCGGCGAGAGCGTACATCGTGGTCTGCACGGCATTCATGAGGCCGCCAGTGTAGGTGATGAGAACATAGAGCGGCAGCGTGGCCATTGCATCCACTTTCATCATCGAGAGGATAACGGCTCCGACAATCGACAGCACCGTCAACGTCAACATCGATAAGCGAGATCCGAAGCGGAGAATGACAACCCCGGCAAGCAACGCCCCGGCAACTCCTCCAAGATTGAAGTACGAGAGGATGCGGTTAGCCGTAGACTGATCGATTCCCACTTCAGGGCCTGTCAGCATGGCCGGTAACCACTGGATGCACAGGTAATTTCCCATCAGGCAAAAAAAGAACGCGAACCACAGGCCGATTGTGTCGCGCAGGCGGTGCCCCGCAAACACATCAGCAAAAGATCCCTGTGCCTGCGCAGCCTGAGCCGGTACTTTGTCTGGGACGAATGCGGCATCCGCCGGAATGTTGTGACCCATCTTGGCTAGCAATTGCCGGAGTTCGGGCCAGCGTTCCTTATGTTTGGCCAGATACTTTGGAGATTCCGGCAGAATCTTGAACAACACGATTCCGAGAACGATGGGGAGCAGTCCACCCAACTGCCACAGCCTCTCCCATCCAAATCTTGGGATGATTCGTGAAGCGGCGTCAGCTGCGATAAATCCGCCGAGCGGGACGCAGACGATCGTCGCCGTTACAGCGAGAGCACGCCGGTTCTGAGGAACATATTCTGAGGCAAGCACCGCGGCATTCGGCATTGCGCCGCCAAGGCCGAGACCCGCCAGAAAACGCAGAATCATCAGTGTCGTTGTATCGCCAACGAAGGAGATCGCGAGGGTCACCAGCGAAAACGCCAGCACGCTGCTCAGGAGTGCTGTCCGGCGGCCCACCTTGTCACCGAACCATCCACCGAAAAGGCCTCCGAACATCATGCCCAGTGGTCCTGCAGTCAGCACGTTCGCAAAGGCGCCGCGCGGAAGACTCCACGCCTGCATCAGCGAGGGAATTGTCGGTCCCATCAGCTGGTTGTCTACACCGTCGAGAATGATCGTGAGCGCTGTCCCGAA
>Ga0105248_10000512_pt1 | contig 43977 bp, 42 predicted proteins | sample KBSS34metaG_FD_81524 | JGI IMG/M metagenome (GOLD analysis project Ga0105248, IMG submission 81524) | Switchgrass rhizosphere microbial communities from Kellogg Biological Station, Michigan, USA - KBS S3-4 metaG | ecosystem: Host-associated > Plants > Roots > Rhizosphere > Soil | place...
ACCTGGCGGTGGCGGATGATGCTCTTGATGTTGGGCGCATGCTCGGCGATCGTGTCGACGACCGTGTCGCCGAAGTGCTCGCGCTCCTTGTCCCAGTCGCTGTCCTTCAGGTGATACGGGGCGTACTGCACGAAGCAGGACATCACGTGCTTGCCGGGCGGCGCGATCGAGGGGTCCGTCAGGCTCGGGATCACCATGTCGATGTACGGCCGGCGGGAGTAGTGGCCGTACTTGGCGTCGTCGTAGGCCCGCTCCATGTACTCGATCGACGGCGAGATCGAGATCGCGCCGCGCAGGTGCGCGCCCGGCCCCGGGATCGACCGGAAGTCCGGCAGCGCGTCGAGCGCGAGGTTGACCTTGCCCGAGGAGCCCCGAAACTTGTAGCGCTTGACGTCCTCGACGAAGTCGTCCGGCAGCTCCTTCTCGCCCACGAGCTTCATGAAGGTCAGCCGCGGGTCGACGCTCGAGGAGACGACGTCGGCGTCGATCTCCTCGCCGCTCTCGAGCACCACGCCCGTGGCGCGGTTTCCCTTGACCTTGACGTGCGCGATCGGCGCCTTGGTGCGGATCTCGACGCCGGCCTCGCGCGCCGCGTCGCCGATGGCGTTGGAGATCGCGCCGGTGCCTCCCCGGGCGAAGCCCCAGGAGCGGAAGGCGCCGTCGATCTCGCCCATGTAGTGGTGGAGCAGGACGTATGCCGTGCCCGGTGACCGGACTCCCAGGAACGTGCCGATGATGCCGGACGCGGACATCGTGGCCTTCAGGACGTCGGTCTCGAACCACTGGTCCAGGAAGTCCACGGCGGACATCGTCATCAGCTGGACCTGGTTGTACTTGTCGGTCGAGGAGAGGCCCCGGAAGCGCTTGCCCAGGAACAGCAGGTCCTGCAGGCCCTTCCAGTTGAGCTTCGTCGGATCGGGCGGCGTCATGCCGAGGATCGGCTTCACGAAGCGGCCCATGTCGGCCATGGCCTTGCCGTACTCGTCGTACGCCTCGGCGTCGAGCTTCGAATGGCGGGCGATCTCGCGCCGCGTCTTGGCGTGGTCGTTGACGCGCCACAGGTAATCGCCGTTCAACATCGGCGTGAACGTCCCGTCGAGGGGCAGGATCTCGAGGCCGTGCCTCGGGAGATCGAGGTCGCGGATGATCTCGGGCCGCAGGAGCGAGACGACGTAGGAGCAGACCGAGAAGTGGAAGCCGGGGAAGCCCTCCTCGGTCACGGCCGCGCCCCCGAGGACGTGCCGCCGCTCGAGGACGAGCACCTTCTTTCCGGCGCGCGCCAGATACGCGGCGTGGACGAGCCCGTTGTGCCCGCCCCCGATGACGACGACGTCGTACTTCGCGCTCATCTGTGCGTTCGAGATTCCTTCGATTGTGACCGCGGGTTCCGTTCGCGGCCTTGACCGCGAGCGCGCGAGCATACTTATAATCGCGCGCTCCGACAAGATCCCCGTGACTCGGCGTCACGCATCGGTGCGGGGATGCAGGGATCGGATCGAGGTCAACGACAAGTGCCGATCGGTAGCGCCGTACACGAGAGAACGTTCCCTCTCTGCGAGAGCCTGAACTACCGCGAGTGGTCGGGCTACTACGCCGTCTCCGCCTACGAGGCGCACCACGAGCACGAGTACAACGCGATCCGAAACGCCGCGGCCCTCATCGACATCTCGCCGCTCTTCAAATACAAGGTCTCGGGCAAGGACGCGACGCGGCTGGTCGACCGCGTCGTCACGCGCGATCTGCGCAAGGTCGGCGTCGGCTCGGTCATCTACACGCCCTGGTGCGACGAGCACGGCAAGACGATCGACGACGGCACGGTCGCGCGGCTCTCGGAGAACGTCTACCGGTGGACCGCCGCCGACCCGAGCCTGCGCTGGCTCAAGCAGAACTCGCTCGGCCTCGACGTGCAGATCGAGGACGTCTCGGAGTCGGTCGCCGCGTTGGCGCTCCAGGGCCCGACCTCGGGGCGCATGCTGAGGGCGATCGCCGAGGCCGACGTCGCGAACCTCAAGTACTTCAAGATCACCTCGGGCAAGATCGCCGGCGTCCCGGTCGAGATCTCGCGGACCGGCTACACGGGCGACCTGGGCTACGAGGTCTGGATGCCGTGGAAGGACGCCGTCCGCGTCTGGGACGAGCTCATGACGAAGGGCAAGGCCTTCGACGTCCACGCGGCCGGCATGCTCGCCCTCGACGTCTCCCGCATCGAGGCGGGACTGCTCCTGATCGACGTCGACTTCAACGGCAGCAAGAAGGCGCTGATCGACTCCCAGCGCTACTCGCCGCTCGAGATGGGCCTGTCGCGGCTGGTCGCCCTCGACAAGGGGCGCTTCGTGGGTCAGGACGCGCTGCGCCGCGAGGCCGCGAGCGGCCCGAAGCGCGAGATCGTGGGCCTCGAGATCGACTGGAACGCGATCGAGGCGATCTACGAGCGGCTCAACCTCGCGCCCCAGATCCCGGCGGCCGCTTCGCGCGTTCCGGTGCCGATCTACCGCGAGGGAGAGTGGGTCGGCAAGGCCACGTCGACGACGTGGTCGCCGACGCTCAAGAAGCTGATCGCGCTCGCGACCCTCTCGGCCGGCCACAACGCCATGGGCACGCGGCTCGAGATGGAGTACACGGTCGAGGCCGTGCGCCACCGCGTGGGCGCCACGGTCGTCAAGACGCCGTTCTTCAATCCGCCACGCAAGACCGCCACTCCGGTGGCGTGAGCCGAGAGCTTTGAGAGACCGAGGCAAAGGGAGGAACAAGTGATGCCCCCGTTCGACATGAGCCTGGTTCAGCGCGGCGCCCGCAACCGCCGCACGCCGTACTACGAAGCCACCCAGAAGTATTCGCCGAAGGCGTTCACCGTCTACAATCACATGTACTTCCCGATCCGGTTCGACACCTTCGAGAACGAGTTCCAGGCGCTCCTGAACGACGTCACGATCTGGGACGTCTCGGTCGAGCGCTGCATCGAGGTCAGCGGGCCGGACGGCTTCAAGTTCGCCCAGCTCCTGACGCCGCGCAATCTCTCGAAGTGCGCCGTGGGCCAGGGCAAGTACGTCCTGATCTGCGACTCGGACGGCGGCATCATCAACGACCCCGTCATGACCCGCATGGACGAGAACACGTTCTGGTTCGCGCTCGCCTCCTCCGACGTGCTGCTCTTCGCGAAGGGCCTCAAGAACGCCTACCCGAAGCTGAACGTGACGCTGCGCGAGCGCGACACGGCGCCGCTGCAGGTCCAGGGGCCCAAGTCGAAGAACCTCATGAGCGACCTCGTCGGCAAGGACATCCTGGACATGAAGTACTACTGGTGGCGGAAGGCCGAGATCCGCGGCGTCCCCGTCGTCATCACGCGCACCGGCTGGACGAGCGAGGTCGGCTACGAGATCTACCTCCTCGACCCGACCAAGGGCAGCGTGATCTGGGAGGCGCTCATGGAGACCGGCAAGCCCTACAACGTCAAGCCGACGGGCCCGTCGGACATCCGCCGGATCGAGGGCGGCATCCTCAACTGGGGCGCCGACATGACGTACGAGAACAACGCGATCGAGCTCGGTTTCGAGCGCCTCGTGGACTTCAACCTGCCCGAGGCTTCCTGCATCTCGATCGCCGCGCTGAAGCGCATCAAGGCGGAGGGCGTGAAGAAGCGGCTCGTCGGCGTCGTGATCGACGGCGCGCCCTTCCCCGAGCTCAACAACGTCAAGTGGGCGGCCCGGCGCGAGAGCGGCGGCGACCCGATCGGCAAGGTGACCTCGGCCATCTACTCGCCGCGCCTCAAGCAGAACATCGGCTTCTGCTGGGTGCCGGCGGACATGGCCAAGAACGGGACGAAGCTCAAGGTCGAGACCGAGTGGGGTCCGCGGAACGCAACCGTGGCGCCGATGCCGTTCATCGACCCGGACAAGCGGATCCCCGTCTCCTGACGCATCGTCCGCGAGGACGCTCGTTGGCCGATCCTCCCAAGTCCGCGAACCGATCGGGCGCGCCCGGCGCCCTCGCCGGCGCGCTGATCGCGGTCGAGAAGGCGGTCAAGGAGCCGCTCTTCGGGTGTCGGATGTGCGGGCAGTGCATCCTGCACTCGACCGGCCTCGTGTGCCCGATGAACTGCCCCAAGAACCTGCGCAACGGGCCGTGCGGCGGCGTGCTGGTGGACGGCCACTGCGAGGTGTACCCGGACCGCCCGTGCGTCTGGGTCGAGGCCTGGAAGGGCTCGCGTCGCCTCCCGGTCTTCCGCGATCACATGGAGCACCTGAATCCCCCGGTCGACTGGCGGCTCCAGGGCACCTCGTCGTGGCTCAACCTCGCGACGGGCCGGGATCGTCGCGTCCCTCCGGCCTGGGACGCGGAGGAGCGGTGACGCCGAAGGCCGCCGCGGCGCCGCCCCGCAGCCAACTCGAGGCGGCGCTGCGCGCGGGGCGCTTCGCCGTGACGGCGGAGATGCAGCCCGTCAACGGCGCAGACCCCGAACAGGTGCGGAGGCTCGCGTCCGGGTTGAAGGGCCGCGTCGACGCGGCGAATTGTACGGACAACGCCGCCGCGCGTCCCCACCTCTCGCCGCTCGCCGCGGGTCGTTTCGTGGTCGAGGCGGGCGTCGAGCCGATCGTCCAGCTGACGTGCCGCGACCGCAACCGCCTGGGCCTCCAGGCGGATCTGCTCGGCGCCTCGGCGCTCGGCGCGCGCAACGTCCTCCTGTTGACGGGCGACGACGTGTCTTCGGGGGACCATCCCGAGGCCAAGCCGATCTTCGACCTCGACTCGCTGCATCTCTTGCGGATCGCCCGGATCCTCCGCGACCGGGGAACGTACCTGTCGGGGCGGGCCCTCTCGTCGCGGCCCGACTACTTCGTGGGCGCGGTCGAGAACCCATTTGCGCCGCCGCACGACTTCCGCCCCGTGCGACTCTCGAAGAAGGTGGAGGCCGGCGCGGAGTTCATCCAGACGCAGATCTGCTTCAACCTCCCGCGCCTGCGGGAGTTCATGGCCCGCGTCGGCGACCTCGGCCTGCTCGAACGCGTCTCGATCCTCGTCTCGGTGTACGTCCCTCGTTCGACTCGGGCCCTGCGGTTCCTCCGAGACGTCGTTCCCGGGATCGACGTGCCGGACGAGGTGATGCGACGGCTCGCCGGTGCGGCCCCTGGGGAGCAGGCGAAGGAGGGATTCCGGCTCGCGCTCGAGATCGTCGCCGCGCTGCGCGAGACGCCGGGAGTCTCCGGCGTCCATCTGATCTCGATCGGCGGGCAGGAGGCGATCCTGCGGCTGATCGAGGAGGCGGGGCTGAGGAGAGAAGGGGAGTCGGCGGTCAGCGGTCCGTAGTCCGCGGCCGCTTGCCTGCGACCGACAACCGACCACGGACGACCGACTTCTCCTTCTTGGGCTTCATCGCCTTCGCGTCGCCCGCCGCCTTCGCCTTCGACGCCTCGACCGCCGCCCTGCGGACCGTCGCCACCGTCGGCTCGAGCGCCGTGATCAGCCGCTCGAGCTGCGCCGCGAGCACGACCGCGCCGCGCTCCTCGGCGTCGTCGCGGCTCTCGGCGAGGCGGCGGCGGAAGAGACGCAGATCGTTCCAGCGCCCGAGCGCCTCCTGGAGGGCCTTCTCGCGCTGGGCGTGCGTGACCCACTCGCGGACGCCGAGCGTCGCGAGGTCCTCGGCGAGGTAGCGCGCCTTCTTGACCGCGACGCGGTAGCGGTGCAGGGTGCGGTCGTCCTTGCCCTCGAGGGGCTGGGCGAGCGCCTCCTGCGCGCGGCGCCGCGCCCGCTCGAGGCGCGCGACGGAGATCGCGGAGTCCTTCCGCTCGAGCCGGGTCACGCGGCGCCGCAGGGAGTGGATCGGACGGCCGTCGGCGGCGCGCGCGACGCGGCGCGAGCCCCTCGCGGCGAGCTTCTCCCAGCGCGCGGCGAGCGCGGTCACGGCGTCGGGCGAGAGGAAGCCGAGACGACCGATCCTCGCGAGGAGCTGACGGTCGACCTCGAGCTGCCGCTGCTTGGAGAGCGAGCGGACGATGTCGCGGGCCTCGTCCGAGACGTCCTTGCGTCCGAGCGCTCCGGCGATCGCGCTCACGCGTCGCAGCGCGACGCGCAGATCGTGGAGCCCCTCGGGGTCGCCGCGCTTCAGCGCCTTGCGGGCGCGCTCCAGAGAGTGAGCCTTGGACTTCCAGAGCGAGTCGGCTTCGCGCACGGCGGGCTATTATATTGACCGAAGCTTGAGGAGTCCCTTCACGCCCTCTTCACGTCGTCTTCACGGGGTTCCGCCGATCGGGCGGGAGAATTCCGCCGCCATGCGGACTCTCGCGGCCATCGACATCGGCACGAACAGCATCAAGCTGCTCGTCGCCAACCTGGAGGACGACGGCACCCTCGAGGTCCTCCTGCGCGAGAAGGCCATGGTCCGGCTGGGGAGCGAGACCCTGCGGACGGGGAAGCTCTCGGCGGAGGCGATCGAGGCCGGCGTCTCGACGGTCGAGCACTTCGTCAAGCTGGCGGGCGGCTCCGGGGCGAAGGTGGTCCGGGCCGTCGCGACCTGCGCCGTCCGGGAGGCGTCCAACTCCGGCGAGTTCGTCGCCGCCGTCCTGAAGCGGACCGGGGTCCGCGTCGAGGTCATCTCCGGCGAGGAGGAGGCGAGGCTCATCAACCTGGCGCTGCGCAGCGAGTTCCCGGCGCGGCAGGACCCCCTCTTCCTGATCGACATCGGAGGAGGGTCGACCGAGCTCGTGATCTCGGACGGCTCCCGCGTCCTCCTGACCGAGAGCCTGCCGCTCGGCGTCGTCCGCCTGGCCGACCAGTTCGGCCGCAACGATCCGCCGTCGGACAAGGACGTCCGCGCGATGAAGAAGGCGATCCGCGGCGTCGCCAAGAAGGCGGTCGAGGCCGTCCGCAAGAAGGGCTTCAAGACCTGCGTGGGCTCCTCCGGGACGATCCAGTCCCTCTCGCTCGTCCACGAGGCCGCGATCCTGGGCCGGGAGCCGAGCCCCACGGGCCACCGGACCCTGACGCGGGACGGACTCAAGAAGGTCAACCGCCTGATGCGGCGCACGACCGAGAAGGAGAAGCTGCGGGTGTCGGGGCTCGATCCGCGCCGGCGCGACATCGCGGTCCCGGGCGGCGTGCTCCTGTCCTGGATCCTCAAGCACACCGGCGCCGAGGCCATCGTCGTGGGCGAGCGCGGCCTTCGCGAGGGCCTGCTGCTCGACTCGCTCGCGCGGCACAGCGAGGCGCGCTCCCCGGCCTCGCGGGACATGCGCGCGCGCAGCGTGGACCGGCTGCTGCGGCGCGGCAACGCCGAGGTCCTGCACGCGGCCCACGTGGCGCGGCTGGCGCTCGAGCTGTTCGACAAGACCCATCCGCTCCACCAGCTCACGGCCACCGAGCGGGAGTGGCTGCAGTACGGCGCCCTGCTCCACGACATCGGCTGCTACATCGGCTACTCGAAGCACCAGCGCCACTCGTACTACCTGATCACCCACGGCGACCTGACGGGGTTCTCCGCCGACGAGATCGAGGTCATCGCGTCGCTCGCGCGGTACCACAAGGGCGGGCGGCCCAAGGAGACCCACGAGAACTGGCGCAGACTCGACCCCTACCTGCGGGTGGTCGTCGAGAAGCTCGCGGCGATCCTGCGCATCGCGGACGGCCTCGACCGCAGCCATCGCCAGATCGTCACGGGGATCGCGTGCCGGCTGCGCGCGCGCAAGATCGAGCTCGAGGCGACGGCGCGGGCGGATTGCGAGCCCGAGCTCGACGCGGCGCGCAAGAAGGCGAACCTCTTCGAGCGCGTCTTCGACCGCAGCGTCGTCCTGCGGGCCGTCCCCGCCGGCCTCGCCGAGGAAGTGCTCCAGAAGGACCTGGAGATCCTGTCGGCCGAGGCGCTCTGGAACTAGCCGCGGCCGAAGGAAGGGAGAAGGCGTCGTGAAGGAACACTTTGCCGAGCAGCTCGAAGACCTGCGCCGTCAGCTCATCCTGATGGGAGGAGAGGTCGAGCGCCAGATCCACCGCTCGATCGAGGCCCTTACCGAGATGGACCCCGAAAAGGCCCGCTCCGTCATCGCGGCCGACGAGGACATCGACCGCATGGAGGTCCAGATCGAGGAGGCCGCGATCGCGCTCTTCGCCCTCCAGCAGCCGGTGGCGATCGATCTGCGCTTCCTCATCGCGGCGCTCAAGATCAACAGCGACCTCGAGCGCATCGGCGACCACGCCGTCAACATCGCCGAGGGCGCCGAGCGGCTCGCCGGCCAGAGGCCGTTCAAGCCGTTCATCGACATCCCCTACATGGCCGAGGTCGCCATGGCGATGCTCAAGCAGTCGCTGGACGCGTTTGTCAACCGGGACGCGGACCTGGCGCGCCGAGTCATCAAGAAGGACGACATCCTCGACGAGAAGAACGTCTCGATCATCCGCGAGCTCCTGACCTACATCGCGGAGTATCCGGCGCTCACGACCTACTGCATCGAGCTCATCTCGATCTCCAAGAATCTCGAGCGCGTGGGGGACCTCGCGACCAACATCTGCGAGGACACCATCTTCATGGCCGAGGCGCGCTGGGTGAAGCACCACGCCACGGAGCTTCCGTAGCGGATCGATCCCCCTTCATGTTCCTCTGGGGCGTCGCCACCTCCGCCTATCAGATCGAGGGCGCGGCGGAAAACGACTGGACCGAGTGGGAGCGCGCCGGCCGGCTCCGCGAGCGCGACGCGCGTTGCGGCGAGGCCTCGGGGCACCGCGCGCGCTGGCAATCCGACTTCGCGCTGCTGCCGTCGCTCGGCGTCAACGCGTACCGCTACTCCGTGGAGCGCAGCGTCCTCGAGCCGGAGCCCGGGCGCTTCGCGGAGGCCGCGCTCTCGCTCGAGAGTGAACGGGCCGCGGCGCTGCGGCGGCTCGGAATCGAGCCGTGCGTCACGCTGCACCACTACACGCACCCGCGTTGGTTCTGGGCGTCCGGCGGCTGGCAGGACCCCAGGAGCGTCGACGGCTTCCGCCGGTTCGCCGAGGCCGTCGCCGATGCGCTCGCGCCCCACGTCCGACTCTGGGTGACGCTCAACGAGCCCATCGTCTTCCTCCTCGGCGGCTATCTCGGCGGCAAGATCCCGCCGGGCCTCACGAGCTTCTCCGCCGCGGCGCGCGCGCTCGAGCACCTGCTCCTCGCGCACCGGGAGGCGGCCGCCGCGATCCGCGACCGGCCCCCGGCAGCCGCATCGGCGTCGCGCACAACATGCTGGAGTTCGCGCCGGAGCGCGGCGCCAGCGCGCTCGATCGCCGGCTCGCGAAGCAGGCGGAGCGGCTCTACAACCTCTCGCTGCTCGAGGCGATCGCCACGGGGCGGCTGGACTGGTCCTTCCCGGGGCAGGGCCGGCTGCGCGCGCGGCTCGACGGGTTCCCGGCCTCGCACGACTTCGTCGGCGTCAACTACTACAGCCGCGTCCACATCCGCTTCCGCGGCGTGCCCGGCGCGATCGGCGAATACTCGTACCGCGACCCGCTGGCGCGCGGCCTGACCGACACGGGCTGGGAGGTCCATCCCGAGGGCTTCGACTCGGTTCTGCGCAAGGCCGCCTCCGCCGGGAAGCCCGTCATCGTGACGGAGAACGGGATCGCGACGCGCGACGACCGCCGGCGCCAGGCCTTCCTCCGCGACCACGCGCTCGTGCTCGCGCACCGCCGCGCGGCCGGGACGCCGATCGACGGCTACTTCCACTGGTCCCTGCTCGACAACTTCGAGTGGCTCGAGGGATTCGGTCCGCGGTTCGGTCTCTTCGGCGTCGACTACGCGACGTTCGCGCGGCGCCGCCGCCCGTCGGCCGACCTCTTCGCCCGGCTGGGCCGCGGCTTCACGGATTCCGAGGCAGCGGATGGCGAAGCTTTCGCCGCTTCTCGAACGTGACGTACTCCGTCGCCCCGGCCTCGCGCGCCACCGCCAGCGTCTTCTCGTAGCCCCACCCGACCTCGGCGGGCGCGTGGGCGTCGGAGGAGAAGGTGATCGGGACGCGCGCCCGCACGATCCGCCGGAGCAGGCGCGGCTCCGGGTACGCCTCGCCGACGGGCTTGCGCAGACCGGCCGAGGAGATCTCGACGGCGCAGCCGGACTCTCGCGCGGCGGCGATCGCGGCGTCCTCGGCCGCGGTCCGCGGCGCCGCCGGCCGGTGACCGTGCTTCTTGGGAAGGTCGAAGTGGGTGAGCACGTCGAAGAAACGCGTCCGCGCCGCCTTCGCGAGGAGCCGGTAGTACTCGTCGTACAGGGCATCCACGCCCTCGCGCGCGAACCGCGCCGGCGAGCTCGAGGGGTCGTCGATCCAGCCGCCCGCGACCCAGTGCACGGAGCCGAGCACGAGGTCCCAGTCGGCCCGCTGGAGCCACGCGGCGAGATCCTCCTCGCGCCCCTCGGCGTAGTCCGCCTCGAGCCCCAGGCGGACCGCGATGCGGCCGCGGAACTCCTCGCGCAGCTCCCGGACCTCGCGGACGTAGTCGTCGAACTGATCCTCGCGCATCGCGAGCCTCGGGTCGCGCTCGGCCTCCGGCAGGAAGTAGAGCGGGATGTGGTCCGTGAAGCCGATCTCGTGGAGCCCGCGCTCGATGGCGCGCAGGACGAAGTCGCGTGAGCTTCCTCCGGCGTGGCCGCAGCGGAAGGTGTGCACGTGGTAGTCGGGAAGACGCACCAGGGAGTCCGGAAGCCGGGGAGCCGGGGTCGCTTTCTCCAGGCCCATGCCCCGAATTATGAAGAGGTTGAAGCCTTCACGGAATCTTCACACGCTCGCGGGAGCATTTTTCCCGATGAACGACTTCGCGCACGCCGAATCCTGCCTCTGCGACGAGGAGCCTCTCCGCGCGGAGGGGTCCGTGCCGGTCTCGGGATTCTCGCGGGAGCTGCGCCTCGCCCCCAACGTCGAGCGCTACCGGTTCTCGTTTGCGCTGCGGGGATACGTCCCCCTGCCCGTGCACCTCGTCTTCTCGCCGGGCGAGCGCGTCGCCGAGATCAAGGCGGCGGACCTGAAGGCGTATCGCGTCGAGGGCGTCGACTCGCCCTGCGTGGCCCGCGAGCGCTGGCTCGCCTGGTGGCGGACGAGCCGGCCGCGGTCGACGCGCGCCTTCACGGGCCCCCGCCGCACCGGACACGCGCCTCGGCCGATCCAGGCTTCATAGTTTCCTTACCTCCTTTTTCGACCCTCCACGGACCGGCTCCACGCCCGCTTCGCCGCCGGCGGCCAGAATGCCGGCGTACTCGATGCTCCTCTGCGACTTTCACATCCACACGACCTACTCCGACGGCGTCCTGCCGCTGCCGAAGGTCGTCGACCTCTTCGGACGCTCCGGCCACGACGTCATCGCGATCACCGACCACATCGTCAACCGCGACAGCGGGCTCGGCCGGATCGCCCATGGCATCCGCCACAGCCTGAACCCCGAGAGCTGGAAGCGCTACGTGGAGCAGATCGACCGCGAGGCGCGTCGAGCCTGGTCCACCTACGGCATGGTGGTGTTCGCCGGCGCCGAGATGACGCGCAACACGATTCACCGGGACACCTCGGTCCACGTGCTGGCGCTGGGTCTCGACGAGTTCCTGTCGGCCGACGGCGATCCCCTCGACATGCTCCGCGAGATCCGTCGCCGCGGGGCGGTCTCCGTGGCGTGCCACCCGCATGAGATGAGCGAGTGGTTCGCGAACACCTGGTACCTCTGGAACCGCCGGAAGATCGCCGGACCCCTCGTCGACCTGTGGGAGGTCGGCTGCCGGTGGGAGCTCTTCCCGGTGATCTCGCGCGAGAGCCTCCCGCACCTGGCGAACAGCGACTTCCACCGGCCCGAGCATCTCTACGCCTGGAAGACGCTCCTCCGGGCGGAGAAGAGCCGCGAGGGAGTCCTGGCCGCCCTCAGGCGCGGCACCGGGATCGGCGTGCTGCGCCTGACTCCGGCAGCGGATGCGTCGGTCTCTCGAACAGGTCACGGTCATCTTCGGCGCGTCTCCTAGGCTGCCGAGCGTGCCGACGGTAGAATCCGCGAAGTTTTTCCGACCACGGAGGCGTTCGATGAGCGATGAACCCGGCGACCTCCACCCGACTCATCTCAAGACGGCGGCGATCTTCCTCGACATCCTGTTCGGCGTATTGCTGGGCATAATCGTCCTCGAGTTCCACCCCGACCATTACCTTCACAAGCTTCCTTCGCAGCGCCTCTTCTTCAGCGTTCTCTATGCCGCCCTTCTCCTCAAATTCTTCTTCCATTGGTACGGAATCCATGCTGATACCGCGGTGCTCGGGAGCTTCTTCGAATACACGGCAGATGTTCCGAAATACCTGAGCGGCATTGTCGTGGCATTTACGTACTTCGTCTGCGTCAAGCTGCTAGTCCTGTGGTTTGAAGATCCGGCTGATGTCACGTGGGCGATGCGTTGGTTCTTTGCGGTCTTGGCGGGCTTCAAGCTCATCGACACTCTGACGAATCTCATCGCCGTTCGGAGATTGATCGGCGACCTGATCGCCCGCGGGAAACCGGCCTGGCTCCCTAAGGAAACTTGGACGGAAGTCGTCCCGGTACTGAATCAGTGGTATTCAACGGAGCAGCCCAAGATCGTTACCCTCTTCCTGCTTGCGGAGCCTTTCCTCGTCGTTGGCGCAGCATCGACCAACCTACGATGGTGGTCAGGCTGTGCCACCGGTTTCTTGGTGATCGAAGGGTCGGTTGAGAAGAGACTCTCGACGAGGCGCTTGAGAATCTGGAATGTAATTCACGGGATCCGCGCCCGAAATGCCTTCTACGCGGCGACCTCGAGGTCCTAGAGCGCCGGGACGGCCTTGAGGCCGCGCCGCGCGAGGCGGTCGAGCAGGTCCTGCTGGGTGTCCGCCTTCTCCGCGGAGCCCGGCTCGCGCCGCAGGTAGGTCCCGTCCGTCTGGAGGTCGCGGGCGCGGCAATTGTCGGCGGTGATCTTCTCGAGGACTTCCTGGCGGAGCTTCTCCCGGCATTTCTCGTCCAGGATCGGCGTCATCAGCTCCACGCGGCGGTAGAAGTTGCGTGGCATCCAGTCGGCGCTCGAGATGAAGATCTCCTCCTCGTCGCCGGCGCCGAAGGAGAACACGCGGCTGTGCTCCAGGAAGCGTCCGACGACGCTCGAGACGTGGACGTTCTCGGAGATGCCGGGAATGCCGGGACGCAGGCAGCAGATGCCCCGGACGGACAGCTGGATCGAGACTCCCGCCTGCGACGCCCGGTACAGCGCGCGGATCACCGTCGGGTCGACGAGCGCGTTCAGCTTCGCCGTGATGCCCGCGGGCTTGCCCTCTCGGGCCTTCTCCGCCTCGCGGTCGATCAGCGCCACGACCTTCTCGTGGAGGGAGAAGGGGGCGACGCCGAGGCGGCGGTACTTGGTCTTCTTCGAGAAGCCCGTCAGGAAGTTGAAGAGCTCCGAGGCGTCGTGCCCGAAGTCGGCGCGCGCGGTGAAGAGCCCGACGTCCGTGTAGACCCGGGCGGTGGAGGAGTTGTAATTGCCGGTCCCGACGTGGACGTAGCGGCGCATGGTCGCGCCCTCGCGGCGCACGACGAGCGCGATCTTGGCGTGGGTCTTGAGTCCCTCGACGCCGTAGGCGACGTGGACGCCGGCGCGCTCGAGCGAGCGGGCCCACTGGATGTTGTTCTCCTCGTCGAAGCGGGCCTTGAGCTCGACGAGGACCGCGACTTGCTTGCCGTTCTCGGCCGCGCGCGCCAGGGCGGCGACGATGGGCGAGTCGGCCCCGGTGCGGTAGAGGGTCATCTTGATCGCCAGGACGTCTTTGTCGACCGCCGCCGTCTCCAGGAACCGGAGGACCGGCTGGAAGGAGTCGTAGGGGTGGTGCAGCAGCACGTCGCCCTTGCGGATCGTCTCGAAGACGTCCGCGGGCGCCTCGAAGAGCGCGCGCGAGCCCGGCAGGTACGGCGCGTCCTTGAGCGCGGGCAGGTCGAGCTTCAGCACCGACAGGAAGTCGGCGGCGCCGAGAGGACCGTCGATCGCATAGACGTCGCCGGGCTCCAGCTCGAGCTGGGTGCGGAGGAGCTCGCGGACGGGCTCGGGGCAGCGCGACTCGACCTCCAGGCGGATCGCCGCGCCGAATCGGCGGCGCCGCACGTTTTCGACCACGTTGCGGAGCAGGTCCCCGGCCTCGTCCTCGCGGATCTCGAAGTCGGCGTCGCGCGTCACGCGGAACGCGGACGCGTTCAGGATCTCCATTCCGGGGAAGAGCCGCTCGAGGTGGGCCTCGACGAGCTCCTCGAGGAGGACGAACTCCAGGTCCTTGCCGGCCGCCCCCGGGACCGGGACGAAGCGCGACAGCGAGGCGGGGACCTTGACCCGTGCGAAGGCGGCCTTCTTCTCCTTCTTCTCGGAGAGCTCGACGGCGAGCGACAGGGAGAGGTTCGACACGAACGGGAACGGGTGAGCCGGATCGAACGCCAGCGGCGTCAGCACCGGATAGACGACGTTCTCGAAGTATGCCGTCAGCTCCTTGCGGCGCTCGGGCTCGATCTCCTTCCAGCGGAGGACGCGGACGCCGGCCTCGGCGAGCCTGGGCTGCAGGTCCTCGCGGAGCAGCCGCATCGCGTCGCCCGCGTCCCGCTCGACGATCTCGCGGATCAGGCGCAGCTGCTCGGGCGCGGAGAGGCCGTCGGCGCTGCGCTCGGTGACCGACGCCTCCAGCTGCTCGTGCAGCCCCGAGACGCGGATCATGAAGAACTCATCGAGGTTCGAGTGGAAGATCGCGAGGAACTTGAGCCGCTCGAGAATCGGCCACGAGGAATCCTGCGCCTCTTCGAGCACGCGGCGGTTGAACGCCAGCCAGGAGATCTCGCGGTTGAAATACAGCGCGTGGTCCTCCAGCCGGTCGTCTGGAGCCGCGGTCCCACCGATGAAGTGCACTTCGCTCATGGGAGTCGAAACAAGAACGGTGAGGGTACCACCGCGGCGCGAATGGGATGTAAAGAGCGATTTCGCGGCATCGCCAAGCGCCGTGTTTTCCGGCACTTGTACGGCGTACGGCAGGCCCCGCCGGCCATCCGGCCGGCCCGAGGATTCGAGGCGCCGCCTCTTACGCGAATTTGACGTCAGATGGCTCGGGGCTTCACCGCGAGGCGTCAGGTTTCACGCACGGGTTCGCACGGCCCTTCCATCCGCCCCGAGAAATCGGGGCCCTTTTTTTGTGGCCGGGGGCCGGCGGCGCCTTCGGTCCGTCCTGCGGACGCGGCGCGCGTTCACCTACAGTTGACCGGGACTTCGTACTTCCTTAACACCCGGATCTTACGTTTTCGACCCAGCCCAGCCGGGAACGAACCCCGGATCACTGAACTCAGAAAGTGAAGGAGAGGAGATGAAGAGACTGGCAACCCTGGCGCTCTCGTTGGCGCTCCTGTCGGGCCGCGCGCTCGGCCAGAACGCGACCGATGGAAGCAAGAAGGACCCGACCATCCAGCAGCTCGAGGAGATGAAGCGCGATCTGGAGGCGCAACAGAAGGAGATCGAAAAGCTCAAGGGTGAGGCGTCTCAGCGCGACGAAGAGCTGCGCAAGATGCAGGAGAGGGTCCAGAAGCAGCTCGACGATGCGCAGGCCGCCGCGGCGCAGTCTCAGGCTGCCGCCGCACAGTCGCAGGCCGCCGCGGCGCAGTCGCAGGCCTCCCCGGCCCAGGCGGACAAGGCCGGCATCTATCCGGCCTCTCTGAAGAAGTCGATCGAGCCCATGCTCCAGCAGCCGAACCCCGCGACGGGCGTCGAGACGCCGCCGTGGGCCGTCCTCAAGATCAGCGACAAGGTGAGTTTCCGATTCGGCGCCGTGCTGCAGCCCACCTACGAGGCGCTGCAGGATCCCATCAGCGAGGGCTACTCGCAGAACTTCTACCTGCGCCGCGCCCGCTTCAACGTGCTGGCGACGCTGCCCGAGAACATCACGGTCTTCTTCCAGACCGACGACCCGCGCCTCGGCAACGCCGGCGCCAACGGCCAGAAGAACATCAACTCGGGCTTCCTGATCCAGGACGCCTGGGCGCAGTGGAACTTTCTGGGCCACGCCATGGCGATCCAGGCCGGCGAGTTCCTGATCCCGACCGAGCGGCAGGTCCTGACGAGCGTCGCCACGTTCCTTGCGCTGGACCTGCCGACCTGGTCCCAGCAGGCGGGCACCATCGAGGAGGCGAACGGCGGGCGCGACTACGGCGTGGGCTTCAACGGCGCGCTCTTCGGCGACCACCTGACGTACCGGACCGGCATCTTTTCGGGTTATCGCGCCCCCAGCACGCCGGAGGGGGCGGGCTCTCGCAATCCGCCGATGTTCGCCGGCAGGGTCATGTACGACTTCTTCGACACCGAGGTCGCGTACTCGCCAGCCGGCACCTACCTCGGCAAGAAGAAGGTCGTCGCGATCGCCGCGTTCGGGCAGGGTCAGGGCCCGTTCAAGGCGGTGGGCGGCGACATCTTCATCGACTGGCCGATCTTCGGCGGCGACGCGATCACGGCGGAGGCGGACTACATCCACTACGACGGCCACGGGTTCGTCTTCAACGACAACGGGACGAACAACACGCTTCCCCAGCAGGAGTCCCTGTATACCAACGTCGGCTATTACTTCTGCCAGATCCACCTGCAGCCGTTCGCGCGCTATGAGTTCCTGTACTTCAACGATCGGATCAACAAGGCGAAGGAGCAGACGCGCTACGGCGGCGGCTTCAACTACTACGTCTACGGCCAGAACTTCAAGATCGTTCCGTACTACGAGAGGGTCGTCCCGAGAGTGCAGCCGGGAACCGCGGCGATCAAGGACTTCAACCGGTTCGTCCTCGAGATGCAGGGCTCGTTCTGAGGCGCGGCGCCGGCGGCGGTCCCGATTCCGCCGCCGGCCTTCTTTCTCCGGCGGGGTCTCGGTCGTCGGCAAGAGGGCGTCGGACCAAGCCGAATTAACCAGGATTTCGCGCCGAATTTACATCCCAACTTCACTTTGACGGGGCGAAGGAGAAGGCCATGAAGCTTGCTCGAATCTTTCTCACGGTCGCGTTCTCGACCCTGATTGCGCTTCCCGCGATCTCGCAGACGACGCAGATCAACGGCGCCGGCGCGACGTTCCCCTATCCGATCTACTCGAAATGGTTCTCGGAGTACGGCAAGATCCATCCGGAGGTCGAGGTCAACTACCAGTCGATCGGCTCCGGAGGCGGCATCCGGCAACTGACGGCGCAGACCGTGTTCTTCGGCGCGAGCGACGGGCCGATGAACGACGAACAGCTGAAGGGGGCGCCCGGCCCGATTCTGCACTTCCCGACGGTCCTCGGCGCGGTGGTGCCGGTCTACAACATCCCGGGCGTCGACGCGAAGCTGAAATTCAATGGCAAGGTTCTCGCCGACGTCATCCTCGGCAAGATCACCAAGTGGAACGACGCGGCGCTCGTCGCCCTCAACCCGGGTGTCAAGCTGCCCGCCACCGACATCGCCGTCGCCCACCGCTCCGACGGCTCCGGCACGACGTACATCTTCGTCGACTATCTCTCCAAGGTCTCTCCCGAGTTCAAGGAGAAGGTCGGGGTGAATACCTCGGTGAACTGGCCGGTCGGAGTCGGCGGCAAGGGCAACGAGGGCGTCGCGGGGCTCGTCAAACAGACGCCGGGCGCGATCGGTTACGTCGAGCTGATCTATGCGCTGCAGAACAAGATTGCCTTCGGCTCGGTGCAGAATGCCGACGGCGAGTTCATCACGGCCTCTCTCGATTCGGTGACCGCCGCCGCGACCAGCGCCTCGAAGTCCATGCCCGCCGATTTCCGCGTGTCGATCACGAACGCTCCCGGCAAGAGCGCCTATCCGATCTCGTCGTTCACCTGGATGCTGTTCTACGAGAATCCGACCGACAAGCAGAGGGCGAAGATCATGGTCGACTTCACGAAGTGGGCGCTCACGGACGGCCAGAAGTACTGCGCGGAGCTCGGGTACGCCCCGCTGCCGAAGGAGGTCGTCGCGCTCGAAATGGAAGCCCTCAAGAAGATCAAGCTCTAGGTTGGCGCCATGAAGACCCCGTCCTCCCGCCGGAGGAACACCGACGACCGGGCCTTCCGCCTGGGGACGGGGTTCTTCGCTCTGCTCGTCGTCCTGCTCGTCGCCGGGATCTTCATCGAGCTCTATCGGACCTCGCACCTCTCCCTCGCGAAGTTCGGGTTCCGCTTCTGGACCGGCAGGACCTGGGATCCCGTTTCGGGCGAGTTCGGCGCCCTCCCGTTCATCTGGGGAACGCTCTACTCCTCGATGCTCGCGATGCTGATCTCGACTCCCATCGCGCTCGGGATCGCGATCTTCCTCTCCGAGCTCTCGCCGCGCCGCCTCCGCACGCCCCTCGCGTTCCTCACCGAGCTGCTCGCCGCGGTGCCCTCGATCGTGTACGGGCTCTGGGGCGTCTTCGTCCTCGTGCCGATCGTCCGCAAGCTCCAGGTCGTGACGCCGGACTGGCTCAAGAAGGTGCCGCTCTTCTCCGGGCCTCCGCTCGGCGTCGGCATGCTCTCGGCCGCGCTGATTCTCGCGGTCATGGTGATTCCGTTCACGTCCTCGGTCGCCCGCGAGGTGCTGAAGGCGGTGCCGGCGACCCAGCGGGAGGCCGCGTACGCGCTCGGCGCGACCCGCTGGGAGGCGATCCAGGCCGCGCTCCGCTTCGGCCGCACCGGCATCATCGGCGCGGTAATCCTCGGCTTCGGCCGCGCGGTCGGAGAGACGATGGCGGTCACCATGGTCATCGGCAACAACCCGCAGATCTCGGCGTCGCTCTACGCGCCCCAGTACTCGATGTCGGCGGTCATCGCCAACGAGTTCACCGAGGCGGCCGACAATCTCTACCTCTCCGCCCTGATCGAGATCGGTCTGGTGCTCTTCGTCATCACGGTGATCGTCAACGCGATCTCGCGGCTCCTCATCTGGAGCGTGACCCGCGAGGTCAAGGCGAAGGCGCCGAAGCCCGCGACGACGATGGCGTTGGCCGCGCCGACGGGAGGCGGGGAGTGAACAGGACCCGCCGCCGGAAGGCGCTTTCGGGGTTCGTCGTCTTCCTCTGCGCCGGCTCGGTCGTTCTCGCGCTCATTCCTCTCTTCTTCATTTTCGGTTACGTCATCTCGAAGGGGTTCTCGTCGCTCAACTGGGACTTCTTCACGAAGATGCCGAAGCCGGTCGGCGAGACCGGCGGAGGCATGGCGAACGCGATGGTGGGTACGGCCTATCTGATCGCGATCGCCGGAGGGTTCGCGGTTCCCGTCGGGGTCATCGCGGGCGTTTACCTCTCCGAGTACGGCAAGAAGTCCTTCGGCTCGCTGGTCCGCTTCACGGCCGACGTGCTGAACGGCGTGCCCTCGATCGTCATCGGCATCTTCGCGTACGGTCTGGCCGTGCTGCCGGTCAAGCACTTCTCGGCGCTCGCCGGAGGTCTCGCGCTCGGGTTCATGATGGTTCCCATCATCACGCGAACGACGGAGGAGCTCCTGAACCTCGTGCCGGGAAGCCTCCGCGAGGGCGCCCTGGCCCTCGGCGCCACGCGCGCTCGGGCCGCCTTCTCGGTCATGGTGCCGGCCGCGCTTCCCGGGATCATGACCGGCATCCTCGTCGCGCTCGCGCGCATCGCCGGAGAGACCGCGCCGCTGCTGTTCACCGCCTTCAACAACCGGTACCTGACGACGAGCCTGCTCCAGCCGATCTCGTCTCTCCCGGTCCAGATCTACACGTACGCGATCTCGCCGTACGACGACTGGCACCGGCAGGCGTGGGCGGGGGCGCTCGTGCTGGTCGGTTTCGTCTTCACGTTCTCGGTGCTGGCGCGCGTCGTGACCCGGAGGCTCGAAAGAATGCACCGTACATGACCGAAACGGCGGTGAGTGAAATGGAAATACGCTCCCGGCCTCCCACCCCGGGAGGCGAGCCCGCGAGCGCCCCGGCGGGAGCCGCAGTCGGTCCCTCCATGTCCGGGCGAAAGATCCGCATGGAGTCGAAGAAGCTCAATTTCCACTACGGTCCGAAGCAGGCGCTGTGGGACATCACGCTGCGGATCCCGGAGAAGACCGTCACGGCCTTCATCGGGCCGTCCGGCTGCGGGAAGTCGACTTTTCTGCGCTGCCTCAACCGGATGAACGACATCATTCCGGATACGCGGGTCGAGGGCGACGTCCTGCTCGACGGCAACGACATCTACGGCGCGGGGACCGACATCGTCGATCTGCGACGCCGCGTCGGGATGGTGTTCCAGAAGTCCAACCCCTTCCCCAAGTCGATTCTCGAGAATGTCGCCTACGGTCTCAAGATCAACGGCATGGTGCGGGGCTCGGCGATTCCGGAGCGCGTCGAGAGTGCCCTCCGCCGCGCGGCGCTCTGGGACGAGGTCAAGGACCGTCTGGACACCTCCGCATTGGGCCTCTCCGGCGGCCAGCAGCAGCGCCTCTGTATCGCGCGGGCGGTGGCGGTCGAGCCGGAGGTGTTGCTGATGGACGAGCCCTGCTCCGCGCTGGATCCGATCGCGACCGGCAAGGTCGAAGAGCTGATCCACGAGTTGAAGCGCGACTTCACGATCGTGATCGTCACCCACAACATGCAGCAGGCGGCTCGCGTGTCGGAGTTCACCGCGTTCTTCATGCTCGGACGGCTCGTGGAGCACGACCGCACCGAGAAGATCTTCACCAATCCCGGTCAGAAGATCACGGAGGACTACATCACCGGACGGTTCGGCTAGCCCTGGCAGTCCGGCCAAAGAAAGAGAGACGATGAGATCGGTGGTTACGAAAGGAAAAGACGGACACGCAACCCCCCGAGCCGAGGCGCATCCGGGGACCATGAAGCGCATCGCCCTGATCGAGGACGACGCCGACATCGCCTACACGATCCGGCTGAACCTCCGCAAGGAGAAGCGCTACCAGGTCGAGCACTACGTCTCGGGGATCGCCGCGCTGGCGGCCCTCAAGGAGAAGCCCTTCGACCTGATCATCCTGGACCTGAACCTCCCCGACATCGACGGGCTGGCCCTCTGCCGCGAGCTGCGTCGCGTCGACGAGACGCGCAAGGTGCCGATCATCATGCTCACGGCGCGGGTCGAGGAACGCGACAAGCTCCTCGGCTTCGAGATCGGCGCGGACGACTACATCACCAAGCCGTTTTCGATGCGCGAGCTGGTCGCCCGCGTGCACGCCCACCTCCGGCGGGTGGCCGCGTTCGAGACGTCCGAGGAGGAGATCTTCGACGACGGCGACCTGCACGTGGACCGCGCACGCTTCGAGGTACGCCTGAAGGGCGAGCGCGTGCACCTGACCAAGAAGGAGTTCGACCTGCTGTGGCTGCTCATCCGCAGCCGCAACCGGGTCGTCACGCGCGACGCCATCCTCGCGCGCCTGTGGGACTACGACGCGGACGTCGAGACCCGCACGGTGGACGTGCACATCCGGGCGCTCCGCCGGAAGCTCGGCGACCAGCGGATCGAGACGGTCGTGGGCCTCGGCTACCGCTACCGGGAAGCGGCCAAGTAGACTCCCGGTTTCGTCCATGAGGCTGAGGGCTCGGTTCACGGCGCTCTTCGCGGTCCTGGCCGTCGCCGCCGTGGCGTTCCTGGTCGCGACGTCGGACGCGACGCTCGCCCGCGCGGTGGAAGACCGCGTCTCGGAGCGCTTCACCCGCGACCTCGAGCACCTCGCGGACGACCTCTCGCGGGGCGCGGTCCCCGCCGAGGAGCGGGACGCCTTCCTGCGAAAGGCCGCCGCCCAGCTGGGGTGCCGCGTGACCTACGTCGCACCGGACGGCAAGGTCCTGGACGATTCCGACCTGCTGCCCGCGGACGTGCCGGACATGGAGAACCACGCCAACCGTCCCGAGATCCGCGCCGCGCGCGAGGGCGGAACGGGCGCCTCCATGCGGATCTCGCCGACGGAGCGACAGAGGATGCTCTACGCGGCGCGTGCCCTCTCGGACGGGAGCGTGCTGCGGCTCGCCGTCTCCGAAACGCGTCTGCGCCAGGTGGAGCAGGGCTACGTCTGGAGGATGCGCGCCGCGATCATGGCGGCGTGTCTCGGGCTGTTCCTGATCGGGTCGAGTCTCTCCCGCCGCTTCTCCGAGCCGATCGCGGAGCTGACGCGGGCCGCTTCGGCCATCGCCGCCGGCGACTTCGCGCGCGATCTGCCCAGCGCCGGCGGGGAGGAGGTCCAGCTCCTCGGCGGAGCCCTCCAGCGAATGAAGGAGTCGCTCTCGCGCGCGTTGGCGCTCGCCGAGGACGAGCGCCGCATGACCGCCATCGTCTTCGAGCGGCTGCCCGACGGGCTCGCGGTCGTGGACGCGCGGCTCCACGTCGTCGAGGCCAACGAACGCTTCTCGCAGATGACGGGCGTGCCGACGCCGGTGGGGCGCGCGCTCTACGACCTGCTGCGCGAGCGCACGCTGTACGAGGCCTTCGAGGAGACCGTGAAGACGAAGGAGGTTCGCGAGGCCACCGTGCGGCTCGAGAACGGACGCGTCTGGGCGCTGGTCGTCCAGGCCATCCCGGCGGGATCGCGCGCCGCCGCGGTCGGGGTGCTCCGCGACATCAGCGTGCTCGAGCGGACGGAGTCGATGCGGCGGACTTTCGTCGCCGACGTGTCGCACGAGCTGCGCACGCCGATCGCGTCGATCGCGGCCGCGGCCGAGACCCTGGCGGACGGCGGCGCCGACAAGGCCGAGACGGGAGAGCTGCTCGGATTGATCCGGCGGCAGTCGGACCGCATGCGTGAGCTGATCGACGACCTGATGGACCTCGCGCAGATCGAGAGCGGCGCGGTCCCGCTCGAGCGCCGGCCGGTCCGGCTCCACGAGCTCCTGAACGAGGTCGTCGAGGACCTCGAGGCGGCGGCGCGCGAGAAGAACGTGAAGGTCACCGTCGACGGCGACCCGGAGCTGGCCGTGGTCGGCGATCACCGGAGGCTCGGCCAGCTCACCCGGAACCTGATCGACAACGCCATCAAGTTCTCGCCCGCGGGGGCGCCGGTCTCGGTCCGCATCCTGCGCGATTCGGGGCATCCCGGCTTCTCGGTGTCCGACCTCGGGCCCGGAATCCCCAAGTCCGAGCGGGACAAGATCTTTCAGCGCTTCTACCAGGTCGACCGCTCGCGTTCGAAGGCGCGGCCGGGCTCGGGGCTCGGGCTCGCGATCGTCAAGCACATCGCCCAGCTCCACGGCGCGACCGTGGAGGTGCAGGGCGAGGTCGGGGCGGGCAGCGTCTTCCAGGTGCGATTCCCGGCCGCCTGATCGCCGCCCGGGCGCCTGAAGAGCGCGTCGAGCCGGGCGTAAGGGCCGTGTGAAGGCCTGGGGTAGGATACCGCCCCACTCCGATGCTGAACTTCCTGCCGCGCGACGAAAAGTACTTCGACCGCTTCAACGAGATGGCCGTCCGCATCCGCGAGGCCGCGCAGATCCTGGACGGCTTCTTCCAGGGCAAGTCCACCGTGGCGACGGCCGCGGATTCGGTCAAGCGCCTCGAGCACGAGTGCGACGAGATCTCGCACGAGATCCTGCGGAACATCGACCGCACGTTCATTACGCCGATCGACCGCGAGGACCTTCACCGCCTGGCGATTCGTCTCGACGACGTGATGGACCTGATCGACGGGACGGTGCGGCGCGTGTCGCTCTTCCGGATCGAGCGCCTCACGCCGCTCTCCCAGTCGCTCTGCCGGCTCATCGTGACGACCACGGGGGAGCTCGTCGAGGCGGTCTCCGCGCTGCGGTCCCAGAAGGGCGTGATGCCCCACTGCATCCGGATCAAGCAGCTCGAGAACGAGGCCGACGTCGTCTACCACGAGGCGATCGGGTCGCTCTTCGCCGAGAACCGGGACGCCATCGACGTCATCAAGTGGAAAGAGGTCTACGACAACATGGAGCGCTGCGTCGATTCCTGCGTCACCGTCGCACAGATCCTCGAGAGCGTGGTGCTCAAACATTCCTGAGCCGTCCGGAAGCGCGTCGTGACGTACGTCCTGATCATCATCGCGATCGCGCTCTTCTTCGATTTCATCAACGGCATGCACGACTCCGCGAATTCGATCGCGACGGTCGTGTCCACCCGGGTGCTGTCGCCGCTCCTGGCCGTCTTCTGGGCCGCGTTCTTCAACTTCGTGGCCGCGTTCCTCTTCGGGACCGCGGTGGCGAAGACCATCGGGTCGGGACTCATCGACCTCACCGTGGTGAACTCGGACGTCGTGCTGGGCGGGCTCCTCGGCGCGATCGTGTGGAATCTCATCACCTGGTACTTCGGGATCCCGTCCTCCTCCTCGCACGCCCTGATCGGCGGTTACGCCGGAGCCGCCGTGGCGCGCGTGGGGATCAAGGCGATCATCCCGGGCATGGCCTGGGTCAAGACGCTCTCCTTCATCGTGCTCTCGCCGCTGATCGGCATGGCCGCCGGCTTCGGGCTGATGGTCGCGGTCTCGTGGATCTTCCGAAAGACGCCGTACGGCTCGGTCGACCGCTGGTTCCGGCGCGCGCAGCTCGGCTCGGCGGCCGCGTTCTCGCTGTCGCATGGCACCAACGACGCGCAGAAGACGATGGGGATCATCGGCGGGCTGCTCGTGGCCAACCGCGAGCGCTTCGCGGATCCCGCCTCGGCATTCCACTGGATGCACCTGCCGGACCTCCACGAGATCCCGTGGTGGATCATCCTCACCGCGCACGCGGCGATCGGCCTCGGCACGCTGACCGGAGGGTGGCGTATCGTGCGAACGATGGGGAGCCGGATCACGAAGCTGAAGCCGTTCTCGGGGTTCTGTGCCGAGACCGGCGCCGCCGGCACGGTGATCCTGGCGTCCGTGCTCGGCATCCCGGTCTCCACGACGCACACGATCACGGGCGCGATCATCGGCGTCGGCGCCACGCAGCGCTTCTCGGCGGTGCGCTGGGGCGTGGCCGGACGGATCGTGTACGCCTGGATCCTGACGATCCCGATGGCCGGAGCGATCGGCGCGTTGAGCTACGGTCTGCTGTCCGCGCTGGCGCGATGACGCGGAGGATCCTGGCTTTTCTCCTCGCGGCGATCGTCTCTTCCCGCATCGCCTCGGCCGCGCCGTCAGCGAGTCAGCCGGATCCCGCCGTCTGGGACGCCATCCTTTCCGCGCGGGCGCGCGACGGCGGCTTCGACTACCGGGCCGCCGACGGTCAGGACAGGAAGCGCCTCGCGGCGTACCTCGCGAACCTGGGCGACGCGAACCCGCGCGACATGAAGCCGGAGGAGCGCAAGGCGTTCTACATCAACGCCTACAACGCGATGGCGGTCGCGATCGTGCTCGAGCGCTACCCGGTCCCGAGCATCCGCGGCGTCGACGGCGCCTTCCAGACGGTCCGCAAGAAGATCGCGGGCGAGCTGCTCACGCTCGACGACGTCGAGAACCGCCTGCGCGAGGCCAGGGACGCTCGCATCCACTTCGCGATCGTGTGCGGGGCGAAGGGGAGCCCGCCGCTCCTGCCCAGGGCGTACCGCGCCGCGATGCTGTCCGCGGATCTGGACGCCCAGGGGCGCGCCTTCGTGCGCGACACCACCCGGAACGCGATCGACCCGGTCGAGGCGAAGCTCCAGCTCTCGCAGGTCTTCGAGTGGAGCCGCAAGGAGTTCGAGCGCGAGGCCGGGTCGCTCGGCGCGTACGTCTCCCGCTTCACCACGCCGTCGGTGGGCGATTGGCTCAGAACCTTCGCGAAGTCGCCCGAATTCCTCCCGTTCGACTGGGCGCTGAATCAGCCTCGCTAGCCGCAAAAAAGCCGCAGGGCGTAAAAAAGAAGCCCCTCTCGCGAGGGGCTGGAGGAGGAGATCGCGTGTGTCTGCTCCTTCTACGGAGGAGGACTCGCCATCGTTGAGCAGCCGAGGGTGTATTTTCTGAGGCCGCAATGACCCTTCCCGCAGGCGCCCGACCAACGTCCCCTGAGTGGATCGCCTCGCCGGGGCAAGGCAGCATGGGCGAGGTGTACCGCCTGAAGGACACTCGACCCAAGCCCGATGGAAAGAAGGCCTCCGTCTCCGTGGCGCGAAAGACCCGCGACGTCGACCGGCCCGAAGGCTCTTGATCCGCCTCACGCTCAGGCCCGGCCGCGAGGCGTCGGTCCTCCGGCGCCATCCCTGGGTGTTCTCGGGAGCCGTAGCGCGCGTGGAGGGGGACGGCGCGGACGGGATCGCCGAGGTCGTCGATGCCGCCGGCCGCCCGCTCGCGCTCGGCGCGTATTCGTCGGACTCGCAGATCGTCGCGCGGCTCTGGAGCTTCGACGGGCGCCTGCCGGATGCCGGGCTCTTCCGCGAGCGCTTCGCGGCGGCGAGGGCGCTGCGCGCGGAGGTCGTCCCGCCGCAGACCACGGGCTACCGTGCGGTCAACTCCGAAGGAGATCTCTGCCCGGGAGTCCTTCTCGACGTCTACGGTGAGACGGCGGTGCTGGAGCTGACGACGGCCGGCACCGAGATCTGGCGCGCGGATCTCGAGGCCGCGGCGCGAGAAGTCTTCGCGCCGGTGAAGCTCATCGTCCGCGAGACGGGTATTCGGCGCGATTCCGGCCAGTCCCCGATCCCCGATACCAAGTCCGAGATCGACCTGGCTCCCTTTCTCGAGAACGGCCTTCGCTATCTCGCCGACGTCGGAGCGGGGCAGAAGACCGGATTCTTCCTGGACCAGCGCGACAACCGCGCCCGGCTGCGGGCGCTCTCGCCCGGACGTCGCGTGCTCAACCTCTTCTCCTATACGGGCGCCTTTTCGGTCGCGGCCCTCGCGGGCGGCGCGACGCGCGCCGTCGACGTCGACTCCTCGGCCGCGGCCCTCGCGCTCGCGCGCCGGCACCGCGCCGAGAACGCGCTCTCGGCTGACGGCTCCGACTTCGTCGACGCGGATGTCTTCGAGGACCTGAGGCGGCGCGTGGCCGAGGGACAGCGGTGGGACGCCGTCGTGTGCGATCCGCCCGCCTTCGCCAAGAAGAAGGCGGACGTCGATCGGGCGGCGCGCGGATACAAGGACGTCAACCGGCTCGCGATGACGCTCGTCTCTCCGGGAGGGTGGCTGCTGACCTGCTCGTGCTCCGGCCTGGTGGACGCGGACCTCTTCCAGAAGATCGTCTTTTCCGCGTCGGCGGAGGCGCGTGCGAGCTTCGCGCTCGTCGCCCGGCAGGGCGCCGGGCCGGACCATCCCGTCTCGCTCGACTGTCCCGAGGGGGAATACCTCAAGGGAATGTGGATGCGGCGGGCGCCTTGACGCACCGCGACTTATACTCCTGACGGCGATGGTACGGTCCCGCGCTTTCCTTTCCGTCCTGACGCTGTTCCTGGCGCCCGCGTTCGCCTTCGCGGCGGACCCGGGCGGGATTCCCGAGATGCACGCCGGTCCGGCGGTGTTCCACCCCGCCGCGCCGAAGGCCGCCGCGGCGGTCCCCGCGCTCGATTTCGCCGCGACCCAGGCCCGCCTGCCCGGCTCCGCGCGCCACGCGCTGCCCGGTCTGTCGGCGGGCGAGCGCGCGCTCCTGCTGTCGCGCGATGACCGCCCGGGGAACGGAGCGCGTCCGAAGAAGCCCGCGGTTCGCGTCGGCATCGTGCGGCCCGTGCCCGGCGCGGTCGGGTTCCACGGCCTCGCCGGAGTCGCCGGGGCGCTCCCGCTGGGCGGAGGCTGGCTCGAGCATGCCTCCGATGGCCGATGGATCTGGACGGCCGCGTTCTCCTCGGACGGCGCGCAGGCGCTGCGCCTCCACGTCGGCGACGCCTGGCTTCCGGCCGGCAGCCGCGTCTTCCTCTACGGGGCGCGCGGCGAGGTCTTCGGGCCGTACGCCTTCGACGGCGGCACGCGCCCCGAGGGCTTCTGGACCCACACCGTCTTCGCATCGCAGGCGATCCTGCGCGTGGAGGTCGCGGCCGCCGAGCCCGCGCGGCTCGCGCTCGCGCGCCTGTCGATCGAGTCGCTCGTGCACATCGAGCATCCCTGGGTCGCGACCGTCAACCCGGCGGCCGGGAGCGCGAACGCATCCGCCGCCGCGGGCTCTCCGCAGGTCCGGCTCAAGTCCGACACCTGCTTCGAGGATGCGAGCTGCGTGACGGCGGCGACGTTTCCCAGCATCGACGGCGCCTCGCACGCCGTGGCGCAGCTCAACTTCGTGGACGCGCAGGGCAGCTTCGTCTGCTCGGGGGGCCTGCTCAACACGACGACCAGCAGCATGGTGCCGTACCTCCTGACGGCGAACCACTGCTTCTCGACGCAGGCCGCCGCGACCTCGCTCGAGGCGTTCTTCGACTACAAGACCGCCACGTGCAACGGCATCGAGCCGCCCCCGAACGGGTTCCCGAGCACCCTGGGGTCGACGCTGCTGGCCACGTCGACCACGAGCGACTTCACTTTCCTCCAGCTCTCGGAGGATCCGCCCGACGGCAGCGTCTTCCTGGGCTGGACGACCGGCGACTACGCCCACGTCGACGGAACCGTGGTCTATCGGATCAGCTATCCGGACGGGCGGCCGCAGTTCTTCTCACGGCACCATATCGAGGGCAATCCGGACGTGATCTGCAGCGGCTTCGACCAGGGCAGCTTCATCTACGAGCTGGACGTCGAGGGCGGCACGGGGGGCGGCAGCTCGGGATCGCCCGCCATGCTCGCCGACCTCTCGGTGATCGGACAGGAGCTCGGCGCCTGCGGCGTCAACACCGACGACGACTGCGACCGCCGCAACCTCACGATGGACGGCGCGTTCCGCGTGACGTTCCCGTCGGTCTCGACCTGGCTCGCGCCCGCCTCGCCGAGCACCTGCGTGCCGAGCGCGACCACACTGTGTCTCCATGGCGGACGGTTCCAGGTCACCGCGAACTGGACGAAGACGACCGGCGAGCACGGCACCGGCACCGGGGTCGGCCTGACCGACGACTCGGCCTACTTCTGGTTCTTCAGCCCCGACAACGTCGAGATGGTCGTGAAGGTGCTCGACGCGTGCTCGATCTCGCAGAAGTTCTGGGTCTTCTCCGGCGGTCTGACCAACGTCTTCGTCCGCATGACGGTCGTGGATACGCACACGGGCGCCGTCGAGATCTACGACAACCCTCTCGGCGTGGCCTTCGCCCCCCTCCAGGACACGAAGGCCTTTGCCTGTCCCTGACGCCGCGCGCCCGATCCGGCGCGTCGCGATCCTGGGACCGTCGCCTCCCGATCGCGGCGGCATCGCGCGCGAGACCCGGCTGCTCGCGGACGAGCTCGCGCGCCGCACGGACGCCGGCGTCCGCTGGCTGACGTTCTCGCGCCCGTATCCGCGGTGGCTCGACCCGCGCCGCTTCGACCGGGACCCGGCGCTTCCGCGATCCTCCGCCGAGCCGCTGCTCGACTGGGCGTCGCCGATCTCCTGGAGGCGGACGGCGGAGGCCGTCGCTGCGGGCGGAGCGGAGGCGCTGCTGGTCCCGTGGTGGACCTCCTTCTGGGCGCTGCCGCTGCGCTCGGTCCTCCGACTCGTGCGGAGGCTGTCGCCGGAGACCCGCCGCGTCCTGCTGTGCCACAACGTCGAGGAGCACGAGAGCGGGGCGTTCCGCCGATTCCTCTCGATCGGGGCGATGACCGCCGCGGACGCCTTCGTGTGCCAGAGCGAATCGGATCGCGCGCTGCTGGCCCTCCGCGCGCCCGGCCGGCCCGCGCGCGTTCTGCCGCATCCGGTCGTGCGGACGTCAGCGACGGTATCCCGGGAGGAGGCCCGGGCGAGGGTCGGCGTGGCCGGCGATGGGCCGCTGGTTCTGTTCCTCGGCCTCGTGCGCCGGTACAAGGGCGTCGACCTCCTGCTCGACGCCGCTCCCGAGATCGTGCGGCGAACGGGCGCCCGCCTCGCGATCGTGGGAGAGGTCTTTCCGGACGCGCGCGACACGATGAAGCGGGTCGCCTCGAGCCCGGTGCGCGACCGGCTGATCGTGCACGACGCCTACGTTTCCGAGGAGGCGATGGAGGCCTGGCTCGCCGCGTGCGACGTCGTCGTGCTGCCTTACCGCGCGATCTCGGGCAGCGGCATCGCCGCGCGCGCGATCGCGGCGGCGCGGCCGATGGCGGCGTCGGCGGTCGGAGGCCTCAAGGACGCGGTCGTGCCCGGGGCGACGGGCGAGCTGTTTGCGCCCGGGAGCTCCGAGGCGCTCGCCGCCGCGGTCCAGACGGTCCTGGCGCGCGGAGTCGACGCGTACGCGCCGGGGCTCGCGGAGGCGGCGGAGCGCCATTCGTGGACGCGGTACGTCGACGACCTGCTCGAATTCCTGTCCGGCCTCGGCCGTCGCTAGCCGACTCTCCCGATATACTCCGCCTCCCATGAACCTGGAGCTCTCGGAGGAGCAGCGTCTGCTCCAGCAGGCCGTGCGGGACTTCGCCGAGGAGGTCGTGCGGCCGCGGGCGGCCGTGATCGACCAGACCGGCGAGTTCCCGAAGGACCTCTTCCGTCAGGCCGGCGAGCTCGGCCTGGCCGGCGTGGCCGTGCCGGCGGAGCACGGCGGCTCGGGCATGGACAACGTCGCCTACGCGATCGTGATCGAGGAGATTTCGCGTGTCTGCGCCAACCTCGGGGTGATCCTCTCGGTCAACAACTCGCTCGTCTGCGACCCGATCGAGCGGTACGGAAACCCCGACCAGAAGAAAAAGTTCCTCGTCCCGCTCGCGAAGGGAGAGAAGCTAGGCTGCTTCGCCCTGACCGAGCCCGACGCCGGCTCCGACGCCGGAAACCAGAAGTCTCGCGCCGTCCGGGAAGGCGACTCCTACCGCATCACGGGCCAGAAGGTCTTCATCACGTGCGGGCAGGCCGCCGACGTCTGCCTGCTCTTCGCGATGACCAGTCCCGAGAAGAAGCTCAAGGGCATCTCGGCCTTCCTCGTCGACGCGTCGACGCCCGGCTTCGACCGCTCGCGCCACCAGGTCAAGCTCGGAGTCAACGCGTCGGGCACCGTCGAGATCTTCCTGACCGACGTGCGTGTCCCCGCCGCCGACCGCCTCGGCGAGGAGGGCGAGGGCTTCCGTATCGCCATGACGACCCTGGACGGCGGCCGGATCGGCATCGCCGCCCAGGCCGTGGGCATCGCGACCGAGGCGTTCGAGGCCGCCGTGCGCTACGCCCAGGCGCGGCGCGCCTTCGGCAAGCCGATCTCCGACTTCCAGGCGATCCGCTTCTACCTCGCCGACATGGCGACGGAGATCGAGGCCGCGCGGCTCCTGACGCGGCGAGCCGCGGCGGCCAAGGACGCGGCCAAGGGCGGCAAGGGCCGCTTCTCGATGGAGGCGGCGATCGGCAAGCTCTTTGCGGCCGAGATGGCGCAGCGGGTCACGACCAAGGCCCTCCAGATCCACGGAGGCTACGGCTACACGAAGGAGTATCCCGTCGAGCGCAACTTCCGCGACGCCCGGATCACGGAGATCTACGAGGGCACGAGCGAGATCCATCGGTTGATCATTGCCAGGGAGATCTTTCGCGACAGTGGGTTGACGATCGGATGAGGGAATGTGGAGAGTGTTGAGTTTTGAGTTGAGAGTCATCGTCACGAGTCACAGAAGGGTTCGTCGCGATGGCTCTCAACTCTCAACGCTCGACTCTTAACCGGAGCTCACCGGCACCATGGCTCAAACCAGAATGTTCCGAGACCGCGTGGTCTCGATGGAGCAGACCCTCGAGGGGGGAGAGAAGCATCTCCCGCTGCTCAAGGAGCTCTGCCGCGAGGCGCTGCCGGAGCTCGAGTTCCGCGACTACTCCCTCGACCACGAGCGCGACCTCTTCGTCATGGACTTCGGCGCGGCGAACGGAACCTCACGACGGATCTGCTGGACCCGCATGGTCCTCTTCGATGCCGAGCGCATCCCCGCGATGACCGGCGAGGCCGGCGCGGCGCTGCGGGAGAAGATCGTCGAGTTCCTGCGTGCGCGTTCCGCCGCGTCGGAGATCGTGGTGACCTTCCGCCACCTCGAGGAGGGTTGGATCGACACTCCGGAGCCGCGGCGCGAGGGACGCCGCCGCCGGCGTGGAGGCCGCGGCCGCGGACAGGGCGCGGTTTCGGGCGGTGGTCCGAATCGTCCCGAGCGCGGCGGCCAGACGGAGCGCCGGCCGGGAGAGCGTCGGCCCGGCGGAGAACGCCGGCCGGGCGGAGAGCGCCGGCCACGAGGAGAGTCCGGAGGCCCGATGCCGGAACGTCGGCCCGGCGGCGGAGGCCCGAAGCCTCCTCCGTCCGTCCCGCATCCGCGTCCCGGCGCCCCGCGCGGTCCGCAGCCGCCGCGACCTTCCCCCTCACCCGCGCCGGAGTCCGTCGCCTCGGGCGAGCCCGGGACGCCCGGAGGGGGAGGCGGGAAGGGCCGCCGCCGGCGATTCCGTCGGCGGCGCCGCGGACGCGGCGGAGCGGGCGGCGGAGGCGGACCGGCCGGGCCCGGAGCCGGCGGAGGCGACAGCGGGGGCGGAGGCGGAGGCGCGCCGTGAACTTCGAGCTGACCGAAGACCAGAAGCGCATCCGTGACACCGTTCGCGAGTTCGCCCGCACGGAGATCGCTCCGGGAGTCGCCGAGCGGGAGAAGGCCGGGCGCTTCCCGTCGGAGGTCGTGAAGAAGCTGGGCGAGATGGGGATCCTCGGCATGATGGTGCCCGAGGAGTACGGCGGCGCCGGCTCGGACGTTCTCTCCTACATCCTCGCCATCGAGGAGCTCGCGCGCGTGTGCGCGTCGACCGCGGTCATCGTCTCGGTGACGAACTCGGTCGCATGCTTTCCGATCTGCCGCTTCGGCAGCGAGGAGCAGAAGCGGACGATCCTCCGCGAGCTCGCCTCGGGCGAGGCGCTCGGCGCGTACGCGCTGACGGAGCCGCAGTCGGGATCCGACGCCGCCAACCAGAAGTCGCGCGCGGTGCGCGACGGCGACGGGTACGTCCTGAACGGCGCGAAGGCGTGGATCACGAACGCGGGCGAGGCGAGGTGGTACGTCCTCATGGCGATGACGGACCCATCCGCCGGGTCGCACGGCATCACGTCCTTCCTGGTGTCGGCGGACGACGAGGGGCTGCGGATCGGTGCGCCCGAAGACAAGATGGGACTCCGCGCCTCGAAGACGGCCGCCATCTTCCTCGAGGACGTCCGCGTGCCGGCCGATCGCCGCCTCGGGGCGGAGGGCGAGGGCTTCACGATCGCGATGACGACCCTCGACCACTCCCGGATCTCCATCGCCGCCCAGGGGCTCGGCGTCGCGCAGGCGGCCTACGAGGCCGCGGTGGAGTACGCGCAGACGCGCGAGACCTTCGGCCGGAAGCTGGCGGAGCACGAGGCCATCGCGTTCCAGATCGCGGACATGCGCGTTCAGATCGAGGCCGCCCGCATGCTGACGTATCGCGCCGCCCTTCTGTCGCAGACCCCCGGCGCGCGCTTCTCCAAGGAGTCCTCGATGGCCAAGGTCTACGCGTCCGAGGTCGCCAACGCCGTGGCCGCACGCGCGGTGCAGATCTTCGGCGGCTACGGGTACTCGCGCGAGTACGAGGTCGAGCGGCTGTACCGCGACGCACGCGTGACGACCATCTACGAGGGAACGAGCGAGATCCAGCGAATGGTGATCTCGAAGAACGTGCTGGCGGGGCGATGACGAACCCGGACGATCCGAACCCGAGTCCCGATCCGAGCCCGAGCCCCGATCCGAGCCTGGACGAGACGGCCCCTCTGATGGAGGAGGATCCCTTCCCGGAGGCGTCCTCGCCGGCGGCTCCGGCGCCCGGATCGGAAGATCCGACGGAGGAGATGCCCATCGTGCCTCGTGCGGCGTTCTCGCCCTCGCCGCCCGCGGACGCCGACGAGCCGCCCTCTTTGCCCCGGGCGCCCGCTGCGGTCGCGGTCACGGGCCGCGCGCCCGCGTCACTGCCCACGCCGCCCGCCCGCCCCGATCTGCTCGACCGGCAGGAGCCCCTCTTCCGCGACTTCGGCGGCTACCGCCTGCGACTGGAGCCGGCCGACCTCGCGCGGCTGCGCGAGCTGCCCGGATCCCGGGGGAAGTCCGACGAGGAGCTCGGCCAATCCTTCTTCGACGGCCAGGCGGAGCGCATCGCGGCCTCGGTGGCGGGCGACGTCCCCTCGGGCGCCGAGCTGCGCGTGGTCGTGGACCCGTATTCGCGCCAGGCGTTCGTCGCGCTGGAGAACCGCATACGCGGGATTCTGAGCTTTTAGAAGAAGTTCCTGGTCGTTAGTCGTTAGTCGTTAGTCGTTAGTCGTTAGTCGTGAGGTTCTTCGCAGCGACTAACAACTAATAACTAACAACTAACAACCATCCTAGATATCCGCCGTAATGATGATCCGCTGCGCCTTCTTCAGGTGCGCCTTCTTCTGATGGGGATCGATCGACACATCGATCTCCCCGGGCTCGGCGCCCGCCGAAGCGAGCACGTCGGCCCAGCTCTCCGCCCGAGACCGCAGGAAATCTTCGGCGATGGCGGGCTCCTCCCGCCCCTCGAAATCCGGCATCCTCTTGAGCTTCTCGACCTCGGGGCGGTCCAAAACGAAGGCATAGCCCTCGCGGCTCATTCGATAGACTCGGGACTTTTGGGAGTTTGAATCCATGGAGGAATTTTAGAGCATGCGGACGGTTTTTTCCGCTGTGATGCGAAGTCGCCCGCTCGGCCTGCGCTCGTTCCTCGCCCGTTTCCTGTCCCCGATCGCCCTCATCGCGCTGTGCGTCGCGCCGGCGAGCGCGCGCGCCGAGAAGATCCGCAACCACTTCGACACGGACTCGATGATGCGCCCGCCCGGCTTCTTCGACCTCGTCGTCCTCGGCGCGCCGGGCGCCGCCGCGGGCGAAGCCCGGTGGCTCGTCCTGGTCGACAAGAATCCGCCCTCCGCTCCGAACAAGCTCGCTCAGGTCAACGCCCGGAGGCCGGACGACTCGATCGCCGCCGCGCTGCGGCGCAACGTCAGCTTTCAGGACGGCACGGTCTCGACGTTCGTCAAGAAGGACGCCGGACGCGAGGGGCTGATCCTCCGGATGAAGGACGACAAGAACTTCCTCGTCCTCCTGGTCGCGGCGTCCGGAGACGTCGTCCTGTCCGCCTACGCCAACGGGAAGCCGACCGAGCTCGGCCGCGGCCACAAGCCGCTCGAGCGTCCGTGGGAGGAGTACTCCGTGAAGGCCGAGGGGCCGCAACTGACGGTCTTCTTCAACGACGAGAAGCTCTTCGAGGCCCGCGATCCCCATCCCGTCGCGGGGCGCACGGGGCTCGCGGCGGTCGGGCCGGGCGAGGCCTCGTTCGACGAGTTCGTCATCGATCCCGCCGGGCCGGCGGCGGCCGCTGAGAAGTAAAGAAGTAGAGAAGTAAGGCCTACGACGTCGGCGCGACCGAGCCCGCGAAACGGTAGCGCCCGCCCTCGACCTTGAGGATCACCGCGGCCTTGACCGGGTTGCGGTCCGCGTCCATGGTGATCGTTCCCGTCACTCCCGGGAAATCCTTCGTCGTGGCGAGCGCGTTGCGCACGCGTGCGCCCTCGGTCGAGCCGGCGCGCGTGATCGCGTCGGCGAGCATCCGCATCGCGTCGTAGGAGGATGCCGCGATCGAGTCGGGCTCGGCGCCGTACCGCGCCTTGTAGGCGTCAACGAACTTGCGGACGGCGGGCGCGGGGTCGTCCACCGAGTAGTGGTTCGCGAAGTACGCGCCCTCCATGGCGTCGCCGCCGATCTCCACGAGCTTCGGGGAGTCCCAGCCGTCCGCCCCGAGGAGCGTCGCCTTGAGCCCGAGCGACTTCGCCTGCCGGGCGATGAGCCCCGCGTCCGTGTAGTAGCCCGGGATGAAGAGGACGTCCGGCTGCCCGGGCCGCATCGCGGTGAGCTGCGCCGAGAAGTCGGCGTCGCCCTCCTCGTACTTGAGCTCGCTCGCGATCTTCCCGCCCTGCGCCTCGAAGCTCTTCCGGAAGGCATCGGCCAGGCCGACGCTGTAGTCGCTGCGCGCGTCGATCAGGATCGCGGCCGTCTTCGCCTTGAGGTCGCGCCGCGCGAAGTCCGCCACGGCGCGTCCCTGGTAGGCGTCGATGAAGCACGCGCGGAAGATGTATTCGCCCTTCTTCGTGACCTCGACGTTCGTGGACGTCGGGCTGATCATCGGCACGGCGTAGCTCTGCGCGATCGGCGCCGCGGCGAGCGTGCGCGAGGATGCCTGCTCGCCGATCAGGGCGACGACGTGATCGCGCGTGATCAGCTTGGACACGGCGTTCGCGGCCTCGGAGGCCTCGCCGCGGTCGTCCTCGGACAGCAGCACGAGCTTCTTCCCGAGCACGCCCCCCGCGGCGTTGACCTGCTCGACGGCGAGCAGCGCCCCGTTCCTTCCGGAGAGCGCGAAGGTTGCCGTCGGGCCCGTGAGCGCGCCGTAGAAACCGATCTTGATGCCCTGGTCCTCGGGCGCCTTCTCGCCGCCACAGGCGATGGTGGCCATCAAGACGAGAAGGCCAATCCGTTTCACGGGGGCATTCTAGAACTGGTTCTGAGTTGTGAGTCGTGGGTTATGAGTCGTCGGAACTCGACCGGACGACTCACAACTCACGACTCATGACTCATGACTCATGACCTTCTTTGATAGGCTATCCCGCCCGTCGGAGCGGGCTGAAACGACATGAACGAAACCAAGTCTTACGACCTCGTCCTCATCGGCTCCGGCCCGGGCGGCTACGTGGCCGCGATCCGGGCCGCGCAGCTGGGAATGTCGGCGCTGATCGTCGAGAAGGACGCCCGGCTGGGTGGCGTCTGCACGCTGTGCGGCTGCATCCCGACCAAGGCCCTCCTGCACACCGCGGATCTCCTCGAGGAGGCCCGGCACGGCGCCGACGTCGGCGTCGCCGCGCGCGAGGTGCGGCTGGACATGCCCGCCGCCATGAAGCACAAGGAGAAGGTCGTCCGGCAGTCCACGAACGGCATCTCCTACCTGATGAAGAAGAACCGCGTCGACGTCGTCAACGGCTTCGGCCGGCTCGCGGGCCCGGGCCGCGTCACGGTCACCGGCGCGGACGGAGCCGAGACCGCGTACGCGGCCAAGAACGTGATCGTCGCCACCGGCTCCGCGCCCCGGTCCCTGCCGGGCATGGAGATCGACGACAAGACGATCCTCTCGTCGACCTCGATCCTGGAGCTGGCGGAGATCCCGAAGTCGCTGATCGTGATCGGCTCGGGCGCGGTCGGGGTCGAGTTCGCATCGATGTACGCGCGATTCGGCTCCAAGGTCACGATCGTCGAGGTGCTGCCCCGGATCGTTCCGCTCGAGGACGAGGAGATCTCGCGCGAGCTCGCCGCATCCTTCAAGCGCCAGGGGATCGCGGTCTATCCCGACACGCGCGTGGAGCGGCTGACGAAGTCGGACGCCGGCGCCGAGCTGATCGCGCGTTCGTCGGGGGACAAGACCGAGACATTCCGCGCCGAGAGGGTCCTCATGGCGGTGGGCCGCAAGCCGAACTCCGCGGGAATCGGCCTCGAGGCGATGTCGGTCGCGACGGACCGGGGGTTCATCACGACGGACGGCTTCATGCGCACGAACGTGCCGGGCGTCTATGCAATCGGCGATGTCGTGCCGACGCAGGCGCTCGCCCACGTGGCGAGCGCGGAGGGCGTCGTGGCGGTCGAGCACATGGCGGGCAAGGAGACGCGTCCGCTCAACTACGATCAGGTTCCCGGCTGTACCTACTGTTCACCCGAGATCGGCTCGATCGGGCTGACCGAGGCGCGGGCGAAGGAGCGCGGATACGACGTCGCCGTCGGCAAGTTCCCGTTCTCCGCGATCGGCAAGGCGCGGATTTTGAATCAGGCGAGCGGGTTCGTGAAGATCGTGGCGGAGAAGAAATACGACGAGGTCCTGGGGGTCCACATCGTCGGGCCTTCAGCCACCGAGCTCATCGCCGAGGCCGGCGCGGCGCTCAAGCTCGAGGCCACGTCGGAGGAGCTGGTCCGCACGATCCACGCGCACCCGACTCTCTCCGAGGCGATCCACGAGGCGAGCGAAGCGGTCTCCGGGCACGCGATCCATATCTGACACGCCGAACGCGCAGCGTCGCGGCGCGTCATCCCGAGAGCGCAGCGACGAGGGATCCCGTCCCAACCGAGCAGCCCGGCTCGTCGAGTCGGGATCCTTCGCTTCGCTCAGGATGACCCAGCGGAGCTATTGCGGCGGATTTTGTCCGGACGTCAGCGACGAGTTCGTCGGCGGCGCGCCGGGCGCGCTCTGCACGGCGTTGCCCGGAGGCGCGGCCCACGTGCGGCCGACCTGGTTGTCGTTGGCGGAGTTGGGCATGCCCTGCGTCTGTCCCGGGACGACGTTGCCGTAGAAGCCCTGGCCGATGCCGTTGGGCTGCGTGGCGGCGGCCTTGTTCGCGGTTCCGGCGGCGGCGGGTCCGGCCTGGCTCGAGCCCTGGAAAGCCAGGTTCCCGATCTGGACCAGCTTCTCCTTGGGCAGCGTGGCCTGCGCGTCCTGCGGCGTGATCCGGGTCAGCGTCTTCACCTCGGTGCGGCGCATGCTCATCAGGGTGCCGTCGGGGTAGCGGTGGAAGACGATCGTGGTTCCCTTGGCGACGGGCAGGTCCTGCGAGATGACCTTCCCGGAAGGCGCGATGTCGATCTGATAGAAGACCTGTTCCGCTCGGAGCGCGACGGCGCAGGCGAACAGAACGGCGGCGGTGACAAGGCGGCTCAACATGACCCACCTCCTCGCCATCAGCGTACCACGCGGGGGTCGTCCCCGCCCCTTCGGGCGGCCCGCCGTTCGCCGAATGGGGATGTCCGCGAGGGGTGACGAGAATAGAATGGCGGGCTCGTCCATGAGCCAGGAAGCGTCCAAGAGCCACGATCTCTCCGCCCTGCGGATTCAGAGAGATCCCGAGCCTCGCCGGGGCTTCCGGGGATGGATGCTGCTGGCCGCGGCGGCGGCGGTCGCCGTGGGCGTCGGGGCGTACTTCGCCGCCAACCAGGGGCTGCGCCCGCGAAGGGTCGAGGCCGTCACGGCCGCGGTCGTCAGCGAGGGCCAGGCGACGACGGTCCTTTCGGCCACCGGGTACGTGGAGGCGGAGCGCAAGGCGGACCTCTCGCCGAAGATCACCTCCCGCATCACCGAGCTGAACGTGACCGAGGGGACGCGGGTCAAGAAGGGCGACATCATCGCCCGCCTCGACTCGACCGACCTCGACGCGCAGCTCGCCGAGGCCAAGGCCAACTGGGTCAACGCCGATGCGGAGCTGAAGCGGCAGAAGACGATCTTCGATCAGGGCCTCAACACGAAGTCGGCGCTCGATGCGGCCGTCGCCAACGAGGCGGCGACGCGCGCGCGGGTCCGCTACGTCGACGCGCTGCTCGACTACACGATCATCCGGGCGCCGTTCACCGGCGTCATCACGGCCAAGCGGGCGTTCGTCGGCGAGGCGGTGTCGCCGTTCGGGTCCTCGCCGTCGGGCGGAGGCTCGGGGGGCGCGATCGCGACGATCGTCGAGTTCTCCTCGCTCTACGTGGGAGCGGACGTCAACGAGGCCAACCTCTCGCGGCTCTCGAAGGAGCAGCCCGCGGAGATCACGCTCGACGCCGTCCAGGACAAGACGTACCACGGCCGGCTGCGGCAGATCGTCCCGGCGGCCGACCGCCAGAAGGCGACGGTGCGGGTCAAGGTCGCGTTCCTCGACTCGGACGACCGGGTCCTGCCGGACCTCTCGGCGCGCGTCGCGTTCACCTCGGAACCGACGCAGGGCAAGCAGGCGCGGTCCCGTGTGGTCGTGCCGAAGGGAGCGCTGACGACGGTGGATGGCCGGACCGGGGTCTTCCGCATCCTGGAGGGACGGGCGCGCTTCACGCCGGTCACGGCCGGCGGAGACGTGCAGGGCCAGATGGAAGTCACGCAGGGACTCCAGGGCGGCGAGAAGCTCGTTTCACTCGCGGGTGGGGTGCAGTTGAAAGACGGCGAGAAGGTGCGCGTCGAAGGACAGGAGTGAGCATGGCGGAACCGCTGATTCGAATCGAGAACCTCGAGAAGATCTACCACCGGGACCAGATCGAGATCCCGGTCCTCATGGGCATCAACATCGTGATTCCCGAGGGCGAGTACGTCGCCCTGATGGGGCCGTCCGGCTCGGGGAAGACGACCCTGCTCAACCTCATCGCCGGAATCGACCAGCCGACGCGCGGCCGGATCGTCATCGGCGGTCGGGACATCGCGACGCTGGGGCAGACGGAGCTCGCGCGGTGGCGCTCGCACACGATCGGATTCATCTTCCAGCTCTACAACCTGCTCCCCGTGCTGACGGCGTTCGAGAACGTGGAGCTCCCGCTCCTGCTGACGCCGCTCAAGAAGGGCGAGCGCAAGAAGCACGTCGAGACGGCGCTCTCGATCGTCGGGCTCGGCGACCGGATGGACCACTACCCGCGCCAGCTCTCCGGCGGACAGGAGCAGCGCGTGGCGATCGCGCGCGCGATCGTCTCCGACCCGAAGATCCTGGTCGCGGACGAGCCCACGGGCGACCTCGACGCGAAGTCCGGCGACGAGATCCTCGAGCTCCTGCGGCGGCTCAACGAGGAGTTCGGGAAGACCATCGTCATGGTGACGCACGATCCGAAGGCGGCCGCGCGGGCGCACCGCATGGTCCACCTCGACAAGGGCGTCCTGCACACCGACGAGCGGACGGAGGCCGGGGTGGGGAGGCGGTCGTGAAGTACTTCCGCCTCATCTGGAAGAACGTCTTCCGCAAGAAGCTGCGGACGACCCTGACCGCGAGCTCGATCGTGATCGTGCTCACGCTCATCGTCATCCTCACCTCGCTCCTCGAGGCGATGCAGGCCGATCCGTCGGGCGGCCGCGGCTCGAACCGGCTCGTCGTCCAGCACGCCACCGGACTCGGCAACTTCCTCCCGCTCTCGCAGCGGCAGAGGATCGAGCAGATCCCGGGCGTTCTCGCCGTGAGCCCGGAGACGTGGTTCGGCGGGGTCTACAAGGACGACAAGCCCGAGAACTGGATCGGCCAGCTCACGTGCGACCCCGACATCTACTTCGACAAGATCTTCGACGACGCCACGATCGATCCGGCGGTCAACGCGGAGTGGAAGGCCACGCGCAACGGCTTCGTCGCCGGCAAGAAGATCGCCGAGAAGCACGGATGGAAGAAGGGCGACCACATCATCCTGAAGGGGACCTACATCCCGTTGAACCCCGAGCTCGTCTACATCGGGTCGTACAGCGCGGGCGACGAGACGAACATCTTCTTCCACAACGAGTACCTCAACCAGTCCAACTGGGTGCTGGCGAACAAGGTCACCGGCCTCTACTACCTGAAGGTCGACAGCGGGGAGAACGTGCCGCGCGTCGCCGCGGCGATCGACAAGATGTTCGAGAACAGCGACGCGCCGACGAAGACGCTGACCGAGAAACAGTTCCAACTCCAGTTCATGGAGATGATGGGCAACGTCAAGCTGCTGATCAACGGGATCTCGCTGATCATCCTGTTCGCGGTCACGCTCATCGTCGCGAACACGGTGGCGATGTCCGCCCGGGAGCGCGTGACCGAGATCGCGGTGATGCGCACCCTCGGCTTCGGAAGCGGGCACATCCTGGGCTTCATCCTCTCGGAGGCCGTCCTGATGTCTCTGCTGGGCGGCGTCCTGGGCGTCGTGATCGCGAAGTTCCTGATCATCCCGGCGCTCGTCGCCGGCGCGAGCAAGACCGCGATCTCGATCTGGCTGATCAACTTCAAGGTCAGCCTGCCGACCCTCATGCTCGCCTTCGTCGTCTCGGTCGGCGTGGGCATCCTGGCGGGGTTCCTGCCGGCGATCCAGTCGTCGCGGCTGCGGATCGTCGACGGCCTGCGGAAGGTGGTCTAGCCATGGCCATTCCCCTCAAGTACAACCTCCGCAACCTCGTCGCCCGCAAGGCGTCGACCGGCATGACCGCGTTCGTCATCGGCCTCGTCGTCGCGGTGTTCCTCTGCGTCCTGGCGCTGGTGCAGGGCGTGACGCGGACCCTCTCGGTCACGGCGTCGACCCGCAACGTCATCGCGATGCGCGTGGGCTCGCAGGCCGAGATGCAGAGCGTCATCACGCGCGACCAGGCCGATCAGATGGGGGCGATGCCGGGGCCCGATCGGACCGCCACCGGCGCGTCCTTCGTCTCGCCCGAGCTCATCACGCTGATCAACGTGCCGCGCGAGGGCGGCAAGACGTTCTCGAACGTGCAGGTGCGGGGGATGGCCCCGATCGGCCTCGAGATCCGGCCCGGCGTGAAGATCATCGACGGACGCATGTTCACGGCCGGCACCAACGAGGCCATCGTCTCGAAGAACCTCTCCCGGCGGTACGCGAACATGAGGGTCGGCGACACGCTCAAGACCGGCAGCTTCCGCTGGGTCATCGTCGGCCTCTTCGACGCGCAGGGGAGCGCCTACGAGTCCGAGATCTGGACCGACGTCCGGGACCTCCAGCAGCAGACCAAGCGCGAGATGTACTCGTCGGTCTTCGTGCGCCTCCCGGACTCCGACGCGGCCTCCCGCTACATCGAGACCATCAAGGGCGACCAGCGTTTGAAGCTCGAGGGCAAGACCGAGCGGAAGTACTACGACGAGCAGATGATCACCGGCGCGCCGATCAAGGCGCTGGCCTTCCTCGTCGGCATCTTCACGGCCATCGGCGCCTCCTTCGGCGCCATGAACACGATGTACGCGCAGGTCTCGGCGCGCACGCGCGAGATCGGAACGCTGCGGGCCATCGGCTTCTCGCGGCGGTCGATCCTCCTCTCGTTCGTCCTCGAGGCCCTCATGCTGTGCCTGATCGGCGGGCTCCTCGGCGTGGTCTTCACGTTCCTCGTCTTCAACCTGTTCCTGACGCACCCCACGGGAACGATGAACTTCCGCACGTTCTCCGAGGTCCTCTTCAACTTCCGGATGACGCCGCCGCTCATCGCCGGCGGAATCGTGTTCTCGCTCGCGATGGGCCTGCTCGGCGGGTTCTTCCCGGCGTTCCGCGCGGCGCGGCTGAAGATCACGACGGCGCTGCGGGAGGTCTGATGCGCCTTCCGGCGCCGTGCGTCGCCGCCGCGCTGGCCCTCTCGGCTGCGGTTCTCCGCGCCGACGCGCCGGGTGGTCCTACGGGGACTGCGCCGCCGAATGCTTCGGCGTCGCAGTCCCGTGACGGCGTCGGCGCCGTCGTTCCTACGGAGACCGCGCCGCCGAATTCTTCGGCGTCGCAGTCCCGTGACGGCGTCGGCGCCGTCGTTACGGTCGGCGACGTCTACGACGGGGGCACGCTGACGCTCGCGCCGGGCGACGAGCTCCGCGTACGGCTCGCGTCGCGCGGCGGCGACGGGGCGGCATGGAGCTTCGCCTTCGGGGACGCGTCGGTCGTGAAGGCCCTTCCCACGGAGGGAGCGGCGGAGCCGGGATTCGAGACGCTGCGGTTCCGTGCCGGATCCGCGGGGCTGACGGGGCTCGGGCTCGTGTGCCGCAGGGCCGCGGATCCGGCGGCCCCTCCCGCGGGGCTGTTCCGGGTGCAGGTCGAAGTGAAGGAGATGATGACCCGACGCCGCGGGCTCCTCCTCGAGGAACCCGACAGCGGATCGATCATCTACCTGATCCAGGGCGACGCGCTCTCGGTCCGGCTGCCCGCCAATCCGTCGACCGGCTTCACCTGGTCGGTCGCGTCGAACGCCCCGTCCGTCCTGGCCCCGGGCGGGGACCCGCGGTTCGAGCCGCCGCCGACGCCGCGGCCGGGCGCCGGCGGGTTCCAGACAATCGAGTTCCGTGTCGCGGGCGGAGGGGCGGCGTTTCTTTTTTTTGATGATACGGCGCCCTCCGAGAAGGACTCGCCGCCGGCGCGGACGTGGAGCGTCTTCGTCGCAGCCGCAGCGCTGCGCTGAGAGGAGCCGCGGCAGCGCCGCGCTGAGAAGAGCCGCCGCGCCAGGGGACGGGCCCGTCCTTTCGATCGCCGTCAGGCAGACGAATTGCATGAGCGGGCCTCGTGTCGCGGCGTTCCGTGCGGGATGCTGGCACAATCCCCGGGGCCGAGACGAGCAACCAGCATGCTTCTGCAGTTCTTCGGGACAAAGGGTTATGTCGAAGAATCCTCGAG